>Ga0209253_10002819_pt1 | contig 15379 bp, 8 predicted proteins | sample FrelakmetBRP12BR_FD_187145 | JGI IMG/M metagenome (GOLD analysis project Ga0209253, IMG submission 187145) | Freshwater lake sediment microbial communities from the University of Notre Dame, USA, for methane emissions studies - BRP12 BR (SPAdes)... | ecosystem: Environmental > Aquatic >...
CAACCCGAAACGGCACACTCACCTACGGCGTGGACGGCGTAACCGTCGGCAAGAGCCTGACGCGGCAGTTCGTGGCCAACGAGGACTTCGGCGGGCGCTATGGCGGAGGCATTCATGTCGATACGACAGGATGCGCCAATCCCGCGTTCAACGGCACAGCCGAGACCTTTGGCATGCTCGACATCGCGCAAAGCGGCCAGGCGATCACGCTGACCAGCTTCCCGGCGACAAACGCCAGCTGTTCGTTTTCCGGCACCCTCAACCAGGCTGGCCAGATGGGCTCCGCGAGCGGCTCGTACGCGTGCAGCGGCGGCGAGACCGGCGTTTTCCAGCTGTTCGAGATGCAGGTCAACGTCTCCGGCGTGACCGGCCGCCTCACAACGGACAGCAATACGGTCGCGGGGTGTCAGAGTGCCGGCTGGTTCGGCGCCGACCGGTTGCTCTTCGGCACGGGGGCGCTTGACAAGTCACCCGGCGCCGCGAAAGCCCTTGTTGACTACTGCACGCTTCCTGATGAGGCAAAACTCCTCATCGCCGGAGGAAATCTCGCGCGGCTGCTGAAGCTGGAGACCCTTCCCGCGCCATACCGGAAGAGACGCATCAGCGATCCGATCCTCGCCGCGGCACGTGACGGCCGGCCGTTGCGCGACACACTCGTGATCGACGCCCACGCACATATCTCCCATGAAGGTGCCCTGGGGACCGGCTTCATGTTCCAGGCCGCGGGCGACGCGCCGGGCATGTTCGAGCGCGCGAAGACGATGGGCATGTCGCAGATGCACATCAGCTCCTGGGTGGGGATCTGGGCCGACTACGAGGATGGAAACGAAATCGTGTACGATGCGATGAAACGGTTTCCCCGTTTTTACAGGGGATATGCGACCCTTCAGCCTCAATACGTGAAGGACTGGAAACGGGCCATCGCGAAGGTGCACGGCCGCTACCGGATGGGTGGCCTGAAGCCCTATCATCCGCGCACCGATATTTCCTACAATGACCCCGCATGGGCGCCATGGTTCGAGTATGGGAACCGCCACCGGTGTTACACCCTGCTGCACCAGTCGCCGAATTTCAACGCCGAATTGAAAGATCTCGTGCCCCGGTATCCGGACATGACGTTCATACTCGCGCATCAGGGCGCTTCGTTCGCCCAGGCGCGTAAAGGAATCGAGATCGCCCAACTGTTTCCGAACGTCTATCTCGAAATCACGCTCACGGCAGTCACGTACCGGGTCATCGAGTTTATGGTGAGTCATGTGGGGGCGCACCGCGTGTTGTTTGGAACCGACCAGCCGATGCGTGATCCCCTCCCGCAATTCGGATGGATGGCGTACGCGCACAGCACGCCAAAGGAAAAGAAGCTGATGTTCGGGATGAATATGCGCAAGATCGTCCAACGAGTCCGCTGGTGAATGATGTCCCGGATGATGCTGGCGCTGATTGTGGGAGCGGTCTGTGGCTCCGCCACGGAAGGTGGCACAATGGGAACTGAGACGCGCGACACTGTGGTGATCCAGAACGCCGGCGTCCGCGTGGAGTTGACAAGAAAACAGGGACGCTACCGCGAGACATACTACGCGCGTGATGGAAGAACCTGGCGCATGTTGCTGGCCTCCGGTCACCGTCTGCGTCCCGATCCGGCGCTGACGGTTGATGGAACACTCTCTCGCCGGGGGAACGACAGCCTCACCGTGCATCGTGAAGAGAACGGGGAGCAGGTGGTGACCCTCTCGATGACCGACGGGGTCTGGAGGGTGTACAAAGTCCTGACACTCGGCCGGGACGCGGCCATGGTTCATGTCCGCGTGACGGCACAGGTCGCCGGCCGGGCCAGACTCAGTGCCCTCCTTTCCACGTACTCCTTCCTGCCCGACGGCAAACGGTACCGTGACTACAAACCACTGGACTTCACCTTCACACCGCAGTTGCGTCCCGAAGCGGACGATGTGATCGGTGATCATGTGTTCCGTGCTCCGGCCTTCATGATGCAGAAGGGGAAACGTTTTGCCGCGCTCGTCCCCGACCTGGATCTCCTGGATGTGCCGGACCGGGCGGTGAAGACCGGCGCGGACTGTCAGGTGGATTCCCTGACGGCACCATTGATCTCGTACGGCCTGCTCCCGTGGGTCAAACGTGCGCACGTGTACTACCGGCACACAGACAGCATGACCGTGGCCGTTCGGGATACCAGCCTGACCTACGGATTCTTCCTGATGCTCAATGCACGGGCGCCTGTGCGTCAGGGCTTCCGGGATGTCGTGCGGTTCCACTGGAGCCGCTATGGCCACCGCCACTTCGGAGAACCAGGGGGACCGCAAGCGGAACCGTTCTCTGCGTATATCCGGAAAGCCTGGTACGAATACCTGCCCCAGGTGGCGCTCGATACGGTATACGCGGAGAAACCGGTGACACTGCTCCGCCAAAACCGGCTTGCCTGGAGTAACAAACTCCCCAAGGACGCCGACAACGATTGCTGGTTCAATGTCTGGTTTAATTCCCTCCGCACCGCGTACGGGATGTGTCTGCACGGACGGGCGGCCGGAGACCGGGCACTTGTGGCTCAAGCCGAACGCGTTCTCACTCTGGCCCTTTCCGCTCCGCAACGGGAAGGGATCGCGCCCTCGGTGTTTTACCTGGACAGTACCGGTGCAGGCCGGTGGGTTGCCGACCATGCATGGGGCGGCATCAGTCGTGGGGAATATTTGCCGATGTTCCACAATGCCTGGACGAACTACTGGCTGCTGCAGTGGTCCGATCTGGCGCCGAACCGGAAAGACGAAATCCTCGGTTATGCCGGACGGTTCGCGGACTTTCTGAGGACGCGGCAGGGGAAGAGCGGCGTCATCCCCTCATGGTTCCATCCTGTTACGTTACAACCCGCCGCTGAACTGCGTGATGAAAATGCCGAGACCGCCGGTGCGGCATTGTTCCTGGCGGAGTACAGCCGCCGCACAGGAGATGAGCGCGCGCGGGCATGCGCCGAACGGTGCATGCGCTATGTGTTCACGAAGATCTTGCCGCAGCATAAGTGGTTCGACTTTGAGACGTTCTTTTCCTGTTCGCGCAAGCCGCTCGACTTCGCCGATCCGTATACACTCCAGCATCCGCAGAACACGCTTTCGATGCACCAGGCCGCTGAAGCCTGCCACGCGCTGAACGCGCTCACCGGGAAGGCGATGTACCGTGAAGCGGGGGAGCACATCCTGGACTATCTCTGTCTGTACCAGCAGGTCTGGAGCCCGCGCTGGCTCTCCTGCGAGCTCTTCGGGGGGTTCGGCGTGCAGAATACGGATGGCGAGTGGAGCGACTCACGACAGGGATATTTTGCCGTAACACTGATGAAGTACTTCGATGTGACCGGCCGCCGCGAGTATCTGGAAAGGGGCATCGCAGCACTGCGGGCGATGTTTTCCCTGTTCGAATCGCCGTCGTCGCCGCGCACGGCGGAGAACTACGCACATGCCTCCGCTGACCAGCTCGCCGGTGTCACAGGGCTCCACTGGGGGACCGGAAGCTCCGTTGTTTCCATACATATGATTACCGCCCGCTACGGGGATGCGTATGTCGACCTGGCCGGTGAATGGGGCGCCGGCATCGATGGATGCCGTGTGGAGGCCGTGCAGGTCGACGGCGACGGGATCCATCTGAAGATAGCGGACGCCGTGTCGTCGCCGCGCAGTGTTCGCGTCGTGTTTGCCAATCCGCACAGGCCCCGTTATGATGTAACAATCAACGGGCACTCGTTCGGTACCGTTTCCGCACGCGATATGGAACAGGGGATCTCCTTTGACCTCTAGAACTTCAAATGGAAATTACTGCCGCAGAGGCGCCGAGGCATTGACCGTTGGGAGTGTTTTCGCCCGGGCTTCCAGACATATGCTGATCCCGCTGCTGCTGGCGGTTCTGCCCGCAAGCGTGGTCCTGGCTCAGAAGAACACGATTCTCATGTCGGTCCTCAATTCCCGCCAGCATCAGTGGGGAAAGGAGGACAACCCGGTGATCGGGATCTTCAGCAGCTCCGATGCCGGTGTCACCTGGCAACACCTTGGCTGGCGCGAGTATATCCGCACGTTCTATACGGAAGCGGGCCCGGACGGGACGATCTGGTCTGCATGCGGCAACGGCGTGCTGCGGTCAACAGACGGCGGTGCTTCCTGGCGCGTCACCACCGGATGGAATGTTACGGAGGTGTTAAAAATCAAGGTGGATCCCTCAAACCCCCGCCGGGTCTACGCGACAACCGCGTACGGGCTTATTGCTTCCACGGACCGGGGTGAAACGTGGCGCTATCGCATGCACGGCGTCGCACGGCGCTTCACATCAGACGTGTGCATCGACGGGAGAAATACCAAAAACCTCTTGCTGGCCACGGAACTCGGAGTCTTCCGGAGTACTTCTGCGGGTGAACGGTGGGTACCGACCGGTCTGGCGGCGACAGACACGCGCACCATCATTCAGGACCCCGCCAATCCTCGCGTGTTCTGGGCGGGTACGGAGGATCGGGGTGTGTGGCAATCCATGGATGGCGGAAAGACCTGGAAGATGTCAAACGCCGGTCTCGGCCATCTGACGATCTACTCCATAGCAATTGAACAACCGGGAGGACGACTCTATCTCGGCACACATGGCGGTGGTGTCTACCGTTCATCGGACCGCGGCGCCACCTGGCAACAATCCTCCCGCGGGATGGAGATTCTGGATGTGCACACGCTGACAGTGCACCCTCAACATCCCGGAATAGTCTTCGCCGGCACGCTCAACGGCGGACTCTATCAGAGCACAGACCATGGAGACTCCTGGCGATTCAACAGTCAACCCGATGCGCAAATATGGGGGTTATGGTGGGGGAAGAATGAGTAGTCCCGGGAACAATCAGTCAGAGAAAACGGACGTGGGGTTGTCCCTCCGGTGGGAGCCGGTGGACCGGGCCATCAGGGGGTGGTGGGATGGCGATGTACAGCGGGCTCAGGAAGCAGAGTTGCGCGATGCGGGGAAGAACGCCATCTGGTTCGTGGACGAGGAGCACCGTCGCCGTGAGAAATCCGGCCCGGCAATCGAGGAACATACGCTCCTGTTTCTTCCTTTTCCCTATATCTCCGCCGGAGGCAGCGAAGCGGCCTTCCCAGAAATGTACTGCTGGGATATCCACTTCATCAACATGGGACTTCTGTTGCATGGTCGCCTGGATATGGTGCGGAACCACATCCTGAACCATCTCTCTCTTATCGAACGTTTCGGGATGGTGCTGAACGGAAACCGGACGTATTACCTGACGCGGTCCCAGACACCCTTGCTTGCGGCAGGCATCCGCCAGTACCATGAGCAGAGCGCCGACAATGATATGCTGGCCCGGGCCTATCCGGTTCTCGTGAGAGAATATGAACAGTACTGGTTGGCGCCCCACCACGCCACGCCAACGGGGCTGGCCACCAATCGCGATCTGGGAGATCCGCGCCTCCGGCCGGCACTTGCCGCGGAAGCTGAATCGCTCGATTTCACAGCGTGTTATGACGGTGATGTGCGTTGCTGCGTTCCACTGCTGCTGAATTCAGCTCTGGTGCGATACGAGGAGACGATGGCCTGGATGGCAGCGGAGCTCCGGTGGCCCGACAAAGCGGAAAAGTGGAAGATCCTCGCCAGTCAGCGGGCGGCAACAATGCGGGAACTCTGCTGGGACGAGCAGCAGGGCTTCTTCATGGAATACCAATTCATGCGCAAGGTGCGTTTGCAGTACCGATCGCTCTGTGCGTACTGGGCACTCTGGGCGGGAGTGGCAACCACGGCGCAGGCGAAAGCCCTCGTGAAAAACCTGTCCCGCTTTGAACACGCGTTCGGCCTTGCGCAAACCGATGTCGCGTATCCGAGTCCGCATCCCGAGTTCACCTGGCTGCAATGGGGGTATCCTTCGGGCTGGGCACCGATGCAGATGGCCGTAGTCGAAGGATTGGACCGCTATGGCTTTCACGACGATGCGAAGCGTATCGCGGAAAAATACCTGACCTGTCTGCTGAACGAATACGATCGCACCGGGACATTCTGGGAGAAATACAACGTTGTCGAAGGCAACTCGGTACTCCCCCGGGAACGGACGCCGAATGTGCCGTTACACGGATGGACAACGGCCGCTGCTGTCTGGTTGGGCCATCGTCTCTTCCGGCCATCGGCGCTCGCAGCCGAATCGGAGGAGACTCTATGAGTATGGGGGCATGTCCGATGAAGGGTCTCAGGCAACTCCGCGCCGGCGTGAGCCTCTTCCTCACCTGCATCTGCCTGAGCCTCTTTCTCACCGTGTCCGCCGCAACGGAGAAGACTCTTGCGGCGGGGGCGGACGGGGACAAAGGGTTCGAACAGCGCCGGCAGCGGCTTCTGCAGGTGGCGGCTGCGGAGTCGGAACGTAACCTCTTCACGATTACCGCGAAACTGATCACGGGAACCGAACCCGGTGTGGCGGTGACGCAGCTGGATTCCCTGACGACCGACAGGGCCATCGGCGGCATGTTCTATGCCTACGGCATGATGGGCGTGTACCTGCATACCCGTCATCTGCTGCCGGATTCGCTGCAGCGGAAGATCCGCGATGCATTCCGGATGCGTACGATGTACAGGGGCGATACCGAGAATCACTGGGTGATGTATTACGCAGGAATGTATCTGGCTGCACAAACCTGGCCGGGCGAGGATGGAACAGGGTGGTTCAACGGCAGAAGCTCCCGGGAAAACTTCGTCGAAGCAAACGAATGGCTGCTGCATTGGATGGAGATGACATCGACCGTCGGACAGGGGGAGTTTGATTCACCCACATACATGGCGGTCTTCATCTGTCCGCTGCTGGTCCTCCACGATTTTGCCGCCGATCCCCGGATGAAAACCCGCGCCCGGATGATGCTGGACCTGCTCCTGGCGGATTTCGCGGCGGAACACCTGGAGGGAAACTACGGGGGCGCTCACAGCCGGGATTACCCCGAGGATATCATCAACCCGCTTGCCGCGCCAAGCACCATGTGGTCATGGCTCTACTTCGGGAAACCGGAATTCGAGCAGTGGAACCACACGCGTTACCGTCCACGTCATCGCGGATCCTGGGAAACCGTTCTGGGAGCGCTGAGTTCCTACCGCGTTCCACCCATCATTGTTCGAATGGCGACGGACCGACAGACGCCGTACGTCCACCGGGAGCGGAAACGTGTCCGCAATATCATCCGCTTTCAGCAGGAACAAAATCCGCGGGTGGACAAGTATACCTACGTGACGCGCGACTATGTGCTGGGGTCAATCCAGGGAGGGATACTGCAGCCGATTCAGCAGCACACATGGGATGTCACGTTCGTTTCGGATGCGCCCAACAATACGCTCTTCACACTCCACCCGTTTGTGTCCGGACGCGAACTGGCAATGTTTTTTCCGGAAGAGCAGAAGTTCCTTGCCGGGGAAGTCGACCGCTACCACAAGGTGTACACAAATCCGAACAAATGGAATTCCAGTTCTCCCTATGAGCGGACATTCCAGCATCGGAACAATCTGATCGTACTCTATACTATCCCGGCCGGCGAACGCCAGGCGCATATCGACGGATTCTTTCCGAAGAATCTGGATGTTCGTTTGGTGGACAGCTCCGGGTGGATTTTCTGCCGGAAGGGGAATACGTATATCGGGTTCTTCCCCCTCAAACCCTATGAGTGGATTGAAGAAGAAGTGAACTGGCGGTGGCGGAGCTCTGCTCTTGTCAACGGTGTCGTGGTCGAGGTCGCATCACACGATGAGGCCGGATCGTTCGGAGAGTTCTGTACCGGCCTGCGGACCAGGAAGTTGTCGTGCACGCCGGCAGACTCAACGCTGAGCGTCAGCTTTGTGGCCCGCGATGGGAAGCGAATGGATTTTTCCACCGGCAAGAATCCGCTGCTGGATGGCTCTCCCGCAGTTCCATCCCGGCAGCTCCTGTTTGATGGTCCGTGGATTCAGGCGAAGAGCGGAACAGGTGTTATTGCGCTCTCGGACGGTACACGAACCCGGATATTGGATTTCCGGAACGTCACCATTACGGATCGCTGAAATGAGAAACCTTGCCGTCATCGGCTTTGTGTGCGGGGCCGTCGGACTGCTCTCCGCAGCCTCCGCCGGCGATTTGTTGGGCCATGTCGGTCCTGCCGACGACGGCTTCGGTCTCATTGCCCCCGCCAGCGATCCTCTGTGCCAAGTCGGTCCTGACAGTCCTGCGGACGATACGTACAGCCTGCGTGCCCCCACCGGCGATTCTCCCGGCTATGGCGGCTCTGCCTGCGGTCCTCTTGCCCCCGCCTGCCCCGGCAACGATCCTTCAGGCGATCCCGCCAGCGTCGGCGCTCCTTCAGCCAATCGCGCCGCTGTTACGGACTCATCAGGCCGGGGTGCACCTGCATATGGGGATCGCCTCTACGCCACGGTATTCCTCGTCCGGGGAAGCGTCGTCGGGTCAAAGGCCGGACATTTCGGTCCCTTCCTCCGTGTGCAGGATACGCTCTGGCAACGCCTCTCGCTCTCGGATGTCTACTCGTTCCGCTTCGGTCGCTTTGCAAGCGGGCATACGCATCGATTGTACCTCGCCGCCGGCAACGGGCTCCACAGATCAACGGATGGTGGTGCCACCTGGCGCATCCTGACCGGGTGGCAGAGCATGGAGGTCCTTTCGGTGTTGCCGGATCCGGCGGATTCTGCACTGATCTATGTGGCCACTCCGTGGGGGGTCTTCCGATCAACCGATGACGGCGCGACATGGCAGGTGCGTATGCAGGGCATGCGGCGGTGGTTTGTCCGGGATATCCAGATTAATCTGCACTCAAGCGGATCTCTTCTCGCCGTCGCGGAGGATGACATCTACCGGTCAACCAACAGGGGGGAGCAGTGGACACCCTTCGGCCTGGCCCGGGGGCACGTGCTGGGGATGCTCCAACATCCCATGAAGCACGATCTCCTGCTCGTCAGCGTGGAAGAGGGGGGCATTCTGCGCAGCACGAACGGAGGAGAACAGTGGATCGAAACCTCCGGCCTCGCAGGCACGTCAGTCTATACGATTGCCGGATCTCCGGACGGCAGCGAGCTGTACGCTGCGGGCTGGGAGACGGGTCTCTGGAGAAGTGTAGACGACGGCGCCACGTGGAGCAAGGTGTGGGATGCGCCCGGCATTGATGCCATTTTCTCTCTCCTGGTTGATCCACACGATTCCGCCCATCTGTTCGTGGGAACCGACGGTAACGGCCTGTACGAATCCTTTGACCACGCAGCGCACTGGCGTTGGGCAGGTCTGCGGGGCGGAAAAATCAAACACATCGTCATGTACCCTAACACTTCCGGATTACGATGACCTCCCTACAACTCTCAAAACGGCTCAAACGCGCAGCGGGGCTTCTCTTGCTGCCGGCGCTGCTCTATTCCCAGGAATCCACCGTCTATGTGTCTGTGGTTGCCACAAAGTTGTTCGTGGTGGGTGCGGCGAATCCGCAGACCGGAATCCACTATCAACATCCGTCGGCTGACACCGTCTGGCAGAAAACCGGGCCCAACAATATCCGCGCGTTCGGCGTGGCCGCCTTCCCCGGATCGGATGGCCGCGTCCTGTATATCGCCTCCGGGAACGGCGTCCATCGCTCCACCAATGGAGGTGTGAGCTGGAAGATCACCACCGGCTGGCAGATTACGGAGGTCCAGTCTGTCTGTCCCGATCCGCGCGATGCAAACAGTGTATACATTGCGACTCCCTACGGCGTCTTCAAGACCACGGACGGCTGCGCCACATGGTCTCCGTGTAACAACGGCCTGGGCGCACTGTTCACCTCGGCGGTCATCGTGGATCATGCGCGGCCGAACACCGTGTATTGTTCCACCGAAGACGGTGCCTACAAGAGCGCGGATGGTGCGGCCACGTGGACCCGTCTCGGCCTCAGCGTGGGGAACGTAAGGACGATTGTGCAACACCCGCAGCGTCCCGAAATCCTCCTCGCAGGGACGGAAAGCCACGGTATCTATCGAACCACGAACGGTGGAAGTTGGTGGGAGCGGAGCGAGGCGGGCATCGATCATAACACCTTCTATACGATAGCCTATGATCTCCAGCATCCCGATACGGTGTACGCCGCCGGGTACGTCACCGGGGTATATCGCTCGCTTGACGGGGGAATAAGCTGGAAGAGAAAAAACGACGGTCTCAGTGTCCTGACATTCCATTCACTCGCCGTAGATCCGCGTGTCAGCGGCAGGGTGTATGCGGGCGCGTACTGGGGCGGCGTGTTCAGAAGCGATTCGGGCGGAGAATCCTGGCGCCGGGTCGGGCTGGGGGATTCCCAGGTGTGGACCATTCACATTCAACCGTAGAAATCAAGGACCACCATGCGAGCGATCATTCTCATACTTCTGCTTGGATGTTTCAGTAGTAGTGCCGTTGCACAGATGCCGGCGCGTGATGCGTATCTGCGGGGTGTGGCAGACCGGGCACGATTCATCACTTCCGCATATGACACGTCAACGGCCGCAAGCTACGCAGCGGTCGCTGCCCGCTACGCCAACAACCGGGATATCCGGATGGCAGACAGCCTGTTCCTGGCCGGGTTGCGGGAACCCCGCGGCGATATGTTCTGGATGTTCCCCGTCATCGGCGCCTACCTGCACGGCAAGGACAAGATGTCCCCGGCGGTCAAGCAGGCCGTGCGAAACGCCTGGAAGACCTATGCACCCTACCGCGGTGATACAGAGAATCATTGGGCCATGTACCACGCCTCGCTCTTTCTGGCGGCGGAACAATGGCCCGGACTTCCCGGCACCGAGTGGTTCAACGGCAAAAGCTCGGACGAAAACCGCATCGAGGCAAAAGAGTATCTGATTCACTGGATCGGTATTACCACAACGATCGGACAGGGGGAATTCGATTCCCCGGATTACTTTCCGGAATACGCCATCTCCATGTCTCTCCTGGCGGATTTCGCGCAGGATGCCGACATGCAAAAGCGCGGCGCGATGATGATGGATCTGCTCCTTGCCGACTTCGGGGCGGAACATCTGGATGGACAATACCTCGGCGGGTTCAGTCGTATCTATCAGCCGGCGGTCTACCGCCCGCTGATGTCAGGTGCTTCGGCCTTTGCGTATCTCTATTTCGGATCGGGCGAGCCAACGCAATCCAGCTGGGTTGTGCTGCCCGCCCTGGGGTCTTATCGCCCGCCGGACATTGTGTACCGGATTGCGACCGACCGCTCCACTCCCTATCTGCACAAAGAGCGGAAGCGCGTCCGCAATGTGATACGCTTCGGACCCGAAAAGAACCCTCCGGTGTACAAACAGACATATGTCACCGCCGATTACGGAATCGGGGCGCTCCAGGGAGGTCTTCTGCAACCGATCCAGCAGCATACATGGTGTGTGCGCTATACCTACGGCCGGCCGTATACCACCATCTTCGGCCTCCATCCCTACTGGTCGAGTCTGGAACTGGGCATGTTTTTCCCTGAAGAGATCAAACCGCTTATCGCGGATGTGGTAGCCTCGAAAGGGACCTACAACAATCCGGACAAGTGGACCGGAGGGTCGCCGTTTGAGCGTACGTTCCAGCACAACAACACCCTCCTTGTTCTGTATGATATTGCCCCGGGCACGATGACGGAACACATCGACGGTTTCTTCCCGCGCAACCTGGAGCAGCGTCTTGTGGATCCTTCGGGCTGGATTCTCTGTAAGGCCGGAAAGACCTATGTCGGCTGGTATCCTTTTCAGGAGTATGTGTGGAGCGAAGAGCGGGACACGATGGAGCCGGCGAAAAGCGCTGTCGGGCCGGCGAAAAACAACAGCGTCCCCCCCGAGCATGACTCGGGAGCGCAAGCGCGCGGCAACTGGCGCCTGAGGAGTCACACGTTGCAGAATGGATACGTTATCGAAGTGCGTTCGGAAAAGGAAATCGGCTCATTTGAGGCATTCTGCACAAAACTCCGTGCACATATTCCGCGTCCCACACTCATTCCGGGGAAGGTCGCTGCCGACTATGTGACACTCAACGGCGACCGGATGCGGTTTGCGTTCCCTGAAGACCGTACATTGAATGGCAAGAAGGTGGACCTGACTGCGTACAAACTGTTTCAAGGACCGTTTGTCAATGCCGAGGTCGGGAGTCAGAGGATCACACTGACGCACAACAAGGCGAAGCGGATTCTGGATTTCAAGACCCTGGAGGTGATTCAACAGCCATGAAACGCGAGACAGGTCTCGATGTCGTGGTGGCCGGTGTGGCGGTCGTGGATGTCATCGGGCGGCCGGTGGACCTTCGCCGCCCTCCCCGGACCGGCGGGCTGCAGCTGATCAAATCCCTTACGCTTACGACAGGCGGAAACGTCTCGAATTGCGGGATTGATCTGGCGAAGCTGGGTTTCCGCGTCGGGGCGATCACCCGGGTCGGAGACGACACGCTCGGCGAATTCTTGCGGCACCAGTATGCCCGGTATGGCATGGAGACGACGGGGGTGATTGTGGACCGGACCCATCAGACATCGGCAACGTTCGTGGCGGTGGATCCCCGGGGGGAACGCACGTTCCTGTACACACGCGGATGCCTGAGCCGTTTCCGGGCCCGGGACGTGCTCGGCAATCTGGACATGATCAAGAGGGCGCGTTTCCTGGCCTTCGGTTATCTGGGTCTCCTGCCGGAATGTGAACCCGACCTTCCACGGCTGTTTGCATCGGTCAAGCGTCGTGCCGGGGTGAAGATCCTTCTGGATACGGCGGGCAACCCGAAACGGAACCCGCGTCTCCTGCAGCACCTTCTTCCCTTTGTGGATATCTTTCTTCCGAGCCTCGACGAGGCGCGGATACTGACCGGAGAAACCACACCCGGGAGGATTGCCGGGAAACTCCGCGACTGGGGTGCCTCCGGCGTCGTGGGAGTGAAACTTGGTGCACAGGGATGTTATGTCGACCATAACCGGGAGGCGCAATTGCTTCCGGCCAGGCGTGTTCGCAATGTTGTGGACACAACCGGTGCCGGGGACGCTTTTGTGGCCGGTTTCCTCGCGGCCACACTCAGAGGCTATGAACCGTTTGCCTCCGCCCGGATTGCCAACGCCATCGCCGCCGACTGCGTGAGCGCCGTCGGCGCATCCACAGCCATCAAACAACTCCACCAGTATCTATGAACCCCACCTATCATATCGTGTCCCATTCACACTGGGATCGTGAATGGTATAGAACATTCGAGCAGTTCCGTTCGATGCTCGTGAATATGGTCGATGACCTGATCGATCTGATCGAGCGGGATCCCGGATTCGTCTGCTTCACACTGGATGGCCAGATGGTGATCCTGGAAGATTATCTTGCGGTGCGTCCCGAACGCGAGGATCTCCTCCGCCGCCTCGTGCACGAGGGACGGCTCGTGATCGGGCCCTGGTACATTCTGCCGGATGAATTCCTCGTCAGCGGCGAAGCCACGGTGCGGAACCTCCTGCACGGCGGAGCGCTTTCCCGGCGTTTTGGCGGGGAAATGCGCGTGGGGTATATTCCCGACTCCTTCGGCCACATCGCCATGATGCCGGCGATCCTGAAGGGATTCGACATTGAGAACGCCCTGGTCTACCGCGGGTTCGGCGGGGAACCGGATCAGAAGAGCTCGGAGTACTGGTGGCGTGCACCGGATGGAACCCGGTGTCTCCTCGTCCACCTCTTCCGTCACGGATACAGCGCAGGGTATTTTCACCAGGAGTCCGACGAACAGATCGTGCAGCGCTTCCGCGGACTGAAGGATGAAGTTGATGCGCGTGCCACCACATCACACCGCCTGATAATGAACGGCGGCGATCATCACTGGCCTGACCCGCGGTTGCCGCACACGCTCGATCTCCTGCGCGAACACTTCCAGGGCCGCTTCCTGCATAGCTCGGTGCAACAGTATGTGGATGCCGTGCGTACCGAGGTCACGTCGCTCCCCGAGGTCGCCGGCGAACTCCGGTTCGGCTACCGGTATGCCTTTGTCGTTCTGGGAGGAGTGTACTCCAGCCGGATGTATCTCAAACAGGCGAACTGGCGCGCCCAGGCGCTTCTCCAGCGGTATGCCGAACCGCTGAATGCTGTCGCCACGACTCTGGGTATGCGGTCACAACTTCCGCTGTTGCAGCATGCCTGGCGAACACTGTTGCAGAATCATCCCCATGACAGCATCTGCGGCTGCAGCGTGGATGCCGTGCATCGCGAAATGATGACACGGTTCAACGCCGTCCAGGATATCGGCGGATCGGTTGTTGAGACCGCACTTGAGCATCTCGTTCCCGTTGACGACCGTGCCTCCGAAGATGACCGGATGCTCCTCTTCTTTAACCCCTCCGCACGTCCGCGCTCCGATATCGCGAAAGCCGAGATTCGCTTTTACCTGCAGGATATTGTCGTGGGACTGAATCCGGACGTACAGGTGGCGCCCCGACGGGCTCCGGTGAAGGGTTTTGTGCTGCTGGATGGACACGGCCGCGAGACACCCTATCAGATTCTGCACCATGCCGACGGATACGACCTCACCCCTTCGAAGTACAACTACCCGAAACAAACCTACGCCGAACAGTACTCTTTGCTCGTCGACGCACGGGCAGTTCCCCCGCTGGGCTTCTCGGGATTGACGATCCGGAAGACCGAACGCATGCCGCGCTACCGGTCCACGCTGAAAGCGGGGCGGACCTTCCTGGAAAACGAACAGGTGCGCGTGGAAGTCAACGCGAAGGGAGAAGTGACTGTTCGGGACAAGACGACCGGACGGGTTTTTCGGAAACTGCATGTTCTCGAAGACTCGGGGGATGTTGGCGACGAATACAACTATTCGTATCCCCGCCGGGATCGGCGGGTGCTCTCCAACAGGAATCGCTGGCAGGTGACGGTGGTCGAACGTGGCCCGTTGCGTGCAGCCCTGCGCCTGCATTGCCTCATGCGTGTCCCCGAAGCGGCAACACCGTCGCGCCGCGCACGCGGCAGCGCGATGACCACGCTGCCTGTCACAACAATCGTCTCCCTGACCTCGGCCTCGCGAATGGTGACGTTCGAAACAACCGTGGATAACACCGCGCGCGATCACCGGCTACGGGTGCTCCTGCCGACGGGGATCGCGACCGATACCGTGACCGCGGACGAGCACTTCACGCTTGTCGACCGGACAACGCGGCGCTATGACCTTTCGGCATTCATCATTGAACATCCGGCTGCGGTTGCGCCCATGCAGCGCTTTGTCTCGGTCCGGGATGAAACGAGCGCCTGCCTGCTGATGTCCGACGGGCTTCCTGAATACGAGCTCCTGCTGGACGGTCACGGGACTCTTGCCCTTACGCTCCTGCGCTGTGTGGGATTGCTGGCCGGCGAAGATCTGATCACCAGGCCCGGGGGAAAGGCGGGATGG
>Ga0209253_10002820_pt1 | contig 15378 bp, 16 predicted proteins | sample FrelakmetBRP12BR_FD_187145 | JGI IMG/M metagenome (GOLD analysis project Ga0209253, IMG submission 187145) | Freshwater lake sediment microbial communities from the University of Notre Dame, USA, for methane emissions studies - BRP12 BR (SPAdes)... | ecosystem: Environmental > Aquatic >...
GAACTAGTCGGGGCGGCGGGACTCGAACCCGCGACCTCCTGGTCCCAAACCAGGCGCGCTACCGGTCTGCGCCACGCCCCGTTTCATCACCACCGCCAACATAGTGGCCTCATCGGGTTGCCGGTAGCAGCGCACGGGTGCCGCTCGCGCCTCCACGGGGAGACGACGACACGCGCCGGAGCGGCGTCTTGCCGCGCCGCCGAACCCGGCGGAAACGGCGACGGAGTACTTCCTCGGAACTGCCCCAGGTGTCGCCGCAGATGCGGTTGCCGGTGGATTCCCCGCACCAGGGAGGAGCGCTGCTGGCGTTCGTCCTGTTGCTGGTCCTGGTGACCTAGGCGAGGGACCTGCGCGATCCGCATGCGACGACGCGCGACCCAGGTGGCGCGCCCCGCTGCGGTTGGCGAGGGAAGCTCACGACGCGGCGACTACGAGCGGTAGTCCTCCCGCACGGGGTGGAAGACGTCGATGAGGTGGCACGCGGTCAGCGCCCTTCCCGAGTGCCTTGCGTTCGGCGGGATCACCGCCACCACGCCCGGTCCCAGGATCCGGCTCTCCCCCTCCAAGGTGAACTCGAAGCGGCCCTCCGTGACGATCGCGATCTGCTCGTGCGGGTGGGCGTGCTCGGGGAATCCCGAGCCCTCCGCGACCGTCCAGTGCGCAATGCTCACGGCCTCAGTGTGGATGAAACGGCCGGTGTAGCCGGGAAACGGCTCCCTCCGGGACTGCTCGTCCAGCGTGATGAACGGCATCGCGTGCTCCCCCCTACCGCAGCGGCTCGGCGGCCAGCGCGGCCGCCAACTCGCGGAACGCCGCCCCGCGGTGGCTTACGCCGTGCTTCTCCTCCGCCGACGCCTCGCCGAAGGTCTTTCCAAGCCCGTCGTGAAAGAAGAGCGGGTCGTAGCCGAAGCCGTTCGCGCCCTTCGGCGCGTCGAGGATGTGGCCCCAGCAGCGGCCGGTGAACGCTTCCGGAACGGCTCCCACCTTCCGGATCAGCACCGCCACGCAGACGTAGGACGCGCGGCGCCGCGAGACGTCGGCTCCCAGCAGCCGGCGCAGCAACTCGGCGTTGTTGGCGGCGTCGAGTTCCGTGCCGGAGAGGCGGGACGACTCGGGGGCGAATCGCTTCGAGAGCGCGCCCGGCGCGCCGCCCAGCGAGACGACTTCGAGTCCCGAGTCGTCGGCCACTGTGGGCAGGCCGCTCAGCTTAGCGAAGTAATCCGCCTTGGAGCGGGCGTTGGCGAGGAAGGTGCCGTGCTCCTCGAGCCGCTCTTCGGCTTCGCTCCACGATAGATGCGCTTCGTCGAGGGAGAGGATCTCCGCCCCGGCGGCGAGGATCTCGCGGATCTCCCGCACCTTGTCCTTGCTGCGCGTGGCCAACAACAGCTTGCCCATGACGCCGCCCCGGGTGGTCCGCCTACCAGCCCAGCACCGCCCGCTGGGCGGTGAAGATCTGCCGCGCACCCGCAATGCCGAGATCCAGCAGGCCGTCGAGCTGCGCCCGGCTGAACGTCCCCGCCTCACCCGTGCCCTGCACTTCGACGAAGCTGTCCGGCTCCGCGACCACCACGTTCGCATCCACCTCGGCTCCCTTGTCCTCGGCGTAGCAGAGGTCGAGACGCGTCTCCCCCTCGACGATGCCGACGCTCACCGCAGCCACGAGGCGCGCGAACGGGTTCGTCACGCCGGCCGTCCGCGCCAGCCAGCCGCACGCGTCGGCCAGCGCCACCGCCGCACCGGTGACCGCCGCCGTGCGCGTGCCGCCGTCAGCCTGGAGGACGTCGCAATCGAGGCGGATGGTGTGCTCGCCGAACGCGAAGTCCTTCAGCGCCGCGCGCACGCTCCGCCCGATGAGGCGCTGGATCTCCTGCGTCCGCCCGCCGGGGCCCTGCCGCTCGCGGGGCGTCCGCTCGTTCGTGGCGCGCGGCAGCATCGCGTACTCCGCCGTGACCCACCCGAGGCCGCTGCCGCGCCGCCAGCCCGGCACGCCCTGTTCCACCGACGCCGTGCACAGCACCAGCGTCCCGCCCATCCTCACGAGGCAGGAGCCTTCGGCGTAGGGATTGGTGCCGCGCTCCAGCACCAGCGGCCGGAGGTCGGCCGGGGCCCGGCCGTCAGGTCTCGCCACGCTTCGCCTTCTCGATGAGGGTGGTCGTCGACAGCCCTTCCTCCAGCGGCACGCGCACCACGCGCCCGCCGCGCGCCGTGACGAGGTCCGCCCCCACGATGTCCGCGAGGGCGTAGTCCGCGCCCTTCGCCAGCACGTCCGGCTCGAGCGTGGCGATCAGCTCCCGCGGCGTGTCCTCGTCGAACAGGGTGATGGCGTCGACCGAGGCGAGGCCCGCGAGCACGTACGCGCGGTCGCGCTCGGCGTTCACCGGGCGGCCCGGCCCCTTCGCGAGGCGTCGCGCGGATGCATCGGTGTTGACGCCGACGATGAGCGCTGCGCCCTCCGCGCGCGCCGCTGCCAGGTACGCCACGTGCCCGCGGTGCAGCAGGTCGAAGACGCCGTTGGTGAACACGACGGGCCCGGCGACGCGGCGGCGCCACCGCAGCGCGTCCTCTCGCGTCAGCAGTTTGGCGGCGGGGTCCAGCCCTCCGGGCGGCGCCAAGGGACTAGAGCGACCGGCGGCCGTTGGGCTTGAACTCGACCACGAAGACCTTGTGCAGGCCGAGGATGTTGATCCTGATGGAGTCCTGGTACCGGGCCGAGATCGTGATCTCCTTGGGCGACCAGGTGCGCCGGACGATCCAGTCGCGCTGGCCCAGGGGCACGCCGAGGGTATCGGAGTAGGCGATCAGGCGGAGGAGGATGACGTCGTCGGTAACCAGCGACGCGAAGTCCACCTGTTCCTTGACGTAGTCCTGGAGACGGTAGTAGCGGAAATAGACCTCGGCGACCTGAACACCAACGTAGATCCCCAGCGCCACTATGAGGAGTGAGAAGAGGCATCCGAAACGCGACTTGCCCGAGCGGTTCCGCGCGTACGCTACCATTGTGACTGCGCCCCCTCGACGATGTCGTTGACGAGCTTCAGCAGGGCGAGTCGCCGCCCCTCGACCTCGCGCGGCGGCTGGTACTCGCCGTCCACCATCAGGCCGTTCCGCTGCCACAGCGCACGGCCCGCCCGCTGGTCGAAGATCTCGACGTTCACGACGATCTGCACCCGTCGGCGCGTGACCTCCACCCGTCCCTGCCCCGCCTCGTACGACAGCGGGATGTCCGGCTCGTAGCGGACGATCTCCCCGCGCACCACCGCGTCCGCGCCCGCCTCCGCCGCGGGCCGCAGGCCCAGGCGCCGCTCCACCGCTTCCCGGATGGCCTCCGACACTTCCTGCGCCAGGGCGGGCTCGCCGGTGCGGTTGTCGAACGGCAGGATGGCGACCGTGCGGATGCCCGCGGGCATCCCGCCGCCCCGGAACCCATACACGCACCCGGTGGCGGCGAGGAGCAGCAGCACCAGCGCCCGGTTACGGACGGCGCCAGACCCCCGCGGGGAATCCCCCGCTCGGCGTCCGGCCGGTGATGTCGAACACCAGCCGCACCCTCCGCTCGAAGTCCTGCGCATCCGCGCGCACCACCTGTCCATCCGCACCCCGCACCAGCATGAGTCGTCCGACCACCGTGTCCCCTCTGGACTGCACCGCTCCCAGCACGATGTCGCCGCTGAGTTCGAATGTCGTGGCGCGCCCGCCGGGCTCGACGAGGCGCAGCAGGCGGCGTCCGTCCGCGTCTCCGACCTCGTACCGCTCCACCTCGTCCGGGGTGCGCACCACGCCGAGCATCGCCCACACCATGAAGCGGCCGGGGAGCACCTGACGAACGAGGTCCTCCGGGTTCGCCCACACCGAGTCGCCGGCCAACACGAGCGCCCCGCGGCCGAAGCCTAGCGGGCCGCGCACGTCGATGCGCAACGAGTCCGGCGGCGTCACCCTGGCCGCGCCGCGCCCCGAGACCGACGAGCCGGCCTCGGTGAACCGCCAGCGCAGGCTCAGGAACTCCGACCCGGCAGGCTGCGAGGGCGCAGCCAGCACCGAGAACGCCTCGGCGGTCACGGCGCCGAAGGACGCCACGTCCGGCGCCACCGCCGGCGCGGCCGGCCGGCATCCCGCTGCGCCCGCAAGCCACGCGACGAGCGCAAGATAGGAACACCCGGAGGAGGCGGCAAGCGAACTCGCGGCCGTGCGGCGCACGGCGCGGCCGCTAGTAGTTGTACCCAAACCAGAAGTCAACGAATCGCCTGCCTCGAGAGTTAAGGGGAAGACTGTACGGCTCCCGGGCGCCAAGGGCGTACCGTCGGCCCACGTCCAGCCTCAGGACCAGCGGCGCGCCCAGGCTCATCCGCAGGCCCAGCCCGTAGGCGCCCAGGTATCCACGCTCTCCCAGCCTCTCCGCCCAGGCGCGGCCCAGGTCCGCGAAGAAGGCTCCCTGCACGCCGGGGAATCGCAGTTCGCCGAAGGGGAAGCCCACGCTCAGGAAGTCGGTGAGCGGGAAGCGCCACTCCACGTTCGCGAGCATCGCCCGGTTCCCCGTCACGTAGGCGAAGCGCGGGTAGCCGCGCAGGGCGTACGAGCCGCCTATCGAGACGCGCTGCGGCCGCGCCCCACCCGACACGTAGGCATACCCGCGCAGTGCGAAGGCGGTCCGCAGCCCGGTGCGGACATAGCGGCGAACATCCGCCGAGAGCACCCAGCTGTCGAAGCGGCCGTTGTTGAGGTCGGTGACGAGGCCGGCCGTCAGGTTCGTGCGGCCGCCGTCGATCGGCCCGGTCGGCAGCCACAGCGAGTTGTCGTGGACGTACGCGATGTAATTCGACGTGAGTACGCCCCGGCGGCGCGGCAGGCCGAGGCCAAGCTCGCCCTCCACGAAGCCGAAGTCGGTACGGTCCGAGTGCTCGACCCGGAACTGCGCCTGCAGGCGGGTGAAGCGCGAGAGCGGAAAGCGGAGCTCGAGGAAGCCGCCCACGGACGTCTCGTGGAAGAGGCGATCGAAGCCGCCCTCGTAGAAGAGCCCGCGCGTCCGGAACGCCCCCACGCCCCAATTGAGCCGCTGCGACTGGTTCAGGTAGAGGGCGGTCCCGTTGAAGTTGCTGACGAGATCGCCGAAACTGTTGCCCTGCTGGTAGGCGAGCATCGACACGAACACGAGGTGGTCGCCCAGCATGTCGGACAGCAGGAACGTTGCCCCCTGGGCCGACGCGTAGCCGGGCGTGACCATCGCCTCGCCCGCTGCGAAGTCCAGCGAGTAGCGCTGCTCGTACTGCGCCGCGTCGGCGCGCGCGTACCGCGGGTCGTCTAGCTCCGGCCAGCGCCAGCGCCCCGCCGGTTCCCTCGCCCCCGCGAGGGCCACCGTGTCGCGCGCGGCGGTGTCGGCACCGGGGGTGAGGGAGTACACGTTGAACGTCAGATCCTCGAAGCCACCGAAGACGTACCGCCCGGCGGAGGGCACCCAGACCGCGTCGAACGCCCCGCCGGGGACCGCCGTCTCGCGCCGGCCCGCGCCGGCGGAGTCCACCGCGTACACGTCGAACACCCCGCGGCGATCAGAGGTGAAGATGACGCGACCCGTCGCGGCGTCCCACCGCGGGCTGTCGTCCTGCCAGGGGCCGTACGTCAGGTAACTGATCGCGCGGCTCGCGAGGTCGATGACGAAGAGGTTGCGGCTTCCTCCGGCCCCGAACGCCGTGCGGTCGGAGGAGAAGACGAGCCGGGTGCCGTCGGGGGAGAACGAGGGGTCGCAGTCTTCATACCGGTCCGACGTGATGCGCTCCAGTCCACCCGTCCCCAGGTCGAGCAGGTAGAGATCGGAGTAGCCGGCGACCGAGAGCCCCGAGAAGACGATGCGCTCGCCGTCCGGCGACCACGACGGCCCGAGGATGGAGACGATGTCGGCGAACTGGTACCGGCCGACGACCCTCTCGCCCGCCAGGTCCCAGAGCACCAGCGCGTCCCGGTCCTGGAACTTGGTCGTGAAGGCCAGGACGCCGCGCCCGGAGACGTCGAGCCGCGACTCGAAGACGTGGAACGACTCGAACTCCGCGGAGCGCTCGCCCTGCACCACCGCGCGCGACCGGCCGCCCGTCAGAGGGGCGGCATACACGTTGGTGTAGCCGGTGCGCGGGGACAGGTAGAAGACCTGGGGGACCGAGTCCCCCGGCGCGGTCCAGACCACCGGCTTCACGGCCAGCTCGGCGATGCGTGTCGCCCCGACCGCGAGCGGCTCCTGGCGAACGACCGACTCGAAGTACCGGCGCCGCATCGCCAGCTGCCACTCGGCGGTCAGCTGGTCGAAGGTGCGCCCGAACACGCCCTCCGTCAGCGCCTCGAAGTCGCCGTACTTCCACGCATCGTCGTACATCTGCACCAGCCGCCACTCGCCGTAGCGCTCGGCGAGGAACCGCACCAGCGCGCCGCCGATGGGGTACACGATGCTGCCGCCGAACCACCCCAGTTCCTCCAGCGACGGCAGGCGCCCGCCCACCGTCACGTCGCGGAGGATCATCTCGTCGCGCGAGTCCTCGCCCCCCGACCAGTACTCGGCGAGTCCCTCCATCCACCACAGCGGGAACTGCGCCCGCCGCTGCCGAGGGTAGAGGCTCGCCGACAGCGCGTACCTGGAGAGCTGGAAGACGTGGACCAGCTCGTGGCGAATGGTGTGCCGGAACTCGGCGTAGGAGCCGTTGAACGGCAGCGCGACGCGCTGCTTCAGGAACTCCGTCGCGCCGAGCAGCCCCTCCGGCGGGACGAACTGCAGGACGTTGGTCTGCTCGAAGTCCTGGTGCGAGGAATAGACGATCAGGGGGATCCGCCGCGTGACTCCGTGGCGGAAGCGCGCCTCGAGGTCCTGGTAGCTCTCCTCGGCGTACGCGAGGCCCACCCGGGCCAGCTCTTCTTCTTCGGGATAGAAGTAGAGATCCACGTGCTCGCCGCGGAGCACGTGCCACTGGAACTGGCGGTACTGGATCTTGTTCTGCCCGAACACGCCGTACTGCGCGCGCAGCGGCGCCGCGGTCGCGGCGACGCCGAGCAGGGCGAGCGCGCCAAGCAGCGCCAGACGGCGCACGGCTACCGGACGATGCGTCGGATCCGATCTCCCTGCACGACGAGGTCCAGCACCTGTGCGCCGGAGTAGACCTGCCCGAAGATCGTGTACCGGCCGTCCAGGTGCGGCTGCGGCGAGTGCGTCAGGAAGAACTGCGACCCGCCGGTATCGGGGCCCGAGAGAGCCATGCCGACCATCCCGCGGTCGTAGCGCCGGCGGTTCAGCTCGTCGCGGATCACCGTGCCCGGTCCGCCGTTCCCGTCGCCGCGCGGGTCCCCATCCTGTATGACGAAGTTCGGCACGACCCGGTGCCAGCGGCTGCCGTCGAAGAAGCGGCGATCCACCAGCCGCAGGAAGTTGTCCACCGTGATCGGCGCATCGGCGCCGAGTAGGTCGATGACGATGGCGCCGCGGTCGGTCTCGATGGTGGCCCGCAGCGGCGGCGAGCCGGCCGGCCGGAGCACGTAGCGCCGGACCAGTTCCTGGTAGTCCTGGGTGCTGCGGCCCGTCGCGACGGGGAAGACGGCGCCCCAGTACCGCTCGTGGGTCGCCAGGCCGAAGCCCTCCGCCACGGCGCGCCGCACGAGGTCGTCGGCACTGCGACCGACCGCTGCGAGGAAGTCCCGCTCCACCCTCTCGCGCGCCGGTGGCCCCGTGCCGGCGAGCTGGGCCAGGGCCTGCACCGCAGCGAGCCGGGCGTCGTTCATCGGCTCCGCCGCAGCGCGCCGGTACGCGGCGACGAGGTCGGGCAGCAGCGCCGGGTCCCTCTCGCGTGCCAGGATCTCGACGGCCCCGGCGCGGACCATCACGTCCTCGTGCGCCAGGCGCGCACGGGCGAGCGAGCGGAGCGCGGTGTCGCCCGCCGGCACGAACTGCGCGATGGCGCCGAGCGCAGCCGCGACCACCCGCGCGTCAGCGTCGCCCAGGAGCGCGACGAGGTCCGCGCGGGCCTCGGGCGTGGCGGCGATCCCGAGCGCTTCGGCGTACGCCACGCGGAGCCGCCAGTCCGGGTCGGCGCGCCACGGCTGCCCCGTGCTCAACACGGCGCCCGGGCCAGCCTGCGCCAGTCCCTGCAGCGCCGCCCGGCGGACCGCGAAGGTGCCCTGCTGGGTGAAGCGCTCCGCGAGGAGCGCCGCGGCCCGCGAGCCCCCGAGCGCGCCCAGGGTCATCGCCGCCCGCACGGGTACGTTCTGGTCGCGGTCCACCAGCCGGCTGGACGCGACGGAGACCAGCGTCGAGTCGCGGTAGCTGGCCAGCGCCTGGAGCGCGTTCGTCCGGACCTGCGCGTCGGGGTCGCCGACGAGCTGGCGCAGGCGGCCCACGAACGACTCCCGCGTGACGTGCGCGGAGTCGGCGAGCTCGGCCGTGAGCGCCCGCGCCGCCCACTGGCGCGTGAGGGGATCCTGATCGCCTGAGGCATCGAGCAGGCCTTGCGCCGCGCCGGGGACGCGCAGCCGCGCCGCACTATACACAGCGTTGCGGCGCCACTCGCCCCGCGCGTCCCGCGCGTAGGCGGCCAGGCGGGCGACCGGCGCCTGCCGGCCGAAGCGCCACGACTCCAGCAGCGCCCGGGCGGTGGCGCCGTCGTCGTTCGTGCCGGTGGGCGGACGACGGCGCAAGAGCCCCTCGAACGCCTGCGCGGCGGCGGGGCCGCCGATCTTGGCCAGCGCGGTGACGATCTCGAGGTCGGCCGGCTCGGTCACCACGTCGGCGAACGCCTCGAGCCGGCGCACCAGCTCCTGCACCGACGCCGTGTCGCGCAGCAAGCCGAGCGCGAAGGCCGCCTCCCCGCGAACCGCCGTGTCGGGGTCCGCCAGCAGCTCGATCAGGACCGGGGTGCCGCTGCGCTCGCCGATGCGCCCGATGGCCACGGCGCTCCGCGCCCGCACCAGCGCGTCGGGGTGCCGGGCGGCCCGGCGGAGCGCGGCGCCGTCGAACTCGCGGCGGTCCTCCAGCGCGAGAAGCTGCGCGAGGTCGCTGACCGCAGCCTGCCCCTGGGCGCGCAGCGCTCCGGGCAGCGCGAGCAACGCCACGGCGAGCAGGCCACGGAATCGGTGCGTCATCGGGAGTTCCTCAGGGCGGGGGTGCTCTCGGTCATTTGTCCAAACTTAAACACCGGAAGCGCTTGCGCCACGTCCGCCGCTCGCGGCATCTTCCCCCGCGTGAACGGCGAGCGCGTGGTCGTTGTCGGCGACGCCCACCTCGGGGCAGCCGGCCCCGGGGACGAGGAGGCGTTCCACGAGTTCCTGGCCGCCGTGCCGGACCTCGGCACGCGGCTCCTCATCGTCGGCGACCTCTTCGACTTCTGGTTCGAGTACCGCGCCGTCATCCCCCGTCGCCCGTTCCGCACCCTCACCAAGCTCGCGGCCCTGGTGGAACGCGGGATACCGGTGGACCTCGTCGGCGGGAACCACGATCGCTGGGGCGGCTCGTTCTGGAGCCGGGACCTGGGCATCCCGTACCATCGCGAGGGCGCCGACCTCACCCTCGCCGGCCGGACGACCTGCGTGGTGCACGGCGACGGCCTGGCGTCGGACTTCAAGCTGGGCGCGCGCATCCTGAGCCGGATGCTCCGCAGCCCGATCACCACGGCCATCTTCGGCGCGCTGCACCCGAACCTCGGCTTCGCCATCGCCGACCGGCTGTCCGGAACCCTCGGCGAGTCGAACCGCTCCGGCGCCGTCGCGGACGAAGCCTCGCGGCTGCAGGAAGCCTGGGCGCGTGCGCTCCTCGACAGCCGGCCCGAGGTGCGACTCGTCATCCTTGGCCACACGCACCGCCGCGCTCTCGTCGAGCACGCGCCGGGACGCTGGTACCTCAATGCCGGTCAATGGATGGCGGATCGGCAGTACGCCGTGATCTCCGCGGAAAGGATCGCCCTGCTCGCCTGGCCGGAACGCCCGGGAGCCTAACGCTCGCTCGGCTCGCCCAGGGCGATGAGCTCGATGTCGCGCACCCGCTCGCCCAGGAACCGCTTCCCCACCCGTTTGAAGGTCTCCGGCGCGTCGCTCACGACGAAGTGCACGTGCGCCGCGGCCGTCTGCGGTGCGTGCAGCGTCGAGTGCGCCAGCTGGCGTGCGACGGCCCGTGCCGTCTGCTCCGCGCTGTCGATGAGGGTGATGGATGGCCCGAGGACGTCGGCGAGGAGAGGCTTGAGGAGCGGGTAGTGAGTGCAGCCTAGGACGAGCGTGTCGATGGCGTGCGCCTCGAGGTTCGCGAGGTAGCTCTGCGCCACGAGGCGCGTGGCGGGGTGGTCCAGCCAGCCTTCCTCCACGAGCGGCACGAAGAGCGGGCAAGCCTGGGCGACGACCGCCGCCGCGCCCGCGTGGGCATGGATGGCGCGTTCGTAAGCCCCGCTCGCGATCGTCCCCGCCGTGCCGATGACGCCGATGCGGCCGCTGCGCGACGCCAGGGCCGCCGCCTCCGCACCCGGCTCGATCACGCCTTCCACCGGGACGGGCGACATGCGCTTCAGCTCCTCGAGCGCGTGCGCGCTGGCCGTGTTGCAGGCCACCACGACCATCTTCACGCCGCGCTCCACCAGGAAGCTGAGGATCTCGCGGGCGTAGCGGCGCACCGTTTCCGGCGACTTGTTGCCGTAGGGGACCCGCGCCGTGTCGCCGAAGTAGATGAGGGACTCGTGCGGCAGCTGGTGGAGCAGCTCGCGGACGACGGTGAGACCGCCGATCCCTGAATCGAAGACACCGATGGGCAACCGGTTCACTCGCGCCTCACCGGAGCGGGAGGGTGACGCCGATGCCCGTCGAGCCGTCGGGGAGCCGCCGGGCCTTGAGCGCCGCCGGGTAGTCGAAGAGCAGCGCCGACACGTACGCCTCGGCACCGGCCATCAGGTGGTTGAAGACGAGCAGCACGATCCAGTCCTCGCGCTCCTGACGGTGCGACTCCACGAACTTGTCGCGCGTCCGCGCCCACTCGAGCTGCCACGTCGCCTTCCAGACCATCGCGCCGGCCATCCCCTCGAACAGCAGAAACATCCCACCCGTCAAATTCCTGCCGAGGCGCGCCTGGCCCCAACCCGGCAGGATGAGCGACCGAACGAAGGCACCTGCTGGGGAGATCGGGGGACGGGGACGGACCGAGTCACCGCGCTCCGGCCGCTGCACCGTGTCCGCGCGGACGGCGGCGCTGTCGCGGCGCAGGATCGTGTCACGGGGAGCGGTCGTGTCGCGGCGGGCGGCGGTATCGCGGGGAGCGGGCGCGGGCGGCTGCTGGGCGGCCGCACTGCCGGCGAACGCGGCCAGCGCGGCGAGCAGCGCGGCGCCGCGCAGGCTCACCGCCCCACCAGCACCCGCAGGCGCCTGGGCTCGACGCTGACCTCGATCTCGTGGCGGTGCGGCTCGCGCAACTCGCCGTCGAGGTGGAGGACCAGGGGCCGCTCGGCGCAACGGATGGTGACGTGCCGCGTCCGGAACATCGCCACTTCGTCCAGATCGGTGTGCGTGCCCTTCATCACCCGCGGCACGTCGCGGAGGAACTGCAGCAGGCCCACCTTCCGGATGAGACAGACGTCGAGGAGGCCGTCGGCGGGGTCGGCCTCGGGAGTGATGTAGAAGCCGCCGCCCTCGCACACGCCGATGCCCGCGCCGAGCATCATCATCGGGCCGACCTCGCGGTGCTCTGCGCTCTCGATCTCGAGCACCGGTGCCCGGAAGGTGACGAACGTTCGGTAGATGGCCGCGAGGTACACGGCGACCCCCTTGAGCCGGCGGATGCTCAGCGCGTGCCGCACGGCTTCCGCGTCGAAGCCCATCCCGAGGATGTTGTCGAAGTACTCGCCGTCCGCCTTCCCGACATCGAAGAGCGTTTCCTCCGCTCGCGCCATCCGGCCGGCGGCCGCCTCGGGAGGGAGCTTGAAAACGTTGATCATCTTCGCGAAGTCGTCGCCCGTGCCGGCGGGGATGAGGCCCAACGCCACGCGGGTCGCCCCATCGTCCGCGAGTGGCGCCTGGAGGAGGCCGTTGGCCGCCTCGTGCACGGTGCCGTCGCCCCCAGCACAGATCAGCTTTGTGACTCCGTGCTGCGCCGCATCGCGGGCGAGTCCGAGGGCGTGGCCCGGGCCGGTCGTCTCGACCAGCTCGTACTTCAGGCCGGCGTCGCGGAGACCGCGCTCGATGCGGGTGCGCAGCCGCGCGCACTTGCCGCGGCCGGCGGTCGGATTGAGGACGACGAGGGTGCTCACGGGTGCGGCAAGCTAATCCGGCAAGGCAGGCTGCCGCAACGCATTAGCGCAAAGCGACACGAGCCCGGTAGCCTGGGCCGCCGAGCTCGTGATGAGGGTGCGTGCGGTGCGCCAGCGCCGGTTCAGTTACTGCTGGGCGGGCGCGGGTGCGCCGTGCGTCCCCCGCCCGAGCCCTGGCCCGAGCTGCCTCCCGACGACGGCGTTGCGCTGCCGCCCGACGACGGCGTTCCGCCGCTCCTCGATGCCGGCGCAGCGCCCGATCCCGAGGTACTCCCCTCCTGGCGCTCGCGCGGCCTCGCGTCGGTGCCGGTCCCGCTCCCCTGCGAGTACCCGCGCCCGTTGACGACCCGGCCGTGCGGCGCGGCCTGGCCGGTGCCCCCGCCATTCACCGTGATGATCACCCCGCCCCCACCGTAGTACCCTCCGAACCCGCCGTACCCGGAGTAGCCGTACGGCCCATAGCCGTACGCGCCATTCCCGTACGGGCTGTAGCCATTCCAGCCGTAGGCGTACGGCGAGAAGTAGCCGTATGGACTGGGCCAGTAGGAGTCCCATCCATAGGGCGAGTAGTAGTTGCTTCCCCACCCGTACGGCGCGGCGCCGTAGCCGCCGGCCGTCCCGCGCGTCTCCGGCTCGGGGCGGAACTCACCCTGGCGCGTGGCGGCGTTGACCGTGAAGACCCTCGGATACGACAGCGCTACCATCACGTCGATGACGGGTTCCGGGACGCCCGCATCGGCCATCTCCACCAGACGCCGGCCGTCGATGGTGAACCCCTGTCCCCGCTCGGCCAGCCACGCCTCGACCACTGCGGCGTCGAGCTGTTGCGAAGCCTCCACGACGTCGGCCGTGGCCACCCGCGCCGCCGCCGCCATCCGTGCCGCGCCGGCGGCCAGCCCGCCGGCCTCGAGCGCCGCCGCGATCTCGGGAGGCAGCGTGGCGACGGCACCGGCTTCGCGGTAGCGCAGGACGCGCACGCCCGTCTTGTCGCCCGCGGTCACCGACCGCACGTCCAGCCAGTCCCCCTCAGCCGAAATCGCCATCAGCCCGCTGGAGCGGCGCGGCAGACTGCGCGGACAGGCGTACTCGGAGCGCAGAAAGACCCGCCGCCCGTCCGGCGACCACTGCGCGCTCTCCCAGCCCGTGCATCCGTCGCGCTCTAGCGCGCGGCGCTCCCCCGTCGCGTCGACGCGCTCGCGGGCGACGACTTCTGTGTCGGCGACCGTCACGACGTCCACAGCCGAGCCGGCGCCCGCGGGGACGACGCACACCAGGAGTGCGCGGGCCGCCCCGCCCGGCGACGGAGACGGCCGGTTGGCCGGTTCCCAGCATCCGATCCACGCCTGCCAGCGCGGGTCGGGCTGGGCGTCCTGCGCGGCAGCAGGCACGGCCCGAACGAGCACGAGGGCCGCCAGGAGACACGCCCCAGCGAGGTTGGAATGCCGACCCCAGTTCGAAGTGGTCATGACCCGGCCCGTCCTCTCAGTTCCTGATGCCCACGCCGGCCGTCACCGACAGGCCGGACAGATCCAGGCGGTCGAACCCTTCGAAATCCCTGCTGAGGGGTGCCCGCGCCCACGTGTACCTGCCCTCGCCCGTGAGGAAGAAGCGGGGGCCCAGCGAGACATCCACTCCGGCGAAGGCGTGCGCCGTGAACGTCCACGCGGACGACTTGAAGTCGTCACGGATGACGTGGTTGTCGGCGAAATCGACGAAGTCCCCCTGCTGGCGGAAGCGATACCACATCGCACCGGCGCCGGCGCCGACGAACGGCGCGAACCTCGCCGGCACCCACGCAAGCTGCCCGATGGAGCGGCCGCGGGGCGCGACGTACAGCCTGAGGCTCGCGGTAACCGGAACCCGTTCGAGAGTAGTGGTCTGCTCAATCGGGAGGGAGTCCTGGTCCACCCAGTGGCGGAACTCCGAGCGCTTGCGCAAGCCGGCGAACGACGCGCCGAGCACGAGGTCGAGGCGTGGCGCGAGGCGCAGGGCGAGGTCGGCCCCCAGCGCCATCGCACCGAAGTCCCCCCGCTTCAGGGTCAGCTGCTCCGTGACGAACGAGAACAGGTCGCCACCCGCCATCGCCTGGTCGAAGCCGCCGCGCAGGACCAGGCTGCCGGACGGCCGCCGGAACAGGAAGCCGTCGCCGGCGCGCTGGGCCTCGATCGGCCCGGCGAGGGCGAGGAAGACGAGTGCGAACGCGCCCGCGGTCAGCAGGCGCCGGTGGAGGGCCGGGAGTGCGGCGGTGGTACGGCGGCCGATGCATCCGTGTGCGGTCACGGCCGGTCTCCGGCGTGCGTGTCCAGCAGCATGGGCGATCCGCCCGAGAGGGGGCACATCCTGATACAGTGTAGGGTGCCGGAGGTTCCCCGACAAGCGCGGAATGCCGCTGTCCCCCGGCGGCGCTGGCGGGAGCGTGTGGGAATCGAACCCACCAGGGTGCGCCAGGCGCACCCCAGCCAGTTTTGAAGACTGGTCAGACCACCAGGCCCGATCCGCCCCCGTGCCGCGCGCGTCGGCCTAAGCTAGCGCGACGCAGTCGATCTCGACCAACGCATTCTTCGGCAGCGTCTTCACCGCCACGGTCGAACGCGCCGGCCGGTGGGCGCCGAAGTGCCTGGCGTACACCTCGTTCATCGCGGCGAAGTCGTCCATCGTGGCAAGGAAGACACTCGTCTTGACCACCTTCGCCAGCGACGAGCCCGCCGCCTCGAGGATGGCCTGGAGATTGAGGAACACCCGATCGGTCTGCGCCTTCACGTCGCCCGGGACCAGGTTCATCGTGGCCGGATCGAGCGCGACCTGTCCCGCGGTGAAGACGAAGCCGTTGGCGATGATCGCCTGGCTGTAGGGCCCGATGGCCTGCGGCGCGCGGGGCGTCGAGACAGTGTGCAGCTCGCTCATGTCAGCATCCCTCTCCGAGGGTTTCCTCGGGCAGATGGAACAGCCGGCGGGCGTTGGCGGCCGTGATCTCCGCCAGCCGCTCCGGCGTCGTGCCCCGCAGCGCCGCGAGCCGCGCCGCGGTGGCGGCCACGAACCCCGGCTCGTTGCGTTTCCCGCGATGCGGAACGGGCGCCAGGTACGGCGCGTCCGTCTCGACCAGGAGCCCCTCGTCGCCCACCCGCTCCAGCGCCCA
>Ga0209253_10002821_pt1 | contig 15376 bp, 17 predicted proteins | sample FrelakmetBRP12BR_FD_187145 | JGI IMG/M metagenome (GOLD analysis project Ga0209253, IMG submission 187145) | Freshwater lake sediment microbial communities from the University of Notre Dame, USA, for methane emissions studies - BRP12 BR (SPAdes)... | ecosystem: Environmental > Aquatic >...
CTACCTCGAGGCGCTCGACTTCCAGAAGGAGATCGTCAAGATCCAGACCATCTTCGGCGGCAAGAACCCGCACCCGAACTGGCTGGTCGGCGGCGTGCCGTCGCCGATCAACGTCGACGGAACGGGCTCCGTCGGCGCGATCAACATGGTCAGCCTGAACATGGTCAAGGACATCGTCGATCGCACGATCGAGTTCGTCGACCAGGTCTACATCCCGGACCTGCTCGCGATCGCCGGGTTCTACAAGGACTGGGCCAAGTGGGGCGGCGGGCTGTCGAGCCAGAACGTCATGTCCTACGGCGACTTCCCGGACATCCCGAACGACTACAGCAACAAGAGCATGCTGCTGCCGTCGGGCGTGATCCTGGGCGGCGACCTGAAGAAGGTGCACGAGGTCGACCTCAAGGATCCGGAGCAGGTCCAGGAGTGGGTCACGCACAGCTGGTACAAGTACGCGGACGAGGCCAAGGGCCTGCATCCGTTCGACGGCGTGACCGACCCGAAATTCGAGCTCGGCAAGGGCACCAAGGGCACGAAGACCAACATCCAGGAAATCGACGAGTCCGCGAAGTACTCGTGGGTCAAGTCGCCTCGCTGGAAGGGCCACCCGGTTGAGGTCGGGCCGCTGGCGCGCTACCTCGTCGCGTACGCCCGCGGCAACAAGGAGATCCAGGAGCAGGTCAACGGCGCGCTGAAGGCGCTCGACGTTCCGGTCACGGCCCTCTTCTCGACGCTCGGCCGCACGGCCGCGCGCGGGCTCGAGTGCCAGTGGTCCGCGCACAAGATGCGCTACTTCTACAACCAGCTGGTGGCGAACATCAAGTCCGGCGACTCCGTCACGGCGGTGATGGACAAGTGGGAGCCGAGCACCTGGGCGCGCGAGTGCAAGGGCGTGGCCCCGGTCGAGGCCCCGCGCGGCGCGCTGGCGCACTGGGTGAAGATCAAGAACACCAAGATCGACTCCTACCAGTGCGTGGTGCCGACGACGTGGAACGCGAGCCCGCGCGATCACAAGAACCAGATCGGCGCGTACGAAGCGGCCCTGATGAACACGCCGATGGCGAAGCCCGACCAGCCGGTCGAAATCCTGCGGACCATCCACAGCTTCGACCCGTGCCTGGCCTGCGCAACCCACGTGATGTCGCCGGAAGGTGAAGAAATCGTGTCCGTGAAGGTTCGCTGAGAGGAACCACGATGGCATCCAACCAAGCAGTCAGCCCCGCTGCGGTGCCGCCCCGCCCGATTCCCGCGGGTCGCAAGACCGCGCGCGAGGGCACGATGGTGGTGGACGCCGCCAGCGGCGAAGTGCTCGGCGGAACGCTGCAGCAGGTTTACGTGTACGAGGCCCCGGTGCGCATCTGGCACTGGGTCATGATGCTCTCGATGATCGTGCTCGTCTTCACCGGCTACCTGATCGGGTCGCCGTGGAGCGGGCCGTCACGCGAGGCCACGCACACGTACTTCTTCGGCAACGTGCGCCTGTTCCACTTCCTCGCGGCGGCCGTCTTCGTGGTCTCCTTCGTCGTCCGGCTGTACTGGGCGATCGCGGGCAACCACCATGCGCGTTCGATCTTCCTGCCCCCGGTGTGGAGCGGAAGCTGGTGGAGCGGCATGTTCCGGCAGGGGCTCTACTACGTGTTCATCAAGAAGGAGTCGCCGCTGTGGGTCGGGCACAACCCGCTCGCGCAGTTGGCGATGTTCGCGATGTACGTGCTCGGCACGGTGGTCATCATCCTGACCGGCCTGTCGCTGTTCTCCGAGCAGTTCGCCTGGGGTTCGGTATGGATGAACCTGTTCGGCTGGGTCAACGTGCTGCTCGGCGGGTCGAACACGGTGCGCCTGGTGCACCACCTCACGATGTACTACCTGCTGATCTTCGCGGTGATTCACATCTACATGGCGACGCGCGAGGACGTCATGAGCGGTCAAACGGTGGTCAGCACGATGGTCAACGGGCTGCGCTCCTTCAAGGAAGGCGAGAACAAGCACTGACAGGGATCGGTGCCGCGGTGCGAAGCGGCACCCTCTCCCTCTCGTTCACCGTGTTGTCGTCCGTGCCCGCCCCTCCCCGTCCCCGCCGAGTGCAGCCCAACCCGGCGGGCGTGCCCGCGCGTCGCCCGCCGCACCCCGGTCAGTTCCTCGAGAGCCGGTTCCTGAAGCCGCTGCAGATCAGCCAGACCGAACTCGCCGAAGCGCTGGGAGTCTCCCGGCGCCGCGTCAACGAGTTGATCAACGGCAAGCGCGCCATCACGCCCGACACCGCCGTTCGGCTGGCGATGTACTTCGGCAACGAAGCCGCCTTCTGGATGCACCTGCAGGTCGCCTGGGACATGCACTCCGCGTTGCGCGAGGTGCAGGCGTCCGCGCGCAGGACGTAGCGGCCGGGTCACGGCGCGCGCACGAGCGCGTTCAGTTCGCTCGCGGCGCGCCTGCGCCACGCCCGATTTCGGCGAGCGGCACCCGGTACTCGGCCGCGTCCGCATCGCCCAGCTCATCGTTGATGTGGCGCCGCATCTGTTCCCGGAACTCGTCGACGGACTCGAAGAATGCGGACATCATGCGCACCCACAGGAACATGCCGCGGGGCGTCAGCGACCAGCCCTGTTCGTCTTCGGCAATCGCGCCGACGACCTTGAGCCCGAGCAGCTCGGGGCGAAGCGTCCGCTCGAAGCGCTCCCCATAGCGCGCCCGAACCCAGTCCTTTTCCATGCGCAGGCCGAAGAGCCGCACCAGGAGGTCGTAGCGCATCCTTTCGCGCACGCCCATCCGACGCTCGCCGGTGACGCCGGTCAGGCCGCGGTCGATACGCTCGACATACGCCTGCAGCGAAAAGGTCGTCGCGTACAGCACGCCGTCCACATACGAGAACGCGCCGCTGCCCAGCCCCACGTAGTTGGCCGCGCCGACGATGTATTCGTCGATGCTCTTGCTGCCGCGGTTGAAACACCAGGCGGACGTCGGCACGAACGAGGAGCCGAGCCGCGCAAGGATGCGCTCGTAATGGTCTCCCATCCGCTCCTTGCGGCGCTTGCCGAGGGTCTTCGCCATCCTCCGCGCCGCGCTCGGCGATGTCATCAGCGGATACAACGAAGCCTGGTTCGCCGGAGACAGCAGCAGCGTGTCGAGATCGGCCTCCAGCATCGCCTCGGTTTGCTGCGGCAGATTCCAGATCATGTCGACGTTGAGGGTCCTGAAGCGTCCTGCCGCTGCGGCCAGGCGGTCGAGGATCTCGGCGCGGCAGCCGTACTTCTCCAGCCGCATCATCTGTCGCAACAGGCCGTCGTCGAAGGTCTGCACGCCGACCGACAGGCGATCGACGCCAGCGTTCTCGAGCACCCTCAGGACCTCGTCGCGAAGGTCTTTTGGATTGGTCTCGACCGAGACCTCGGAAAGACCGGGATTGAGCTCGCGAATCAGGCCCAGGGTGTCCGCCAGTTCGTCGGGCAGCACCGTAGGCGTTCCGCCGCCCACGTAGACGCCGCTGAAGACGTAGCCCTCGCTCTGATAGCGGCGGATCTCCCGGCGCAGCGCGGCGAAATAGCGCCGCGCCCGACGTTCCTCGAAGTGAACGCGGTGGAATGAGCAGTACGGGCACAGAACTTCGCAGAACGGCACGTGCACGTACAGGAAGACCGGCGACGACGGCACGTTTGCGATGCCTTGGCTCGGCTCGAGTCGCACGGTTTGTTGCGCCTTGTGCCGGAACGCGGCATCGATCAGCGCGTCGAACATCGGAACCCCTCGAGGAAAAGGCGAGTCCGGCCCTCGGCCCGCCGCCGTGCAATGCGCCCAGTCTTACGCATCGGCGTCTCCGGTCACAGACCCCGAGCAAGGAGGACACGCTGCCGCCTGGCCATCCGTCGGCCGTTGACGTAACTCAATTGCGGACAGATTGTTGTCTGTACCTTCCACTGTAACCTACTGCGTTACAGAGGAAACAATGGACGACCGGCGCGAAGTGCTGGTGCTCGGCATCGGCAACCTGCTCTGGGCCGACGAAGGCTTCGGGGTGCGTGCCGTCGAGGCGTTGAATGCCGCGGTGGAGTACCCAACGCCGGACGTGCTGCTGCTCGACGGCGGCACGCTCGGCCTGAACCTGCTCGAGCACGTCGAGGCGTCGCATCGCGTGCTGGTGTTCGACGCAGTCGACTTCGGCCTGCCGCCCGGCGCGCTGAAGGTGCTGCGCGACGACGAGGTTCCCCGCTGGGGCGCGCGCAAGATGAGCCCGCACCAGAACGGCTTCAACGACGTCCTCGCGCTCGCGCAGCTGCACGGCCGCACGCCGGACACTATCACCGCGATCGGCGTGCAGCCCGTCACGCTCGACGACTTCGGCGGCAGCCTCACCGACCCCGTGCGCGCGCGCCTGGCGGAGGCCGTCGAGCTCGCCGCGGCACAGCTCGCCGAATGGGGCTTCCCCGGGCGGCGGCGCACCGAAGGCGAAGCCGTCGAGCCGCTCAACGCGCAGTCGCTGGCGCTCAGTGCCTACGAAGCCAGCCGTCCCACGGAAGAAGACGCCTGCCGCATCGGTGATCCGCGCCTGCTCGGCGCGCTGGAGCGCTAGCCATGTGCGTCGGCATTCCGATGATGGTCGAGCGCTGCGACGATGGCATGGCCGAGTGCGCCGGACGCGGCCGCCGCGAGCGATTGAACACGATGCTGCTGGGCGACGTGCCGTGCGGCTCCTGGGTGCTGGCCTACCAGGGTTCGGCCGTGCGCACGCTGACCGAGGACGAGGCACGCCAGACGAACGACGCGATCGACGCCCTCGAGGCGGCGGCGAGCGGCACCGGCGACCTCGACGCCTTCTTCGCCGATCTGGTCGGCCGCGAGCCGACCCTCCCACCCCACCTGAAGGACACCAAGGCATGAGTGCACTCCTGACGGATGCGCCGGCGCTGCATCCGCTGCTCGAGCAACTTTCCAGCCGCCACGGCTTCGCCCGACTCGACCTCGGCACGCTCGACGCGTTCGCCGACGCGCCGGGCCACGCGCTGCTCGTCTTCACCGAGGATCCGGTGCGGTTCAAGGAGACGCTCGACCTCGCCGTGATCGCGCCGGAGCTGGCGAAGGTCTTCGCCGGCCGGTTCCGCTGCGGCGTGCTGCTGCCGCCCGACTCGCGCAAGGCCGCGGCGCGCTACGGCTTCGCGCGCTGGCCCGCCCTCGTGATGCTGAAGGACGGCCGCTACGTCGGAGCGGTCGACGGCCTGCGCATGTGGCAGGAGTACGTGGAAAGCATGCAGCGCCTGCTCGAAACCGAGCCGACGCGCGCGCCGACGATCGGCATCGCGGTCAGCAGCGCCGGCGCCGCCGGCTCCTGTCACTGAGTGGAGCAAGGACGAATGAAATCCTTTCCTATCCCCGTTCGCGTCACCGGGCCTGGCTCGCAGGTCGAGGAAGAAGAGCTGCAGTACCTCGACATCCCGCGCGACATCAGCACCTTCGAGATGCCGATCGTCCCGGAGACCGAGGACACGGCGTCGCTCGCCATCGCGCGCGACACTCTGGCGCGCCTGCTCGGCATGATGGAGCAGTGGCAGCCCGGCTCGCCGCACCCCGTGCTCGACATGCGCGGCGTGCCGGCCGCGGCCCAGGTGATCGCCAACCAGGTGCTTGGCGACGGCGAGGTCAGCATCCGGGCGACCGGCAACCGCCTGCTGAAGGTGCAGGAGAGCGTGTTCGCCGGCCTGTGGCGCGTGGTCGAGCTCGACGGGGCGGGCCAGTTGCTCGCCGACTGGCTCGAGGCCGCGCCGTTGCCGGCCGCGGTGCTGGCCGCGGCGCGCGACGGCGCGCGCGACAGCCTGATGCCGGTCGAGATCGCGAACGGCGCGATGAATTCGCCTGCCCTGCTGCACGAACTGCAGGCCCAGCTGAAGTCGCGCAAGACGGGCGACCGGCCGCACGTGCTGAACCTGACGCTGTTCCCGATGACGCCGGAGGATCACCAGGTTCTCGAACGCGCGCTGCCGGTCGGAAGCGTGGCCATCATCTCCCGCGGCTTCGGCAACTGCCGGATCACGTCGACCGCCGCCCGCAACGTCTGGCGGGTGCAGTACTTCAACAGCATGAACACGCTGATCCTGAACACGATCGAAGTCGTCGACGTGCCCGAGGTGGCGCTCGCCGCACAGGAGGACCTCGACGACACGCGCGAACGGCTGGCCGAGCTGATCGACTGGATGAGCGAGTCCTGCCCGGCCTGACGAAGCAAGGACGCGAGCAGATGGATCACCGCGCGGGCGATGACGCCCCGATCGGCCCGACGACCCGCCTCGAGTGCAAGGTCTGCTGGCACGTGTACGACCCGGCCGAGGGCGATCCCGTGTGGCAGATCCCGTCCGGAACGGCGTTTTCCGACCTGCCCGATCACTGGAGCTGCCCCAACTGCTCCACGTCCAAGGACGGCTTCCTGGTCATTCACGATGACTGACACCGCCGACGACCCCGAGGCCGCGGCCCACCCGCAGGCACCGCTGCCCGACCCGTCGCCGCGGCTGAACGCTGCGTATCGCGCGATCGCCCGGCGGATGGAAGGGCTCAACTTCGTGAACCCGGCGATCGACGTCGAGGCCGTCGCGTTCGCGCCATGGGAGTCGCATTGGCTCGGCGCGATGGTGACACCCTGGTGCATCAACCTGATGCTGCTGCCGCGCGACACGTCGGCCTGGACCTCGCTGCCGCAGGGCAGGAAGTTGCGCTACGCCTTCCCGGCCGGGGAATACGAGTTCATCTCGTCGCGCGACGACGCCGTCGGCGAGTACCAGATGTGCTCGCTGATCTCGCCGGTGCTCGAACTGCCCGACCACGCGACCGCCTGCCAGGTGGCTGAACTGGCGCGCGCGGCCTTGCTCGACCCCGCCAACGCGCCCGTGCCCGAGGCGCCCAGGCCCGACGAAGACGCCGGGCTTCCGCCCGGCCCGATCGCGCAGATCAAGGAGCAGGCGACGGTGCCGATGAGCAAGCGCGACTTCCTGCGCGGACGGTTCCTGCGAGGGGAACGGGCCGAGTGAACCCCGAGGGCGAGATCACCGTGCGGCTGACCTGCAGCGACCACCGGGTACACAAGGTGTCCCTCACCTCGTCGCGCGCGGGCCTGCCGCCGCGCCTGGTGCGCGGCCGTCCACCCGCGGACGTGCAGCGACTCGTTCCGATGCTCTTCAGCATCTGCCGGCGCGCGCAGGGCGCCGCGTCGGCTGCCGCGCTCGCCGCCGCGCAAGGCCTGCAACCCCAGGGGCGTGACCAGGAACGCCAGGCCCTGCACGTGGCCCTCGAGACGCTGCAGGAAGGCGTGTGGCGGCTCCTGATCGACTGGCCCAAGTCCATGGGCGAACAAGCCCAGGTGCCCGCCGTCGCTTCCGTCCGCCATGCGAGCAGCGCGGTCGTCGACGACGGCGCCACGCTCGACGCGTTGCTGGCAGTCGCCGACGACGTGCTGCGCGAGCAGGTGTACGGAACGCCCGCGGAAGACTGGCTGGCATCGACGGACCTCGCCGCGCTCGATCGCTGGGTCGAAGCCGGCGCGACGCTCCCGGCCCGCTTGCTGCGCCGGATGCGAGACGAGGCGCCCGGCCTCGGGCGTAGCGACGTGGCGCTGATGCCGGACGCCACCCTGGAGAACCTGCGCCGGTCGGTGATCGCAGACCTGGAAGCGGACCCCGAGTACGCGCGCTTTCCGCGCTGGGGCGGCTTGCCGGCCGAGACTGGCGCGCTGGCGCGGCAGGCCGGCGCACCGTTGATCGCCGCCCTGCTCGAGCGCGACGGCCGGACCGCGTCGACGCGCTTCGTCGCTCGACTCGTCGAACTCGCCGTGCTGGTGCGCGACCTGCGCGCCCGTTCCGCGGGACGCGTTGCCGCCGTGCGCAGCCATGCGCTGTCCGACGGAGCAGGTCTTGGCCTCGCCGAGACCGCACGCGGCCTGCTGCTGCACCGGGCGCAGGTCGAGCGCGGGCTCGTCACCAGCTACTGCATCGTCGCGCCGACCGAATGGAACTTCCACCCGCAAGGCCCGCTTCTGCAGGGGCTCGCCGGGCGCAGCGCAACCGACCGCGAGCGGCTGGAGCGCGACGCCCGCCTGGTGGTGCAGTCGCTCGATCCGTGCGTCGCCTGCCGCGTGGAGATCGCCGATGCATGAGATGTCCCTCGCGGAGGGCATCGTGGAGATCGTCGAGACGACGGCGCGGGCCAACGACGCCAGCGCGATCCGGGCGGTCTGTCTCGAACTTGGAGCCCTCTCGCACGTCGAGCACGAAGCGCTGCGCTTCTCGTTCGACGTCGTGAAGCGCGGGACGGTCGCCGACGGCGCACGGCTGGAAATCCAGACCACGCCCGGGCGCGCCTGGTGCATGCCTTGCGGGGAGTCGGTCGATCTAGCCCGGCTGGGCGACCCGTGCCCGCGATGCGGCAGCCACCAGTTGCAGGTCACGCAGGGCGAGGAAATGCGAGTCAAGGAAATCGAGATCGCCTGACGCGGTCCGAGGGGAAAGATCATGTGCACGACATGCGGCTGCGGCAGCGGCGAGACGAAGATCGAAGGCGAAGCGCACGGACACGAGCATCGGCATGCCGACGGCACGGCGCACCGGCACGACCACGATCACGATCATGGCCACGACCATGATCACGGCCACGACCATGATCACGCCCACGGGCACGGACACGATCACGTCCACGGCCCCGGCTGCGGTCACGATCACGTCCATCACGACGGCCACGCGCACGCGCCCGGCCTGTCGCCCTCGCGGATGGTCCAGGTCGAGCAGGACATCCTCGCGAAGAACAACCAGCACGCCCGCTTCAACCGCGAGTTCCTCGCCGAACGCGGCATCTTCGCGGTCAACCTCGTGTCGAGCCCCGGCTCGGGCAAGACGACGCTGCTGACCGAGTCGATCAAGCGGCTGCTGCCGTCCCTGCCCATCACGGTGATCGAGGGCGACCAGCAGACCACCAACGACGCCGAGCGCATCCGCGCGACCGGCGCGCCCGCGCTGCAGATCAACACCGGCAAGGGCTGCCACCTGGACGCGAGCATGGTGGAGCGCGCCCTCGAGCGGTTGCAGCCGCCCGAGGAGTCGGTGCTCTTCATCGAGAACGTCGGCAATCTCGTCTGCCCGGCCGCGTTCGACCTCGGCGAGGCGCACAAGGTGGTGGTGCTGTCGGTGACCGAAGGCGAGGACAAGCCGCTGAAGTATCCCGACATGTTCAAGGCGGCAACGTTGATGCTGCTGAACAAGGTCGACCTGCTGCCCTACCTGACCTATGACGTGGCGAAGTGCATCGAGTACGCGCGCCGCGTCAACCCGGCCATCGAAGTGATGCAGGTGTCCGCGACCAAGGGCGACGGCCTGGACACGTGGCTGGCCTGGGTCAGGCTGCACGCGGTCACCGCCCGGCACGCGCGCGTGCAACCCAAGGTCGTCGCCGCGGAGTAGCCGTTCGATGTCGGCCGTGCTCGCCCCAGCCATCCAGCGCCGCCGCCTGCGCGTGCGTGGACAGGTGCAAGGCGTCGGTTTCCGGCCGACGGCGTATCGCCTGGCGACGGAACTCGGCCTCGGCGGCTGCGTGCTGAACGACGGCGCCGGCGTCGAGATCGAGCTCGAAGGCACCGGCGAGGCGCTGGACCGGTTCGTGCTCCGCCTGCGCAGCGAGGCGCCAAGGCTGGCGCGCATCGACACGATCGACGCCACGCCGATGGCTCCACTGGGGGACCGCACGTTCAGGATCGTCGCGAGCGCGGGCGGGCCGGTCTCGACCGGCGTCACGCCGGACGCGGGCACCTGTCCCGACTGCCTCGCCGACATGCTCGATCCGGCGAACCGGCGGTGGCGGTACGCGTTCACGAACTGCACGCATTGCGGACCGCGCTACACGATCACGCGCGAATTGCCCTACGACCGCCCGAGCACCAGCATGGCATCGTTCATCCAGTGCCCGGCGTGCCAGGCGGAGTACGACGCGCCGGCCGACCGTCGCTTCCACGCGCAGCCGAATGCGTGCCCGGACTGCGGACCGCAACTGGCGCTGTGGGACGACCGAGGGCAGCCGCTTGCGGTGGCGGACCCACTCGCGGAAGCCGTGCAACGGATCCGCCGCGGCGGCATCGTCGCGATCAAGGGCCTCGGCGGCTTCCACCTGGTGTGCGACGCGCGCAATGAAGAGGCGGTCGCCGAACTGCGCCGCCGCAAGCAGCGCGAGGAGAAGCCCTTCGCGGTGATGTTCGCGAACCTCGCGTCGATCACGCCGCTGGCGCGCGTCACAAGGCAGGCCGCCGCTCTGCTGGCCACGCCCGAGCGGCCGATCGTGCTGCTCGACAAGCATCCGTTCTGCGACGAGGCGCTGCCCGGCGTGGCGCCCGGGATAGCGACGCTCGGCGTGATGGTTCCGCACACGCCGCTGCAGGTGCTGCTGTTCCACGAGGCCGCCGGCCGGTCCGCCGGAACGGGCTGGCTCGGCGAGCCGCAAACGCTCGCGCTCGTGATGACGAGCGCCAATCCCGGCGGCGAGCCGCTGGTGATCGACAACGACGAAGCCGTGCGCCGCCTCGGTTCGATCGCCGACGCGCTGCTGGTGCACGACCGCGCCATCCTGATCCGCTGCGACGACAGCGTGGCGCGCGCCGAGGCGAACGGGATCCCGGCCTTCATCCGCCGCGCGCGCGGCTACACGCCGGCGTCGATCCGGCTCGCCGGCGACGGTCCGCCGGTGCTCGCCGTCGGCGCCTACCTGAAGAACACGGTCTGCGCCACGCGCGGCGCCGAAGCCTTCCTGTCGCAGCACATCGGTTCTCTCGACAACGCGGCGACCTGCGTGGCGCTCGAGGAAGCCGTCGATCACCTGCTCGACGTGCTCGCGATCGAACCCGTGGCGGTCGCGCACGACCTGCATCCCGACTTCCACAGCACGCGCTTCGCGGCCGGGCTGGCGGCGCAGCGCGGCATCCCGTTGATCGGCGTTCAGCACCACCACGCGCACATCGCCGCGGTGATGGCGGAACACCGCATCGAACAACCCATCCTCGGCATCGCGCTGGACGGCGTCGGGCTTGGCGACGACGGCGGCATCTGGGGCGGCGAACTGCTGCGCGTCGACGGCGCGCGCTCGACGCGCGTCGGTCACCTGCGCGAACTGCCGCTGCCCGGCGGCGATCGCGCCGCGCGCGAACCGTGGCGGCTCGGCGCCGCGGTGCTCCACCTGCTGGAGCGCAGCGACGAGATCGTGCGTCGCTTCGACCGGCCGGGCGCGCCGCTCGTGCGCCAGATGCTGCGGCAGCGGCTCAACACGCCGGTGACGAGCAGCATGGGCCGCTGGTTCGACGCCGCAGCCGCTCTGCTCGGCGTGCGCGAGGTCCAGTCCTTCGAAGGCCAGGCGCCGATGCTGCTCGAGGGCCTGGCCGCAAGCCACGGCGCGGTGCGCCCGCTGGCCGACGGCTTCCGCATCGACGCCGACGGCGTGCTCGACCTGCTGCCGCTGGCGCAGGCGCTGCTCGACGCCCGCTGCGCGAGTTACGGTGCCGCCCTCTTCCACGCGACGCTGGTCGACGCGCTCGCCGCGTGGGCCGCGTCGGCGGCGTGCCGCGCCGGCGTCGGCACGATCGCCTTCGGCGGCGGCTGCTTCCTCAACGCCATCGTCTCCACCGGCCTGCGCGTTCGCCTCGCGGCCGACGGCTTCGACGTGATCGAAGCGCGCCAGGCGCCGGCCAACGACGGCGGGCTCGCGCTCGGCCAGGCCTGGGTGGCCCGGCATGCGCTCGCCGCCCGAACGAAACCAACGGACTGAACTCCCATGTGCCTCGCCATCCCCGCCCGCATCGTCGAAGTGCTGCCGAATGAAGAGTGCGTCGTCGACGTCGGCGGCGTGCGCAAGCGCATCTCGCTGGAACTCGTGACCGGCGTCGTCGCCGGCGACTACGTGATCGTCCACGTCGGCTACGCGCTGCAGCGCCTCGACCCCGACGAGGCCGCGCGCACGCTGGCGCTGTTCGCGGAAGCGGGCGCGGCCAACGACGGCGCGTCCGCGGAGGCTGCATGAAGTACATCGACGAGTTCCGCGACGGCGAGGTGGCGCGGGGAATCGCCCGCCGCATCGGCGAGGAGGCGCAGCCGGGCCGAACCTACAACCTGATGGAGTTCTGCGGCGGCCACACGCACGCGATCTCGCGCTACGGCATCAAGGACCTGCTGCCCGCCAACGTCAACATGATCCACGGGCCGGGCTGCCCGGTGTGCGTGCTGCCGATCGGCCGCATCGACAACGCGATCCAGCTCGCGTCGGACAACAAGGCGATCGTCTGCACCTACGCCGACACGATGCGCGTGCCGGCTTCCGGCGGGCTGTCGCTGATGAAGGCGAAGGCGCGCGGCGCCGACATCCGGATGATCTATTCGGCCGTCGACGCGCTGAGGATCGCGCAGGAGAATCCGGCGCGCGAGGTGGTGTTCTTCGCGATCGGCTTCGAGACGACGACCCCGCCGACCGCGATCGTCATCCGCCAGGCCAAGGCGCTCGGCCTGAAGAACTTCACCGTCTTCTGCAACCACGTGCTGACGCCGTCGGCGATCACGCACATCCTCGAATCGCCCGAGGTGCGCGAACTCGGCACCGTGCCGCTCGACGGTTTCATCGGGCCGGCCCACGTCAGCACGGTGATCGGCAGCCAGCCCTACGAGTACTTTGCCGAGGAGTACCAGCGGCCCGTCGTGATCGCCGGCTTCGAGCCGCTCGACGTGATGCAGGCGATCCTGATGCTCGTGCGGCAGCTGAACGACGGCCGCGCCGAGGTCGAGAACGAGTTCACGCGCGCGGTGACGCGCGAAGGCAACGAGAAGGCGAAGTCCCTCGTGGCGGAGGTGTTCGAGCTGCGCAAGTCGTTCGAGTGGCGCGGCCTCGGCGAGGTGCCCTACTCCGCGCTCCGGATCAAGGACGCGTACGCCGACTTCGACGCCGAGCGCCGCTTCGGCATCACCTACCGCTCGGTGGCGGACAACAAGGCCTGCGAGTGCGGCGCCATCCTGCGCGGCGTGAAGAAGCCGACCGACTGCAAGGTGTTCGGCACCGTGTGCACGCCGGAGAACCCGATCGGCTCGTGCATGGTCAGCTCGGAAGGCGCCTGCGCGGCGCACTACACCTATGGCCGCTTCAAGGACGTGAAGATCAAGGCAGCGGAATCACCTCCCGCAGGGGTCGCGCGAAGCGCGGCGATCCCCACGGAAGTCCGATGAGCACCGTCAAGGCGGACTACATCCGGCCGGTCGACTTCAGGAATGGCCGCGTCGACATGACGCACGGCGGCGGCGGCCGCGCGATGGCGCAGCTGATCGACGAGCTGTTCGCGGCCAGCTTCGCGAACGAGTGGCTCGCGCAGGGCAACGACGGCGCCGTCGTCCAGGCGCCTGCCGGCCGCCTGGTGATCGCCACCGACAGCCACGTCGTGTCGCCGCTGTTCTTCCCCGGCGGTGACATCGGCTGCCTGTCCGTGCACGGCACGCTGAACGACGTCGCGATGAACGGCGCGAGGCCGCTCTACCTCGCCGCCAGCTTCATCCTCGAGGAAGGCTTCCCGCTGGCGGACCTGAAGCGCATCGTCGAGTCGATGGCCGCAGCCTCGCGCGATGCCGGCGTGCCCATCGTCACCGGCGACACCAAGGTCGTCGAACAGGGCAAGGGCGACGGCGTGTTCATCACGACCACCGGATTCGGCGTCGTGCCTCCGGGCGTGGAGATCTCCGGCAACCGCGCGCGTCCGGGCGATGCCATCCTGGTGTCCGGCTCGATCGGCGACCACGGCGTCGCGATCATGTCGCTGCGCGAGAACCTGAGCTTCGAGACGACGATCGAGTCCGATACGGCCGCGCTGCACGGCCTGGTGGCGGCGATGATCGAGGCGGTGCCGACGATCCGCTGCCTGCGCGATCCCACGCGCGGAGGCCTCGGCACCACGCTGAACGAGTTCGCCCGTCAGTCGAACGTCGGCATGCTGATCCGCGAAGCCGCCATCCCGGTGAAGCCGCAGGTCAACGCCGCCTGCGAGTTCCTCGGGCTCGATCCGCTCTACGTGGCCAACGAGGGCAAGCTGATCGCGATCTGCCCGCAGCAAGACGCCGGGCGGCTGCTCGACGTGATGCGCGCGCATCCGCGCGGCGCCGACGCCGCGATCATCGGGGAAGTCGTCGATGACCCGCACCGCTTCGTGCAGATGGAGACCGCGTTCGGCGGGCGCCGCGTGGTGGACTGGCTCACCGGCGAGCAGCTCCCGCGCATCTGCTAGGGCCTGTTGGCACGCCGATGCGCATCCTGCTGCTGGCGCACTCGTTCAACAGCCTGACACAGCGGCTGTGGGTCGAGCTGACGGACGCCGGCCACGACCTGTCGCTCGAGTTCGACGTGCGCGACTCGGTCACGATCGAGGCAGTGCGGATGTTCGCGCCCGACCTGGTCGTCGCGCCCTTCCTGAAGCGCGCGATCCCGGAGGACGTCTGGAAGCATCATCGCTGCATCGTGGTCCATCCCGGCATCGTGGGTGACCGCGGACCGTCGGCCCTCGACTGGGCGGTGCTGGACGGCGAGTCGCGCTGGGGCGTGACCGCGCTGCAGGCGAACGCCGAAATGGACGCGGGCGACGTCTGGGCGAGCGTCGAATTCGACATGCGGCCCGCGAGCAAGGGATCGCTGTACCGCAATGAAGTCACGGAAGCCGCCGTCGAGGCCGTTCGCGCGACGATCGAGCGCATCGCCGGCGGCGCTGAACCCGTGCCACTGGACTACGGCAAGCCCGAGGTGCGCGGCCGGTTGCGACCACTGGCGAAGCAGCCCGACCGGGCGATCGACTGGCAGCGCGACGACAGCGCGACCGTGCTGCGCAAGATCCGGTGCGCGGACGGCGTGCCGGGCGTCGCCGACCGGATCCTCGACCTGCCGGTGCATCTCTACGACGCGCACCCCGAGGGCGAGCTGCGCGGCGCGCCGGGCGCGGTGATCGCCCAGCGCCACGGCGCGATCTGCCGCGCGACCCGCGATGGCGCGGTGTGGATCACGCACCTGAAGGCCTCGCTCGACGCGGAACGGCCGTTCAAGCTGCCGGCCGCGATGGTGCTCGGCGAGAGGCTCGCGGGCGTGCCCGAGCTGCCGGTCGCGATCGACGCCGTTGGTGGTGCCGCGACGTGGCGCGACATCCGCTACGAGGAATGCGGCGAAGTCGGCGTGCTGCACTTTCCCTTCTACAACGGCGCGATGTCGACGTCGCAATGCGAGCGACTCACCGCCGCGTACCGCCACGCCTGCCGCCGGCCCGTGAAGGTCCTCGTGCTCGCCGGCGGCACCGATTTCTGGTCCAACGGCATCCACCTCAACGTGATCGAAGCGTCGGCGCAGGCGGCGGAGGAGT
>Ga0209253_10002822_pt1 | contig 15370 bp, 13 predicted proteins | sample FrelakmetBRP12BR_FD_187145 | JGI IMG/M metagenome (GOLD analysis project Ga0209253, IMG submission 187145) | Freshwater lake sediment microbial communities from the University of Notre Dame, USA, for methane emissions studies - BRP12 BR (SPAdes)... | ecosystem: Environmental > Aquatic >...
GCCGACCAGCGTTATGGGCACTAGAAACTTGGCCAATAAGAACTACTCAAAAAATAAAAGTCAAATCGGAGGAACTTGTTTATGACCGACAGCAAATCGCAAAAATTCGTAGTTCACCGTGCATGGCGTGATTCTTTCCCTGTTATCGACCATGCGGAGGGGATTTACCTGTACGATACCGAAGGTCATCGTTATATCGATGGCGCGGCAGGCTCATCTGTGGTGGTTAATATCGGTCACGGAGTGCAGAGCGTTATCGAGGCGATGTACCAGCAGTCACAAAAATTCTGTTTTGGCGCGCCGCACCTCTTTTCTAATGCGAAGCAAGAAGAATTGGGCGACCTGGTTGCCAGCCGAGCGCCGGGCAGCATGCGTAACAACTGTCGCACCTGGTTCGGCACCACCGGCACCGATGCGGTCGACTCGGCTATCCGGCTGGCGCGCCAGTATTTTCTGGCGCTCGAGCAGCCCTCCAAATATGCCGTTATCGCTCGCTGGCAGGGTTTTCACGGCAACAATATCTTTGTTTCGGGTGTGCACGGGCATACCTTCCGGCGCAAATCCTATTTCCCGATGTATGTGAATATGCCGCACATCCCGCCTGCCTATTGCTACCGTTGCCCGTTCGAGTTGACCTACCCCGCTTGCCGCTTGAAATGCGCCCGGGCGCTTGAGACGATGATCAACGAGACCGGAGAGGAGAATGTAGCCGCCTTTATCGCCGAGCCGGTGGTTGGCGCGGCGCTCGGCGCGGTGCCTGCACCCGAAGGTTACTTCGAGGTGATCCGCGAGATCTGCGATAAGCACAATGTCCTGCTTATCGTGGATGAAGTGATGACTGCCTGGGGCCGGGTTGGATACTGGTTTGGCATCGAGCATTGGGGTGTGACGCCGGATATTATCGCAACTGCCAAAGGGATGAGCTCGGGCTACACCCCCATCTCGTCGACCATTGCGAAAGAGGCCATCTGGCAGGTCATTGAGGCCTCCAAGGTACCATTCCTGGCGGGTCACACGATGAATCAAAACCCCATTTCCTGCGCTGGCGCCATTGAGGCGATTAAGTATGTTGAGGATCACGATCTGCTCAGCAAATCCACGCAGATCGGCGCCTATCTATTGAAACGGCTGAACGACCTGGTCGATGAATTTGAAATAGTAGGTCAGGCGCGTGGACTGGGAATGATGTGTGGAATCGAGTTTGTTCAAGATAAAAAGACCAAAGAGCCTTTCGATCCCAAGTTAAAAGTAAGCGGCAGGTTTGAGATGGAATGCCTGAAACGCGGCCTTTCGCTTTTCCAATGCGCTGGCTGTGTTGAAGGCGTGGCGGGAGATATGATGCTGGTCACACCCCCGCTGGTCATAACTCCCAAACAGGTGGATGAGCTGGTCGATATTATGAAACAGGCGTTGAAAGTTTTACAGGCAGAGCTTTTGTAGCATAAGTCTGATGAAAATCGGCATGCTGACCGGTCTGTGGTATGTCGCCGGAGAGACGACGCTGGTGGAGAGCCTGCAACGAGCGGCTGCCCTGGGCTTTCGTTTTGTGGACCTCCACGGTGTATTCCATGCTGGTCCTAAGCATCTCTCCATGCAAGAACGTCAGCAAGTCAAAACCGAGCTGGACACATTAAGGTTGGTGGCGCGGAACTATGTATTGCATTCCCCGCACAACCCGGCCTCTGCCAGCGCTGCAGAACACGAGGCAAGCTTTCAATATCTCCGGGAAGGCCTCGATTTGTGTCTGTTCTGGGGCATCAATCAGTTGATGCTAAACCCCGGTCAGTGGATCTATGGCTTGCCCCGCCAGCAGGTCTGGGCTAACAGCGTACGATTCCTCCAGCGTGTCTGTGATTATGCTGCTTTGCGCGGGATATTTATTGCCCTGGAGGCTGAGCCGTATGTGTGGTTCCTGGTCAATGATATCCCTTCCACTGCGCATATGTTGGCTGACGTGGACCGGGAGAATTTTTCAGTACTGGTTGACCTGGGTCATATGGGTTTGAGCCGGGAAAGCCCCGCAGACCTGGCCCAACTGGGTGACCGGATCATCCATGCCCATTTCAGCGACCATGAGGAATTCCGCCACACCAACCAGGTGATCGGGACTGGTGTTACTCCCACTGCAGACTATCTGGAGTGGCTGCGCCGCATGGATATCGACCGGCAGGTCCGGCGCTTTGGCTATGATGAGCTGGCGGTCAGCTTCGAGCTTGGCGTACCTGGCGATCGGATAACGGATCCAGACGACTGGGTCCGACGGTCTTTAGACTATATCAGGCAGATCGCCCCGTTTATAGATCTGGTATGATTCTGGTATGATTATGGAGTAGGCTATGCACACAGAAAATATTATCAAACTGGCTGAATTTTTGCGCTCTCAAGGTCTGCAGGCTGCCCTGTTAGCCAACCCGTTCAACCTTACCTGGCTGACCGGATATGCCCCCCCGATCCAGACCGGCCCCAGTCCCTTTGAGGGTGGTCCAGGGCTGGGCTGGTTCCTCAACGGTGAGCTGACTATGCTGGTGAGTGATGGTGAGTCCGGTCCCGCAGGTGCCAGCGGCGCCAATCTGGTTTCCTATGCGGGTTACACCGTCGATGAGCCGCTTGCCTGTCCGGACAGGCTGGCAGATGCATTCGGTGGAATGTTGAAACCATATGCCAGTCTTAAGGGTAAAGTCGGTGTAGAGATGGCTCAGCTGCCGGCAGCTTTATTTGTCAAACTCCAGGTTGCCCTCCCGCAGGCGACTCTGGTCGACCTGGGCCAGCAAATCGATCCGCTACGCCTGATAAAAACTGCCCAGGAGGTTGAGAAAATCCGGGCTGCTTTACGCCTGGCAGATCTGGCGCAGTTTGAGATCCGCAAGCACCTCCAACCCGGGGTCACCGAGCTGGAGCTCTGGACGTTGGTGAAAAGCAAAGTCGAGCAGCAGGCAGGCTGCCGGGTGCCTGTGCTGGCAGATCTGGTAGCAGGCGTCCGTACCGGAGATATCGGTGGTCTTCCTTCCGGATATGCCCTGCAGCATGGCGACCCGGTCATGCTCGACTTCGTGCCCCGCATCGATGGGTATTGGGGTGATAACTGTAATGCTTATTTTGTCGGGCAGGCTCCGCAGGCTCTGGAAAAAATCTATCACATCGTGCGCGGGGCGCTAAAAGCTGGTGCTGAGACAATCCGCCCTGGCGTGCGGGCCAATGAGCTAGATGGACTGGTCCGGAACTATATCCGCCAGGCGGGTTATGAACCTTACCCGCATCATACCGGTCATGGACTGGGTGCGTCCTTCCACGACGAACCGCGTATCGTCCCTTACAATACCCAACCGCTTGCGCCGGGCATGGTCCTGGTTCTCGAGCCGGGGATTTATCTGCCCGGTGTCGGCGGCGTGCGGCTTGAAGACGCCTTTCTGGTCACCGAAGGCGGCTGTGAGTTGTTAACCAGACATTTACAGTGACCATATCCAGAATTATTTTGAAAAGGAAAGGAGGTCCAAAATAAACCAGATTGTCAGACCGGCCGTCCTTGAAGTGCAAAATTCGATAACCAGGCTACATATTTCTTAAGGAGGATGTTATGAGCTCTAAAACTACTCGATCGCTTTCCCGGCGAAGTTTCCTGAAGATCGCAGGCGCCGGTCTGGCTGCCAGCAGCCTGGCGCCATTGCTGGAAAGCTGTGCTGCGCCGGCGACACCCGCCGCGACCCAGGCGCCAGTTGCAGCAGCCCCTACCGCTGTTCCGGCTCCACAGTTGCCAACCGGTCAGACCTTGAAAATGTGGTGGTGGGGCGAGACAGAGGCTCCCGGTCTGGAGAAATGGCTGAACGAATCCCTGGCCAAGTTCAAAACCGATACGGGCAATACCATCGAGCCAACCATGCAAGATACGACCGTGGTGATCTCGGAGTTCCAGACTGCATCGGCAGCTAAGAACGCACCCGACCTGCAGTTCCTGTGGAATGGTATTTACCATATGGAAAGCGTCTGGCTCGGCTATTTGGACGCCATGAATGGTCTGATCCCGGACGAGGAGATCAAGGCAACCAACCCTACGGCTCTATCGAACTTCCAGGGTAAGACCTACCGGATGGGTTGGTATTCCTGTGCTCCGATGTACCTGTACAACAAGGAAATCTTCACCAAGGCCGGGCTAAACGCAGACCAGCCGCCCAAGACCTGGGATGAACTATTGGCAGCCTGCGATAAGATCAAAGCTGCCGGGTCGATCCCCATCTGCGGTGGTCTGAAAGACGGCCCGTGGGGTGAATGGTATATGGGGCACGGTCTGGGCCAAAACCTGGACTCGCCTGCCGACGCCATCAACCTGTTCATCGGCGACCTGGACTGGCGCGATCCGCGTTACTATGAACATTGGAGCAAGCTTGACGAATTGTGGAAAGCCGGTTTCATCAACGATGATATGAATTCCATCGACCTGTATCCCGGTATCGATATGTTCGGCGCCGGCAAGGGGGCTATGACGGCGATTGTGGCGCCGCTGGCGGCTTCTCAGGCTAAAATGCTGGGTAGCAGCGAGAAAGTGGGCGCGATGGTCTTCCCGGTCTTCGGCAAGGGCAAGATGGCCGGCAAGCCAATCTCGGACTGCCAGGGCTTCGGCATCTCTTCGCAGAGTAAGAATAAAGAAGTAGCCGCTGCATTATTGCGCTATTTCAATACTCCTGAGCGCGTCAATGCATTGTGGGAGCAGGTAAACTGCCTCCCGACTAACAGCAGCTTTGACGTCGAAGCCAATGTCACCGACCCGTTGCTCAAGCAAATCTGGAAGGGTTGGGTCGGCGGACCGGACACGGTGCCATATATCTCTAACCTGATGCCGGTGCTGTTCTGGACCGATGCCATGTTCGTCAATTCTCAGAAGATCATCTCTGGTGAGTGGACGGGTGAGCAGGCCGGTCAGAATGCCTATGATGTGACCAAGAAATGGGTCGAGCAGAACCCGGATATGAAGGAAAAATATACTATCTGGGCGAAGGATTTGGGCTTGTAGTTCCTATGCTTTGAATAGCAAATCCTGCCTGCCTGCGCCAAGCGCAGGCAGGCAGAGGTCCTTTGCTTTAGAAAGGGATCTCCACGATGGGTAGAGGCTTGCTGAAAGATCGAGTGGCGCTTGTTACCGGGGCTGGTCAGGGGCTGGGCGAGGCCATCGCCCGAGAGTTGGCTGATGAAGGCGCGGCGGTGGGCCTGATTGAAATAAACCCAACAACCTTAGGCCAAGTGAAAGCCGAACTGGAAGCTAAAGGATATCCGGTGTTAGCCTTTCCGATCAGCGTCACAGATTACGAAGCTTATGCCGGGGCGATTGCTCTAATGGTGGAGCAGTGGGGACATCTGGATATCCTGGTCAACAACGCCGCGGTCTGCACCTATGCGACCATCTTGGAAGACACGCTCCAAGATTGGCGCACGCAAATTGCGGTCGACCTGGAAGCATATTATATGGGAGCTAAATTATGTGCTCCACATATGGTCAAGCAAAAATTTGGGCGGATCATCAGCATCACCTCTGTCCAAGGTTTTGTGGCGAGTGGGACTTGCGGCGCCTATAACGCCTCAAAAGGCGGTATCATTGCACTCACCAAGTCCATGGCTGTTGAGTTGGCGCCTTACAATATCCTGGTCAATGCCATCGCTCCGGGAACCATCCATACACCCATGTCGATCATGGATGGCGTGGATGAGGTTACTACTGATGTATTCCTGAACTATTACGTCGGTCTGCGGAAAATCCCGCTCGGGCGCGCCGGCGACCCGGAAGATGTATCCGGTACGGTTGTGTTCCTGGCGTCTGACTATTGCCGGTATATGACTGGCGAGGTGCTGGTCGTGGATGGCGGGCTGACCAGTACCTTCTAAGTTTCGGTTCGAAGGAACCAGACATGATAAAAACAGGTAAGCTCACCCCCTATCTATTCCTATTACCGATGATCTTGCTGTTGATTTTTGGCTTCGGCTATCCGCTGGTCGCTATATTCGATTTCAGCCTGCGGCGCATCCGCGGCGCAAGCGGTCCGTTTATTGGTCTGGAGAATTACCGGCAAGTATTCAAAGATGATGTCTTCCACCAAGCGGTCTCTCATAATTTAGTATTGCTATTGGCAGTCCCGATCATGATCATAATCTCGATTTTGATCGCTGTGATTCTGTACGAGCAGGTAAAAGGCTGGCGGTTTTACCGGTCGATCCTGTTCGTACCTTATATCCTGGCTGTGCCGGTCATCGGGGTGGTGTTCAGCAACATCTTACAGCTAAACGGTGTGTTGAATGAGACCTTACGTTCCTGGGGTCTGGGCAATCTGGCGCTGGATTGGATCGGCAATCCCAACCTGACTTTATGGTCAGTGATGGCGGTGATCATCTGGCGTGAGGTGGGTTTTGGGATCGTGTTATTCCTGGCGCGCCTGCTAAGCATTAATGAAGAGCTGATCGATGCCGGCAAGGTCGATGGCGCGAACTGGTGGCAGCGGCTCTGGTTTGTGATTATCCCCCAGCTTCGCACCGTGATCGAGTTTTATGGGGTTGTCAGTATCATCACCATGTTAGCCTGGATATTCTCTTACATCTATACCATTTCCAGAGGCGGTCCGGGCAATGCGACAATTGTTATGGAATTATATGTTTATAACTTTGCTTTCCGCAACCAGCTGCCCGGCATCGCTTCGGCTGTAGCGGTTATCCTGTTTTTGGTGACGCTGGTATTGATCATTCCGATTATCCGGGTCCGCTCTACCAGCGCTGTGGAGGAGATGATATGAGCGAAGCTCAATCTCCTGAGCTGCAAATACGTGTTCCAGATCGGAAACCCAGGCGACCCATCCGGCGCAGCCTGGCGACCATGACCAGACACACCTTTCTGATCCTGGCGACCCTCTCAGTGCTCTTGCCGCTCTATTTTGTGGTGATCACCTCGTTGAAATCGATGGATAACTACAGCCTGGATAAATTCGGTTTCCCCAAGCCCATCTATACCGAAAATTTCCAGATCGCCTTACGTGGGGGGAGATACTTCGATTGGTTTAAGAACAGCATCATCTTATCACTGGGCGCTGTGCTGGTTTCGGCGGTGGTTTCATCGATGGGGGCCTTCGCTTTCGCCCGTATGAAGTTCCGCTTCCGCGACACGCTGCTCGCGGCTGTCACTGCATTGATGATCATCCCGCCGGTTGTGATGCTAATCCCGTTATTCTTGTTGCTCACGCGCCTGGACCTGACCAGCACCTATTGGGGAGCGATCCTGGTCTATGCTGCGTTGATTACACCTTTCTCGGTGTATTTGTTGACCAATTTCTTCTTGACTATCCCGTTCGAGATCGTTGAGTCTGCGTTACTGGACGGGGCATCCTCTTTTGATATTCTGGTCAAGATTTTACTGCCGCTGGCGGCGCCTGCTATCGTAACTATGGTCGTAGTAAATATGTTGTGGGTCTGGAATGACCTGCTGATTGCCCTGGTCTTGCTGCCTCAAGATGATACACGCACTTTGATGGTCGGCGTGACCATATTTGGCTCGCGCTATAATCGGGATGTGCCGATCGCTATGGCGGGCATGCTAATGGCCAGCGTCCCGATGATCCTGGTTTACTTGGTGGGGCAGCGCTATTTTATTCAGGGTCTGGTGGCAGGAGCTGTAAAAGGGTAGCGGCTGAGCCTGGCGGATCTTACTCGATCATCAAGCATATATTCACCTGGAGGACGAAAATGGCAGACAGGAAAAAAGTTATCGTGACAGGCGCTTCATCGGGCATCGGCTGGTCTACTGCAGAGCGCTTTGCCAAGGAAGGCTGGGATGTATGCGTCACAGCCCGGCGCGAGAAAGAATTGAAAGACCTGGTCGCGAGCTTTCCGCCAGGCGAGCATCTGATCGTACCGGGTGATTACAGCGACCCTGGTACGGCAGCCCGGATTGGCCAGCTGATAAAAGAGCGCTGGGGACGGCTGGATGTCCTTGCCAATATTGCCGGGGTTTATTTTCCCGCCCATCCGATCGACTCAACCCTCGAAGAGTGGCGCAAACCCTTCGATATTATGTTCAATGGGGCGGTGTATATGACGCGCATGGCCGTGCCATTGATGACGGAAGGCGGGCGCATTATCCACTGCACTTCGATCCACGGCGAGCGGGTGGAGGTTGGCTCGAGTAGTTACGCCAGCGCCAAGGCTGCCATCAACCAGTATTGTCGCGGCCTGGCTCTGGATCTGGCGCCGCGCAATATCCTGGTCAATGCGCTGGCGCCCGGTTTCGTCCGCACGCCGATGAGTGTGGTCAACGGGGTCAATGAGCTGGATGGTGAATGGTTCCGCAAGAACTATATCGAAGGTCACCACTTACCGCTCAAACGCGCCGGATTGCCCGAAGAGATCGCCGGTGTGGTTTATTTCCTGGCTGGTCCCGACGCCTCTTATCTGACCGGGCAGGTGATCACCGTTGATGGTGGTCTTACGATCACCTTTTAGTGGCAGGTTGTTCTGATTATAGGCAAAAAATGATAACAACAAGCCTGTTGAATGGTCACAAGGCCGTGTGGCTGGAAAATGACCTGCTCCGCCTGGTTGTTTTGCCGGAAAAGGGCGCGGATATTCCGCTGATCTACCACCAGCCCAGCGGCGTCCAGTTCTTGATGCAGACTCCCTCTGGTTTACAGCCTCCTTCGAGCAGCCCACCGGCAGATTTTTTGGAAAATTACGAAGGCGGCTGGCAGGAGCTTTTCCCCAATGCAAACGAAGCCTGTCAACTGAAAGAGAAAAACCTTCCATTCCATGGCGAAGTCGCATTGCTTCCCTGGAATTATCAGGTCACCGGAGACCTTGAGCTGAGACTGTGGGTTACCTGTCGCCAGACGCCCTTCCGGCTGGAACGCCGGATGCAGCTGGTAGGGAATGTGTTGATGTTAGAAGGCATTGTTACCAACCTGGGCGCCGAAGAATGGCCGTTTGTTTGGGGACACCACATCGTTTTAGGCGGCGATTTTCTGGAAGATAGCTGCAAATTGCAGATGCCCGCCAAAACCATTGTCACCCCGGATGTTTTAGCCGAGCCTGCCACAGCCCGACTGGCGGAAAAGCAAGCCGTGAGCTGGCCACATGCTATGGGCCGCATGTGTGGGGAGACATTCGACCTGCGTGAAATCCCGGGTCCGGAAGCTCGCAGTCATGATGACGCTTTCATCACGGGTCTTGTTATGGGACACCTGGATGTGACCAATCCCCGGCTGAAATTACGCTTCCATTTGGATTGGGATGCCGTTCTTTTCCCTTGGGTAGTGCTCTGGCAGCCTTTTGGCGGCGCGGATTTACCGCCTCTGACCGGCATCTATGGTCTTGGGATCGAGCCTTGGGTCTCCCGCTATAACTTGGCGGAGGCAATTGGTGCAAAACAAGCCAGGAGCCTCGCTCCAGGACAATCCCTCACCACAAATTGGAGCCTCAAGATCGAGCAGATCTAAGACGCTGCATTTCTTTTGGAACAGCTTGTTATTTCCCTTGTAAGATAGCCCGTTGCTGGAACGCGCTAGCCAGACGGTCCAGCTCGATAGCCATTTCTTCGGAAAGTGGCTGCGGATGATGGCGTTCCAGCAAGCTGCGCGCGGTTTCATTGGCGCGCTGGCGGATGTCCTTGCCGCCATACTGGCGTTGCCATTCGTCCCAACCCAGGCGGGTGGTCAGGGCCGGTTGCCACTGGTGCTCGCGGTAATGATAGAGCGTGTAATCCTGGTTGAGGAAATTCCCGCCGGTCCCCGCCTGACGCAGTTGATCGATCGCCAAGGTCTCGGGGGTTACCTTGATCCCCTCACCTAACCGGAAGGCAGCCGCCAGGATTTCATTATCGATCACCGCCAGCTCGTAGCTGGAGGTGATCAGCTGGTCGAGCATGCCTAAAGCCAGGTGGATGAAGTTAACCCCCGCCAGCGTCATTGGCGCAGCTTGGAGCATGCGTTCGTAGCCTGCTTGGGCGTCCGGTACGCAGCTATCCACCCCGCTGCCGCCTTCGAATGGCAGCCCGTAGGCATGGATCACCTGTGCGGTGGCGCAATGCAACAATACCGCTTCTGGCGAAGCAGCCACATAGGTTCCGTGGCGCATATTGAAGCCGCCGGAGGCTACTCCGATGATGCATGGATGACCCGGGTTGAGCAATTGCATCAAGACCAGTCCTGCCAGCGCGTTGGCAGTGTGTTCGACCAGCGCGCCGGCGATGGTGATTGGTCCGGTAGCTCCCATCATATTGGTCGGCTCAAGCCAGACCGGGATGTTAAACTTCGCCAGCTCCATCATCTCCTGCACCCGCTCGGGAGTGTGGACGAGTGGGGAGTTAAAGCACACTACGAAGCTGAAATATGGCGCGCAACGCACCTGCTCGCGGCTGCCCTGGATGACTGATGCCATTTCCACCTGATCCAGTACGCTCTGTCCCCCCTGACCCTGGGAATAATAGTGTTTGCGGCTGTTTTGCATGATCTTGCTGAAAAGTAGCCGGTCGAACCCCATCTGGGGGATATCCTGCGGGATGACCATGGCGTGCATGATGTGCGCCTGCTCCAGCGCATCGATCAGCCGGGTGAAATCCACCAAATCCTGCGTTGTAGCAGAGCGTCGCTGGCCTTCAAGGTCCAGTACATATAAAGCGGATGAACCGGCGACTGTGTAAACATCTCCCAGCGTGACATGTACATCAAACTCCGGATCGGGAGCGCGCAGCCAAAAATCAGCTGGCGCGCTTTCCAGTGCACACATCAAGACCTGTTCTGGAATTTTCACAATTCGTTGAGAGAAATCTACCGCGCAACCGTTGGCCGCATAGACTTCCAGTGCCGGTTGCCATTCTACGCGCACTCCGATTTCCCACAACACATGTAGAACGGCATTTTGGACTGCCCCGATTTCATCAATGGTCAAGAAATTGAGCATTTTGGGAGAAAGCGAACGGACAGGCATCGAATGTTTCCTTTGTGCTATGCTTCACATAACGCGAAATCGCTTCAGCTTGACATGGTTTTTGTTTTATGCTATGATCTTTGTGCAAACGTTCTCACAATACCACAGAATTCCCTGATCTGCAATCCTAAGCAATGCTGCTTATCCTTGATCTTAACTGAAAGCCAAAGGAGGTGCCCGCCACTTACATTAAGAGCTACCTTCGGCAACAACCGTCCCCTTTTAGAAATTCGTATCCGACATACCTATGGAGAGAGAGATGAAAAAGACCTTCCAATTTCTTAGTCTGTTGATCGTAATCAGCCTGTTGGCTGCCTGTGCCACGCCAACACCGCCACCCCCTGCCGCAACCGAAGCGCCCGCGGCTACCGAAGCCCCTGCGGCGACGCAAGCTCCAGCTGCCGCTGAGCCGGTCAAACTGGTGATCTGGTGGTGGGGTGAGCAAGAAGCTCCTGGCGCACAAAAATGGATGGATGAGACCATCGCCAAGTTCCAGGAAGCCAACCCTAATGTCACCATCGAAGCAGTCCTGCAATCCACCGATACCCTGATCCCGGCTTTCAAGTCGGCTGCCGCAGCCAAGGAAGGCCCCGATATCCAGTATTTCTGGGGCGGGGTCTGGACTCTGGAAGACGCCTGGGCTGGTTCGCTGGTTCCGCTCGAAGACCTGATCCCGCAGGATGAGCTCAAACACTATATCAACAATTTCGAGCGCACCTGGGATGGGAAGCAGTGGGGCACCGGTTGGTATCTGTCGGGCAACCCGATGGTCTTCAACCCCGACCTGTTCACGCAAGCTGGCTTGGATCCGGCTAACCCTCCCAAGACCTGGGATGAGTTGAAGGATGCCTGCACCAAGTTGAACGGTATCGGTGTTACCCCGATCGCTGGTGGTTTGAAAGATGGTTGGTTCGGCGGCTGGCTGTTCTCGATCCTGGCGCGCCAGACCCACGACACCGAGAAAGATTTCATGGCAGCCTCGGTTGGGGAGATGAAATTCACCGACCCGAATTTCGCTGAGTGGTGGAGCCGTCTGAACGAGCTTAAAGAGGCCGGCTGCTGGAACAAGGACATCAATTCACTTGATTACCAGCAGGGCCAGGACATGTTTGTTCAGGGCAAGGCTGCGATGATCTTTGGCAATGACACCTTCCTGAAGGGTTGGGCCGATACGATTGGTTGGGACAAGATGGACGTGATGATGGTGCCCAAATATGGTACGGGTAAGCTGGCAGATACCTACATCGTCACTGCCCAGGGTATGGGCATTACCTCCTGGTCCAAGTACCCCAAAGAAGCGGCTGCCTTCCTGATGTTCATGCATACCCCAGACCGCCTGAATGCCTGGTTCCAGGATACGGGCGTGTTCCCTGCGGATGATCGTTTTGACACCAATCTGATCACTCAACCGATCATGAAGAAAATCTTCGGTTGGGACACATCGGTCGCTGGCGCGAATTTGGAGAACTTCATCCCCAGCATGCTGGATGAACAATCCAACTTTGCTGGTGTCCAACTGCTCTTCGCCGGTGATAAGACGCCAGAAGAGCTGGCTGCACTGGCTGAAGAAGTGATCGCCAAATGGCGTGAGCAAAACCCGGATGCCCTCAAGAACTTCGAAATCTGGGCTAAATAATCCCGACGCCAGTTTAACGATAAGGAAGGGAGGGGGTCTACCCCTTCCTTATCGACCTCGGAAGAAATTCTGGCGTAAGCTGGAGCCCTGGCTATATCTTGCGCCCATGCTGATAGCCATCTTGTTTGTATTTGGCTATCCTTTGGTCAGCCTGATTATCTTGAGCTTTCAACGCCGCTTGAGTGGTGTCAATACCTTTGTCGGACTGACCAACTACAAAGCGCTATTCAAAGACGATGTATTTCTCCAGGCAGTGAAGAACAATCTGATGTTGGTAATCACTGTCCCGATTATGGTCTTTATTGCCTTGATCCTGGCTGTGTTCCTGTTTGAGCGCATCCGTGGCTGGCAGTTGTATCGGACTACTCTGTTCTTGCCTTACCTGTTGCCCATCACAGTCGTAGGTCTTATCTTTTCATATATTTTCCAGTTATCAGGTGTCTTGAACGAGTTCCTGAACCTGATCGGTTTGAATTTCCTGGCTTTAGATTGGCTGGGCAGCACGCGCTATGCACTGCCGACTTTGATGTTTGTGATCATCTGGAAAGAAGTCGGCTTTGGTGTGGTGCTGTTCCTGGCGCGCTTGATGTCCGTTGAAGAGGAACTGTTCGACGCGGCCAAGATCGATGGCGCGAATTGGTGGCAGTTGCAGTGGAATATCACAGTGCCGCAGCTCGCTACCGTAATTGAATTCTTTACCGTCGTTTCAGTGATCACTATGCTTTCCTGGGTTTTTAATTATGTATTTGTCATGACCGGTGGCGGACCGGGCAACTCCACGATGGTCACCGAATTATTTGTCTATCTGATGGGATTCCGCTATAACCAGATGAATATCGCCTCAGCCGTATCGGTGCTCTTACTCCTGGTAACTGGTTTTTTCATCTTCCTGGAGCTGCGCTTGCGGGCTGGCACCAGCGCTGCGGAGGTATCTTAATGAGCGCAGGTGCCCGAATCCAGCGTGGGATCGCCATTCTGGTGCGCCAGGGATCGGTGATCCTGGCGACTATCATTTCGCTGTTTCCGGTCTATTTCATGTTAGTCTCCTCCTTCAAGACTAAATCTGAGTACATCCAAAATAAATGGGGATTGCCGAGCTCGCTTTACTTAAACAATTTCAACACCGCCCTGGCGGGCGAAAAATTTTTCATCCGTTTTGCCAATAGTGCAATCCTGACTGCTTTATCGGTGGGGGTATCGCTGGTGATAGCCTGTCTGGCAGCCTATGCTTTTGCCCGGATGGAATTCCCCGGTAAAGATACGCTATTCAACCTGGTGCTTTCATTGATGGTAGTGCCACCGGTCGTGATGGTAGTGCCGTTATTTGTCTCGATGGTGCGTTGGGGCCTGGTCAATACCTACCAGGGCACATCGATCATTTATATCGGCCTACTGCTGCCATTTTCGGTCTACATGATGACCAACTTCTTCAGGACGATCCCTCGCGAGATTATTGAGGCCTCGCGTATCGACGGCTGTACCAATCTGGGAGTTTTCTGGCGCATCATGATGCCCTTGTCCGCTCCAGCGGTCATCACACTGGTTGTCGTAAACGCCCTCTGGGTATGGAATGAGCTGTTGATTGCGCTGATCTTCATGCAGAAAGATTCGATGAAGACTTTGATGGTCGGTATTGCTGCCATGCGCTCGCGGAACTATGTCGACATCCCAGCCACCATGGCAGGGCTATTGATCGCTACCATCCCGATTGTGATCGTCTATTTGTTTGGACAGCGCTATTTCATCCGCGGCTTGACCGGTGGCGCAGTGAAATAGCCATGCCAATGTATTCACTCGCTCTGGCGGCGATGAACCGCCAGCAAACTGGTCATTTGCCGTTCATTACTCGTCTCGAAACCTGGTATAAAGCGCATACTCGTACGAACACCCTGCCGGCGGAATATTCTGGCCTGTCGCTGGATGAAGTCCACCAGAATCTGGGGGTTGGGCGGCTTCGATTTATCGTGCCTTACGCCTTGCGTCTGCGTGGTGTGGAGGTGCGGGCGACCCGCGACGGGCAGGTAATTTTCCATGCTTTCGAGCCGGAAATCGAAAACTTCCCCGGGATGTGGGATTATGTAGCCAACGACCGGCCGGGTGTGACGGTCTCCGAGCTGGTCACACCGGTGGGGAGGTTGCGCTTGCAACACTTGTTGGTTGAAGAAAATGTAATTACCGGGACAGAGCCATATCTTAAGGAACACCTGATCAAAGACGATGCCGATTACCGCACCGTGGAATACATACTGGAGCGAGCCGAGTTTGTGGAACGCTTTGATGCGCTGGTTGCCGAGCAAAGTCGCTTGGGTTCGGACGCTTTTGTCGTCCCGCTGGTGCATCGTATCCCATTCCAGCAGGTATTGTTGGAATACCTGGGAGAGGCGCCGCTGTTTTACGCATTGCATGATAACCCGCGCCAGGTGGAGCGTTTGCTGGATTTGCTGGACGAGCAGTTGACCGGAATCTTGAAAAACCTTGCATCCCTGCAGGTGCCTTATGTAGAATTTCCTGATAACCTGCATGGCATGATGACCAATCCAAAGCTGTTCCAGCGCTACTGCCTCCCACATCTGCAACACTATACCGGGTTGTTGCATGCACAGGGCAAAAAAGCTGGCTCGCATACCGATGGCGATGTTAAGCCGTTATTGGAGTTATTGGCCAGATCAGGTCTGGATGTGTGCGAATCGGTCTCTCCTGCACCGCTTACTCCGGCGACGCTCGAAGAGATTTGGGATGCCTGGCAGGATGGTCCGGTCATCTGGGGCGCTATCCCCACACCGATCC
>Ga0209253_10002823_pt1 | contig 15366 bp, 9 predicted proteins | sample FrelakmetBRP12BR_FD_187145 | JGI IMG/M metagenome (GOLD analysis project Ga0209253, IMG submission 187145) | Freshwater lake sediment microbial communities from the University of Notre Dame, USA, for methane emissions studies - BRP12 BR (SPAdes)... | ecosystem: Environmental > Aquatic >...
GCCGATCTTTGATCCGGCCCTGACCATAAGCGATCGGTTGACCATTCCGATCCAGGTGAACGGAAAGTTACGGACCAAACTCGACGTGGGGGTCGATGCCACGCGCGAGCAGGTCGAAGGGCTGGCTCGTGCGCAGATCGGGGAGTGGCTGCAGGGGCAGGAGCCGAAGAAGATTATCTATGTTGAAAAAAAGCTGATGAACTTTGTGGTGTGAACGTCGCCGAGATTGGCGAGAAAAGCGAGACATGCGAGACACACTGAAAACCAGAGACTTTCTTGCCCGTCTCGCTTTTCCCGTTAGTATCGTATTGCTTGCGACTCTCGTCGGTTGCGGATATCAGTTTCGCGTGGAGGGAGCCGGGCCCACGGTCGGGGGGGCGGCAGCGACTGTCTCTCCCACATCACCGCCACCGCGGTTGGTGCTTCGGCCCTTGGAGAACAAAAGTTTCGAGCCCAACCTGGAGGTTCGCTATACCAACTATCTGCGCCACGAGTTTTCGTCCGGTAGCGGAGCGCAGATCGTTCCGGAGTCTGAGGCAGCCGATCTTGTGCTGTCCGGGCAAATTCTCTCGGTGAGTCTTCCGACGCTCAGTTTCAGCCAGACCACCACGCTCGAAAGTCGCGCAGAGGTGGTGGTGATGGTCAAGGTGGAAGAGACCAGGACGAAGCGTCTCGTTTGGGCGCAAACATCGAAGGGCACTTCGGAGTTCTTTGTCACGAGCGACTTGCAATTCAACCGCGTGCTGCAGAACCGGGCCTTAGAACAAGCCGGCCGTTTCATCGCCGAAGACTTGGCGTCCCGCTTTTTGCTCCAATTGGAATCGGGGCAGTTGGCAAAGCCGACCGTGCGTCCGGCGTCGAACAGCGCGGACACAAACATTAAATAAATCGGATTAGTACTATGGCCTCAGCTATTTCTCATGCCCAACTCAACGCGCAGCTTGCGCAAGGAACGGTGGCACCGCTGTACGTGGTCGTCGGCGAGGAGGATCTCCTTCGTGATGTCGCCTTGGGAGTGCTGAAGGCTGCGTTACTGGGAGAGGGCGACAGCGACTTCAATTGTGATCTATTTTATGGAGACGACGTGAGTGGGGCGGAGATTGTGACCTGTGCCTCGGAAGTGGCGGTGTTCGCGCCTCGGCGCGTGGTGGTGGTGAAAGCGGCCGATAAACTTCCGGCACGGGAGTGCGACGCCATCCTTCCCTACTTGAAGGAGCCGAATGACTCCACAACCGTGATCTTTGTTGCAGCGAAACTGGATGGGCGATTGAAGTTCACGCAGGCCTTATCGCAGACTGCGGTGACAATCGATTGCTCCCCCCTCAGAGAGGCGTATTGGCTTCCCTGGCTCAAGCAGGATGCGGAACGGGCTGGGATCCAGCTCAACGAGGAAGCTATCGAGTTGCTGAAAGAGGCCTGTGGCGGCTCGCTGTATTCGGTCCGGCGTGAATTGGAAAAGTTGGCGGCTTATGTCTCGCCAGGTCTGGCTGTCACTGCTGCCGATGTGGCGACGTTGCGTGGAACAGAGCCTGGAGCCTCGGTGTTTGATCTCACGTTGGCAATCGGTGCGAGAAACCGTGGACGGGTGTTGGCCATCTTAGCGAGGAACCTTGAAGCGGGGGAGGCTCCACTGAGAATTCTTGGCTCATTGGCCTGGCAATATCGGAGACTATGGAAAGTGAAGGAAATCGTACGGCAGGGAGGCCGCGAGGGGGAAGCCGCTCGGACGTTGCGGATGGACCCCTCCAAGGTGCGAGCATTTCTCGAGCAGTTTCCTGACGCCCATTTGCAGGAGGCGCTAGGGTTGCTCTTGGATGCCGATGCCAAGCTGAAGGGTGGAAGCGGTGGACGTCCCGCGAGAATTCTTGAAGGGGTGTTGCTGCGGTTGTGCGATCGGGCGCAGGCAAAAGCACACCAACCCTCACCGAGTCGTGGCACCGAAGTGCCGCAGCCGGTGAGGGCGAGAACGATCTCGAACGTGCGAACGATTACGGGCGGGAAGCAGACAAGGAGTTCACGTGGAGCGTGAGGCGACCAATCCGGCGGGAGGCCGTGTTCGGCTTCATCACACCCTTCGTCACAGCCTTACTCAGGGCCGACGTGGCGAGGCGGAGAGATACATTCGCATCCTCAATCTTTTTTTCGGCCACAGCTGCTTGGACCTTCTTGACGAGGGTCTTGAGGGCACCCAACGTCGCACGGTTACGGTCGTGCCGCTTCACGGATTGGCGGGCTCGGCGAATCGTCGATTTATGTACAACCGGCATAGTAGACTCCTCTAGTAGAAAAGAAGCGCATTTGTACCATACGGCTCACTGAAGCGTCAAGTTGAGCCATAGTTGAAAAGGATAGGCCTGTGTCAACCATCATTGCCCGTGACCGCTTAATCTTGGCCCTGGACGTTCCCTCCAGCGACGAAGCCGACCGGCTTCTCGATCGCGTGCAGGATCAGATCGTATTCGTGAAGGTCGGACTCGAACTCTATACTGCCGCCGGACCGGAAATGGTCCAGCGTCTGCTCGCGCGAGGCAAACGGGTGTTTCTCGATCTCAAGTTCCTCGACATTGAGGAAACGGTGCGTCGCGCGACAGCGTTGGTTGCATCGATGGGCGTGGAGTTCTTGACGGTTCATGCGAACCGGAAAGCGCTGACCGCAGCGGTCCAGGGCCGTGGAGAATCCGCGCTCAAACTATTGGCGGTGACGGTGTTAACCAACTTTGATAGCCACGATCTCCGTGAGATGGGCATCCAGCGGACCGTGCAGGATTTGGTCACCGCGCGCGCCCTGCTAGCGTCAGAGGTGGGCTGTGACGGGGTTGTGGCTTCAGGTGAAGAGCCGGCGATCCTCCGTCCCAAGGTCGGTCCACGGTTTCTGATCGTCACGCCCGGTGTACGTCCGGCCGGCAAGGATGTCGATGATCACGCGCGGGCGACCACGCCGACCCAGGCGATTTCAGCAGGGGCGGACTATTTAGTGATCGGTCGGCCCATCAGAGATGCTTCGGATCCCGCCGCTGCCGCTGCCGCAATTCTTACCGAAATGCAGGTGGCTTTCGATACACGAGGCTGAACAGGCCAATGGCGAGTTGCGGGTCTCCTTCTCCCTTTGCTAGAATCCCCTCTGTCTTCTCCGTATGGTGGGTGTAGCTCAGTTGGTTAGAGCGCCGGATTGTGGATCCGGAGGTCGCGGGTTCGAAACCCGTCACTCACCCCATACCCCTGGCCAACCAATCTTTATAAGAGCAGTGACGACGATGTGCTGACGTCAGCCTGTAGGCATGTCTTGATATAGGAGTCTCAACTCCTGAGAGCGTGTCTGATGGATTCACGGGAGGCGCAACGCAATCCGCGATCGGCTACACCACTGATACTGATCAGGTATTACTCAGGTCGCACGGGTGGCGGGAGCGGTGTGGTTGTATCTGCATTTGGAAGGGGGCGGGGTGTTCCATTCGGACGTTCAAGCTTTTCTAAGACGTCCTGCTTGAGCCTCGTGGGCTCTTCGATCCGATTTTCGCGCTGCAGTGTTCCCAATTCCGCTGCTTTACGGGCATTCAACTCCACCATGTCCGCCTCATCCTTGACCACGGTCAGAGTGAGGAACACAAGCAGGTTCAGCTTCTCGGTCGCTCGGCTTTGGGATTTGAAGAACCAACCTATGAGAGGAATATCCCCAAAGAACGGGACCTTCCGTTCGCTGATGATGAGGTTATCCCGAACCAGCCCGCCGATGACGATCGTCTGTTGATCCTTTGCGATGGTGGTCGTCTCCATCGACCGTTTGGTCGTGGTGGGTCCGACCGGAACGCTGGAAGCCCCGCTCCCGATCGTTTGTGCGACATTCTCCGCAATCGCGGTAATCTCCTGCTTGATTTCTAATCTGACCAGGTCGTTCTCTAAGACCTGCGGGGTGATTTCCAGTGTGATGCCGACATCTTTTCGCTCGATCGTCACGAGAGTACCACCCGTGATTCCCTGGGCCTGACCCGTGGGGAACGGACGATTTTCACCCACGACGATCTTGGCCTTTTGGTTATCTGCAGCGAGCACTTGGGGGGTCGACAGGACATTCGTGTCCGTGAGGCTCAGCAACAATTGCAAGAATGCGCGCACGCTGACAGTGTTGAGGATCGATACCGCTCCTCCGGTTGCACCACCAGCAGCGATTCCAGCGATGAGCTGCGCGATGGATGCCGCATCTTCCGGTGCGCGGTTCAAGGAGGCGATGCCTTGCACTGACCCGCTCCTGCCCGCGGCCAATGCCTGAGCGGGGTCGGTTCCTATTTGTTTGAGCCTATCGACTTGCACCTCCAAAATGACGGCTTCGACAAAGACCTGCTTCCGGCGCGCATCCAAGTCTCGAATGACGGACTGCAACTTGGTGTAGGCGTTTTTGGTTGAACTGATGATGATCGAGTTCGTGGCCTTGTCCGCAAAGACCTGGACAGGGGCTTCGAATTCGCTCAGCGTCCTGAAAGGTGGTCGCCCGCCTGGTGCTGTCTGAGCCACGGTCTGAGATCGGGCGACGAGATTGGTCAGGATGGCGGCAAGGTCAGTCGCATTGGCGTTTTTGAGTTTGTAGACGAATGCCCCTCGCTCCGGAGGAAGGTCCCCCATCGCCACGATTTGATGGACATTTCCTTTCGGGACGACAGCCAAACGACTAACCTCAAGCGCCGCCACGAACATGCTATACGCTTGGTCATGCGTGACCTTGGTAGGGGAATACACGCTGATTTTCCCCCCGGCTTTCTTGACGACATCGTCCAAGACAAAGTTCTTGCCGGTCAACTCGCTAATGAAACGAACAAAAACAGAGAGTTCGACATCATTGAAGTCGAGGGAAACGCGTCCGGAGGAGCTTGTTCCAGATTCAGCCCGCAGGGTGAAAGGAACCAGAGATAGACTCAGCACTGCCAGTATACAGACGAGAGAGGTCTGCCTGACCCACTTATGCTGTTCGAAAGAGAAAAAAATCATGATTCATGAACAATATAGGCGGATGGAGTGAGATCAATGATCCCCCGGATCACGTTGAGTATGAAAATGGGATAGTGAACGGTACCATAAGCTTGTCATCGACACAACCAAACTGTAGCGATGCTTTCGTGCACGAGTGTGGAATCGGGCTTCTCAGCCTGTTAGGTTCCCAATCATTCATTGTGTCGCACTCACCTCGGTCAGAGCTTCGAAGCGACCTTGCAGCCACAGCTCGTATTTGGTGATTCTTGACAGCCCTGTTCATTTTTGACGACCGACCGGGGAACGGGAGAGAACGGTCTCGACTAACTCCTCAATAACATAGGGATGCTCAAATCAAACGTGAAAGTTGTCATGGCATTAGGATTGCATTTCTCTGCTAGGTTTGCCCCTCTACGAGTGTGAGACACCACACGGATGTGAAATTTGGTGCAAAGTGGCCAGGGGAGCCACCTTGCACCTCCTAATGATCTGCTAAGGTTGTAGCGTGCGGACAGATAAAACCCCTCCTAAAAAAACTGATAAAAAGACTCCCTCTCGGGTACCGAAGCGGGGTCTTGTCGGCTACAGCAAGAAAAGCGCACTGCTCGAAGAAGCCATCACCCACATGAACACCGGCAAATACGGCCGGTCGTCTGCTGCGTTGAAAGAGTTGCTCACCCTTGATCCTCACAATACGGAAGCTCGCCGGCTCTTTGCCACGCTGCATCTGCGACTAGGCAGTCTTGTCACGGCTCGGCAGGCATTTGAATCTCTCGCCAATGAAGCCATCGGGAGGCAAGACTTTTGGTTGGCTGAATCCTTATTGCGAGAATACTTAGCTGCTGGCCCTCGGTGCGTCCCGTTTCTCGAACTGTTGGCCCATGTGTATGAGGAAAAGGGCGATGCCATGGCCGCGGTGGCTGAATTAGGCAAGGCGATCGATATTCTCATCGAGGATCCAGACACTGATAATCCCAAGAAACCGTCTCAGCTCTATACCAAGGTGAGATCGCTTGCACCGGCCAGCTCTGTGGCTTTTCAGTTTGCCTCGCTCTTCGACATACAAACCGGTGAGTTGCTCGGGCCTCATCCCGTGCCTCCTGATGCAGCGATTTCACCAGAAGTCGATACGGCACAGCCCCAGGATGTAACACTCGCCATCACTGAAGAGGCTAGTCCTTCTGACGTGATGTCGTGGGAGCAGGGTGATCATGCTCCGGGCAGTCAAGAGGTTCCGCTATCTGCTACATCGAATCCCATTATCGAATCGATCGAGGTTCCGGAGAATGTGACAGACCCGGCACCTGTCGCTTCGGTCTCTCCGGAACTGATGGCTCCACTGTCCGAATCGACTGAGCCAATCCTGGCGGTTGACGCTCTAGGGCAGGAAGTCTTGTCCGACATCTTGAACTTGTCGATTTCCGAGGAAGACCTGGCAGCTATTCCTATATTGGCCGAGCCAACGCTTCCGGCTTCCGAACATCCTGATAACTGGATTGGGGAGCCGATTATCGAACTGTCCTCCGTTGCGGGTGAAGGGCCTATCCCTGGTTCTTCAGAGGAGCGTGCAACGGAGGTCGGGATACCCATTTCCTTTCCCATCGAATCGCCGGTGCTGTCCGCTCCCATGCCTTGGGAGCAGATCGAACATTCCAACATCAGAATTGAAGATGCGGCACCGTCGATGGTTTCCCCCGCTCAATCGGATGAGGTACCTCTCTTTGGCGCCGAATCGTTTCCTGCCTCGCCCAGCCCTGCACCATCTGAATCTGCATCAGATCAATTAGCCAGCCAGACTCCTTCTCCGGAGTTTCCGGAACCAAGTGAGCCGTCCGCGATGGATTCACCGGTAAACATTACGGTGGTTTCAGAGCCTGAAGTCCCGACCGTGTCTGCCATCACTCAGTCTGAATCGGTCGAAGAGCATCTGGCGAGTTTTGCGTCTGCGCCGGAGCAGCCGGAGCCGAGTGAGTTCATCCTTGCGGTGGATTCACCGGTAAGCGTTACGGTGGTTTCAGAACCTGAAGTCCCGATCTTGTCCGCTAGCACTCAGTCTGAGTCGGTCACGGATCAGGTGGCAAGTCCTGTGTTTGCGCCAGAACTACCGGTGCCGAGCGAGGTAATTGTTGCAGTTGATCCGCCAGCGAGTTCCGTGGTGTTTCAGGAGCCTGAAATCCCAACCCTCTCTGTCATCATTCAACCAGAATCGGTCGAAGAGCAGCTGGCGAGTTCTGCGTCTGCGCTGGAGCAGCCAGAGCCAAGTGAGTTGATTCTTGCGGTGGATACGCCGGCGAGCCTCGGGGTACCTTCAGCGCTCGAAGTCCCAACCCCGTCCCTCACCGCAAGGCCAGAATCGGCAGGAGAGTCGCTGTCGAGTTCTATGTCTGCGCCACAACGGCCGGTGCCGAGCGAGGTAAGTGTTGCGGTTGATCCGCCGGCGAGCTTCAAGGTGCTTTCAGCGCCTGAGGTCCCGATCCCTTCTAACGCAGATTCCTCTTTCTCTGTCCCATTTTCATGGAACTCCGTCTTCGATGGTGCATGGAAGTTTGGCGCGGGAACTTCGACACCGAGTTCGCCCAGCTCATTCTCCAAGCCGGATGTGATTTCACAGGATGCGAGGGAGTCAGAATCAGTTCAACCAGAGCCAGCGCCAGCACTCTCCGTTCCCGTTACTCCAGCACAGCCATTCTCATTCAGTGAACCAGAGCCAGTACCATCGGTTCAGGCTTCAATCTTGGATGAAGAGCGTGAATCGATTGCAGAAGCAGATGGGATCAGAGAATCCAATGCTCCAGGGCCAGCAACGGTTCTTCTGTCGGAAGAACCCACGCGACCAGAGGAGCCACCGATCCTTTCGATCGAAGTCTCACGCGTTCTCGAGGTGGACCCTCCAGTGCAGACGGTGTCGGAACCCATCGAACTCGCTTGTGAGCCTGAGCCCGCATCGTCCTCATTTTGTGTGGATTCGCAGCCCGTGGCGCCATATCAGGACGCCGCTGTTCCTGAGGATTTACGTTCAGCGGTGATTCCGGAAGTACCACTCGTACCTGAGGCAGTCTCCACAGCGCACGATGAGGTCTTCAATACGCCTCTCCAAGCCGTCGAGATTCAACCGCTTTCCGAAGCAGCCAGTGATGCGCCATCGGCGTCACTGGCTCCGACAGACATGCCCTTGCATTGGAGCACTGGCGAAGTCGAGGTCCAGCCACATCGTCCGACTGAAAAGAAACGAAACTGGGACAAGGAGAAAGGGGAAGCGACAGTCGTTCCGACAACTTCCTTGCCGCCGGTAGAGGAATACTCTGAACCGGTCGCCGCGCCGCCAGCTGATTGGGAGGCGGCTCCCTCGGAGGTGGTGTCCCCCGTCGTTGAAGCGGTGGCTCCCGTCGTGGAGAAGGTTGTTCATCAAGAAGATACGAGACCGGAATGGGTGCGGGCGAGTGAGTCGATCACATTCGTGACTCCTAGTCCCTCCTCTCCAGCAACGTGGCAGGATTCAGGCATCGAATCTGTCCAGACTAAGACGGAACCTGCGCTCTCGGTCGCTGCGTCGGCGGTTGATGTCCTGTTTGACTCAACGGGACAGAAAAACCAGGTTCCCACGCAGGATCGTCTGGCGCCGTCACGACCTTCCCCATTGTTTGCTACGAGAGTGGCTCGGGTTCGCATTGGCATTTCATCGTTTATCGGGTCCTGTTTTTCGACGACGCAATCAATGGCCATATTATGCGTCGGGTTAGCGCTCTCCTGTGCCGCACTCATGGCGATCGGTATTGGAGGGGTGGGATTGGCCTGGCTAGTCATGGAAGAACCCCCGACGTCTGTCTATCGCAATCAGACGACAAGTTCACCTCAGGCGCATACGGACCCACGAAAGAACGGATACTTTTTCTTGCTTGGCTTTGGCACGGCTGCGGAACGAGACCCCCTCCAAGTCGGTTACGAGCGGAAAGTAGAAGGACACGAGCTCCAAGCGGCACAGGCTTGCATGGCCGGTGATGAGGGGAAAGGGATGACGACCGCCGGGGCATCTGCCAACGTGGTCAGAGGGTGGTTTGGCAGTGCTGACCCTGTGGCGCAGATGAAGCCGCAGGCAGCAGCCGTGCGATCATGGGCGGCTCAAGAATCGCTTGGCCTCAAGCGCTATCAACAATGGTTGTCGATGCCGTTTGAAGATGTGGGATACGGACTAATCGTAAGCCCAAACTGTGCCCAAGTTCTGCTGGCCCATCGGTTGTACCTGGCAGAAGGGTTCGCGCAGGATCTCAACGCCGGGCTTGGACGGCTTGAGAGCGATATGGGGGCCTGGCGCGTAGCGTTGGGACAGTCGAAGACGTTGATGGTCAAGATGTTGGCCGCGACGGCAGTTCAGGATGATGTGGCCATTGCATCCGGGCTCTTGACCCGGCAGGACCTTGATGCGGCAGCCATCGGTCGACTCGGCAAAATCGTTCGTCCCCTCGATCAGGTGGAACTATCTCTCCGGTGGCCGATGCAGAGCCATTTCGTGTGGGCGACGAAGACCGTGACGAGCAGCCTGAAGAACGACAAGACCGATGAGCGTCCTCTCTACGTCGCCTTGGCGGCGGCGATGCCCCTTCCCGTGCAGCGGCGGGCCAATGCGTATGCGGACTATTACGAGGCAGCGAGCAAAGCCGTGGCGGAAGGGCGCTACACCAACTTGCCGAAACCGTCCAGCTTCATTCGGACTCCCGCGGTCAGCGCGCTGGACTATGTGGCGAATCCGATCGAGCACATCATCGGTATCGAGCCGCTCCCCTCATGGGATCCCTACGTCGGACGGATCGTCGAGACCGATGCGCGACTTCGTCTGGCGGGCCTGCAAGTCTGGATCAGACGAGGGCCACAAGAGGGGAATGTCCTTACGCGTCTGGCAAAGGCAGGACAAGCCTACTACGATCCTTTTACCGGTCTTCCTATGCTGGTCAATCAACAGAAGGGCGTGATGTATAGTGTCGGGCAAGACGGCAAGGATCAAGACGGCGATCTCCCGCACGACGTCGCTGCCACCATTCCCACGATTCAGTCAGTTGGGCTCGAGAGTAACCGCTCCGCACCTCAAGCCAAATCGAAGTAATCTACTATCCCCCTCGTGCACACAGATTTCTGACGTGTGCGCGTAACCCATGGTCCCCAGTCCATACGCTTCATTCACGGCCTTCCTGTCCGGACCGCAAATCGCGTGTCTATCTATTTCGGCAGCATGATCCTGCCCGCGCTGGCTGCTTGACACCGCTGGTGGTATTCCACAGAATCATCTGCGTCGTAAGCGGGCGATCACGCGTCATCCAGGAAGACAGATTCGAATACCCGCTTCAAAGACTTCACCTGTGAGGGAGATCCGAAGACATGAAAAGCGAAATCTTGTATCCAGGGGCATTTCCGATGGTGCGAGTGGACCTGGCGGCGGGCGAGTCGATCAAGGCCGAGTCGGGTGCGATGGTGGCCTGCTCACCGACCATCGACATCGAAAGTAAGATGGAAGGCGGCTTTCTCGGAGCCCTGTCGCGAAAGTTCCTAACGGGAGAGAAGTTTTTCTTCCAAACGCTGCGGGCCAGCCGCGGTCCTGGTGAAGCGTTGCTCGCTCCGACGGTGCCAGGTGAAATTGTCATTTTGGAACTCGACGGCGTGAACGAGTACATGGTGCAGAAAGACGGCTTCCTCGCGGGTGCCGACGGGATCGTCATCGAAAGCAAAATGCAGAGCCTGAGCCGTGGATTACTGGGCGGAGAGGGGTTCTTCATTCTGAAGATCAGCGGGAAAGGGACGCTCGTTCTGAACAGCTTCGGGGCCATTCACAAGATCGAGTTGAAACCCGATCAGGAATACATCGTGGACAACAGCCATCTGGTGGCTTGGTCCGCTACAACCTCCTACAACATTGAAAAAGCCACCTCTGGCTGGGTTGCCAGTTTTACTTCTGGTGAAGGGTTTGTCTGCCGGTTTCGAGGACCTGGACTTGTGTACATTCAAAGCCGGAATCCTGGCAGTTTCGGGGCGTGGATCAGGCAGTTCATCCCTGTCAGTGAGTGACGGCTGCTGAAAATGGCCGCCAACTTCGTTCTCAACTCGCAGGAAATCCTCAACGTACCCCGGAGGGTACGCCTCCGGTTTCTGCTCGTCTGCGGCCTCGTTCGCGACCATTTTGAGCAGCCGTAAACCATAGAGACCACTATGACTCCCAACGCTCTTTGTTTCGGAAATGACTGTCCCGCTAGCGGTGCGCCTTGTGTCGTCCAGGTCGATGGGGACGGGCTGACGATCATCTTCGAGTCTGAGGGGACAGAGGGCGCGCGCGAGGTCGTACCGTTTACGGCGCTCACCGTCTCGGCAGGCGGGCTCGACCATGACCACCTCGTGGTGAAGTGGGCTCACGCGCAGGGGGAACGGACACTCTATCTTAAAGACCCCGCCGTGATACGCGCCTTCCGCCAGGCCGCGCCAGAACATTTGAATGCGCCGTTTGAACAAGCGGCTGAGCGGGTGCGACAGGTGCGACAACGTCACCGAGTCATGTGGACTACCGTCGGCGGCTCGATTCTGGCCCTGGTGTTGGGCCTCTGGTTCGGGTCCGATCTGTTGATCGAGGTTGCAGTGAATCGGATTCCGGTAGAGTGGGAGCAGAAACTGGGGGAGTCGGCCTATCGGGATTTTCTCACCCACCAGGAGGTGATGAAAGAAGGTCCTGCAGTCACTGCCCTGGGAGAGATGACCCAACGGCTGACCGAACAGATTCCGAATAATCCCTACAAATTTGAAGTGACCGTGGTGAAGAGCGACGTCATCAATGCCTTCGCGCTGCCCGGCGGGCATGTGGTGGTCTTCACCGGGCTCATGAAAAAAGCGGAAAGCGGCGAAGAAGTGGCGGGCGTGATGAGCCATGAACTGAACCACGTGCTACAGCGGCATGGGCTTGAACGGATCGTGAAAAGTCTTGGGCTGATGACGGTAGTAGCCATTGTACTGGGCGATCAACAGGGTCTCGTCGGGATGATGAAACAGCTTGGCGTCGAACTGCTTACCCTCAAGTTCGGCCGGGAGCAGGAGACCGAAGCGGACGTGACGGGCTTGCAACTCCTGCAGCGGGCGAAGATCGATCCCTCCGGCATGATCAAGTTTTTCGAGCGACTCTCGGAGAAAGACGAGGGTCGGATGGAATGGCTCTCCACCCATCCGATGAGCACAGCCAGGGCCGAACGATTGAAAGCAGAACTTGCCGCCTTGCCGAAAAAATCGCCGGAACCCTTTACGTTCGATTGGAAGCAAGTGCAGGCGTCGCTTGGATCCCAACCCGTCACTGCTCCCTGAACATGTGAAGAGCAGCCGCGCTGCCATCCGCCATCGAAGTGTCCGGCAATGTTGATGGCAATGATAAGGCGGGCTCAGTCAGAGACCATAGTCGAAATAGCCGGCAGGCGAGTCGTTGCGGACTGAAATATATTATGTTTGCAGTTTGGTGTTGTTCCGTTGTTCATTTTAAGGGGAAGCGAGCTGTCTAATGACGCGAGCTATGGTTGGGATCATCGGTTGCACCGCGCTCGGAATCCTCTCATCTTGTACGACCCCACCATCCCAGACAGAGTCTCCGCGTCCATCCAGTTCCTCTTCAGCGGAGCCGCGAGATTTCATTGGTGTAAGGATTGCGCAACAGTATCCAGGGAATCAGTTTCTCGTAGGAATAGGACGCGCCGAGTCGGAGACAGCCGCCACTGAGCTAGCCCGAGCCGATCTTCTCAAGCAAACGAGGGTAGCCGTAAGGGTCATGTGGACTGATGTGCTCCGTGAACGGGGTGGCCGTGAAGACCAGGATGTTTCACGTACTATTGAGACTCGCGTTGATGAAGTTGCCAGAGGCATCGACATTGTTGATCGGGGGAGAGATCCCTCGACCGGCAATGCCTATGTGGTAGCCGTATTGCCCCGAACGGAAGTTGCTCGGCTTCTTCGCTCCACGGAGAGCGCAACCAAATCGCTCGATGTCGGTCTTCATGGACCCCAAGACATACAGGAATCAATATGGGTTGTAGTGGAAGGCATTATCCCATTTGGCTCAGATGCGACGCTGGGGGAAGCCAAGTCGCGATCGCGAGATGAAGCTCGACGAAAAGCTATTGAGCAGGCCGTAGGAGTGTTCGTCAAAGGCCGAACGGTCATCTATAACGCACAAGTCGCCGACGATCTCGTTCAATCGTTGGTAAGGGGAATCGTTATCGAAGAGCAAGTTATCGAAGAGGGTGTTCACCAATTCGAAACGGGGCTAGGTCTGAAGTCTTTCCAGTACTCTACTCGTCTGAGAGCCAAGGTGAAACCGGTCCGGACGGAACAGCGAGAGAGCTTCGCGCTGAAGGCCGAGCTCAACAAGACGGTGTTTAGTGAAGGGGAGGAGATGCAAATACGTGCAGTCTCCACGAAGGACGTCTATCTCCACATTTTCAACGTCGGACAGGATGACACAGTCACCGTCCTTTTACCCAATCAATATGCGCGAGGTAACTTCGTCACGGCGCAGCATGCTTTCGTCTTTCCAGATGACGAGCTGCGAACCGCGGGAATTCGTCTGAGGGCGTTCACACCGATAGGGAGACGGAAGGCTGTGGAGAAGATCAAACTCATTGCTACAGTCAAGCCCCTTGACTTGACCCAAGGGAAAGTCCCCGAGGGGGTATTCAGGGTCTATCACGGAAAAGATACAGCATTAATGACAGATCTCCTCAAGGCACTTTCTCTTCTCGACGAATCAGAGTGGACCGAGGTGACGATCCCATACGAGGTGCGAAAGTGAAACTGCCCTTTATCCGGGACAGTTCGACAAACTGTACCTGAAAAGGTAAGACCGCTTGTTCTACTCGCATTAATATGAATGTTAAGTTGGGGGCAAGTTGCGCGCCTACTTATATCCCACTGGTTGCCCAGGTTGTGGCATTAGGAAGTCGTGCTCTCTTGGCGAGGCCGCCCACTAGACCGCCTCGGTTTTGCTCTAAGTATATTTCTTTGTCCCTCCACTATTTCTGAAATATCAGCAATTTCAAGGCGACCAGCAAAATTCTCACGGCTCAGCCTCTTGACAGTTTTTGCGAGTTAGTAGAGCATGCGAAATCCTGGATCGGTATGTGGATAGAAATTTGTGATGATTTTCTCCGATGAGTATGGGCGCTGGTGACGCAGAAAGTCGCCATGAACATCCGGGCTAGTTACCTTCATGCGGCATCAAAGATTCGGTTGGTCTTTTTCGACATTGTTTTTTATAGCGATGGCGCTGTCGCTCACTGGCTGTCCAGCTGAGATAGGGCGGCTTGCTCATGGGGATCCTTCGGTTCAAGTCGTCGTCAGAACGGATCCTCCTGGAGCCAAAGTGATCGTGGATGGCAAGGAAATTGGGCTGAGTCCGGTCACGTTTCATGATCCTTCTGGCTCGCAAAAAACGTTCACGGTAGAGGTGCAAAAAGATGGGTATGAGCCGGTTTTGAGGGTGCTTGAGAGAAGATGGGATACGATGCGCCTTACCTATCGGTTAGATCCTGTGTATTTTTATACGCTCTATTCTTTCCCTGTCACCAAAGACCTGACTCTCTCATCAACCTCTCGGCAAGCGCAACAACGTTTGGAGAGTCTGCCACGAAAAGTCAGCGATGTTGATACAGTTCCAAATCCGAAAAGGGGAACCAAGGAACGGGATGCAGTGGCACTCGTCATTGGTATTTCCAAATATCGCGATGAAGCCATTCCTCAAGTACTCTATGCGCGGCGGGATGCTGAGATGATGGCTGCATATCTGATGGCGGTCGGGGGCGTCAGTCGGTCAAAAATCAAGTTGCTGACAGATGAGGGTGCAACGCACAGCGATCTGTCAGCGTATATTGAGGAATGGCTGCCTCGAAGAGTATCAAAAGATACCACGGTATTCGTGTACTATGCCGGGCACGGAACCCCAAACGTCGCCACTGGCAAAGCATTCCTGCTCCCTTACGATGGCCACGCCGAGTTCCAAAACAAGCTCTATGCCTTGGATCGGCTTTATGAGAATCTTGAACGATTGCCCGCCAAGGAAGTGGTCGTGATGCTTGACTCATGCTTTTCCGGCGCGACAGGAAGGTCGGTACTCCCAGCTGGGGGCCGCCCGGTTGGCATCGCGATTGAGAATCCGATTCTAGCCTCCAAGAAGATAGCCGTTCTGGCCGCATCCACTGGGACCCAGATTAGTTCGGACTATGATAAGGAACAGCATGGGTTATTTACTTATTTTCTACTCAAAGGATTGCGTGGAGAGGCCGATTCCGATGCGAGCGGAACAGTCGAGGTTCATGAGCTGTATAACTACGCGAGCAAAAATGTCGCCTCCGTTGCCTCAGAAGAGCTAAACAGGGATCAGACGCCTGTATTACA
>Ga0209253_10002824_pt1 | contig 15364 bp, 14 predicted proteins | sample FrelakmetBRP12BR_FD_187145 | JGI IMG/M metagenome (GOLD analysis project Ga0209253, IMG submission 187145) | Freshwater lake sediment microbial communities from the University of Notre Dame, USA, for methane emissions studies - BRP12 BR (SPAdes)... | ecosystem: Environmental > Aquatic >...
AAGGTCACCGTGCCGGTGACCAGCCTGTGCCCGTGCAGCAAGAAGATCTCCGACTACGGCGCGCACAACCAGCGCGCGCACATCGTGATCGGCGTCGAACTGGCCGCGCCGATGACCGTCGAGGAGCAGGTGCGCATCGCGGAAGCTGCCGCCTCCAGCGAGATGTGGGCGCTGCTCAAGCGCCCCGACGAGAAATACGTCACCGAACGTGCCTACGACAACCCGAAGTTCGTCGAGGACGTGGTGCGCGACGTTGCACTGGCCCTGAATGCCGACGACCGCGTGCTCGCCTACACCGTCGAGTCGGAGAACTTCGAAGCCATTCACAATCACTCGGCCTACGCGATGGTCGAGTTCGACAAGCGCGCGGCTGGCTAGCGCCGGCCGTCACGCCGGCGGGACTGCTCCCGCCACTGTCCTCCGTCCATCCTGACTTCGCGGCCCGCGCCGCACTGCTGCGCGCGGCGCGCGCGTTCGAGGATCAAGAATGAAGGTCGCCATCATCGGCAGCGGCATCGCCGGGCTCGGCTGCGCACACGCGCTGCTCACCGAACGGCCGCACGGTCTGCAGGTCTCGCTTTACGAGGCGGCGCTGCGGCCGGGCGGCCACACCAACACGGTCGACGTCACCGTCGAGGGGGCCCGCTTTCCGGTCGACACCGGTTTCCTCGTCTTCAACGAGCGCACCTACCCGAACCTGATCCGGCTGTTCGGCGAACTCGACGTGCCGGTGGCGGCGAGCGACATGTCCTTTGCCGTCAGCCTGCCGGTGAACGGTGCGCTCGGCACACGCCGCCTCGAATGGGCGGGCACCGACCTGAATGGCGTCTTCGCGCAGCGGCGCAACCTCGCCTCGCCGAAGTTCCTGCTCATGCTGGCCGACCTGCTGCGCTTCAACCGGCACGCCACCCGGATCGCGACCGGCGCCGAGGACACGAGCGACCTTACGCTTGGCGAGTTCCTCGACCGGCATCGCTACGGCCAGCCGTTGCGCCGCCTGTACCTGCTGCCGATGGCGGCAGCGATCTGGTCGTGCCCGATGGCGACCATGCTCGCCTACCCGGTGCAGACCTTCGTCCGCTTCTGCCATAACCACGGCCTGCTGCAGGTCGCCGACCGGCCGCGCTGGTTCACGGTACGCGGCGGCGCTCGCCAGTACGTCGAGCGCATCGTGGCGAGAATCGGCGATGTGCGCCTCGGCGACCCTGTGCAGCGGGTCACGCGCGATGCGCGCAGCGGCAAGGTGCTGGTCGAAAGCAGCCGCGGCCGTGACAGCTTCGATCACGTGGTGCTCGCCGCGCACAGCGACCAGTCGCTGCAGCTGCTCGCCGACGCCACGCCGGCCGAGCGCAGCGTGCTGGCCGACGTCGGCTACCAGCCCAACCGGGCCGTTCTGCATACCGACGCCCGCCTGATGCCACGGCAGCAGCAGTTATGGTCGTCGTGGAACTATCTGAGCGACGGCGGCGAGGAGCCGTCGGTGTCGGTGACGTACTGGCTGAACCGCCTGCAACCGCTGCCGGTGGCCACGCCGGTGTTCGTCAGCCTCAATCCGATCACCGAGCCCGACCCGAGGACCGTGCTGGCCGAGTTCGACTACTCGCACCCCGTTTTCGATGTGCGGGCCATCGCCGCGCAGCAGCGCCTGCCCGCAGTGCAAGGCGCGGACCGCGTCTGGTTCGCCGGCGCCTGGACCGGCTACGGCTTCCACGAAGACGGTCTGAAGTCGGGGCTGGCGGTGGCCGACGAGCTGCGCATGGCCCTGCGCCGGCCGATGACGCTGGCCGCCTGAAGGCAGGCCCGTCGCCATGCCCCTCGAGAACTCGCCCGTGGCCGCCGCGATTGGCATCGGCTCGGTGCAGCACGCCCGGCTGCGGCCGGCCGCGAACCGCTTCGCCTATCCCTCGTACTTCCTCCGCCTGCCGCTGCGGACGCTGGCCCGGCAGCCGTGGCCGTACCGCCGGCTGGCGCGCAACGGCCGTGGCCTGTTCGCACTGAACGACGCCGACCACGGCGACGGCCGACCGCTCATCGAGTGGATCGATGACCTGCTGGTGCGCGAGGGCATTGCCGATGCGGATGGCGAGGTCTGGCTGCACACCTTTCCGCGGGTGCTCGGCTATGCATTCAATCCGGTGAGCTTCTGGTTCGCGCACCGCGCCGATGGGGCGTTGCGGGCGATCGTCTGCGAGGTCAACAATACGTTCGGCGAGCGACACTGTTATCTGCTGGCAAGCGATGATGGCCACCCGCTGGCCTGGGGCGAGGAACTGACTGCGCGCAAGGTCTTCCATGTGTCACCGTTCTGCCCGATCGAAGGCGGTTATCGCTTTCGCTTCCTGCTCGCCCGCCGTGACGACGGCGAGCGGTTCGTCGGCCGCATCGACTACGACGATGCGCGTGGCCCGCTGCTGCAGACCTCGATTTCCGGCCACCTTCAGCCGCTGACCGATGCCGCCCTGCTGCGCCTGTTCGTCAGCCGGCCCGCGTTCACCTTCGGCGTCGTGGCCCGCATCCACTGGCAGGCGCTCAGGCTCTGGGTCAAGCGCGTGCCTTTCTTTCGCAAGCCCGACCCGCCGGCCCTGGGCCTGAGCCGCAGCCCATGAACGAATTCGTCCTGACCTCTCCCGGCCGGCGCGGAGCCGCGCTCGACCCGCGCCGCTTTCCGGCCGCTGCCCGCTTCGTGCTGCCGCTGCTCGAGCGGTTGCAGCACGGTCGCCTGACCGTCACCTTTCCAGACGGCCAGCGCGCCGAGTTCGGTCGCGGCAACCACGGCGAGCCGCATGCCGACATCCGGCTCGCCAACTGGAACGTCTGCGGCGCGGCGCTCAAGAGCGGCGACATCGGCTTTGCCGAGAGCTACGTCGCTGGCGACTGGGCGAGCAGCGATCTCGCCCGCCTGCTCGCCTTCTTCATCCGCAACCGCGACGCCGCCGACACGGTGATCTACGGCTCCTTCTGGGGTCAGCTCGCCTACCGTATCAAGCACTGGCTCAACCGCAACACGCGGGCGAAAGCGAAGAAGAACATCACCGCGCACTACGACCTCGGCAACGCCTTCTATTCGCTGTGGCTCGATCCGTCGATGACCTACTCCAGCGCGTTGCTCGACGGGGTGGACGATCCGCATGCCCCGCTCGATGCCGCCGAACTGCAGCGCGCCCAGCAGGCCAAGTACCAACGCGCCCTCGACGAGCTGCAGCTGGCGCCGGGCGGTCGCGTGCTGGAGATCGGCTGCGGCTGGGGCGGGTTTGCCGAGGTCGCCGCACGCGCCGGCCATCAGGTCGCCGGACTGACACTGTCGCCGTCGCAGCTCGAGCATGCGCGGATGCGGCTCGGCCGCGCCGGGCTGGCGGCCGACCTGCGGCTTCAGGACTATCGCGACGAACGCACCACCTACGACGGCATCGCCTCGATCGAGATGTTCGAGGCGGTGGGCGAGGAATACTGGCCGTCGTACTTCGCCACGCTCGAGCGCTGCCTGCGCTCCGGCGGCCGCGCCTGCATCCAGACCATCGTCATCGACGATCGGCTGTTCGACCGCTACCGCCGCAGCACCGACTTCATCCAGCAGTACATCTTTCCCGGCGGCATGCTGCCGTCGCGCTCGGTCTTCGCCCGGCACGCGGCGGCGGCGGGCCTGACGATCGAACGGTCGCACGCCTTCGGCCCGGCCTACGCGCGGACGCTGGCCAGCTGGCGGCAGCGCTTCCTGGCCCATCTCGATGGCGTGCGCGCCCTCGGCTTCGACACGCGCTTCATCCGGATCTGGGAGTTCTATCTCGCCTACTGTGAAGCGGCGTTCGCGCAAGGCAATACCGATGTGGTCCAGTTCACGCTCGTCAGGCGCTGAGTCCGTGCGACGCGCCGCGGCAGCGTTCGCACTGGGCATCGCGCTGGCGTTGCCGGCTTCGGCCAGCGACGCGCTGCCGCCACACGTGACGAGATACGTCGCCGACGCACGGCTGGCGGGCAGCGGCCGGCTGACCTGGTACGGCTTTCACGTCTACGACGCCGATCTCTACGCGCAGCGGGCACTCGATCTGCGCGATCCCACCGCGCAGCCGTTCGTGCTCGAACTGCGCTACGCGCGGCGGCTCAAGGGCGAGGCGATCGCCGAGGCGAGCCGCGACGAAATGGCGCGGCTCGGTTTCGGCAGCCCGGCGCAAAGGGCGGCGTGGTTCGGCACGATGGTGCAGCTGTTCCCGGACCTCAGCAGCGGCCAGCGCCTGGCCGGCGTGAATCTTCCCGGCCAGGGCGTGCGCTTCTATTTCGACGGCCGCTTCGTCGGCGCCATCGACGACGTCGCATTCGCCCGCGCCTTCTTCGCCATCTGGCTCGACGAACGCACCCAGGCGCCGGCGCTGCGCGAGGCGTTGCTGCGGCCTGAACGAGCGGCGCCGCGCGCCTGAGCCCGGCGATGGCGAGCGCAAGCCCCCCGGCACCGATGCCGGCGGCGACCCTGCCGCGCGGATCGCTCGCCGCCTATGCCGCCTTCGGCCTGCCGGTGACGATGACCGCGCTGCCGATGAACATCCTGCTGCCGGATTTCTATGCCGGCAGCACCGGACTGGCCCTGAGCACGATCGGCCTGGTGCTGCTGGCCACGCGCCTGCTCGACGCGGTCATCGACCCGCTGCTCGGCAGCTGGGTCGACCTGCAGCGGCTGCGCGGCAGCAGCCTGCGGCCGATCCTGCTCGGCTCGCTGCCGCTGGCCGCAGGCTTCGCGCTGCTGTTCAATCCGCGGCTGGCCGGCGGCGACGCCACCGTCACCACGGTGTGGCTGTTCGCCACGCTGGCCTGCGCCTATCTCGGCTACTCGCTGGCCACCGTGGCCTACCAGGCCTGGGGCGCAGAGCTTGCGCACGACGATGCCGGGCGCGCCCGCGTCGCCGGCAGCCGCGAAGGCGCCGGCCTGATCGGCGTGCTGATCGGCGGCACCGTGCCAACGGTGGCCGGCATGCCCGCCCTGGTGGCGGTCTTCATCGTGCTGCTGGCGCTCGGACTGTGGCTGCTTGCGAGCCTTGCGCCGCGGCCGCTTCGGCGCGCCGCGCCCCAGGCGCAGGGCAATCCGTTCACCGCCTTCGTCGTGCCGCTGCGCACGGGGCGGTTCCGCTGGCTGCTGGCGATCTTCGCGCTCAATGCGATCGCGCCGTCGATCACCGCCACGGTGTTCCAGTTCTTCGTCGCCGACCGGCTCGGCCTGCCCGGCTACACGGGGCTGTTCCTGGCGCTGTATTTCATCGCCGGTGCCGCGAGCATGCCGCTGTGGATCCGGCTGGCGCGCACCGTCAGCCTGCACGCCATCTGGCTTGCCGGGATGATCATGGCCGTGGCTGCGTTCGTCTGGGCCTATGGGCTGGACACCGGCCATAGCAGGGCCGCCCTGTACGGTTTCATCGCCATCTGTCTGCTGTCGGGCTTTGCCTTCGGCGCCGACCTGGCCCTGCCACCGGCCCTGCTGGCGCGCGTGATCGATGCGAACGGCGACAGTGGCCGCCGCGAAGGCGTGTACTTCGGGCTGTGGAATTTCGTCAACAAGCTGTGCCTGGCCGCCGCCGGCGGCATCGCGCTGCCGCTGCTCGAGGCGCTCGGCTACTCGCGCGGCGCGCAGGATCCGCAGGCGCTGGCCGCGCTGGCCTTTACCTACGCCATCGTGCCCTGCGCGCTGAAACTCGTCGCCGCCGGCGCGCTGTGGTTTGCCTGGTCGCAGCAGAAGTTCTGAGGACTCCCGATGATTGCCCGCCTGCTTGCCCTGTTCGCGCTGGCCCTGGTGGCCGGCTGCTCGTCGGTCGACCCGCAGGTCTACGCGCGGGAGAAGCCGCCGCTCGACCTGCGCCGCTATTTCGACGGCACCATCGAAGGCCACGGCCTGTTCATCAACCGCTCCGGCGTGGCCGAACGCCGTTTCGTGGTGACGATCAAGGCCAGCTGGCAGGGTGACACTGGAACCCTGGACGAGGACTTCGTCTGGTCCGACGGCAAGGTCGAGAAGCGCATCTGGACACTGCGCCCGGTCGCCGGCCAGCCCGGCCGCTGGCGCGGCACCGCCGCCGACGTGGTCGGCGAGGCCACGGGGGTCGTTGCCGGCAACGCGCTGAACTGGACCTACACCTTGGCCCTGAGAACCGAGGGCGGCAGCACCTACAACATCGACTTCGACGACTGGATGTACCTGATCGACGACAGGGTGCTGCTGAACCGCGCCGTCATGCGGTTCTGGGGCTTCAAGGTCGGCGAGGTGCTGATCTCGTTCCGCAAATCGTGAGTGCCGCCACGTGCCGTTGAATCCAAGGATCGACTCGTGGAGCGGAAGGCGGGTCTGGGTGATCGGCGCCTCCTACGGGATCGGCGCCGCCATCGCGCAGCAGTTGCTGGCGGCGGGCGCGCGCGTGGCGCTGTCGGCGCGCAGTCGCGACAAGCTGCAGCGACTCGCAGGCGAGGCGCCATCCGTGCTGCTGGTGCCGCTGGACACGACCGACGCGGCAAGCGTGCATGCAGCCGCGAAGTCGATCGATGGCGCCTGGGGCGGCTTCGACCTGGCGCTGATTGTCGCCGGCACGCACGACGAGATGCGCGCCAATGACTGGGACCTGAAGCGTGCGCGCGCGCTGCTCGACGTCAACCTGCACGGCGTGCTCAACTGCGTCGACGCGGCGCTGCCGGTGCTGCTGGCGCAGGGCCATGGCGGCATCGGCATCGTCTCCTCGGTCGCCGGTTACATCGGCCTGCCCAAGGCGCTCATCTACGGCCCGAGCAAGGCGGCGCTGATCAACTTCGCCGAGTCACTTTACGGCGACCTTCAGCCACGGGGCATCGGCGTGTACCTGGTGAACCCCGGTTTCGTCGACACCCCGCTGACGAAGAAGAACGACTTCCGCATGCCGGCGCTGATCTCCGCGGAGGATGCCGCCCGCGCCACGCTGGCCGGGATCGCCGCCGGCCGCTTCGAGATCCATTATCCGAAGCGCTTTACGCTTTGGCTGAAGCTGCTGCGCATCCTGCCGTACCGGCTGCAGTTCGCCGCGGTGCGGCGCATCACCGGAAGCTGAGGCGACGATGGACCCGCGTGTCATCCGCGTGAAGCAGTTCTTCGAGACGCTGTCGCCGGCCGACGTGGCGCGGCTGTCGGATTTCTACGCCCCGCAGGCGTACTTCAAGGACCCCTTCAACGAGGTGCAGGGCGTGGCGGCGATCGGGCGCATCTTCGAGCACATGTTCGTGCAGGTGGGCGCGCCGCGCTTCATCGTGCGCGAGGCCGTGGCGCAGGGCGACGACGCCTTCCTGACCTGGGACTTCCTGTTCCGCAGCGAGCGCCTCGGCAACCGCGAACAGGTGATCCGCGGCGCCAGCCACCTGAAATTCGATGCCGACGGGCGCGTCAAATACCATCGCGACTACTGGGACGCTGCCGAGGAGCTCTATGAGAAGATTCCATTTCTCGGAGGATTGATGCGGCTCGTCAAGCGGCGGGCCGCACGCTGACTGCGGACCCCGCCCATGAACATGCTCTATCCGGAACTCTTCAAGTCGCTTGAGTCGGTGCGCTGGGACATGGGCAAGGATGTGCCGTGGGACCAGTTCGACGCCGGCCGCCTGTCCGATGAACAGGCGCAGACGGTCAAGATGAACGCCATCACCGAGTGGTCGGCGCTGCCGGCCACCGAGATGTTCCTGCGCGACAACCGCCACGATTCGGACTTCTCCGCCTTCATGAGCGTGTGGTTCTACGAGGAGCAGAAGCACGCGCTGGTGCTGATGGAGTACCTGAAGCGCTTCCGCCCCGACCTCGCGCCGACACCGGAAGAGCTGCACGCGGTGCGCTTCGAGTTCGACCCGGCGCCGGCGCTGGAAACACTGACCCTGCACTTCTGCGGCGAGATCCGCCTGAACCACTGGTACCGCCGCGCGGCCGAGTGGCACACCGAGCCGGTGATCAAGCACATCTACAAGCTGCTCAGCCAGGACGAGGCGCGCCACGGCGGCGCGTATCTCCGCTACATGAAGAAGTACCTGGCCGAGGTCGGCGACAGCGCCCGCGCGGCCTTCGCCAAGGTCGGCGTGCTGATGGCCTCGGCCAGGCGCACCGCGCAGGCGCTGCACCCGACCAACCTGCACGTGAGCAAGGCGCTGTTCCCCAACGACACCGTGCAGTCGCGCCTGCCCGATCCGGCGTGGCTGGAGCGCTGGCTTGACGCGCAGATCCGCTTCGACGATGCCTGGGAGGGCAAGGTCGTCGAGCGCATCCTGCACAACATGGGCCTGCTGTTCGAGCGCACCTTCGGCTCGGTGCAGGAGTTGAACCGTTATCGGAAGGAAGTCGCGGCGCGGCTCGCGGCTGCCGGGGCACCGGCGGCTGCCTGATCTCGCGCACGCGCGGCTCGCCAGGGATGAGTAGCGGCGGCCGGCGCCGCCTATGATGCGGCCAGCCCTGCAACAGGCGGCCTCAATCGTCATGAACAATGCACCAGAGCACGTCCCGCTGATCCGCACCACGCGCGGCGGCTTTCCCGAATGCGTCCATCTGGGTTCGGTCGCCGTCGTCGATGCCGACGGTCGGCTGATTGCCGAGGTCGGCGACGGGCACGGGATGAACTTCACGCGCTCGGCGCTGAAGCCGCTGCAGGCGCTGGGCTTCGTGCAGGACGGCGGCTTGGCGCATTTCGGCTTCGATTCGCAGATGCTGGCGCTGATGTGCGCCAGCCACGGCGGAGAAGCGATGCACGTCAAGGTGGTGCAGCGGATGCTCGAGCGCATCGACGCGAAAGAATCCGACCTGCGCTGCGGCTGCCATCCGCCGAGCTACTTCACGCACACCGAAACCTCGATCCCGCCCGGCGCGCGCTTCTCGCAGCTGCATCACAACTGCTCCGGCAAGCACGCCGGCTTCCTCGCCTTCTGCCGCATGCACGGCCAGCCCTTGCGCCGCTACCTCGACCTCGATTCGCCGCTGCAGCAGCGGGTGCGGGCGAACGTGGAGCGCTTCGCCGGCAGCCGTGACTTGCCGATGGGCATCGACGGCTGCAGCGCGCCGAACTTCGCCATACCGCTGTCGAGCCTGGCGCACAGCTTCTGCCGCCTCGCCCTGCGCGAGACGCCCGAACTGGCGGCGCTGGCCTACGCCATGACGCGCCACCCGGATCTCGTTTCCGGCACCGCCCGCAGCGACCTGATGCTGATGCAGGCGGGCAAGGGAGACTGGGTCAGCAAGGTCGGCGCCGAGGGCGTGCAGGCGATCGGCGTGCGCTCGCGCGGCATCGGCATCGCGATCCGCGTCGCCGACGGCAACCGGCGCGCGCTGCACGTGGCGACGATCGCCGTGCTGCAGCAATTGGGCCTGATCGACGAGCCCGCCAGCACGCCGCTGGCCAAGATGGACCAGCGCGTGATCCGCAACTACCGCGGCACCGCGGTCGGTGCCGTCGAGCCGCTCTTCGCGCTGCCGCCGCTGGCCTGAGCCGCCGCAGTCTTCAACTCAAGTCGAGCACCCCGCGCGGCGTGCCGATGCGCGCGGTGATTGCCGCGGCGCCGGCCTGCAGCCGCACCGGGCCGGTGAGATTCAGTCGGTCGAACAACGGCTGGATTGCCGTCGCCTGCGGATGCTGCAGCGCCAGTTCGAGCAGCGCGCAACCACGGTCGGCGAGCCCGTCGCAGGGATGCGCAATGCCCGCCCACTGGATCAGCGTCGGGACGATGCCGTCGCCGACAAGGCTGCCGTCGGCCGGCACGGTGATGCGCCACGAGAAGCTGCCGCGGCTGGCGGCGATCACCTCGCCTGAACCCGGTGACAACGCAGCCGCAGCCGCGATGTCACCACACGAGGCCACCCAGGTGAGCAGGAACGGCCCACGCGCCATGCGCTCACGCACCGCCGGCGCGTCGAGCCCGAACCAGCGCGGTCGCTGCGCCACGCCTTCCGGGTCGATGGCGATCAGTTCGAGATAAGTGCGCGGGCCGAGCTTCAGAGCCGCGTTGTGCGTGCCCATCAGCACGTGCCGCCCGCCGGGCTGCACTTCGACGCCGAGCCGCTCGCGCACATACTCGCCGCCCTGCGCCAGGTCGGCGCAGGCGAGCACCAGGTGATCGATGCCACAAGACCGGACCGCGGTCATTCGCCCGCGGTACCGAGTTCCAGGCGCAAGGCCGGTCAGCGGCCGAGAATGCCGCGCAGGAGGTCGACCGCACCCGGCAGCTTCATCTCCTCCTTCTTCTGCGCGTCTTTCTGCGCATCCTTCGGCGCGTCTTGCTGCGCCTCCGGGGGCCGGCTGTCGGTCGAGCGCTGGCCGCGCCTGCCGCCCGACATCCCGCTCATGTCCATGCCGAGCATCGCACTGGCCACCGACTTCACGCGGATCTTGACCGCCCAGTCCGGCTCCCAGGCGATCTTCGGATCGGTTGGACGCGGCGGATGGACGAGGTTCAGCTCGCTGCCGTAGGCGATCATGCGCAGCATCGCGCCTTCGCCGAAGATGCCCTTGGGCACCGCGCAGCGGGTCGTCGATGGTTGCAGCAGTACTTTCTCCTTCAGCCAGCGATCGACCGCCGTATTGGTCTGGTAGTCGACCAGTCCGCTGCCGGTGTCGGGTTCCTCGCTCGAGGTCCAGAACACCATCTCGAAGCTGTCGCCGCTGCGGCCGCCCGAACCGGTGTCGCGCGCGCCCATCGCCGCGATGAAGTACGCCCGCGCCGTGGGCAGCACCTTCCATTCGAGCGTCGTCGAGCCGCCAACGTCGCGCTGTGCCAGTTCGATCGGCGGCATGAGGTCCTGCGCGGCCGGTACCGAGAACTTGAATCCGTCGGGGACGCCCTGGCCCGTGTATCCGTGTTCACCGACCAGCGAGGCGGCCTCGGGAACCATGCGCGTGTCGTCGCGGCTCGGCCAGATCGGCCGGCCGACGGCCGAGTGCGCGCCGCGCTGCGTGGCCCGGCGCGCGATGAAGAACTTCTGGAAGTCCGCCGGCGCCGCGGTGGCGAAGTCGACCACCCGCGGCTGGCCGGGGCGGACGGTCTCGCCGCAACCCCAGTACAGCAGCATCTTGCCCTTGGGACGCTCGTACTCGGGCTGATCGACGGTGTCGTCGTCGGGCCGCACCGGCTTGCCCTTCTGCTCCAAGGGCGACATCAGCTTCAGCGTCGGCGCCAGTTGCGTGCCCTGCGGCACGGCCTGCAGCGCCTCGGCAAGGCTCGGGTTGCGGCTGGTGTACAGCGTCACGTCGACCCAGCGTCCGGCCGAACCGGTCTGCGTCATGCCGAAGCTGTTCTTCCCGCCGCCGCCTCCGAACATGCTGCCGAGCATGCCCATCGCGCTGCCGCCACCCATCCCCCCGCCCATCGGCATGCCCATGCCGGCGAACGTGGCCACGTCGATCCAGGCCTGCGCCACCGGCGGCTTGACGACCTGCTGCGGCGCCTTGGTCTGCGCAACCGCGCCCACGGCCAGGGTGAGCCCCGCGGTCAGGGCAACTGCTCGAATCTTCATCGTTCACTCCCTCTCATGTCATTTCCGCTCTTGGCTCTCTGCTCATGTCGACAAGCGTAGCGCCGACATTGTGCAGAAAGGCTGTGCCTCGCGTCCTGTGACGGCGTTGGCGAGGCGCGGCAGGTCCATCCGCACGCGCGGCTCAGCGGCCGAACAGGCCGCGCAACTTCCTGACGGTATCCACAGCTTCGTCGGTGGTGCTGGGTTGTGAGGGCTTGGCGGGCTCGGCCTTCTGCGGCGCAGCGGGCTGCGCCGGCGCGGCCGCCGGAGCGGCCTGCGTCGCGGTCGCCGCTGCGGGCGCCGCTGCGGGCGCCGCTGCGGGCGCCGGCGCTGGCGCCGCGGCAGCCGGCATGGGACGCACATTCAGCGTCAGGGTGGCGCGGCCACGGTGATACTTTTCGCGCACCTTCGACGCGTCGCGAAGGTCGCTCGGGAACGGGAAGCCGAGCGAGTCGAGCGGGTCGGGCAGCTGGCTCGCCTCAAAGGTGCGCGTCAGCGTGAACCTGTCGGCGCCCGGCGGGATGTCGAACTCGATCACCTCGCGCGGCGTGAAGTGCGGCAGCGTGCGCCACGCTTCGTCGTCGGGGCCGGAGCGATCCCATTCGCCGGCGGCCGCTGGCTTGTCCAAGCGCTTCACGTACGACCGCGTCGGCTTGGCCACCTTGCGATTCAGTTCGAGGTCGATGCGGTTGACGATCATCAGCTTGTTGGCCACGCGGTCGATCTGCAGGTCGGCGTGGTCGCCGAACCAGCCGGCGTCGTCACCCGAGGCCTTGACCTCGAAGCGGTGCCGCGTGTGCTGGACGCGCCCGACGAGTCCCTTGCGCTCGGCGTTGACCAGATCCGAGCCTTCGCCGTCGAAACGGTTCAGCTTCGCCGCCTCGTCGAACTGCGCCGCCATGTCGACGGAGGCGAAGGCGGGCCTGCGGCCGCTGAATCGCCACGAGTCATAGCGCTGCTCGTTGCGGCTGTCGGGCATGTTCACCGCCGCCGCTCCGCGCAGCTTGCCGGTGAACTCCATCGTGCCGCGCGCCTCCGCGACGATCTTCACTTCGCCCGTGGCGCTGATCCGGGTGTCGGCCCCGCCCGGCCCTGTCCTGCCCTCGCGCAGGCTCCGGCCTGCCTGCGCTTCGTAGCGCCAGGTGACATCGACGATCCACCCCTGGGCGACCTGCGCCATGGCGGTTGTCGATGCGCCGCCGATGAGCAGCATGGCAGCGAGTCGCAAATACGCCTGCATGAACCCCCCTCTCGTACGGCGTTGACTGCGGCGCACGGTCATCGCGTGCCGACGCCACGTCAGTTCTTCGGTGACAAAACTGGGCGATGTTGCCGCGGCGAACGCTGCGGCCGCAAGACCACTGCAAGACGGTAGTCTTCACCTCCGAGGTCCGCCAGCACTTCGGCAAAGCGGGCGGGCAACTTGCAACGCGCGCATTCGCGCAAGACCCTGCCCTCTGCTCGCAGACCGTTCGCCAACGACCGATCGGCCACCGCCGGTAGAATCCGCCCCTTTCCCGCGATCGGCGGCACGGATGCTTCCTGAGCAGAAACAACGGGTTATCTCGCTGATCGCGCAGGCCCTCAGCGGCCTGGGCGCCGCTGGCGTGGCGGTGCAGCTGGAACGGCCCAAGGTTGCCGCGCACGGCGACGTCGCCTGCAACGTGGCGATGCAGGTCGCAAAGACGCTGAAGAAGAATCCGCGCGAAGTGGCGCAGGCGATCGCCGACGCGCTGAAGGTCAACCCGGCAGCGAGCGGCCTGATCGAAGCAGTCGAGATCGCCGGCCCCGGCTTCATCAACCTGCGCATCGCGCCGGCCGCCAAGCAGTCGGTCGTGCATGCGGTGCTGCGCGAGCGGGACTGCTTCGGCACGTCGACCGCCGGCGGCGGGCACAAGGTAATGGTCGAGTTCGTCTCCGCCAACCCGACCGGGCCGCTGCACCTCGGCCACGCGCGCCAGGGCGCGCTCGGCGACGCGCTGGCGGCCCTGCTCGCCGCGCAGGGCTGCGATGTGACGCGCGAGTTCTACTACAACGACGCCGGCGTGCAGATCCATAACCTGGCGCTGTCGGTGCAGGCGCGCGCCAAGGAACTCGCCGGCGAGAGCGTCGAGTTCCCGGAGGCCGGCTACCGCGGCGAGTACATCGTCGAAATCGCCCGCGAGTTCCTTGCCCGCGCCACGCAGACGGCGCGCGACGGCGCGCCGGTGCATGCGAGCGGGGACATCGACGACCTCGACAACATCCGCCGCTTTGCGGTCGCCTATCTGCGCCACGAGCAGGACGCCGACCTGGCGGCCTTCGGCGTCGCCTTCGACCACTTCTACCTCGAATCGTCGCTGTACGCCGATGGCCGGGTCGAAGGCGCGGTGAAGGCGATGGTCGACTCGGGCATGACCTTCGAGGCCGAAGGCGCGCTGTGGCTGCGCACCACCGAGATTGAGGGCAGCCACGACGACAAGGACCGCGTGATGCGCAAGTCCGACGGCACGTTCACCTACTTCGTGCCGGATGTCGCCTACCACCTGGCCAAGTTCGAGCGCGGCTTCGGCAAGGTCATCAACGTGCAGGGTTCGGACCACCACGGCACGGTCGCCCGCGTGCGCGCCGGAGTGCAGGCGGCGGCGAAGAGCCTCGGCCTCGCGATCCCGCCCGGCTACCCCGACTACCTGCTGCACAAGATGGTGCGGGTCGTGCGCGGCGGCGAGGAAGTGAAGATGTCCAAGCGCGCCGGCAGCTACGTGACGCTGCGCGACCTGCTCGACTGGGTCGGCCGCGACGCAACGCGCTTCTTCCTCGCCTCGCGCAAGGCCGACACCGAGTTCGCCTTCGACGTCGACCTGGCGCTGTCGAAGAGCGAGGACAACCCCGTGTACTACGTGCAGTACGCGCACGCACGCATCTGCTCGGTGCTGGCGCAGGCCGATGCCGCCGGTCTTGCCTGCGACGAGACTATGGCGCTGCAGCGCGATCTCTCGCCGCTGACCGGCGCGCGCGAACTGGCGCTGGCCGGGCGGCTGGCCGTCTATCCGCAGGTGCTGCGCGATGCGGCCGAGGAACTGGCGCCGCACCAGCTTGCTTTCTACCTGAAGGACCTCGCGGCGGATTTTCACGCCTTCTACAATGCCGAACGCGTGCTGGTCGATGACAGCGCGCTGCGCGATGCGCGGCTGGCGTTGCTGCTGGCCACGCGCCAGGTGCTGCGCAATGCGCTGCGGCTGCTGGGCGTGTCCGCGCCCGATCGCATGTAGGTCGCATCGCGGTCATCGATACCGAGTGCAGGAGCCCAGAGGGCGCCGAAGTGAGCCCACAGATGCCTAAAGGAGCTTTCGGCCAGAGCGGCGGCATGCTGCTCGGGCTCGTGATCGGTCTGGTCGTCGGCCTGGCGATCGCGATGGCGGTGGCCCTGTACATCAGCAACGCGCCGCTGCCGTTCGTCACCAAGGTCCGCCCGCCCTCGACCAGCCTCACCCTGCCCGCGGACGGCAAGCTGCCCGATCCGAACAAGTCCTTCAGCGCCGGCACGCCGCCGCCGGCCCCTGCCGCGGCGACCACGCCGCCGGCCGCACCGGCAGCGCCGGCCGGAAAGGCCGACGCCGCTACGCCGGCCACGCCTGAGGCCGCAGCGGCCAAGGAGGAGACGCTGCCCGAAGGTTCGCGCTTCCTGCTGCAGGCCGGTGCGTTCAGGTCGCCCGACGATGCCGACGGCATGCGCGCGCAACTGGCGATGATCGGCCTGGATGCGCGCATCTTTCCGATCGAACAGGGCGGCCAGACGCTGTACCGCGTCCGCCTCGGGCCGTACGGACACCTCGACGATGTCAATCGCGTGCGCAAGCTGCTGGCTGACAACAACATCGAGGCGCAGGTCGTCCGGCTGCGCTG
>Ga0209253_10002825_pt1 | contig 15354 bp, 8 predicted proteins | sample FrelakmetBRP12BR_FD_187145 | JGI IMG/M metagenome (GOLD analysis project Ga0209253, IMG submission 187145) | Freshwater lake sediment microbial communities from the University of Notre Dame, USA, for methane emissions studies - BRP12 BR (SPAdes)... | ecosystem: Environmental > Aquatic >...
TGGTCGACCGCATGACCGGCAGGCTCGCCCTGCACGGTCACGCCTGTGGCGCGCTCGAGCTCCGACTCCACCTCGAGGGGGGCGGCCGGGACGTGCGGCATGTCGCCGTCGCGGCGCCGACCAGTGAGAGCGCGGTTCTCTTCGCGGTGGCGCGCGCCCATCTCGAGCAACGGCTGCCGGTGCACCCCGTGACCGGCCTCGCGGTCAGCGGCACTCCGGGACGTGTGCGGCCGGTGCAGCTGGATTTCTTTCAGCCGCGGGGTCCCGCACCCGCGGCGCTGGCGGCGACGATGGCGCGCCTCGCCCTCCTCTGCGGCCCGGATCGGGTCGGCATGCCCCGCGCTGCCGACTCGCACCGGCCGGGCGTGATCGTGCCGCTGGCCTTCGCCGCGGAGCCGACGTCCGCGCGGGACGGCGCCTCCGTCGCCACTTCCAGGAGCAAGGGCGGGAGCTGCTTTGCCGGGGAGCCGACGTCCGCGGGAGACGACGCGGGACCGCACGGAGCCGGTACGTGTCCCCCGCCGTCCCCGGACGTCGGACGGGTGGCTCTGCGGGCGTTCCGCCCGCCGGTGCCGCTCGAGGTCTTCGAGAGCCGCGGCCATCCCGGTCACGTGCGCGGCCGTGGCCTCGGCGGACGCGTCCTGCATCTGGCGGGTCCGTGGCACCTTTGCGGCGAGTGGTGGACGACCGATCCCTATGCACGCGAGTACTACGACGTCGAGCTGAGCGATGGGGGCGTGTACCGGATCTATCGCGACGTCCGCGCGCGGTGCTGGCTCGCGGACGGCGTCTATGACTGATCAGCCTCCCTCCTACGTCGAGCTCCGCTGTCGCAGCGCGTTCAGCTTCCTCGGGGGGGCCTCGCTTCCCGAGGATCTGGTCGACCGTGCGGCCGCCCTCGGATACGACACGATCGGCCTCGGGGATCGCGATGGTGTGTACGGCGCGCCGCGTGCCTTCAAGGCAGCAGCGGCCAGCGGTCTCCGGGCGCTCGTCGGGGCCGACGTGGCGATCGCGGACGGCCGCCTCTACCTCCTGGTCGCCGAGCCGCGCGGATACCGGAACCTCTGTCGTCTGATCACCACCGGCAAGCTCCGCACGATGCGGGGAGCGTGCCGTCTCGACTGGGACGATCTGGAGGAGCACGCGGCCGGCCTCATCGCCCTCGTGTCGGGAGGCGACGAGGGCATGCTCGGGAGGGCGGACCATCCCTCGGCGCGTGCCGTCCTCCAGCGCCTCGGCGGGCTCTTCGGCGATCAGTTCCTCTACGTCGCGATCGGCCGTCATCACGACCGGGAGGAGGAGCGGCTGACGTGGCGGCTGGCCGATCTGGCGCGGGCGACCGGGGTGCCGCTCGTGGCTACCAACGACGTGCGCCACGCCCTTCCCGACGATCGGCGCCTCCTCGACGTGCTCACGTGCCTCCGCCTGAAGACGACCCTCGATGGCGCGGGCAGGCGCCTGCTCGCGAACGCCGAGCGGCACCTCAAGGCCCCGCGGGAGATGCAGGCACTGTTCCGCGATCTTCCCGACGCGATCGCCAACACCCGCCGGATCGCCGAGCGCTGTCAGTTCACGCTCGCCGATCTCGGGTACCGCTTCCCCGTGTTCCCCCTGCCGGCTGGCACGACCGCGATCGGCTGTCTTCAGCAGCTGGTCGAGCACGGCGCGCGGGAGCGCTACGGCACGCCGACCCCGAGGGTACGTGCCCAGCTCGAGCACGAGCTCGCGGTGATCGCGAAGCTCGACCTCGCCGGGTACTTCCTGATCGTCTGGGAGATCGTGGAGTTCTGCCGGCAGCACGGCATCCTGACGCAGGGGCGGGGATCGGCGGCGAACAGCGCCGTGTGCTATGCGCTCGGGATCACGGCCGTCGATCCGGTCGGGATGGATCTGCTCTTCGAGCGCTTTCTCTCCGAGGAGCGCGGCGAGTGGCCCGACATCGATCTCGACCTGCCGAGCGGGGCGCAGCGCGAGCGGGTCATCCAGCACGTCTACCAGCGCTACGGCGCGCGGGGCGCCGCCATGACGGCCAACGTGATCACCTACCGGACGCGCAACGCGCTCCGCGAGGCCGGGAAGGTGCTCGGTCTCGGTGCCGAGCAGGTCGACCGCCTCGCGAGGCTGCTACGGGCCTTCGAGTTCCGGGACGAGGACGACGAGCTCGCGCGCCAGCTGCGCGCCGCCGGGCTCGATCCCGCTGCGCCGCGAGTCCGCCTCCTCGTCGACCTGGTGCAGCGCATGCAGGGCGTCCCACGCCATCTCGGCCAGCATTCCGGGGGCATGGTGATGGCGGCAGGACGGCTCGACGACATCGTGCCGCTCGAGCCGGCCGCCATGCCCGGACGGGTCGTCGTCCAGTGGGACAAGGACGACTGTGCGGATCTCGGCATCATCAAGGTCGATCTCCTGGGGCTCGGGATGATGGCGGTCCTGGAGGAGGCCATTCCGCTGGTGCGCGAGCACGACGGGGTGGCGCTCGATCTCGCCCACCTGCCGCCCGACGATCCGGCCGTGTACCGCATGCTGCGGCACGCCGACACCGTGGGGGTCTTCCAGGTCGAGAGCCGCGCGCAGATGGCAACGCTGCCGCGCATGCGTCCCCGCTGCTTCTACGACCTGGTCGTCGAGGTCGCGATCATCCGCCCGGGACCGATCGTCGGCCAGATGGTGCACCCGTACCTGCGCCGCCGCGCCGGCCGGGAGGCCGTGACCTACCCGCACCCGGCGCTCGAGCCGGTGCTGCGCCGCACGCTCGGCATCCCCCTCTTTCAGGAGCAGTTGCTGCGTATCGCGATGACGGTTGCCGGCTTCTCGGGGGGCGAGGCGGAGGAGCTGCGCCGCGCGATGGGCTTCAAGCGCTCCGCGGTCCGCATGAGACGGCTCGAGGCGCGTCTCAGGAGCGGCATGGCAGCCAACGGCATCGCCGGCGCCACCGCCGACGCCATCGTCCGCAGCATCACCTCCTTCGCGCTCTACGGCTTTCCGGAGTCGCACGCTGCGAGCTTTGCCCTGATCGCCTACGCCTCGGCATATCTGAAGGCGCACCATCCCGCTGCGTTCTCGTGCGCTCTCCTGAACAGCTGGCCGATGGGGTTCTACCACCCGGCCACGCTCGTGCAGGATGCCCGGCGTCACGGGGTGTGCGTGCGGCCGATCGACGTCACCCGCTCGGCCTGGAGGTGCACGATCGAGGACGGAGCCATCCGCATCGGCCTCCGCTACGTCGCCGGTCTTCGCGAGGAGACCGGCCGTCGCATCGAGGCCGAACGTGCGCACGCGCCGTTCGCGGGTCTCGGCGACCTCGTCATGCGGTGCGCGATCCGGGAGGACGAGCGCGTGCAACTCGCGCATGCGGGGGCCTGTGCGGCATTCGGCGCGAGCCGGCGGGACGTCCTGTGGCAGGTCGCGGCGCTCGATCGGGATCCGAGGAGCCTCTTCGCGCGGACGCCGACATCCGCGGCCGTCTGCCTGCCGCCGATGTCGGCGCTCGAGGAGACGCTCGCCGACTACGCGAGCAGCGGGCTCACCACCGGACCGCACGTGCTGGCGCACCTCCGCGAGCCCCTGCGGGGTCTCGGCGTCGTCGCATGCGCGGAGCTGCGAGGGCTTCGCCACGGGAGCACGGTGCGCGTCGCGGGCCAGGTAATCGTTCGCCAGCGGCCCGGCACTGCCAAAGGCATGCTCTTCCTCACGCTCGAGGACGAGACCGGCATGTGCAACGTGGTGATCACGCCAGCGGTCTTCCGCAGCCACCGCCGTCTCCTCCACACCGCTGGCCTGCTGCTGATCGAGGGGCCGATCCAGAGCGTCGACGGCGTGCTGCACGTGCAGGGGGCACGGTTCCGGGATCTCATGCTCCCGGGCGGCGTGTCCCCGTCACGCGATTTTCGCTGAGGCGGCGGGCGGGCGCTCGACGAGCCTCTGCAGAAGCGGCCGGCCGGTGACGAGCAGCGCGGCGCACAGTGCCGCCGTGAGCGCGGCGCTCCCCCAGATGTAGAACGCGCCGAGGCCATGCCAGCTCGCGAGGCCGCCCTGGATACCGACGCGCACGATCACGAGCGCCGCCAGGCCGTTCGAGACGACCCCGGCCAGGACGGCACCGGGGTGGCGCGCCGGCGCACGCCAGGCGAGGGCGTAGCCGACGACGAGGGCAAGGTAGGCGGCGCCGAGAAGCCGCACGAATACCAGGTGCGCCGCCGGCTCGGGGATGCCGAGCGGCGCGAACCAGGGCGGCGGCAACAGCAGCGCGGGGCCGGCCCAGAGCAGGAGCGTGGCGAGGATCTTCACCGCCAGGACCTGCCGGAGACTGGTGTAGGTGGCCGGGGCCGGAAGCGGGATGGCGCGACGGACGCGGGGGGACGCCATGATGGTGGAACCGCCCGCCCTCAGCGGCTTGCCGCGACGATCCTGAACGCCTCGTCCGCGACCGCGAGCGTGCGATCGACGTCCGCGTCCGTGTGCGCGGCGGAGAGGAACCAGTTGTGGTGCGGGTGGAGGTACACACCGCGTTCGGCCGCGGCGGCGCAGAAGGGTCGGTTCAGCGACTGTCCCGGGTCGTCGCGGAAGCTCATGAAGGGGATCGCCGGCGGGCCGCTGGTCACGACCTCGAGATCGTGAGCGCGTGCCGCCTCCTCGAGCCCGCGGCAGAGCCTCGTCCCGAGGGCTGCCATGCGCGCGATGGCGTCGGTCGCCGCGAGCTCCCGCAGGCAGGCGAGGGCGGCTGCCATCGGCACGGCGCTGGTGAAGAACGAGCCGGTGAAGAACACCTCCTGCGCCGCCGCGCGCAGCGCCTCGCGGCCGACGCAGGCCGAGAGCGGGTAGCCGTTGGCGATCGCCTTGCAGTAGCAGGCGAGATCGGGGCGGACGCCGAAGTGCTCGCCGGATCCGGCCAGGTGCAGGCGGAAGCCGGCACGGACGTCGTCGAGGATGAAGACGATCTGCTTGGCGTCGCAGAGGCGGCGCACGCCCTCCAGATACCCGGGCGCCGGCAGCTCGGAGTCGTGGAAGGTGTCGTGGCGGAAAGGCGTGAGGATGATGCCCGCGATGCCCTCCGGCTCGCCGGCAACCGTGCGCTCGAGCTCGGCCAGGTCGTTCCACGCCACCTCGAGGACGTTGGCGCGATCCTCGGCCGTGAGGCCGCCGGGCAGCGGCGAGCACCAGGCGTGCGTGCCGTGGTAGGCGCCGGCCGCCTTGACGATCTTCGTGCGGCCGGTCGCGGCGCGGGCAACCGCGATGGCCCAGGTGCACACGTCCGACCCGTTCTTGGCGAAGACCGCCCAATCGGCGAATGGCGTCAGGTCGACGAGGTGCTCGGCGAGCTCGACGAACAGCTCCGTCGGGGCGTTGAAGCAGTTGCCCCTGCGCATCTGCGCCAGCACCGCCTCCTCGACGACCGGGTGGCGGTGGCCGAGGACGATCGGCCCGTAGGAGCACATGTAGTCGACGTACTCGTTGCCGTCGACGTCCCAGACGTGACTGCCCTCGCCGCGCGCGAAGAAGTAGGGGTAGGATCCTGGGACGAGGAGGGCCGGCGTCTGGTGGCCATAGATGCCGCCGGGGACGACCCGGAGGGCGCGCTCGAAGAGCGCGAACGTCTGAGCGAGCTGTACTGGCACGCGGTGCGCCTCCTTTGCCGTGGGGTTGCGGGAGGGGATCATGTGCCCACGGCAGACGTCGGGTCAAGGCGGGACAGCGAGGCGCAGCGACCACGGAGCCGTGTCCGCTGCCGGTGTCGCCACGGGCGCGCTGGCCGCGCGCCGGTTCGCTGCCGCATCGATCCACCAGGTGTCGCCGTGTCGCCACGGGCGAGCGGGCCGCGCTCTCCCGTCGTCGGCGTGTTGCAACCGCAGCCGGTGCGCGCTTTAGTGCGGGCGGATTGCCACCGAAAGGAGTCCGTCCTCATGGCAGATGCGTGGATCATCGATGCGGTGCGCACCCCCCGGGGCCGCGGCAAGAAGGACGCCGGGGCGCTGTCGCACATCCATCCCCAGGAGCTCTTCGCGCAGACGCTGCAGGCCCTCGCCGCGCGCAACGCCTTCGACCCCAAGGACGTGGAGGACGTCGTCGTCGGGTGCGTATCGCAGGCGGGCGAGCAGGGCGGCTGCATCGCGCGCATGGCCACGCTCGCCGCCGGCTGGCCGATCGAGGTCACGGGGGTCTCGCTGAACCGCTTCTGTGGATCCGGCCAGCAGGCCGTGAACTTCGCCATGATGGGCGTCATGGCGGGGCATCAGGACCTGGTCGTGGGTGGCGGCGTCGAGAGCATGTCGCGGCAGCCCATGGGCTCCGACAGCGCCGGCATCGACGGACACAACCGCAGTCTGCGCGAGAGGTACCCGCTGGTGCCGCAGGGCATCTCGGCCGACCTCATCGCGACCCTCGAGGGCTTCACGCGCGCCGACTGCGATCGCCTCGCCTGCGGGAGCCAGATGAAGGCCCGCGCCGCCATCGAAGAGGGACGCTTCGCCAGGAGCCTGGTGCCGGTGCACGGCGGCGACGGCGCGGTCGTCCTCGACCGCGACGAGTACCCGCGGCCCCAGACCACCCTGGAGGGCCTCGCCAAGCTCGAGCCCTCGTTCGTGCAGCTCGGGCAGTACGTGCAGAAGGGCGACACGCTCACCTTCGATCAGAAGGCGCTGTCAGTGTATCCCACGGTCACGAAGCTCGACCACGTGCACACCGCCGGGAACGCGAGCGGCATCGTCGACGGCGCCGCGGCGGTGCTGATCGCCTCGCCCGCCTACGCGCGGGCCCATGGCCTCGCGCCCCGTGCCCGCGTGCGCGCAATGGCGACGCACGGGGCCGAGCCGATCATCATGCTGACGGCGCCCGTGCCCGCGACCCGGCGCTGCCTCGCGAAGGCGGGCATGACGATCGAGGACATCGACCTCGTCGAGATCAACGAGGCGTTCGCCGCCGTGCCGCTCAAGGTCATGCGCGACTGCCGCATGGATCCCGAGCGCGTCAACGTGAACGGCGGCGCGATCGCCCTCGGACATCCGCTCGGCGCGACCGGCGCCATGCTGCTCGGCACGGTGCTCGACGAGCTCGAGCGGCGTGACGCGACGACCGGCCTGATCACGATGTGCATCGGCGGCGGCATGGGCATCACGACGATCATCGAGCGCGTCTGACGGATCGGCCCCCTCCCCCAGACGCGGAGGTGGGGCGATGGGAACGGAGCGACCGTCCACGCGCAAGATGCAGGAGATTCTGCAACAGACGTCGCGGAGAAAGGAGCCCCCGACCGAACACCGATCGGACCGCGGCCGGCGATGCGTCCGTGCCCTCTCCACCTTCTTCCCCATCGGAACACCCTCCTCGTGGGCTCACACCCACGTCTGAGGTGTCTGCCGATCCGAGGCAAGTCCAGTGTCCCCGAACGCCGCTTCCGGTGTGACGGATCTGCTGCAGGTCGCGACGGTGGCACCTGCGAAGGTCGAAGACCTCAGCGGCACTCGACGAAGCTGCCGCTCGAGCTCGTCCGGCAGGCGAGCTCGGCGGAAGGCGAGCCGTGGCACGGGCCCGGAAACTGCGTGAGCGGCGTGAAGTCGTACCCGAGGCGGACACGCAGGGAGTCCGGCGCCCCCGCGACCGTCGTCGGCGCGAAGCGAGCGCGGACGGTGGCATCGCCGCGGGCGCGCCGTGTCAAGGCAAGGCGACGCAAGCCTTGGGCGGATCCGGGAGTGCAAATGCCGACCGCATCGGAGTGATTGACGTACACGTCGCGGTGCGCGTCGGTCCGCCAGCCGTCCCGCGCGCCGCAGCCGGACCCGCGCGGCCCGGGGACGATCGGAAAGCTCGGGGTCGTGAGCGCGACGAGCGGGGTGCCGCCGCCGCCCTCGATCAGGATCTGCGCACCGGTGCGCGCCGGTGCGGCCTCGACCGGCGCGCCCGAGGTGTGGCGCAGCCGTCCCGAGAAGACGATCCGCTCGTCGCCCGCCGGCGGCCGGGCCCGCCGGATCGCGACCCGTGCGTCTTCGAGCACGACGGCGTCGGGGCACGCGCCGAGCACGCACGCTGTGCTGCACTGCTCGACGAGCGGTAGCGCGTAGGGATCGCACGTTTCGTCGCCGGCGACGACGCCGTTGCCGCAGCGGGTTTCGGTGCAGTTGACGTCGCACCCATCGCCGCTCGTGAGGTTGCCGTCGTCGCATTCCTCGCCCGCACGGAGCACGCCGTCGGTGCAGGGACGATAGGCACGCAGCAGGTGATAGTCACCGAACTCCAGGGTTGCGAGGAAGGTCGATCCGTACGTCAGGTGCGGACCGCGCAGATAGTCCATGTTCTCGAACATCCGGAGGACCGACAACGGCTTCCCGGCGTCGTCGAAGACGCCGATCGGTCCGTTCGAGAGGCACGGGTCGCCGACCACGAGGCCGGCGTCGAACGGCGCCACGACGGCTCCGAAGCAGCTCGTGGAAGAGGTGACCAGGGGCGTGATGGTGTGGCGCAGGGCGCGCGTGTCGCGCGCGAAGACGCGAACGACGCCGAAGCCGCCGATCACGACGTCGTTCGCGGTGACCGCTACCGCCGGCGGTCGGTCGTCGAGGCGGGGCGGCCGCGCGAAGGTATGGACGACGTTGCCGGTCGCGGGGTCGAAGAGCAGCACGTCGCCGGCCGCGTCGGGAATCAACACGAAACCGTCGAGCGCGGCGGTCCGAGGGCCGGCCAGCGCCGCCCCGGCGGGCGGCGTCAGCGATCGGACGAACGCACCGGTGGCTCGTTCGAAGACGTGCACCGCCCTTTCGCCCGAGACCACGAGGAACGCACCGAGGTCGAGGACCGTGGCACCGAAGGCGGCCGGATCGCCGCCCGGCGCCGGTTCCGCCAGTGTGCAGAGGGCGGCGCCGGTCGCGACGTCGAAGACGTGGACGGCCGCATCCCCGGCGTCCTGTACGACAAGCCGGTCGCCCGATGCGTGCAGGGATAGCCCGAACGGGCCGGTCGACGGCGTCGGGTCGAGAAAGGTGCGCCCGAGGGCGAGGGTGTCGCCGGCGAAGAGATGCACCTGGCCCGCATCGACCTCGCCGACGAGGAAGTCGCCGCCGAGCGTGGCGAGCGTGCGCGGCGCCGCGACGTCGAGCCGGCCCACCTCGGCACCGCTCGTGCGGTCGAAGACCTTCGCCTCCGGCACGATCGGCAGCGGGTCGCCGTTGACCCATCCTGGGGTGCGAATCACCGCCGCCAGGTACCGCGCGGTCGCCGCCAGCGCGGGCCGCTGCAGCAACGGGTCGACGATGCCGAGCGAGAGCTCGAACGCCGGTTTCCAGGCGGCGAGGTCGGGCCCGACGAGCCGGCAGTCGACGCATTCCTCGGGGTACTCGGTATTGCCGTCGCAGCTCTCGCCGGCCTCGATGCGGCCGTTGCCGCAGCGTTCGGTCTGGCAGACGGGGGTGCAGCCGTCGCCCTCGACGGCGTTGCCGTCGTCGCATTCCTCGGTGGCGCTCACGACGCCGTTGCCGCACCTCGTGGCCGTACAACCCGGGTCGCAGCCGTCGCCGACCGTGGCGTTGCCGTCGTCGCATTCCTCGCCGGGCCCGACCTGGCAGTTGCCGCACCCGCTCACGGAGCAGTCGGGATCGCAGCCGTCGCCGACGATCGCATTCCCGTCGTCACACGCCTCGCCCGGATCGCGGACGCCGTCGCCGCAGCTTTCGAGCCGGCAGTCGGGATCGCAGCCGTCGCCGGCATTGGTGTTGCCGTCGTCACAGCGTTCGCACGCGTCGAGCACGCCGTCGCCGCACGCCAGGGTGAAGCGGAGGACGGCGCCGCTGCCGCTGGCGAGATCGCCCTCGTCGCCGTAGACGAGAAGGTCACCGTCCGCCGTCGCGGCCGTGCGGCCGAACTCGCTGAGCCCCGTCGGCGAGAGCAGGGCCGAGACGCCGCCGGTCGCCACGTCGAACAGGTACGCGAGATCGCCGCCAGGGACGCGGCCGCCGTCGGCGCTCGGGCTTCCGACCAGCAGCTCCGATCCGAGCGGTGCGAGGGCGCGGCCGAAGTTGTCCGGGTCACCCGGAAACGGACGCCGCAGAGTCCGCACGAACGCGCCGCTCAGAGGATCGACCAGGTGTGCGGCGCCGTTGTTCGCGCGCCCGACGTTCGGAGACCCGATCGCCACCAGGCCGCCGACCACCGCGAGCGTGCGCCCGAAGTCCCGCGTCACGTTCGGCTCGGGGTTTTCGATCGTTCGGAGGAGCGCGCCGCTTTCGGCGTCGAGCACGTAGGCGCGACCGTAGGCGTCCTCGGACACGCTCGTGCGATAGCCTGGGCTGCCGATGACGATCCTGTCGCCGAGCGGGGCGAGGCTGGCACCGAAACCGTGGGTGAGGTCGGGACCGGCCGGGTCTGCGTAGGTCCGGACCAGCGCCCCGGTCGCGAGGTCGTACACGTAGACCATGTCGGCCGGAGGATCGAGGGCGAAGCCCACGGTGCCGCCGATCAGCACCTCGTTGCCGACGACCGCGAGCGCGCTCCCGAAGCCGGTCGTCTGAGACACGGGGCTCGGGTTCGGAAAAGTCCGGACCAGTGTGCCGCTCGCGGCGTCGTACACCCGCACCGCACCGCGCTGGTACCCCGACTGCATCTCGCTCGGCGAACCGACGATGAGCCAGGGCCCCGCCAGCGCGACCGCGGCTCCGAAGCTCCCGTTCGACGGCAGGGGCTCGAGCCGATGCCGCAGGACGTCTCCCTCGAAGTAGTAGATCGCCCCGGGGCGGTCGCCGACCGCGCCTATCAGCACCCGATCGCCGTCGGCGGCGATCGCGAAGCCGAAGGACTCGACCCCGGGCGTGCCACGGTAGACCGATGCGACCTTGTAGCTCCGCGCCCCGGCCGGGCCGGCCGACACCACGGCGAGGAGAAGCGCGCTCAGGAGGCGGACCATCCCGACCTCCACAAGAGCAAAGGCCGGACCGCGCGGCGACGGCGTGACCGCGGTCCTGCCTCTCGCGAAGCTGCAGGACCATGCAGCGGTGCAGCCCGTGGCTCCGGTTCGCGCGTCACTGCCGCTCGTACCGGATGAGAGAGCATCGGATCTCGGGGCAGCCTTGCTACAGACCCTGTTTCCCCCGACCGCGTATCCATGCGATACGCCGAGGGGTCGGCAACGCCGTCGGGCCGGGATGCCGGGCGTTTCGCAGCAGAACGTGCCTAGCCGACGCGGTCCTCGATCAGCCGGTCGAGCTCCTCGCGCAGGCGCGGGAGGACCTCCGCGTACCCGTAGGTGCCGACCTTGACGTCCTTGCGCTTCAGGTTCACCGTCGACGGGCCGCACCACAAGCCGAGATCGGCGTCGTCGGTCTCGCCAGGGCCGTTCACCCGGCACCCCATGACGGCGATCGTGATTCGGTGCGAGGCGGCGTAGGCGGTGAGCTCGCGGACCTGCTGCGCCAGCTCGACGAAGCTCTCGTTCTCGACGCGCGAGCAGCTCGGACACGAGATGATGTTGAGGCCCTGCCCGAAGTCCGGCACGGAGAGGAAACGTCCCTCGGCGACGTCGCGCAGGATCTCGTGGCCGACCTCGACCTCCTCGTGCTTGCGGTCGTTGGGGAGCGTGAGCGAGACGCGGACCGTGTCGCCGATCCCCTGAGCCAGGAGCCTCTCGAAGGCGAGGCGGCTCTTGATGATGCCGGCGGGCGGGAGGCCCGCCTCGGTGACGCCGAGGTGCACGGGGACGTCGGGACGAAGCTCAGCGAAGCGCGTGTTGGCCGCGACCACCTTCGTGGGGTCGGAGTCCTTCAGCGAGACGACGAAGCGATCGAAGCCGAGCTCCTCCATCAGCGTGCAGTGATGCAGCGCCGACTGAACCAGCGCCTCGAGCTGGTTGCCGGGGTGGCGCTCGAGGAGATCCGGCGCCACCGATCCGCAGTTGACGCCGATGCGCAGAGCGCAGTCGCTGTCGCGCGCCACGGCGACCAGCCACGCGACCTTCTCCGCGATCGACTTGTCGCGCTCGATGTGGTGGAGGTGGCCCGGGTTGTACCGGATCTTGTCGACGTGCGGCGCGACCGACGCGGCCACCCGGTAGTTCTCCTGGAGGTCGACCGAGAGTGTCACATCCGGGGTCTGGGCTCGGATGTCTCGCAGTGCCGCGACCTCCTGCTCGTTGTCGACGGCGATGCGCACGATGCCCGCCCCGGCGCTGGCCAGCTGGTGCACCTGTGCCACGGTCGCGTCGACGTCGCGCGTCCTGGTGGCGCACATGCTCTGCACGACGACGGGCGCATCACCCCCCACCTGGACCCGCCCGATCGCAACGGGGCGTGTCCGCCGCACCGGACTCGTCATCGGCGACGACGATACCCGAAGCCCCGGGTGGCCGCAAACCAGGTCGCGCGTGCCCCGGAGGGACAGCAGGGCTCAGTCACTGCCCGCCATGCGCAAGGGCGGCACGGAGCACCTCGGGCATGGCGGTGGAATCGCCGCTCCGGACCTCGATCCAGTCGTAGTGGCTGTGCGCCAGCAGCGCTGGCCGTGCGCTGGTCGTGCGCAGGACGACGGCGTGACGCTCGAGAGTCAGCGGATCGATCCGGACCGGCCAGGTGACGATGGAAAGTGCATCTCCGTAGACGGCGGCATCGCGGTACTCGAGGTCGTGGCAGACGGCGCGAAACCGTCCCCCGGCGGCGAGCTGCGCCTCGAGGGGCCATCCGGCGGCGGCGGCGGCATCGAGCGCCGCCTGCTCGATCCAGTGGGCGTAGATCGCGTTGTTGACGTGCTGGAGAGCGTCGAGCTCGTGGATCTCGACGCGGCGCTCGTGCTGCGTCGCGGCCGGCGACGGGCGCAACGCGGCGAAGGCCGCGCGCTCGAGGACGGGCGCGCCCTCGGGCGCCAGGCCGCGCTCCATCTCGGCCGGAATGCGCCGCGGCCGGCCGCTCGCCCGCTCGACGAACACCCAGTCGGTGCTCGCACGCGCGACGGGCCGCCCGGCGCTGCGGACGTCGTACAGGCGCTGCGAGCGGACGCGACGGAAGTCGGCAATCCAGGTCTCCGCCTCGAGGTCCTCGCCGTAGCGCACGGGAGCGAGCAGCGCGAGGGTCGTGCGGCGGACGAGCCACATCGTCTGCGTGCGCTCGTAGTAGGCGGGATCGAAGCCGGCAGCTGTCGAGGCCCGCGTCGCGACCTCCTGCAGGAAGCGGAGCAGGGCCGAGCTGCGCAGCTCCCCGAAGGCGTCGAGGTCCGCCTGCCAGACCGGCGCGCGCCAGCGGAAGCGGTGGGGCACGCCGCCTCGAACCATTCTCGGGATTGCGAGTCAAGCCGTTGCGCGCGGGCGTCCAGTGCTCGCGGACCCCGACGCGGCCGGTGATCAGGACGCACTGGTCGGCGAGTCGGGCGGGACGGTTCGCGCATTCCAGAATACGGGTGGCGATGCCGCCCCGGTGTGGGTGCGGCAGCCGTCGTGGGATCCCGGTCTCGACGTCGGCAACAGCGCGGCGCCCGCGGTCGCGGACCTCGACGGCGACGGGGACCTGGATCTCCAGGTCGGCAGCGACGCCGGTGACGTCCGCGGCAGCAGAACGTCGGTAGCGAGAACGTCGGTAGCGAGAACGTCGGTAGCGAGAACGTCGGTAGCGCCGGCGCGCCCGCCTGGCGCGACCGTTCCGGCTGGACGCTCACGAGGATCGGTGCGGAGACACGTCCGACACTCGGCGATCTCGACGGCCTATGCGGATAATCCGCATGGGCCACCGAGCGCTATCGAGCGCCAGGGTGTGGGGCAGACGTTCCCTTGGCGCTCACTTGACCCGCGCGCCGGGCGTCACGGGCCGCCCTGGCGCCACCACGGCGAGGCCGGTGGCGTCGCTCGCGGCGAGGAGCATGCCACGGCTCTCGATGCCGCGCAGGGAAACCGGCCTCAGGTTGGCGACGACGACGATCTGCTGGCCGACGAGGGTGGCGGGATCGTAGGCCTGGCGAATGCCGGCGACGATCTGGCGTGTGCCGAGCTCGCCGAGGTCGACGGTCAGGACCACCAGGCGGTCGGCGTTGGGGTGCGGGTCGGCCTGGCGGATCGTCCCGACGCGCAGATCGATGCGCGCGAACTCGTCGATGGTGATCTCGCTGGTCTCCATGGCGCTCTCGCTGGTCTCCATGGCGCTCCTCTCGCGGGCCGCGTAGCCAATCGCCCGCGAGGGGTCGCGTAGCCGATCGCCCGCGAGAACGCCAGCAGCGGACCTCGCCTGCCGCTGTCGGGTCACCCGCGTGCCCGCGGGTGACGATGCCTACGGCTCCGTCGCGGCCGATGCCCCGCCCGGCGCGGCTACTGCGAGCGCAACTGGAAGCACGGCCCCTCAGCGCGCCGTCAACCTGAGGCCTACCGGGACGATGACGAGCGCGACCAGGAGGCCGACGACGCTGCCGAGGGCGCCGACCCACCCGAGATGGCGCAGGCCGTCGAACTGGCAGAACGCCAGCGCGCCGAAGCCCGCCGCCGTCGTCAACGCCGTCGCGGCCACGAGCGGACCCTCGCGGCGCAGCGTTCGACCGATGACGTCCCCGCCGCTGGTGGCGCGCGCACGCTCGAGGAGGAACAGGGCCTCGTCGACGGTGATCCCGAGGAGCACGGGAAGGACGAGCGCGTCGTAGACGTGCAGCGGGATGGCGAGCGCACGGATCAGCACCAGCACCGCGGCGATCTCGACGGCGACCACGAGCGCGGCGAGGATCACGTCCCGCCCGCGCCGCAGCGAGACGGCCAGTCCCAGGATCACCAGCACGGCGGCGACCGCACCGCTGCGGGGCAGGTCGTGGCGGAGCGACGCGCGCAGCGACGTCTCCAGACGCGTGTAGCCGGTGAGCACGGCGTGCGGGTCCTCGGCGCGCACCGCCGCCTCGATGCGCGCGGTGGCGCCGGGGAGGGCGCTGGGGCGCACGTGGAGCGCGACCAGGTGCTCGCCGGCGTCGTGGGCGAGGTAGCGCGAGAGCAGGATGCCGGCGCCGCCCTGCGCGACCTCGCCGATGGTGAGCAGCGCGCGTGGAGGATGGCGCATGCTGTCGAGGGCAGGGGCGAAGCGGTCGACGGCGTATCCCGTGTCACGCAGGGCGTCTGCGAGCGCGTCGGCCTTGGCGCCGAGCTCGAGGCGATCCCGCGCTGCGAAGCGCGCCTCCTGGGTCGCCTGCGCCGGTGCCAGCGCGGTCAGCGCATCGACGGCGTCGACGTCGGCAGGCAGCGACGCCAGCCGCGCGGCGAGCCTGTCGCCGCGCGCACGCGCACGCTCGAGATCCGGATCCGCGACCAGGACGACCCACTGCCCGGGCTTGCCGCCGAAGACCTCGGCGACCTGCTGCTGGACGGCCAGCGGCTCGAGCGTCCGGGGCCGGACCGCGACGATGGCATCGGCAAGCGGCGGG
>Ga0209253_10002826_pt1 | contig 15349 bp, 15 predicted proteins | sample FrelakmetBRP12BR_FD_187145 | JGI IMG/M metagenome (GOLD analysis project Ga0209253, IMG submission 187145) | Freshwater lake sediment microbial communities from the University of Notre Dame, USA, for methane emissions studies - BRP12 BR (SPAdes)... | ecosystem: Environmental > Aquatic >...
AGCCTGTCCGACCGCCGCGCCACGCCCATGTCCCACATGCAACGGGCCGGTCGGATTCGCGCTCACATATTCCACCAAGACGCGACGTGGCTTCCTCAGTTCAGCTCGCCCATAGGTTGATCCTTGCGTCTCAATTTCCCTGAGCACTTCTTGCCAGATAGCCGGCTTGAGTGTGAGGTTGAGGAACCCGGGTCTGGCGATTTCAACTCGGTCGAAGAGTTGTTCGCACGGAGAAAGGTTGTCGATGATAATTTGGGCAATGTCGTGGGGCGCTCGTTGTTCGGAGGCCGCGAGAGACATGGCGACGGTTGAGGCTAAGTCTCCCCATTCAGGCCGTTTAGGAGCATCCAGACTCAGTTGAGGCCAGGCCTCCGTCTTGAGTTGGCCCTTCTGTTTGGCGCCATTGAGCGCTCCGAGGAGCGCGCTGGTGACCTTTTCCTGAACGACCCCACTGGACAAGATGAAAACTCCTAAGTCCTTAGCAATGAAAGGAAAAACGAACTGGCCACTCTAGCATACGGGATAGTCAGTGACAAGGCAGTCGGATGGGATCCGCTGTAGGATCCGTTGCCTCCTTAAGCTGTGCAAGACAAAGTGATACGAGATAGTCCTGCGATATCTTGAGACAGGGCTTCTCCGCACAGCGGCTAACGTCGCCCCACGATCGGCAGAGGCAAGGGGAGCCCTGCACGATGGCGACATAGGAGCCACAGGGAGCCCAGCGAGCAGGATCAGTCGGGCCAAACAGAGCCACCGTACGCACCCCTATTAACCCTGCCATATGTGTGGCTCCCGAGTCCTGCCCGACGAAAATCCGAGCGTGAGCCAGCACGCCAGCGACGGTGAGAAGATCGAGACCCTTCAGAACGAGCGGTGGCTTCACACATGACGAGAGAAGACGTTCGACCGGCTCCCGGTCTGCCGGCCCTTCGAGAATCACTGGAATCATCCCGGCAACCGGAAGCGTGGCAATGACCGCCGCGAGTATCTCCGGCGCCACACACTTATGGGCACTCCCACTTCCAGGATGGATGATCACAAGAGACTGTCTGATCGACAGGCCTGCCGCTTCAAGAATGGACTGTCCCAGGCGAAGGAGCGGTTCCGTCACCGTCAACAGGACAGTCCCCTCACCGTCATACGGTGCCTCATTAATCGCCTCAAGAAACCGGTCACGTTGATGTGTCGCATGGATCGAGAGTGAGAAGGGGGAACTCACGATCACCTCTCGGGCTCCCCATGCTGTGAGTGACATACTCAACTTACCATCGAGATCCTGCATCCAGCCAATAGCCAAGTCACAGTCCTGCAACCATGCCTGCAGCCGACCTGTGGCCGATTCCGCACCGGCGAACAAGTCCGCGCAGTCTCGCCCTTGCACAGAGGTCCACGAATCAATAATGCGGCATGCGAGAAGCAGCGTTGCGACCTGCTCGTCGGCACAAAGTACCAACTGATGTTTGGGGAAGCGGGTCCGCAACCGAGTCATGGCAGGGACAGCCAACAGCACATCGCCAAGGCCGCCGGGATGGATCATCACGATCGTCCTTGTCACGTTGAGTCCTACGATAACCCGGCGGGAGGTAACTGAGCCAGCAGAGACCTCGCCACCTCAAGATCTGCAGGCGTATTCACATTTTGAAAGGATCGCCCTGATGGATCGATGGTGAGCAGATCCGCTTCGGTGACATATCGTACTCGAAGAGACGCGTTCGAGACTATCTCTTGGATCTTGAGCTGGTGTGCCCTGATCATCTGTTCAACGACCGGCAGGCATTGCTTGCCATACAAGGCATGCATCGGATGTAACTGGCCCCTGAGTTTCGCCATCACAATATCTGCGGTGGCCCTTCGACTCGTGAACTGGGCAATAACTGCCGGATCGAGAAACGGCATATCGCATGCAATCACGAATATGTACGGCGTTGTGGCCTGCGTAAGCCCGGTGTACAACCCTCCGAGACTGCCGCATTCAGGCAGCAGATCTCGCACGACGTGGGCCTCGACGTCGAGGGGGGGGCTATCCTGCGCAATAACGACTAATACCTCACGAAAGATTGATCGAAGCACAGCCAATCCTCGGTCAAGGAGGGTCTGCTCCCCCACAACAAGATACCGTTTATCTTCGCCCATTCTCCGGCTTTTGCCCCCGGCGAGTAAGACGCCGGTTACATCAATCTCCATCATACCCTCAATGAAGCTGGCCAAAAAGAAAGAGGGGGTGGGTTACCCCACCCCCTCCAGGCTCTTCAGACTCTCTCGTTCAAATGAACGTTAGAGGGTCTTTCCCTTCCGCTTGTTCGATCGTCTGGTGAGGACCCAACCTTCTAACAGGACCACACCAAAAGCAATCACAACCGGATAGATGTAGGCTTCGCGAGGCGTCGGTGGCTCCAGGAAGGTGTAGTAGAAGGCCGAAACGGCCATCTTCCGTCCTGCGTCGCCATTATGTCCATCCCAAGCGAAAAACACCGTGGGAATGTATTGTCCCATTTCAAAGAAGGTATCTTCGTCGTAATCCTGATCCTTCTTGTTCCCCAACGGACGCTGGATGATCACCGTCCATCGGCCATCCTTCCACTCTGAATGAAGGATCTTGATGTTCTCTTCATACGTATCTCGTTCTGCAAAGTCCTTGTCCCATCCGGTACCTTCAAAGGCACGGAGTGAACCGTCAGCTTCCCACTTCACAATATCGACTGGGTACTGCTCGTTGCTTCCAAACAGATACCTCGGCTTAATCGGTGCGGGAAGCTCTTTCCACTTCACGGCAGTTTCCATGGCGATCGCATCGTTGTACACCGTGTAGTTATTCTGATGCGAGGCAATAGAACCCTCTTCGCCGGTCTTCGGATCCTGTTCCTTGACATCGATATTGACCGACGTTGGAGCCCAAGGCAACTTCCCTTCAGCTACGCTCTTCGTCCGGTCGTCCCACTGAAACATGAATACAACGTGCTTGTCATTGTAGAGGGACTTCACCCAAATATCGTCGATCCGGTTCACGAAGTTTCTAGGCTTGTGGGTGATCTGACCACCCATTGCGATATACCGTCTGGCCCGATTTTTCCACAATTCATGCTGTGGATCTGCCGGGATTTCTCCTTCGACCACGCCTGAGGACACCACAAAGTTGATCTTCGGCTTGTCAGCCTGCGGATCGATCGCTAGGGGCTTCCCGTCAGCCTCGCGCTCACACAGCGAGTTCACGAAGTTGGCAATGTGCCAACGCTCTTCAACCGTGCTGTTGTCAGCGAACGAAGGCATCGGCGTACCGTTGACTCCGGTCGAAAACGTCCGGAAGATGTTTTTGACATTATAGGGATCTTGCCGACTGCCTCTGAAGTTCCAGCACTTGTGCCAGTCAGCCGGCTGGATCGAAAAACCCCAGTCATCTTTCAGATTGAAGGCATTGCCGTCACCACGGCCTTCAGCGCCATGACACTCGACACACTTTTTCTCGACAACGAGTTCAGAACCCCTTTTTATACTCTCCTCAGTCGCGGCAACGGGTTTCAGGTCGTCCAGCTGCAACACGGTCTGAGCCTCAGACTGTTTGTCGGTAAATTTCCGGTCTTTTACCAGCTGGGTGGTGACGAAAGACAACACTTGGAGCCGTTGCTCCTCCGTCAAAATACCTTCCCAGGATGGCATGGCGGAACCTGGCAGACCATGCGTGACGGTCTCAAACAAATCGTTCTGACCAGGAGTAGGTTTCTTGGCATCGAATAATGGCAGCTCACCGCTGGCCGTGCGTCGAATCTTGAACGTCCCCTGGTTGAAGTTTCGGGGACGTGGCCAGAGACGATCGGCACCTGGTCCATCGCCCGCACCATCGACTCCGTGGCACCAGACACACTTGGTAAAGTAGACCCGCTTGCCAGCTTCAATCATGTCGGCAGCAGGCTCAGGGGATAACTCACCCTTCTTGAAACCCTCAGGAAGGGCATCCTCGGCATAGGTCAAGCCCCCGGTGCTTCCGGTGACCAGGATAATTCCAAAGGCAGTCGCGAGGAGCGCCCCCGCCTTCAGACTAAACGAATTCTTCATGGTTTCCCTCATGTCGTAAATCCAGGTTGGCTATAAATTCCCGTGAACGATTAGTCCCAGGTCCGAGGGTAATACCCCGTGTGCCAATATTCGAACAAGATGACTTTCCAGATTTCATCCACAGTCAGATGCTGCTCCCACGGTGGCATCACAGAGGCCCAGGGAAATCCTTCGTTCGGCAACCCGATTCCACCCTTGGCCACACGCCAGAAAATGAACGTTTCCTGTAATTGCGCAATCGTTCCCGGATCAGTAAAGTTCGCCGGAATTGGATTGAACGCAAATGCATGGAGACCGCGACCGTTCAGGTTATCGCCGTGGCAAAAATGACAGTTCTGGAAGAAGATCTCTCCGCCCTCACGCACATACTTGAGGTACCCTTGAGCATCCTTATCCCAAGGATTGGCATTCGGCTTCATCAACCGGCCCATGCCCTGCTCGACAATATTCGCGTTGCTGTACTCTTGATCGAACTTTCCTTCAAGATTGACACGATAGGGATTCTGTGACGTTTGAAGTGTATACGTCTTCCCATGCACCTTGGTGCTGGCCGGTGGTGCAGGATGCACCGTCCGCAACTCGATTGGTTCTTCTGATTTCGGGACCATCGCGTTGTAGGAAAAGCCGCCGATCAAAATCGGCAACAGGACCAGATAGGCATAACGCAGCATCTTGTTTGCCCCGGTCTGGGCATCCAGGATATTCATGATCGGCTGCTTAAACTTCTTCCAATCTTCTTCGTTTGCAGAGACCCACATAAAGACAGCTATGAGCGAGACGGTCCCATACATGGCTCGAACGCTGAATGGGATCGGAGGATACACCCGAAACTTCAGATACAGGAGAATGAACGACCAAAAGAAAATCCCCTGCCAGAAGCGTGGGAGCGCCATTCCCATGGCACCCGACATATAGCTGAGCCCTGTAAAGCCCGCGACAAACAGCGTGAGCTCAAAGAGCACTTGCATGGGCATATAACCTTCGACCAGGCGCACGGTATTTGACGGAATGATATCCACGATCATTCCGGCAAGTAGGAGTATCCCAACCGCTCCTATGAGTGCCGCGACTGACATTAATGCTTTCATCGGCGAACTCCCTTTGCTCAACAAAAGAGGTAGACAGACAAGATTATGAAATCTTCGGTGGCGGTGACCCCGCCTTCACTTGCGACAGATAATCAACGATCTTCTTCAGCGCCCCGGCGCTGAGCTTCTGCCCGAACACCTTTGGCATCGTATTGTCCGGGAATGGCTTTACCACATAGGCACTAGGCGAAACGATCGACTCCATAATATAGTCCGGAGTGGTCTTCGCCGTCCCCTTGTAGTCACTTTCCTTTATCCGAAGCGGAGCATTCGTGCCCTCTTCAAGCTTAGGACCGATCGTACCAACCGCCCCAGGAATACCAGGGATCGTATGACAGGCCACACACTGGGCCTTCGCAAAAATCTGATCCACTGGCTCCGTTCCGTCCGCCATCAAGGCGCTAGGTGGTCCAGCAGCCTTATCATCCTGTTGCTTCGGACGGTCAGCTTCCGGGACGAACTTCTCATACGATTTAATGATCTCTTCGTACGTCGGAGCGTCGCGCCCTTCGCGAACATACAACCAAGTGTCCACGGCCGCCAACTCAGCGAGACTCAGCGAGATCGGAGGCTTATGAATGGCAGGCATCGGACTCTCTTTATCGTTCGTACCCTTAACGCCATAGCCAGCAACGACATAACAGCTGGGACAAGAGTGGGATTCAGCGATATACTCCTGACCATTCTCAGCAGTTCCGGCTCCTGGGAACGCTTCCTTTTGGGCATAATCTCTACCTGCCGGCTTCCCCTTGCTGTACTTGGGATCCTCCAATCGCTCCTTGCCAGCCCGCTCAGGAAGACCATCAAGGTTTGGTGCACGCTCGCCCAACATCCCTTTGTGGAACGCATGACAAAGAGGACACTGCCCTTTTCCAATTGCGCCCTGAACCTTATTTTGTCCGATGCCCCCAAAAATAATCTTCTCACCTTCGTCGGCCAACTGCTGTGCGGTCATCGCTTCATACTGAAGCTTCTCTTCCTTCGGAGGAAATCCCCCCTCGACCTGCGGCAACCAATTTCCATACCCTGATAGACCAGCAGCAACAAAGAACATGAAGCCGCCAATCTTCAGCAACGCGGCTTGATTGGGGAAATAAATCCCCATCATAAAACACATTGCGGTGATGAGCACTAAGGAGACAGGCAGCATTCGGTTTGCACCATAGAAACTGGTCTCATAGTGCGCAATTGCCAACAACAGCATGAAAGCGGCGATCATACCAATAAAGAGTTTGAACGTCGCACGCTTCTTTGCTGCTGGATCGCTAATCGATACTAGAGAGTACACGAGGAGCCCCGCGAGAAGCGCGAGCAGCGGCCACCCTATTGAGAACGCTTCATTTATCAGATCGCCCACGATTGTAACCTCCTGAGGTTTTGGTAGGAGTGGAGACACGTGCACCGCGCCCCCACTCCCCCAATCAAGATCCTAAAGATGATTAGTGGCCCCCAGCTGGCTGCGGTGCGCCGCCTGGAACCCCTGCCTTCGCTTCAACTGGCGCCTTTTTTATCCCGAGGCTACCAAGCCAGAAGACAAATAGGATGCTGATCCAGAAGAACAACACATTGAATGAAATCATATTTGCGGCGAACCCCACCGTATGGGTATAGGCCCAAGGTGAGTTATCCCGCATGATTTCATTCACGTGCCAGAACAATCGGACTGAGGAGCGGATGTACCCCATCAACCCCATCATCCAGGTAAAGGCTGTCGCAAGCATAATCAAGGCATATTGCGATCGAGCTGAAATTTTACCCCATTCGATGGGCCCCATCTGCTTAGCACCCTTCATCATGAAGCTATTGAGCGCAAACATGAAGAAGAGGCAGGACAGCGTCGTAGCGACCTGAGGCACCGATAGACCGACTCGCACGTTTGCTGGAATGTAATATCCAAGAACCGCGAGACCAATAATATTGAAGTAGGCACAGCCAAAGAACATACCCATGAAGATATTGCCGAACTTCGACCAGGACACCGTCGAGACCTTGTTGCCTCGCATGTACCAGACGAAGCTCAGAATGGTGGTCGTAATGATGACGTTGATTCCACCGTTCTTGGCCGACATAACGCCATAGTTACCCAACACCGGATGCTGCTGACCACCCATCGCCTTGAGCTCAGCGGGAGTCATGACGATCGTGTGAGGAGTAATGAACACCAGATAGCCGCAACAGAGAACGAACACGAGATACTTAATGTAGCGTTGATATTTCTCGGCACCACGCATCCGACCGAGAGCCTGCCAGAGGTAGTAGTTGGTGCTGAGGAAGAGAATACCGATCATCGTAGCTTGAATGATGAAGAGCCACGCGAGAAGACCACCCATGAGGGTAATCCCCATCTGCTGACGGTAGGCATACACCTCGCGCATCAGCCAATAACCGGCGAATGGCAAGGGGATTAAGAACGCCACGCCGAGCGCCATGGCGATATAACCCATCCAGTCGTAGTGCGCACGATCCTCATCTGTCTTGGAGGCCAAGAACTTGTACGCCGCGTAGGCCGCCACGACACCGCCGCCGAATGCCATGTTACCCAAAATGCGATGCAGGTTCAGCGGATTCCACAGTGCGGTATGAATGACGTGCCAGATATTCCCCAGATACCGACCCTGCTCATCGACTCCGGCCGGCGACATCATGAAACCGATCCAGGAGTTCGCCAGGAACATGAGCAATGTGCCGATCACGTTCAGGATCACGGACAGGCTCAAGTGAATCCACTTCAGGAACCCTTCCCTCATCTTGTCCCAGCCGTAGTAATAGATGTAGAGGGTTCCGCTCTCCGCCACAAACATCAGTGCATAGATATGCATGACCGGGCGGAAAATACTGGATAAGTAGCCAAAGAATGCAGGATAGAGCGTCAGGAAGGTGAAGATCAGGATACCGCCAAGAATTGCGGTCAGCGAATAGGCCGTCAGACTGATCTTGATGAAGTCATAGGCGAGCTGGTCATACCGCTTCGCCATCGCCTTATCCTTCGTCACCACCCCCATGAACTCAATCACCATGCAGAAAATGGGAACGGCAAGTACGAAACTTCCGTAATACAGGTGCTGCTGATTCGCAAACCAGAGCAACACGCGACTCTCGAAGTTGTACCGAGGATAATCCCGAGGACCATCAACGGTCTTCGGAGCAGGGGCACCGACGACGATACCCTCCGTCTTATAATAGACGTCTCTCCCCTTCTCGACCTTCGCCTCACCATCCTTCTTCACCGCATCAGGCGCATCCGCGCCCAAAGCCAGTGACGGAAGCGATACGGCGATGGGGAGCAGGAGAAGGCCAACCATCGCGCAAAGCGCCATGATTGAGAACAACTTCTTCCCGGCTACTAAACCCATGAGATACCTCCTTAATGCATTCCGAAAAAGACTCACCGCGATTCCCTGCAAGCTCGACTCAGCGAAGAACAACCCTCAGAGCCTACTTCCGGAACAGATACCAGAAGTCCAGTCCCTGCGAATCCATCAAAAAGTGATCGACTCCCACGAAATAGGCGACACAAATTACCAGCGACACAAGCACATAAACGATTGTCTGACCCATTAGAATCCCTCCCTCACAGCTTGCAGACATTCACAAATCACAGAAATAGAGCGGCCCTCACTTAACAGGGGCACTGAATTCCTGCGAACCAATAAAAAAACCAGATTCCCGCCGCACAGGTGATGTAGAAAATCATCTTGCCGATGTTAACCTTCATCTCGCTATCTACTGTTGCCGTGGCCATCGCGTCTCCTTCTCCTAATGAGGGGAAATAACTACCTGTATCGTTTCAGCGAATTTCTTGACACACAGATACTCGTATGTTATTCAAAATTCTTTGCCGCACACAAAAAAACAGGGGGAAATCAATGATTAAAAACTCAAAAGTGTTTGACATTATAGTTTTGGCCGGCATGGTTGTCAATATAATTTTGGCCGTCTTTCTTATTCTCTACTACTTTGATTTCTTGTAAGTTTATCGAGCTTTCCCTCTTCAATTTCTCTCCCATTTCGCACCAGAAACTGCGCAGCGAAACCCGATCGTTTCATCGCGAAAGTCGGCAACCATTTTACTCCGACTGGTGATACGAATATCAGCCCCCGTGGTCGCATACCCCCCTCCTCGAAGCACCCGAAAGGTACCAAACTCAGGGCCTTGAGGGTTTCGTTCGGGAGCTTCCTTAAAATAGCTTTCCGCGTACCAGTCGGCCACCCACTCCATCACATTTCCGGCCCCATCCATGACACCATACGGGCTCTTATCGGTAACAACGGCACCGACAGGCGCGGCGACATCATGACCGTCCTGCACCCTGGCCCAATTCGCTCCGTTGGGCTGCTCCACATTACCCCAGGGCCAGAGACGGCCATCCGTCCCTCGCATCGCCTTCTCCCACTCCGCCTCAGTGGGAAGCCGCTTCCCCTTCCAATGACAATAGGCCTCCGCATCCTCCCATGACACGTAGACCACGGGCTGATTGATACCGCGCATCTTGCTCATGTTCTTAGCATAGCGGGAAGGAGGACCGGACTTACGATGTCCAGTCGCATCGACAAATTGCTGGTAATAAAAGTTGGCCACTTCGTACCGATCAATGGCAAAGGCATCCAGCACCAGCGTGCGCTGCGGCCGTTCGTCAAATCCATCATGATCGGTCCCGCGGATAAAGGGCCCTGCTGGAATCAAGACCATGTCTTCCTGGACCGGCTCTTCACGAGAAACTTCAGAGGAGTCGAGCGAATCTGACGAGGTTACATCCGTGGAGTCGTTTGGAGAATCCTCAAATGGAGTCAGCGTGGTGCCACGGATGATTGCCAGGATGGGAAGCGCAGCAAACACGAGGACGGTAAGAAGAAACGCGATCTTAAATTTACTTTCAAGCATGTCTGTTATGACGCCGAGGGGCTGTCGCCAATCTCTATATCGCTCGCACAGCGAAACCCGATCGTAATATCAGCGCGCCAATACTTCGCAGCAAATCGTTTGGATAGCCGGGCGTTATGCTCAGTCTCTCGCCACGACCCTCCGCGTACTACTTTCAAATCCACACTATCAGGCCCTTTCGGATCACGATAGGGCGCTTTCTGGTAGTAGTGCTCATCGTACGAATCCGCGACCCATTCTGCAACGTTCCCCGTCATGTCATAAATTCCGTAGGGGCTTCTTCCAGACTCGAACGACCCGGGAGGCGAAAGATACCGATACCCGTCTTCACTCCCATCCACATTGGCATTGGCGCGGCCATTCATGAATATATCGCCCCACGCGTACTTTCGCTTTCCCTCACCACGGCCGGCTTTTTCCCATTCCGCTTCCGTGGGAAGACGCTTGCCCGCCCATTTGCAATAGGCCCCCGCCTCGTCCCACGACATGCTCATCGCCGCAAACTCCGGCTTCAACAGCTTGGATTGATCGTCTTCAAACACTTCGATCTTGGGCAGTGGTCTCTTGGTCATTTTAGCGAACCGGGCATATTCCTCTTGCGACACTTCTTTCTTGTCGAGAAAGAACCCCTTGAGAAACACTTGACGCTCCGGCACTTCGTCTGGATCGCCATCTTTGCTGCCCATAATGAACGGACCTTCAGGAACCTGCACCATTTCGCGGCCGTCATCACCCATCTTCGTTTTATACATGGAGTAATCCAGGGACGGGGCACTGCTCGGTGCAGGACGAGACTCGGTCTTGATCGACAGAACCAGCTCTTTCATCTTCTTCGCCTTGTACGATTCATAGACCAGCAAGCTGATGATCAGGAAAAACGACGCAAAGACAAAAATGATCGAACCGATGAGTACTCCCCTATTTTCCATCGCGTCTCATGCTCCTTCGATTGTGCGTGACTCGGCGGGATCTGCCGGCTCAGATGCGGCTTTCTTGGCTGCCCGCATATCCAGCAACATTGAGATCTGCACACCAAGAAATCCACCCATGGCAGCGCCGGCCCCCGCGCCAACGGATATTCTCTCCGGACCAGCGATGAACCAGGCCAACGCCCCGCCCAACAGCGTTCCCACCAAAATACTCACCAGGAAACGTCTCCCACCCATAAAGCCGATGACAGCACCGAGCAGAAGCCCTGCCCCACTCGCAATCGGCAGGATGCCACCACCCATAATGACCCCGATGAGCGTCCCGACTGTTCCCATCACGGCTACGCCGAACAGGATATCAATCACCTTCGAAGGGGCAGCTTGTTCCGTACCAGACTCGGTCATGCTAGCAACAATCCATGGCTCTAGTGTCCTGCGCTCGCGGTCATCGAACCGAAATCGATTTCCACGCCGGGCCCGGCAATGATCGAAATGCCCCAGGCCTTAGCAGCCGGTTCATGCTGATGAATCCGCTTGAAATCTTCATAGACGTTCACCCGTTCCTCGAACCACTGACCGACATCCTTCGTGCCGCTTTGCACCACGATCTCCGCGCCGCTGAACATGCCCCCCTCAGTCAGCACACCCTCGGGCTTGGTGGCACTCCAGATATATTTCGTGAACACAGGAATGAACATGAGATCCGTATCCAATGAGGCATATATCGCCGCAATCGGCTCAGTTCCCGCCGTAGCGGATTTATGCAGGCGCCAACGCCAGGTGAGGACGGGAAAGGCTTTTGGGTCCCAATCAATCTTCTTTTTCTTGATCCGCTGCCCCGCATCCTTCGCCGCCAAAAAATTCACACCGTTCTCTGCTTGAATCTTATAGGCATCACGCCCCTTGGAATGGCTTCGTTGATTCTCATGGTCCCAATTCGAGGGGAACCCGTCCGCTTCTTTCGCCTGAAAATCCTCCAAGACCAAAGATGAACTTTGGGCCGAGACCGCACCATCCATCACCGCGCTTCCGTACAGCACTACCACGACCGCACAATAGCTCAGAGTGATTACCCTTCGATTCATACTCCCAACCCTTTCGATGTTCATGCCTCTTGCGACGACGACGGCGCCAGGACCGGCGCATTCCCCTCGGCCAACTCTTCCCCCATCACAGGCAACTGATCACGCTGACACATCCAGAAGAGAGCAAACACTGCACCCCAGAACACCACCATGTTGAGTGTCACCATCTTCGCAGCAAACGCGAAATCCGGCGTGAAGGCCCAGGGGGAGACATCGGCCATCACCTCGCTCACATGCCACGCCAATCGCCCGGAGGAACGGATATAGCCCATGAGACCCATGACCCAAGAAAAAGCAGCAGCCAACCCGAATAGGCCCACCATGCCTCTGACCGAAATCTTCCCCCATTGGACCGGCCCGTGAACAAGCGCCCCCTTGAGCATCATGCGATTAATCACCAGCCCGACCACCAAAACCGTCAAGGTGGTCACAGCCTGCGGCGACGATAGTCCGACGCGAAGTTTCGCCGGAAGATAGAACCCGTAAACTGAGAGATAGATAATGTTGAGGGACCCGAGAAGGAATAGCGCACCGATAAGGAAGTTCCCTTTCTTGACCCAGGACACCACCATCGTTCGATTGGCGCGTCGATAGTACATGAAGCTCAGCGTGGTCACGAGAATCAGGATATTGACCGCGCCGTTCTTCGCCGACATCACGCCGTAGTTACCGACCACGGGGTGTGCCGAACCGCCCATCGCCTTCACTTCACTGCCCGACATCATGACGGTGTGCGGCGTTAGCCAAATAAACAGGGCCAATATCAACACTGCCAACAGCGACTGGTAGTACGGCTGATACCGTTCCCCTCCACGAAGACGCGCCATACTCTGCCAGAGGTAATAGTTCACGCCAAGGAACAGGGCGCCGATCAAAAGCGCCTGCACCACGAAGAGCCAGGTGAGTAAGCCGCCCATCATCGTCACGCCCATGCTCTGGCTAAAGGCATAGACCGATCGCATCAACCAATAGCCGGCAAAGGGCATCGGTAACAACGCGCAGACCGTGACAAACAGAAACACATACCCCACCCAGTCGAAATAGGCGCGCTCTTCGTCGGTCTTGCTGGTAAAGAAACGATAGCAGGCATAGGCCAAAACCACCGCGCCTCCTGACATGATGTCTGCCAGGAACCGATGGACGTTCAATGGATTCCACAGGGCCGAGTGGAGCAAATGCCATCCGTTTCCCAGAAACCGCCCCTGTGCGTCGACGCCAGCGGGCGCCATCATGAAGGCTGACCAGGAGTTCGCCAAGAACAATAACGCGGCTCCGAACAGGTTGGTCAAGACGCCCATCGATGCGTGAGCCCACTTCAAGGCCGGCTCACCCATCCGGTCCCAGCTGTAGTAATAGAGGATGAGCAGCAGCGATTCTCCGACAAACACGATCGCATAGAACGGCATAAAGGCCTTGAACGTGCCACCCATGTACTTCATGAAGCTGGGATAGAAAAAGATAAACATCCCCAGCATGAGGCTCCCGACTACCGCCGTCACCGATAGGGCAAGGAGAGCGACTTTGGCCAAATCCCGCGCGAGGCCATCATAGCGAAGGGCGAGCGCGGGCTTTCTGCTGCTCAGCCCCAAGAACTCCAACAAGACACAGAAAATTGGCAGCGCGAGAACAAATCCACCGAAGTAGGTATGTTGCTGGGTCACAAACCAGACGAGCAATCGACTGTCGAACGACCCGATACGTGAATAGACGGTCTCTTGGGGAGAAGGGGCCGGCGGCCCTTGGGGTGTCCCTGGTGTCTTGAAGTACAGATCGGTGCTGTCCTCGGCAAAGGATGGGCTCTGGAGACCCCAGCCGATCCCTGAGGCAGCGAGGACAACCAGCAGCAGAACAGAATACCAGGCTGCTTCGTATGCTCTCTTGTTCATGACCATCGTCCTAGACCTTCGAACCAGCCGTCATGGAGACGCCCGCACCAGCTGACTTGCCAAGGATTCCCATGACGAAAGGACAGCGAAGCAAGGCGCTCGACATCGTGTGTCCCTGCTGTTCTTCGACCTGCCGGCGAAACCCGAGATAATAACAATACAGCGCCATCATGCCCGTCACGAATCCACCACCAACCATGGCGTAGACAGTGGGAATGCCAGGCTGTCTCAAGAGAAAAATGACAGATCCAGCCGCCACTAGATAGTACGTCGCGGCAAAGGCGAGTCCAGGCCACCACCAGTACTTCAGCAACTCACTGGCCTTCGTCTGGAACAGCCCTTGGGTCCATGACTTCTCTGGACGAAGCCCGCCCAAATAGGCACAGAGAGCGACCCCGCCCCCCAGCACCGCCACAGCCGACAACTGGACCAACGCGGCTCCCTGATGCGCCTCGACCAGGTGGCCCAGCGATGCGCCCATGGCACCGACGGCGAGACCAACTGCGACCCAGGGAACAAGCTCCATCGCATGACTGCCCACCATCGTACGGAGGGCCGCCCCATCGGGAAACGTCGGAAAGGGACGGCCCATCAACGCTACTTTCCGCACGTGACCGATCTCAAAGGCGTCACGCGCAACAGCCGTACAGGAAATGATGATGGCCATCATGGCCGGCCCGTCCGGATGTTGGAGATAGTCATACCCGACAAGCCAGAGCAACGCCAGAACCAGCAACGACAACTGGATCCCATAGACAAACCCGATCCAGCCGCCGAGCCAGAGCAAGAGACGGCTCCCATCCTCTTGGAGGATCTTCCTCCATGCCGTGGCGCGACCAACGCGATAGGCTAACAGCGCCGTCACCAACGCGACAAGACCGCTGACCATCAGCAACACGATCGGTTCCGAAAGCGGCAACAGCAGCTTGGCTAACCGATAGACCACGAATGCCACCAACCCTGGCACAAACATGACGATCCGCTTCTGCTTGCGCACAGAGTCTTCCGTGACCGCCAGACTGAGGCTGGGCAACACTCGTAACGCCATTCGATGCAGCATATAAAATTCAACGATGAACGTGGAGCGATGAGCAATGAGCAAGAGAGAGAAATTCTAGCGATTTTCTCCGGTCGTTCATCATTCAGCGCTCAGCGTTCTGCGTTGCTCTTGGAACCCATCCCGAAATAACGCGCCTTCACTTCCTCCATCAACGCGACGGTGATGCGCGTCTCGCCGCGATCGGCCACGGTCCGTTCCAATTCGATGCGGGCCATCGCACGGACCGGCGCCGGCACTCTGCTCAAACGACGTTCTGCCTCAGGCTCCCACTCAATGCGTTCGCCAGTCCTTGGACGGAGCAACGTGTCATAGGTAATCACGCGCTCATCACGCACACGCATGTCCTGCTCAACCTCCGCACGGAACAAC
>Ga0209253_10002827_pt1 | contig 15349 bp, 12 predicted proteins | sample FrelakmetBRP12BR_FD_187145 | JGI IMG/M metagenome (GOLD analysis project Ga0209253, IMG submission 187145) | Freshwater lake sediment microbial communities from the University of Notre Dame, USA, for methane emissions studies - BRP12 BR (SPAdes)... | ecosystem: Environmental > Aquatic >...
TGCACTTCGGCCTGGTGATGGTGCTCAACCTGATGATCGGGCTGCTGCACCCGCCGATGGGCATGGTGCTGTTCGTGCTGGCGCGCGTGGCCAAGCTGAGTGTCGAGCGCACGACGATGGCGATTCTGCCGTGGCTGATACCGCTGCTCGGCAGCCTCGTGATCCTCACCTACGTGCCAGCCATCGGCCTGTGGCTGCCGCGGATGATGGGGTTCTAGTTGTGGTTTGCCTGACGGCTGCCTTGCTTCACTGCGAGAGAGCCCGCGGGTCGCGCCCCGCCGGCGGTCACTTTCTTCTGCTGGCCCAGAAGAAAGTAACCAAAGAAGAGGGCCTGAATACCGATCTGACCGGCTCAACTAGCTACAACCCCCGAGCCACAGTTGTTCCGCTCACTCGCTCGCTGGCCGCGGATGCATCGCATCCGCGAAAGTCAGTGCCCGGAATCGAACCGGTCTGGTTCGTGGGATGTTGCCACGTCAGCGAGCCAGATCGTATTAGCCCCTTTGCTTTGGCTACTTTCATTTGGGGCCGCAAATGAAAGTAGCTCGGCCGCCGGCCGAGACCGGCGGGCTTTCACGCAGTGAAGACATATGACCCGCATCACCTCGATCGAGATCCTGCAAGTCGATCTGCCGCCGCCGGTGCCGCGCAGCGATGCGATCCAGTCATTCGTGACGCAGGAGACGCCGATCGTGCGGATCCGTTGCGACGACGGTTCCAGCGGCACCGGCTACAGCTACACCATCGGCACCGGCGGCTCTTCGGTCGTGGCGCTGCTAAAGGACCATCTCGCGCCGCGCCTGATCGGGCGCGACCCCGCCTTGATCGAATCGATCTGGCGCGAGCTGATGTTCGCCACGCATGCGACAACGGTGGGCGCGATCACCAGCCTCGCGCTGGCCGCCATCGACACCGCGCTGTGGGACTGGCGCTGCCTGCGCGACAGCCAGCCGCTGTGGCGCGCCGCCGGAGGCGCGAAACAGCGAATTCCGGTCTACACCACCGAGGGCGGCTGGCTGCACCTGTCGCCCGACGACCTGGTGCGCGAGACGCTGGCCGCGCAGAAGGCCGGGTTCAAGGGCGCCAAGATCAAGGTCGGCAAGCCGCACGTCAGCGACGACATCGCACGCCTGGCGGCCGTGCGCGACGCGGTCGGCGACGCCTTCGAGATCATGGTCGACGCCAACCAGTGCTTCACCTTGAGCGAGGCGCTGCGGCGCGCGCCGCGCTATGCCGAGCTCGGCATCGCCTGGTTCGAGGAGCCGCTGCCAGCCGACGACATCGTGGGCCACCAGCGGCTGGCCGCGGCCAGCGAGGTACCGATCGCGGTGGGCGAGTCGCTGTACTCGCCGGCACAGTTCGCGGCCTATGTGCAGCACGGCGCCTGCTCGATCGTGCAGGTCGACGTGGCGCGCGTCGGCGGCATCACGCCGTGGCTGAAGGTCGCGCACATGGCCGAGACCTTCAACCTCGCGGTGTGCCCGCATTTCCTGATGGAGCTGCATGTCTCGCTCACCGCCGCCGCGCCGAGCGCCGCGTGGGTCGAATACATTCCGCAGCTCGACGCGGTGGCCAGCAGCCGCATGGCGATCGAGGACGGCATGGCCGTCGCGCCCGACGTGCCGGGGCTGGGCATCGCGTGGCGTTACGATGAGCTCGAACGCCGCGCATCGGCGCGGCATCACATTCGATGAGGCATTGATCATGGCGTCGCGACTGGCCGGCAAGACCGCTTTTCTCACCGCCGCCGCGCAGGGCATCGGCCGGGCCACGGCGCTGGCCTTCGCCCGCGAGGGCGCGCGGGTGATCGCCACCGACGTGGACCAGGCCGGACTCGACGTGCTGGCGCGCGAATGCGGCTGCAGCGTGCGCCGGCTCGACGCCACCGACGCGACCGCGATCGCCGCCGCCGCGCGCGAGGTGGGCACGGTCCAGGTGCTGTTCAACGCGGCGGGCTATGTGCACGCGGGCACCGTGCTCGAATACACCGAGGACGACTGGGATCTCGCGTTCAACCTCAACGCACGTTCGATGGCGCGCACGATCCGTGCCTTCCTGCCCGGCATGCTGGCCGCTGGCGGCGGTTCGATCGTCAACATCGCCTCGGTGGCCGGTAGCGTCAAGGGCGTTCCCAATCGCTTCGTCTACAGCGCCAGCAAGGCCGCCGTGATCGGCCTGACCAAGGCGGTGGCGGCGGACTTCGTGACGCGCGGCATTCGCTGCAATGCGATCTGCCCCGGCACCGTGGACTCGCCGTCGCTGAAGAGCCGCATCGCCGCGCAGGCCAAGTCGAGCGGCAAGACCGAGGCCGAGGTGCGGGCCGCGTTCGTCGCGCGCCAGCCGATGGGCCGGCTCGGCACTGCCGAAGAGATCGCCGCGCTGGCGGTGTACCTGGCCAGCGACGAGGCCGCGTTCACGACCGGCAGCGTGATGATTGCCGACGGCGGCATGTCCAATTGAGTTCACTCACACTCACTTTCCACAGGAGCTGACGATGAAGCTGATGCGTTATGGCGCCAAGGGCGCCGAGAAGCCCGGACTGGTCGATGCACAGGGGCGTGTGCGCGCGCTGTCGGGGGTGGTCGCCGATATCGGCCCCGACACCTTGTCGCCCGCCGGGCTGGCCAAGCTGCGAGCGGTCGATATCGTCTCGTTGCCGGTGGTCGAAAAGCCCGGCCGCATCGCGCCGCCGTGGAGCTGGTGCGGCAAGTTCCTGTGCATCGGCCTGAACTATGCCGACCATGCCGCCGAGGCCGGCATGGCGCTGCCCAAGGAGCCGATCCTGTTCATGAAGCCGATTAGCGCGCGTGTCGGCCCCAACGACGCGGTGGTGCTGCCGCAGGGTTCGGTCAAGGGCGACTGGGAGGTCGAACTCGGCGTCGTGATCGGCTCGCGGGCACGCTATGTATCCGAGGCCGATGCGCTCAAGCATGTGGCCGGCTACTGCGTCGTCAACGACGTGTCGGAGCGCGAGTACCAGCTCGAGCGCGGTGGCCAGTGGGACAAGGGCAAGGGTTGCGACACCTTCGGCCCCTGCGGCCCGTGGCTGGTGACCACCGACGAGATCCCCGACCCGCAGGCGCTGCCGATGTGGCTCGAGGTCAACGGCCAGCGCATGCAGAACGGCAGCACGCGCACGATGATCTTCGGCGCGGCGTTCATCGTCAGCTACCTGAGCCGGTTCATGACGTTGGAGCCGGGTGATGTGATCGCCACCGGCACGCCGCCCGGCGTGGGCATGGGCAAGAAGCCGACCTCGATCTTCCTCAAACCCGGCGACGTGATGAGGGTGGGCATCGAAGGCCTGGGCGTACAGCAGCAGACCGTTCACGCCTGGGATCCGGCGCTGATCGACGGTTGATGCGCTCGACGCGGGAGCTGGCATGAAGACACGGGTGGTCGAGATCTTCACGGGGACGAGGATTCGCGTGCCCGAACACATCCAGCGCATCGACTCGCACCATACCCATGGCTGGCAGTTGCGCTATGGCAAGTCCCGGATGTTCTCCGACCACAGCAACGACGGCAGCGGCGCGCGCGCGGCGCTGAAACTCGCGATCGACGAGTTGCGCCTGCGCATCGCGCGGTTGCCTGCGCCGTCGGGGCTGCGGCGCGAAATCGGTTCCAACAAGTCGAGCAAGCTGCCGGTCGGCATCTCGGGGCCGATCGTGCGCTCGCGCCCCGGCCGCAACACGCGCGATGCGAGCTTCGGCGTCACGCTGCCGCGTTTCGGCATGAAGCCGACCACGCGCAACGTCTACATCGCCACCGAGAACACCTACACGGTCGAGAAATACAAGCGCGCGCTGGCCAAGGCGATCGAGCTGCGGCGCAACGCCGAGCGCGCCTACCAGGCGGCGGCCACACGGGCCAAGCGCGAGTCGTCCCGCGAGACGTAAGGCGGCTGAACATGGCAGCGGTTCTCGAGGGAGGCCAACCGGTCATCCGCATCCACCCGGACGACGACGTGGTGATCGCGCGGCGGCAACTGCTCGGCGGCACGGTGATCGCGAGCGTTGGCGTCACCGTGGCAGGCCTGGTGCCGCCGGGCCACAAGATCGCCGTGCGTGCGATCGCCGCCGGCGCGCCGGTGCGGCGCTACAACCAGATCATCGGCACCGCGACGCAGGCGATCCAGCCCGGCCAGCATGTACACACGCACAACCTGGCGTTCAGCAACTTCGCGCGCGCGCACGAGGTCGGCACCGACGTGCGGCCGACGGCGTATGCGGCGCAGCCCGCCACGTTCGAAGGCATCGTGCGCGCCGATGGCCGGGTGGCGACGCGCAACTACATCGGCGTGCTGACGAGCGTGAACTGCTCGGCGACCGCCGCGCGCGCGATCGCCGACCATTTCCGCCGCGACATCCACCCCGAGGCGCTGGCCGGCTATCCGAACGTCGACGGCGTGGTCGCGCTGACGCATGGCGCCGGCTGCGCGACCGACAGCGAGGGCGAGGAGTTGCAGGTGCTGCGCCGCACGCTGGGCGGCTACGCCAAGCACGCCAACTTCGCCGCAGTGCTGGTGGTGGGCCTGGGCTGCGAGACGAACCAGATCCAGGGCCTGATGGCACAGGAGGGCTTGGCCGAAGGCGCGAGGCTGTTCGCGTTCAGCATCCAGGACACCGGCGGCACCGCCAAGACTGTGGCGCGCGGCATCGAGATCGTCAAGGGCCTGCTGAAGGAGGCCAACCGCGTGCAGCGCCAGAGCGTCAGTGCGCGCCACCTGACCGTCGGATTGCAATGCGGCGGCAGCGACGGCTACTCGGGCATCAGCGCCAACCCGGCGCTCGGCGCCGCCGTCGACCGGCTGGTGCGCCACGGCGGCGCGGCGATTCTTTCCGAGACGCCCGAGATCTACGGCGGCGAACACCTGTTGACGCGCCGCGCGGTGAGCCAGACGGTGGCTGACAAGCTGCTCGCGCGGATCCGCTGGTGGGAGGAATACACGGCGCGCAACCGCATGACGATGGACAACAACCCGTCGGCGGGCAACAAGGCCGGTGGTTTGACGACGATCCTCGAGAAGTCGCTCGGCGCGATCGCCAAGAGCGGCACGACCAACCTGGTCGAGGTCTACGAGTTCGCGCAGGCCGTGACGTCGCGTGGCCTGGTCTACATGGACACGCCGGGCTACGACCCGGTGTCGGCCACCGGCCAGGTGGCCGGCGGCGCGAACCTGATCTGCTTCACCACCGGGCGTGGCTCGGCCTACGGCTGCGCGCCGAGCCCATCGCTGAAGCTCTCGACCAACACCGCGCTGTGGCTCAAGCAACAGGACGACATCGACATCGACTGCGGCGGCATCGTCGACGGCCAGGCCAGCATCGACGAGACGGGCGAGCGCATTTTCCGCCTGATGCTGGCCACCGCGTCGGGCCAGAAGACCAAGAGCGAGCTGCACGGCTACGGGCAGAACGAGTTCGTGCCCTGGCAACTGGGTGCGGTGATGTAGTCGCCGCTGCGGCCACAGACCTGCGATGAAGGATTCACTGGGGCTTGCGCTGAGCTGCCGTTCGCCCGACGCGGTGCAGGCCTACGACCGCGCGGTCGACTGCCAGTTGCATGCCTGGCCCGGCGCGCTCGACGCCGTGCAGGAGGCCTTGCGCCACGATCCGGATTTCGCGCTGGCGCATGGCCTGCTCGCGCTGCTGCGGCAGGCGCAAGGCAAGCCGCAATTGGCGGGTGAGGCGATCGATGCGGCGCGCCATGCAGTGGGCACCTGTGACGACCGCGAGCGCTCGCAGATCGCACTGTTCGCGCACATCGTCGAGGGCCGGGCGTCGCAGGCGCTGGCCGCGGTCGTCGAGCACGCGCAGCATTGGCCCACCGACGCGCTGGCGATGGCAACGGCGCTGGGCGCATTCGGCCTGTTCGCGTTCAGTGGCCGCGCCGACCACGACCGGCAGCGTTTCGAATTCGTGCGCCGCATCGCACCCTACTACGACGACGTCAACCCCTGGATATTGGCTCATCTGAGCTGGGTTCATACCGAGATGGGCATGCCTGTTGTCGGACTGACCTACATCGAATGCAGCCTGGCACTGCGGCGCGCCAACGGCAATGCGGCGCACGTGATGATGCATGCGCGCTACGAAAGCGGCGAACCCGAAGCTGCGCTCGAGTTCGTCGACGATTGGCTGCGGCAGTACCCGAACGACGCCATCCTGTTCGGCCATCTGCACTGGCACGCGGCGCTGTGCGAGATCCACCTCGGCCGCACCGACGCGGCCGTGCGACGCTGGCTCGGCTTCATCGTGCCGCATCTGGCGCACGCATTGCCGCTGGTCGGCACGACCGACGCCGCCTCGTTGCTATGGCGGCTCGATCTGGCCGGCCGGCCGGGTCTGTCGTGGCGGGCGGCGCGCGACTTCGCCGCCGCGGCGTATCCGAACGGCGGCAATGCGTTCGTCGAACTGCATCTGGCCATGCTGGCCGCCGCGCACCGCGATGCGCAAGGTCTGGCCTCGTGCCGGGTGCGGCTGCAGCGCGCGGCCGATGCGGGAAGCGAGGCCGCACCGACTGCGTTGCACTGGGCCGCAGGCCTCGAGGCGCTGTCGGCCGGCGATGCGCAGCGCGCCCGCACCGAACTGCAGGCCTGCCTCGATCAGGCCTCGCGCCTGGGCGGCAGCCATGCGCAACGAACCATCGTCGATCGCACGCTGGCGGCGCTGCGCCTGCCCCACGCCCTCGAAGGCGAATGCCAATGAAGATCACCGCCGCCAGGACGATCGTCTGCTGCCCCGGCCGCAACTTCGTCACGCTGAAGATCGAGACCGACGAGGGCCTCTCCGGCATCGGCGACGCCACGCTCAATGGCCGCGAGCTGGCCGTCGCGAGCTACCTCGACGACCATGTGATTCCGTGTCTGATCGGGCGCGACCCGCAGCAGATCGAGGACATCTGGCAGTACCTGTACCGCGGCGCCTACTGGCGGCGCGGGCCGGTGACGATGAGCGCCATCGCGGCGGTCGATACGGCGCTGTGGGATATCAAGGCCAAGGCGGCGAACATGCCGCTGTACCAGCTGCTCGGCGGCGCGAGCCGCACCGGCGTGCTGGTCTACGGCCACGCCAACGGCCGCGACATCGGCGAGACCGTCGACGAGGTGCTGCGCTACAAGGAGATGGGCTACAAGGCGATCCGCGCGCAGAGCGGCGTGCCGGGCTTGGAGAAAGTCTATGGCGTGGGCCGCGGCACGCTGTTCTACGAACCCGCCGATGCCGACCTGCCGAGCGAACACGACTGGTCGACCGAGAAGTACCTGGCGCACACGCCGAGGCTGTTCGACGCAGTGCGTGCCGCCGTCGGGCCCGACACGCACCTGCTGCACGACGTGCACCACCGGCTCACGCCGATCGAGGCGGCGCGGCTCGGCAAGGACCTCGAGCCCTATCGCCTGTTCTGGATGGAAGACGCGACGCCGGCCGAGAACCAGGAGGCGTTCCGGCTGATCCGCCAGCACACGACCACGCCGCTGGCGGTGGGCGAGGTGTTCAACACGATCTGGGACTGCAAGGACCTGATCGCCAGCCAGCTGATCGACTACATCCGCACGACCGTCGTTCACGCCGGCGGCATCACGCACCTGCGGCGCATCGCCGACTTCGCGGCGTTGTACCAGGTGCGCACCGGCAGCCACGGCGCGACCGACCTGTCGCCGGTGTGCATGGGCGCCGCGTTGCACTTCGACCTGTGGGTGCCCAACTTCGGCATCCAGGAATACATGCGCCACACCGACGAGACCGACGCGGTGTTTCCGCATGCCTACACCTTCAACGACGGCTATCTGCATCCGGGCGAGGCGCCGGGACACGGCGTGACGATCGACGAGGCGCTGGCCGCGAAGTACCCGTACCGGCGCGCCTACCTGCCGGTGAATCGGTTGCAGCACGACGGCACGTTGTGGCACTGGTGAGGCGGGCCGAGGCCCGCGCCGCGACGGGCCAAGGCAACCGGCCTCGCGTCAGACTGCCGAGCGCGGGGCTGCGGGTGCGCTGAGCGCAGCGGCGGGCTGCCTGCGCGGACGCCTGAGCAGCACGTAGACCGCCGGCACGATGAACAGCGACAGCAGCGGCGCGCTGATCATGCCGCCGAGCATCGGCGCGGCGATGCGGCTCATCACCTCCGAGCCGGTGCCGCTGCCCCAGACGATCGGCACCAGGCCGGCCAGGATCACAGCCACCGTCATCGCCTTGGGCCGCACGCGTTGCACCGCGCCTTCGCGGATGGCGTCGTCGACCAGTTCGCGCGACGGCGCAGCGCCGGCGGCCAGCCGGTCCTGTAGCGCATGCTTCAGGTACAGCAGCATGACGACGCCGAACTCGGCGGCCACGCCGGCCAGCGCGATGAAGCCGACCCCGGTCGCCACCGACAGGTTGTAGCCCATCGCATACAGGAACCACACGCCGCCGGTGAGCGCGAACGGCAGCGTGGCCATGATCAGCAGGGCTTCGTCGAAGCGGTTGAACGTCAGGTACAGCAGCACGAAGATGATCAGCAGCGTCGCCGGCCCGACGACCTTCAAGCGCGCGTTCGCCCGCTCGAGGTACTCGAACTGGCCCGAGAACGCGACGCTCATGCCGGGCTCGAGTTGGATCTCGGCAGCGACGGCGCGTTGCAGGTCGTGCGCCACCGAGGCGAGGTCGCGGCCGCGCACGTCGACATACACCCAGCCCGACGGGCGCGCGTTCTCGCTCTTGAGCATCGGCGGCCCGTCGGTGATCGACACCCGGGCGACGCTGCCGAGTGTGATCTGCTGGCCCATCGGCGTGAGGATCGGCAGCTCGGCCAGGCGTTGCGGCGTGTCGCGCCACTCGCGCGGATAGCGCAGGTTGACCGGGAAGCGCGCCAGCCCCTCGACGGTCTCGGTGACGTTCTCGCCGCCGACCGCGCCGGCGACGACCGACTGCACGTCGGCGATGTTCAGCCCGTAGCGCGCGGCGGCGGCGCGATCGATCTGCACGTCGACATAGCGCCCGCCGGTCAACCGTTCGGCCAGCGCCGACGAGACACCCGGCACGCCCTTGGCGAGTTGTTCGATCTGCGCCGCGACGCGGTCGATCGAGCCCAGCTCGCTGCCCGTGACCTTGACGCCGATCGGGCTCTTGATGCCGGTGGCGAGCATGTCGATGCGGTTGCGGATCGGCGGCACCCAGATGTTCGACAGGCCCGGCACTTTGACCGCGCGGTCGAGTTCGTCGACCAGTCGCGCCGGCGTCATGCCCGGCCGCCATTGTTCGCGCGGCTTCAACTGGATCGTGGTCTCGAACATCTCCAGCGGCGCCGGATCGGTGGCGGTCTCGGCGCGGCCGGCCTTGCCGAACACGCGCTCGACCTCGGGCACGGTCTTGATCATGCGGCTCGTCAGTTGCAGCAACTCGCTCGCCTTCTGCGCCGAAAGGCCCGGCAGCGCCGACGGCATGTACAGAAGGTCGCCCTCGTCGAGCGGCGGCAGGAACTCGCCGCCCAGGCGCATCAGCGGCCAGGCGGTGGTGGCCAGCACGAGCGCGGCGACGACCAGCGTCGTCCAGGGGCCTTTCAGCACCCATTCGAGCAGTGGCCGGTAGACCGCGATCAGCCCGCGCGTGATCGGGTTGCTGCGCTCGTCGGGAATGCGGCCGCGGATCCAGTAGCCCATCAGTACCGGTATCAGCGTCACCGAAAGTCCGGCGGCGGCCGCCATCGCGTAGGTCTTGGTGTACGCGAGCGGGCCGAACAGCCGCCCCTCCTGCGCTTCGAGCGTGAACACCGGAATGAACGACAGCGTGATGATCAGCAGCGAGAAGAACAGCGCCGGGCCGACTTCCTCGGCAGCCTGAGTCATCACCTGCCAGCGCTCTTCGCCTTCGAGCTTGGCGCCGGGATGGGCATGCTGCCAGGCCTCGAGCTTCTTGTGCGCGTTCTCGATCATCACGACCGCGGCGTCGATCATCGCGCCGATCGCGATCGCGATGCCGCCCAAGGACATGATGTTGGCGTTGATGCCCTGGTAGCGCATCACCAGGAATGCCGCCAGGATGCCCAGCGGCAGCGCGATGATCGCCACCAGCGCCGAGCGCAGATGCCACAGGAAGATCGCGCAGACGGCGGCCACGACGATGAACTCCTCGACCAGCTTGGACGTGAGGTTCGCGATCGCGCGCTCGATCAATGCGCTGCGGTCGTAGGTGGTCACGATTTCGACACCTTTCGGCAGGCTCTTCTGCAAGTCGGCGAGCCTGGCCTTCACCGCCGCGATCGTCGTCTGCGCGTTCTTGCCCGAGCGCAGGATGACGACGCCGCCGGCCACTTCGCCCTGGCCGTCGAGTTCGGCGATGCCGCGCCGCATCTCGGGCCCGACCTGTACCGTCGCCACGTCGCCCAGGCGCACCGGTATGCCGCCGCGTGCGGACAGCGGAATCGCGCGAAAATCATCGAGCGTCTTGAGGTAGCCGCTGACGCGCACCATGTACTCGGCCTCGGCGAGTTCCAGCACCGAACCGCCGGTCTCCTGGTTGCCGGCCATCAGCGCATCGCGCACCTGGGCCTGCGTGACGCCGTAGGCCGCGAGCCGGGTCGGGTCGAGCACCACCTGGTACTGGCGCACCATGCCGCCGACGCTCGCGACCTCGGCCACGCCCGGCAGGCTCTTCAGCTCGTACTTCAGGAACCAGTCCTGCAGCGTGCGCAGCTGCGACAGGTCGTTGCGGCCGCTGCGATCGACCAGCGCGTACTGGAAGATCCAGCCGACGCCGGTGGCGTCGGGGCCGAGCGAGGTCTTGGCGCTCGCCGGCAGGCGGCCCTGCACCTGGTTCAGGTATTCGAGCACGCGCGAGCGTGCCCAGTACAGGTCGGTGCCGTCGTCGAACAGTACGTAGACGAAGCTGTCGCCGAAGAACGAGAAGCCCCGCACGGTCTTGGCGCCCGGCACCGACAGCATCGTCGTCGCCAGCGGGTAGGTGACCTGGTTCTCGACGATCTGCGGCGCCTGGCCCGGGTAGCTGGTGCGGATGATCACCTGCACGTCCGACAGGTCGGGCAGGGCGTCGATCGGCGTCGTGCGCAGTCCCCACAGGCCCGCGGCGGCTAGGAACACCGTCGCCAGCAGGACCAGGAATCGGTTGGCAACCGACCAGCGGATCAGCCGGGCGATCACTTGGCGGCTCCCGCCGTGCCGGGCACGGGCTCGATGCGTGTGACCACATGCTCGTCGCCGCGGCTGGCGAAGCTGAAGCGCACGGCCTGGCCCTTCTTGAGGCCATGCGCCAGGTGCGGGTCGGCCAGCTTGAACGACATCGTCATCGCCGGCCACTTCAGCGCCGGGATCGCTTCGTGCTCGAGCGTGATGCCGTCGGCATCGATGCCGACGAAGCGGCCGCGGGTCTGGTACTCGACCGGCGCGGCAGGCGCCGCGGCGCCGGCGCGCGCGAGCACGCCCTGCAGGCTGGCTTCGGAGTCGATCAGGAACTGGCCCGACGCGACCACCTGCTGGCCGGCGGCCAGGCCACCGCGAACCACGATCCGGTCGTCGACCTGCTCGCCGATGTCGACCTCGACCGGGCGGTAACGGCCCGGCTTTTCCGACAGATAGACCAGCGCCCGCTTGCCGGTGCGGATCACGGCCTCCGCCGGCACGACGAGCGCCTCGCGCTGCGCGCCACGCAGGCTGACCTGCGCGAACAGGCCGGCCTTCAGTCGCTGCCCGGGGTTCGGCAGTTCGATGCGCAGACGCAGCGTGCGCGTGTCGCGGTTCGCCTCGGGCAGCACGGCGGCCACGCGGCCCTTGACCACCTCGCCGGGGAGCGCGGGGAAGCGCGCCTCGACCACCTGCCCCGGAACGATCGCCGCCGCCAGCGCCTCGGGCAGCGCCGCTTCGAGCCACACCGTCGACAGGCCGTTGATGCGCGCCAGCGTCATGCCGGCGGCGACCGTCATGCCCTGGCGCACCATCAGTTCGGTGATCACTCCGCCGGCCGGCGCGGTGATCGTCTGCACGGGCACCGCCCGCCCCGAGGCTTCGGCCTGCTCGACCAACGACTGTGGCATGCCGAGCAAGGTGAGCCGCGCGCGCGCGGCCTGCGCCAGCGCGGCGTCGCCGGTGGCCTTGACGGCCAGGTACTCCTGTTGCGCCGCCAGCCATTCGGGGCTCAGCAGATCGACCAGCGGCGCGCCGGCGGCGATCACGTCGCCGGGCGCGCGCGCATAGACGCGTTCGACGAATCCGCTGGTGCGCGCCTGCACGATGCTCACGTCGCGTTCGTTGAGCTGCACGGTGCCGACGGCCTCGATGGCCGCGCCGATCGGGCGCTTCTCCACGCGTGCCAGCCGCAAGCCGAGCGACTGGGCGGTCTCGGCCGACACCGACACGCCGGGGGCCGCCGCGGCATCGGCTTCATCGGCGTAGCGCGGCACCAGGTCCATGTCCATGAACGGCGACTTGCCGGGTTTGTCGAACTTCTGCGTCGGCACCATCGGGTCGTACCAATAAAGGATCTTGCGACCCTGTGCCGCGCCCGCCGGCGCTGCTGCCGGTTCGTGAGCGGCCATGGTCTGGCTGCGCCAGTTGCCGATGCCGTAGCCTGCGCCGAGGGCGATGAGGAGCGCCAGCGCCGCAGCGCCGGCCTTGAAGGGGGAGGTGTTCATCAGCGCTGCTCCGCAACGTAGTAGTTCAGCTTGGCGCGCAGCGAGTGCTGCTGGGCCTCGAGTTCGATCGCGCGCAGGCCAAGCTCGGCGCGTTCGCGCCGCGCCGCAAGCACGGCGCCGAGGTCGCCGCGCGCCGACTCGTAGGCCGCCAGCGCCAGCGCCACGCGCTCGTTGGCCAGCGGAATCGCGGACTGCCTGAGCCGGTCGAGCTTGCGCGTCTGTTCTTCGTGTTCGGCGAGCTGGGTTTCGATCTCTTCGCGATGCCGGCGCAGCAGTTCCTCGCGCTCGGACGCGATGCGCTCGACTTCCTTGCGCTTGGCCGCGATCTGCGGGTCCTGCCGCTGCTGGCCCCACAGCGGCAATTCGAGGTTGAACTGGAACGACACCATGTCGCCATAGGCCGAGCCGCGCTTGGAGTAGCCGACCTGCCAGCCCCAGTCGCCCTTCTTCGCGGCCTCGATCTCCGCCACCTCGGCGCGCGCCATCTCGGCCATCGGGCCGAACACCTGAAGGTCGGCGTGACGGTCGAGCTGGCCATGCAGCTCGTCGGTGACGGCAAACCCTGCGGGCGGAGCGCCCGCCAACGGCTGCTGCGCCTCGTCGCCGAGCCAGCGCCGCAGCGAGGCCAGCGCCTTGGCGCGATCGCGCGCGAGCTCGTCGCGGCGGTCGGCCAGCTGCAGTGCCTCCTGCCGCGCCATCGTCGTCTCGCCCGGCATCGCCTTGCCGCCGGCGATGCGCGCCGCCAGAGTGTCCTGCAACAGGCGGTTCTCGTCCTCGAGCGTGCGGAAAAGGTCGAGCCGGCGTTCGGCGAAGTAACGCGCCAGCCAGGCCTGTGCCACTTCGCGCCGAACCGTAAGTTGCTCGGCATGCAGCATCGCGCGCTCGCGCCCGGCGCGTGCGTCGGCCACCTGGGCGCGGGCCGCGCGCTTGGCCGCGTTGGGCACCTCCTGCATCCAGCCGATGGTGCGCTGGGTCATCGGGTCGGCCGCGATGTTGTACTTGTCGGCACCGCTGATCGGCAGGTTGTCGACGCCCAGCGTCAACTTCGGGTCGGGCAACTGGTCGGCGCTGGTGCGCGAATGCAGCGCCGCATCGACCGAAGCCTGCCGCGCCGCCAGCATCGGCGCGCGCTCGGCGGCCAGCGCAAGCGCGCGCTCGTAGCTCAGTCCGCTGGCGGGTTGGGCGACTGCGGCGGCAGCGGCGAGGCCAAGCAAGCCGAGCAGTGTTGCGGTCCTGCGGCGGCGGGCCGTGCCCGAGCCGGTCTGGGCGGGACAGCCCGCCTGCATCTGGGAGTGCATGAATGGTTCTCCATAGTCCGAGTCGCGAAGCAGGGTCGTGTTCGACCCCCACATCGGGCGCGAAAGAGCGCCGCGCGGACTAGTTGCGAAGAACCTGGTGGATCAAGTACAGGGGTGGCCAGCCCGGCGGTCCTCCGAACAGGACTTCGCTGCGGACCTGGCTCGGCGCTGCCGCGAAATCGTGCAGCACGGGGCTGGCGACGATGAGCGCGGCGAGCGACGGCCCGGGCACATCGCCTTGCGCCTTGGCGGCCGGCGCCTGCTTGTCGGCGTCGCAATGGGCCTTGCACAGCGCGGGATTGGCCGGATCCATCGCCGACGCAGTCATGCCATGGCAGTCGGCCATCGCCTCGGCTCCCGGTGACGAATCCGGATGCTCGACCTGCGCCTGCGGACAGGCGTACGCCGAGGTCAGCCACTGCACCAGCAGCAGCACGCCGATCATCCACCGAGACACCCGTTGCCGGGTCGAACGGCTGACACCCATGCGAATGAGTCTAGCGAGAGGGTGGTCCGGTGCCAATGCCCCTGTCCCGGTCAAGTTGACCTTCATCAAGAATTGTGCCGATTCGCGGCGTTCTGTCCAGCCTCCCGGTATCACTTGGCCGGTCGCAGATCGGTGATCAGCAACGCGCCCGACGCGGTCTTCTCGACCGCGAACCGGACGTTGTCGCCGGCCTTGATCTTGTCGAGCTGGGCCGGATTCTTGACCTGGAACACCATCGTCATCGGCGGCATCTCGACGTTCTTGATTTCGCCATGCTTGATGGTGATCTGCTTGGCGCCCTTGTCGACCTTGCGGACCTCGCCGAGCGCCATGTCGGCCGCGACGGTCTGCGCGATCGCGGGGCCTGCGAGACCGACGGCCAGGAGCAGGGTGAAGATCATTCTGTTCATCGGTGTTCCTCGTTCGATGTGGGACTGATCGGCGCAACTCACTGTGCACTGACCCGGATCTTGCCGACCATGCCGGCCTGATAGTGGCCGGGGATCAGACAGCCGAAATCAAACTCGCCCGGGCGATTGAACGTCCACACGATCTGTCCGCTCTTGCCCGGCGCGACATGCGCCATATAGGGTTCGTCGTGTTCCATGCCCGGGAACTTCACCATCAGCGCGGCATGTTCGTCGAGCTCCGCCTTCGTGCCGAGCACGAACTCATGCATCTGCCTGCCGTTGTTCCTCACGATGAGCCTGATGGTTTCGCCTTGCCTGACCTCGAGCGAATCGGGTGTGAATCGCATCTTGTCGCTCATCCTGAACTCGACCGTTCGCCTGGCGGCCTTGACATCGCCGGCAATGCCCCAGGGCTTCTGTTCCTTCGTGACGGGGGCTGCCTTGTCGCGATGAGGGTCGTCGCCGTGCGCCCAGCTCGGGCCTGCCCCGATGACCAGGCACGCGAGCAGCATCATGCGTCGGCTCAGACC
>Ga0209253_10002828_pt1 | contig 15349 bp, 10 predicted proteins | sample FrelakmetBRP12BR_FD_187145 | JGI IMG/M metagenome (GOLD analysis project Ga0209253, IMG submission 187145) | Freshwater lake sediment microbial communities from the University of Notre Dame, USA, for methane emissions studies - BRP12 BR (SPAdes)... | ecosystem: Environmental > Aquatic >...
CAGGTGGACATCAATTTGAGATACGCCCTCTATTTCCCGGAAAAACGGCCCTTCTTCCTCGAGGGCAATGAAATCTTCCAGTTTGCAGGGAACACCGAGGAGGCGCCGCTGATTGCCATGACCCATACGAGAACGATTGTCGACCCCGTGTTCGGCTTCAAGCTGACCGGGAAGCTCGGCGTCACGAACACGATCGCGGCCATCTATGCCCAGGATAACCAGCCCGACGGCGAGACGGATGAGCATCCGGATTTCTCCATCTTCCGGCTGAAGCACGCCCTGAAGGAGGATTCCTATATCGGCGGATTCTACACGGCCCGGGATGTTCGGGGAGGCTTCAACCGCGTCGTCGGTGGAGACGGCCGGATCCGGCTCAGCCAGACGTCCGTGGCTGCTTTTCACCTCTTCGGCTCGTTCACCAAAGTCCCCGGGGACAGAGACGTCAACGGTGGCCATGCGCTCGCTGTGGATTACGTTCTTGATAACCGGAAAGTGTCACTGGATATAGGATATCAGGACATTTCCACAGATTTCCAAGTCGATACCGGATTCGTTTATCGAACTGGATTAAGGCGGCTGGCCGGGTTCGCCATGTACAGGTTCTATCCGAAATCGAAATTCTTCCAGAGGATCGAGCCTTTCTACTGGTCTTATCACCTTTACGATACCAACTCGAACATGCTCGAAACCTTCAACCTGTTCACCGTGCGCTTCCAGCTTCCGGCGACCACCCAGGTCCGCTTCGAAGGTATCCTGGCCAACGAGGTTTACGAGGGGCGGCGGTTCGGGACGAGCGGGTTGGGTTTCCAGTTCAATTCGCAGCTCACCAAAAAGATTTTCTTCAACGGCCGCTACCGCCGCGCCGGGGGCATCTACTACGACCCCGAGGCCCCTTATCAGGGCGACGGAAACCGGGCCAGCGCGGCCGTCGAATACCAGCCGACGGAACAGTTCGACTTCATGCTCGACCTGACCTACTCTGATTTTTATCGGCGCTCGGACAAGGCTAAAATCTACGATTACACGATCTTCCGCAGCTTCAATACTTTTCAATTTAATAAATACCTGTTCCTCCGGGGCATTCTGGAATACAACACCTACCGCAAGCGGATGACACTGGATACGCTCATCTCCTTCACCTATATTCCAGGGACCGTCGTCTATGTCGGCTATGGGTCCGCCTTCGAAAAGATCCGCTGGACGGGCGACGAGTACCTGGACAGCCACCGCTTCCTGGAAACCAAGCGCGGCTTCTTCTTCAAAGTCAGCTATCTTTGGCGGTGGTGAGGCTGCCTAGCTAAAATTGCAGGATCAAAAAGGGTCTTGAAAATCAAAAAACGTTGAAAAATAAGGGAGAATCCCATAAACTAGGGCCGCGCGCCGGAGTGGCAGAACTGACAGAAACGCTGGACTCAAAATTCAGTCCGGGGCGACTCGGGTGTGGGTTCGATTCCCTCCTCCGGTCCAAGGCCGGTCCGAACGGAGGAGAGCGGGGATGAGGCTGAAGAGAGCAATCGCCCTTTTAGGGATTTTCATCACCACCATCTCCCCCGCATCCGCCCTGACCTGGGGATACAAGGGCCTAATCGCCGGATGGCTGATCGGTAATTTTAAACGGTCCGCAGCGCCTCAGCTCGGCGGCCGCTTCATCCCCGAGTTTTCTCTCAGTCAAGCGGTATCGAATTCTTTTTCTCTGGATGCGGAGTTCTCCTTGAACGGCTTCGGCGTTGCCCGATTCCCCTCCAGCGAAGAAATCCAAACGGAAGGAAAGATCAAGCCCTACCGGTTTTGGCTGCGTCTATCCACCTCCCAGTTCGAAGCCCGCATCGGACTTCAGAAGATCAATTTCGGATCGGCCGCGCTGCTGCGACCGTTGATGTGGTTCGACAGCCTGGACCCCAGGGATCCTCTCCAGCTGACCGGTGGCGTGTATGGCCTGCTCCTGCGGTATTATTTCGTCAACAACGCCAACATCTGGGTTTGGGGATTATACGGGAATGACTCCCCCAAGGGCTGGGAGTCCATCGCCACTGCCGGAGACACGGTGGAATACGGGGGAAGGATGCAGCTCCCGCTCCTGACCGGAGAGCTGGGCTTGACCTATCACCACCGGCAGATCGGGATCGTCCCTGTACCTGCGCCGGGATTATCTCCTCCCGAGGAGCGCGCTCCCGAATCCAGGATCGGTCTGGACGGAAAGTGGGACCTGGGAATTGGACTCTGGTTTGAGGGGGCGCTGACCCATCAGGAGAACAATCTCCTGCCTCAGCCTTGGCAGCGCGCTTACGCCCTCGGTGTCGATTACACCTTGGACTGGGGAAACGGGCTCAACGTCATGGGCGAGCACCTTCGGCTGGACCGCAGCGGAAGGGCGTTCGGCCCCGGAAACGGCGCGGATTTCTCGGCGCTGTTTCTCCGCTATCCCGTGAGTGTTTTCGTTGATATGACGGCCATATTTTATTATGATTGGCGGGAAAAAGAATTCTATCGGTTTCTCAGCTGGCAGCGGACCCATGATCGTTGGCGTTTCAATATTATCGCCTTTTGGAATCCGGACGCTTTCCTGGTCTACCCGACGCAGCCGGGCGCCAATCCGTTTTCCGGCAAGGGGATCCAGCTGATGATCGCGTTCAACTATTGAAGAAAACGAGGTTGGAATGGAGAATTCGTATCTGATCGAGACTCGCGACCTGGTCAAGACCTACCCCATGGGAGAGCACACGATCGTGGCCTTGGACAAGGTGAATCTCAAATTCGAAAAAGCCGAGTTCACCGGACTGGTGGGACCCAGCGGTTCGGGGAAGACCACTTTGCTCAACATTATCGGTTCGCTCGATTCCCCGACCTCCGGCAGCGCCGTGGTCATGGGGCGAAAAGTGGAGGGTCTGTCGCACAAGCAGGCGTCTGCGCTCCGCAACCACCACATCGGATTCATCTTCCAGACTTTCAACCTGCTTCCCGTCTACACGGTTTTCGAGAATGTGGAGTTTCCCCTGCTGCTTCTCGATTATTCCGCGGCCGAGCGGCGAAAAATGACCATGGCTGCGCTGGATTGGGTCGGGCTCGCGGATCGGGCCAGGTCCAAACCCGCCCAGCTCTCCGGCGGCCAGAGCCAGAGGGTGGCGATCGCGCGTGCGGTCGTCAAAAAGCCGGCGCTCATCCTGGCGGACGAGCCCACGGCCAACCTGGACGCGGAAAACTCGCACCACATCCTGCAGACAATGGAGCGTCTCAACCGCGACCTGGGAACCACTTTCGTATTCGCGACGCATGACGAGAAGGTGATCGATTATCTGCGCCGCAAGATCACTCTGTTTGACGGAGCCGTTGCCAAAGACGAGCGAATGGAAGCGCAGAGGCCGGGAGGAGAAAAGCGGTGATCATCCCCAAGCTGGCCCTGCGCAATCTTCTGGGAGCCGGCCTGAGAACCTGGCTGAATGTGGTCGTGCTTTCGTTTGCCTTCGTGGTCATCATCTGGACGCAGGGCCTGTACGAAGGGATGAACGCCCAGGCGGAGCGGGCTTCGGTGGATGCGGCTCTGGGCGGAGGCCAGTACTGGCAGGAGAAATACGACCCGCTCGACGTTTTTTCCCTCGAGGATGCCCACGCCATCGTCCCGGATTCGCTGCGGGCCATGATCGCCGCGAACAGGGCGACGGCCATTCTCGTGGTTCAGGGCACACTCTACCCGAAAGGGCGCATCCATCCGGTCATGATCAAGGGCATCGATCCGGATCAGCAGTTGCTCTCTCTGCCCTCTCATTTCTTGAAGACCGGAGAAGACCGCTTTCCGGCTCTGATCGGCAGCCGCATGGCCAAGAGCACGGGCTTGAAAGTCGGGGATACGGTGACCATGCGCTGGCGCGACGCCCACGGGACGTTTGACGCCCGGGACGTGGAGATCGTCCAGGTGATGAAAACCATCGTCCCGAGCATCGACCAGGGACAGGTCTGGATCCCTCTGGACAGGCTCCGCATTTTGGCCGGGATGGAGGAGGAAGCCGGCTTGGTGGTGGTGGCGCAGGGCGCTCTCGAGCGGCCGGAAGCCCCGGGATGGGTCTTCCGGGACCTCGACTTCCTGCTCAGCGACATCAAGCAGCTGGTCCGGATGAAGAGCGCCGGGGCCGCGATCCTTTATTTCGTGCTGATCCTGCTGGCGATGCTGGCCATCTTCGACACCCAGGTTCTCTCCATCTTCCGCCGCAAAAAGGAGATGGGGACGCTCATGGCCTTCGGATTCACACGCGGCCGGGTGATCCGGTTGTTCACGCTGGAAGGAGCCCTGCACGGCGTTTTGGCGGCCATCGTGGCCGCGCTATACGGGATTCCCTTTTTAACGTGGTTCGCCCGCCGGGGCTGGGCCTTGCCCGAGGCCATGGACAGCTACGGTTTCGCCATCGGCGAAAAGCTCTTTCCGGTCTACAGCGCCGGGCTCGTGGTCGCGACCACGCTGCTGGTCCTGGTGATCACGACCATCGTCAGTTTCTTGCCGACCCGCAAGATCGCCAAACTGAAACCGACGGATGCCCTCCGGGGACGGATGTCATGATCAAGTTTCTTTTCAAGGGCCTGATGCGTGACCGCTCCCGCAGCCTTTTTCCCATTCTGACCGTCGTCATCGGGGTTATGCTCACGGTATTTATCTACAATTGGATCAACGGCGCCCAGTTCAATTTCATCGATTCCAACGCCCGGTTCAACACCGGCCATGTCAAGATCATGTCCAGGGCCTACGCCCGGGAAGCGGACCAGGTTCCCAACGACCTCGCCTTGATCGGTGTGCAGTCTCTGGTGGATAAACTTCAGGAAGAGTATCCGGATATGATCTGGACTTCCCGCATCCGGTTTGGAGGGCTCCTGGACATCCCGGATGCCCAGGGGGAAACCCGCGAGCAGGGCCCGGTCATGGGTATGGCCGTCGACCTTTTATCGGCGGGAAGCAACGAGCCCGGGATCTTCAAACTGGAAGAGGCTCTGGTGCGCGGCCGGGTGCCCCAGCGTGCGGCGGAGATCCTCATCAGCGAAGATTTTGCCCGCCGTTTGAAAGTCCAGCCGGGCGACACGGCGACCTTGATCAGCGTCACCATGCAGGGCAGCATGGCCGTGGCCAATTTTACCGTGGCGGGCACCATCCGGTTCGGAGTGGAGGCCATGGATCGGGGGGCGATGATTGCCGACATCGCCGATATCCGGGCCGCCCTGGATATGAAAGATGCGGCCGGCGAAATCCTCGGGTTTTTCGGTGATTTCATGTATCGCGACCCGCAGGCGAGTCAAATCACCACTCGTTTCAACGCGGCCCACGGTGATGATCCCGATGAATTCGTGCCGGTCATGGATACGCTCCTCCATCAGGCGGGGATGACGGACCTGATGGCCATGCTGAAGATGTTCTCGGGACTGGTCCTGGTGGTCTTCATAGCCGTCATGTCGCTTGTCCTCTGGAACGCCGGCCTGATGGGCAGTCTGCGCCGCTACGGCGAGATCGGCGTGCGGCTGGCGATGGGGGAACCCAAAACCCATATCTACCGGAGTCTGATCTGGGAATCCCTGATGATCGGGGTGCTGGGATCCTTAATCGGGACGGCCGTTGGACTGGCGGAATCCTACTATCTTCAGGCGCACGGGCTCAACATCGGGTTTATGACGAAAAACGCCTCGCTTTTCATATCCAACGTCTTGAGGGCCAAGGTTTCTCCGGTCAGCTACGTGATCGGCTTTATCCCGGGACTGGCGGCCACCTTTCTAGGATCCTCCGTCTCAGGAATGGGGATCTATCGGCGCCAGACATCCCAGTTAATGAAGGAATTGGAGTCATGAAAAAGCACAGCCCGGTTTGGATTTTGGCGGTTCTAGTCTGGACTCTGGCGGAAGCCCAGGTTCCCTCCGGCGACTGGATCCTCCAAAAAGTCGATGAAAACATAGGCTCGGACAACAAGATCTCCCATTCCCGGATGGTCATCCACGGACGCCGGGCGAGCCGGACCGTCGAATCCCGGTCCTGGATCCAAGGGGACGAGAAGTCCTTCACCGAATATCTGGCGCCTCCACGGGAAGCGGGGACCAAGATGCTCAAGCTCGAGGACCAGCTCTGGACCTATTCGCCTTCCACCGACCGCACGATCAGGATCTCGGGACACCTGCTGCGCCAGTCTGTCATGGGGTCGGACCTCTCCTACGAAGACCTCATGGAGGACCGCAAGCTGAGGGACCTGTATGCGGCCCGGGTCAGCGGCGAAGAGGAGTATGACGGCCGCGTCTGCTGGGTCCTGGAGTTGACGAGCAAAGAAGAAGAAGTGGCCTACCATTCCCGGAAGATTTGGGTGGACAAGGAACGATTCGTTGCTTTGAAGGAAGACCGCTTTGCCAAAAGCGGCAAGCTGTTGAAGCGGACCGAGGTCAAAGACGTCCAGCGCATGGAGGGACGATGGATCCCCAGGAAGATCGTTTTCAAGGACATGCTCAAAACCGGCGAGGGAACCGAGTTTGTGCTCGAAGAGGTCCAATTCAACGCCGCGATCCCGGATCATGTTTTTTCCAAGGCGTCGTTGAGAAAATGAGGAAGGAAGAGCTTCGCCTAAAAGACAATCTGTTTCGATTCTTTTCTAATGACCTATTTCAGGCCAGAGCCGCAGCCCCGGGATCACGGCGAAATGGTCGTCATAGGTCACCAGGATCGAGCCTGTTTCCAGGCCATGCGCCGCGATCCAGACATCATTGATCGGAATCGGTTTTCCGGACTTTCTGAGAGAGCCCATGATGAGCCCGAAAACATCCGCCGTTTCAATCGTCGCCTCAAGGGTGGTTACTGTTGATAAGTTGACTCTCTTCTCTTTAATTGATATTCTCTGGTCAACAGAGGCAGAGGAATCAAGTGGCAACAAGATGCTCGAAGTGCCAAGCGGAAAATCCTGAAACACAGCGATTCTGCGGAGAGTGCGGGACGCCGCTCTCCCTAGTTCCGGGGCATGATATCGCCTCACCAAAGCCGCCTCGGGGACATGAACCGAAATCTCCGGAATTCGGTCCCATATCCCCGAAGTGGCCCACAGAAACTCTCCGGATGCCCATCCGCGAACTTTCGACGGGCACGACTTTTGCGGGCCGCTACCAGGTCATCGAAGAGCTGGGAAAAGGAGGAATGGGGAGGGTCTATAAGGTCTTCGATACGGACGTCAAGGAAAAAGTCGCCCTAAAGCTGCTCAAGTCCGAGATCGCCGCCGACAACGAAACCATCGAGCGGTTCTCTAACGAGATAAAGTTGGCCCGCAAGATCAGGCACAAGAATGTCTGCGGAATGTTCGACCTGGGGAAAGCGGAGGGGACGCTCTACCTGACTATGGAGTATGTGCTCGGTGAAGACCTCAAGCGTCTGATCCGGAGAATGGGCCAGTTCCCGACGGGGAAGGCCGTGTCCGTCGCGGCGCAAATCTCGGAGGGTTTGTCCGCAGCGCATCATCTCGGCATCGTCCATCGGGATCTCAAGACTTCGAACATCATGGTGGACGAGGAGGGGAACGCCCGGATCATGGATTTCGGGATCGCCCGCGCGCTCAAAGAAAAAGGCATCACGGGCGCGGGCGTGATAATGGGGACGCCGGAGTATATGTCGCCCGAGCAGGTGGAAGGCAAAGATGCCGACCAGCGGTCGGATATTTATTCGCTGGGGATCATTCTTTATGAAATGCTCGCGGGGCGGGTGCCGTTCGAAGGAGAAACGCCGCTCAGCATCGCCCATAAGCACAAGTACGAGCCGCCCGAAGACCCGAGGAAGCTCAATGCCCAAGTTCCCGAAGACCTCAGCCGCGTGATTTTGCGCTGCCTCGAGAAGGACAAGGGAAAGCGCTATCAGACGGCCGAGGAATTGCGGGCCGACCTGGGGATGATCGAGCAGGGCTTGCCGACAACTGAGCGCATTGTCGCAGAAAAAAAGCCTTTTACTTCGCGGGAAATCACAGTCAAATTCAATCTAAAAAAACTCGCCATACCTCTATTTGTCGTCGTCGTGCTTGCCGCCGCAGCCGTCATTCTCTGGAAATTCATCCCTCATAGAAAGGCGCCCGCCGCGCCCAAAATCGAGAACTCGATCGCCGTGATCAGCTTTAAAAACCAGACCGGCGACCCTGCCTATGACTATTTGCAGGAGGCCATCCCCAACCTTCTGATCACGAACCTGGAAAACACCGGGTTGTTTTATGTCGCCACTTGGGAACGAATGCAGGACATTCTCAAACAAATGGGCGTCAAGCCGGCCAAAACCATTGATAGCGACCTCGGCTTTGAGCTCTGCCAACGAGAAGGGATCAAGGCGATTGCCATCGGCAGCTTTACCAAGGCGGGGGAAGTCTTCCGCACAGACGTGAAAGTCCTCGACGCCGAGACCAAGCGGCCCCTCAAAAGCGCCAATATTAAGGGGACGGGCGCCAACAGCATTCTCGACAGTCAGATCGATGCCCTGAGCAGAGAAATATCCCTCGGCCTGGGAGCCCAGAAAGAAAAAATTGAAGCGGCGCCGCTTAGGGTTAAGGATATCACCACTCAATCTCTCCAGGCTTATGATTATTTTCTCAAGGGAAAAGAAGCTTATAACTTGATCTACTTTGACGATGCCAAGAAATATATGGAAAAAGCCTTGGAGATCGACCCGACCTTTGCCATGGCTTACGTGTACCTGGCCTGGGCGAATTATAATACGGGTGACGACAGAGCCAGAAACGAAACGATTGAAAAAGCGATGGCTTTTTCGAATAGGACTTCCCAAAAAGACAGGCTTTATCTTGAAGCCGGCTACGCCTTATTTGTCAAGCAAGATCTTGACAAACATCACGCTCTCCTCAAAGAACTGGTCCAGAAATATCCCGACGAGAAATGGGCATTTCATTACCTGGGCGACTTTCTCTGGACTTATCGAGAGGACCTCGCCGGCGCATCCATACAATTTGAAAAATGGCTGGCGCTTGATCCGCAGGATGCGAATGCGATCAATCATCTCATCTATATCAGCTCCTGGCTGGGCGATTTCAAGAAAGCGGCGGAATACATCAAAATGCATGATGCCGTCGCTCCTCCCGATCCCTATAATCTCAACGCCCAGGCAACGATGTACGCGATCATGGGTCAGTTTGAAAAGGCCATCGCCAAGAGCAAAGAAGCTCTCGAAATTCGGCCTGATTTCAAAGACGCCTTTTTGAGCCTGATCCTGATTTATGCCACGAAGGAAGAATTCGAAGAATCCATGAGGTGGGCCAACGAGTATGTCTCCAGGGCTTCCTCGGCCGGGCTGAAGTCCGAGGCTTATTGCCAGAGAGGCTTTTTTCACTACTGGCGAGGAAGATTCAAGGACGCCCTGAGCGATTTCACTCTGGCCGATAAGATGGCGGAAGAAGCCGAAAATTGGACATATAAAGCCAATGCTTTAGAGGGGAAAGGCCTCGTTTATCTTGCGAAAGGCGAGTTCGAAATCAGCCGGACGTCTTTCGAAAACGAGCTCAAGCTTCTTGTCGGGAGCGTCCGGACGTGGGGCCCTTTTAATAAGGCCTATTTGGCCTGGCGGTTGGGTATGCTTGCTGCAGAACAAGGTCAGATAGGAGTGGCCAAAGCTAAGCTTTCTGAAATGAAAACAATATTGCCGGAAATCAAGGGCTGGGACAAGGGTTTCTTAATGGCCCTGGGGGACCTGCTCCAAGGTGAAGCTTTGCTCACTCAAGGAGACCTGGATGCGGCTCTTGCCGTAAGCCAAAAGGCATGCGGATCTGGATCTCCCTATTGGAACCAGGGCTACGCTTGGCCGTTCAATGAATATACATCGTATTCTATGGACCTCACGGCCAGGGTTTTCGCTAGAAAGGGAGATCTCGTCAAGGCTATCTCGGAATACGAACGCCTCCTCACATTAGAGGTTCGAACCCCCTATTTTGTCCATCCCCTTTATCATTACCGGCTGGGCCTTTTGTATGAAAGAACGGGAGAGGCCATGAAGGCCAAAGCCCAATACCAGAAATTCCTCGACCTCTGGAAAGACGCGGACCCCGGCCGCCCCGAGGTCGAGGACGCCAAGGCCCGCCTGGCCGCGCTGAAGAGCACTTAACTTCGATCCGCGACTGGATTTATCATCTTATCGCGGAGCGGGCATTGATTCCGAGCTTGTTGGAAGCCAAAGGGCACATCTCAGAACAACAATTTCAAATCCTCTATTCGCCCTGCATATTTTAAAAAACTTGACTTATTCTAAAGATATATGTTAGCTTTTATTTGTTTATAATAACCTATATTAGAAATTTCGTGATTGGTTACGAGGCTTGACCATGAATGATCGCTGGCTGTCGGTCGAAGAAATCGCTGGGTATCTAGGCATCACCCGCTACACGGTATATAAGTGGGTCGGCCGTCTGGGCCTGCCCAGCCATAAGATCGGACGGCTGTTGAAGTTCAGTAGATCGGAAATCGACGAGTGGGTAAAAAGACATGACGTGAAAATGACAAAGGCGAAGACCTGTCAGCACCTTCTCTGGCTTTTGAAGCACTCTTTCCAAGAAATTCAAAAATTTGGAGTAAAACGCATCGGACTCTTCGGTTCCTGCGTGAGGGGAGAAGCCGGCCGTGGAAGCGATATTGACGTACTCGTTGAGTTCAGCCAGCCGAGTTTTGATAACTATATGGAGCTCAAATTTTTTCTTGAGGCGCTATTTGGCCGAGAGGTCGACCTTGTCTTGGCCGATTCCCTAAAAGAACAAATCAAACCGGATGTGATGCGTGAGGTTGTCTATGCCGAGGGATCATAAGCTATATCTCAGAGATTTGCTCGAGGCTTCGGAACGAATCCAGGAATACACGAAGAATATGAGCCTCGGGGATTTCGAACGCAGCAACATCACCATCGATGCGGTTGTCCGCAATCTTGAGGTGATCGGAGAGGCGGCCGGCAAGCTGCCTCCGGAAATCAAGGCAAGGTCTCCTGAAATCGAATGGCCAAAAATAGTGGCCCTGCGGAATATTCTCGCTCACGAATATTTTGGAGTGAACGCAAAGATCGTTTGGGATGTCGTTCAGAATAAACTTAGGCCGATTGGCGATGCTTGCAGAAAACTCCTCGAGGACGTTTGATCAGGTAGGGTTAATCCCGGCTGGCCATCTTCATTGCGTCGTTGCCCGGCAAGATCCCCATGAACGTAATAATTGGGGTCAAACCTACTCTTTACGCACGATTCTCCAGGGGAAGATGCGTAAAGAGTAGGTTTGACCCCGGCTATCGACACAAAATCGTGGGTTACAGGCCCGTCATCTCGTGCTATCCTTTGCCCCTTTATTGCCGATTTTTTGGCATCCTCCTGGGAGAAATTTTGAAAGAAACGAGTCCATCTTCAATATTCCTTTCAAATCGCCGACTAAATCGATACTGAAGTATCTAAAATTCTGGAAGACGACACTATTTCCTTATGGAAAGAAAGGAGATTGCCCTATGAAAAGACCATGCGCGGTAATTATTGCCTCAATTTTATTTCTGGCAGCCTCTGGGACTTTTAACATCACGGCCCAGCAGGGCCAGTCCCCTCGGCTTATCGCGCTCGCGGATAGCCCGACGCCCATCAATATATCCAATTCCGCGACGGATTCGGACACTCCGCTGCTGGGAGTCGATGGGAGCGGAGCGGCCTATCTTGTTTGGTTTGAGTACCAAGGCAGCCGCAGTTTCTATTTCGCCACGAATAAAAGCGGTCCATGGTCTTCACCTCAGTATGTCGAGCAGATCGTCTATAATGCCTCAGAAGCTGGATATCCGTGGATGGATGTTTCCGCCTCCGGTGTCTGCCACATGATTTTTCAAGACGGCCGCACTTGGATTTCTTATGATATTTTTCACGCCGTCTACGAAAATAACAGCTGGAGCTCGTTGGCGAATGTCTCTGATAATAACGGCGGTTCCTGCTATGCGGGCGTCGCGATAAACCCCGTAGATAATTATACATACGTCGCTTGGCAAGACGGAACTGGTCTGGAATGGGGTTGGAACATCTTGTTGAGATTCCGGAGTCCGTCGGGCTCCTGGGGGGCCACTCAGCTCCTTCCCATCGGCGGGGGATACATGCCCCAGATCACGATTGATGCCGCCGGAACGGCTCATTTGATCTGGACAACGGGGTGGGGCCGGACCTTGTGGTATTCGAAAAACCAGACGCCCCAGAACGCCAGCTCATGGACCCAGCCCACCCAAATCAAGGGGGATGTGGGCGAGGACTGGAGCTATGCCAAAGTGGCCTGCGACAACGCAGGAAATGCCTACGTTATCTGGATGGATGGGACGGTTGGAAACGACGAGATCTTTCTCAGGAAAGTGAACAGCAACGGTACGTTGGGACCGGAGATCAACGTGTCGCAGAGCGTCGCTAGTTCCCAAGAGGGCGCGGTCGCCGTGGACAAAAAAAATGGCAACATACTCATAGCCTGGAAAGAAAACAACGATATTTATGCCAACGCCTTCCTCGGAGGAATCTGGAGCGGCCCCGGCAATATCACCAAGGGCCTGGCGCCGTCCAAGATGCCGAGTGTCGCCGTGGACGGCTTCGGGGGAGCCCACCTGGCTTTTTCGGCATATGTCAACGGGAACTGGGAGATCCTGTATATGGTTCTCACGTCCGCCATCTACGTGACGTCTCCCAACGGCGGCGAGGCCTGGGACCCCGGAACATCCCACAATATCACGTGGCTGTCCACGGGCGTCGCCGGAAACGTGAAGATCGAATATTCGACGAACGACGGGAGCAGCTATACGACCATAGCCGGCTCCACGGCAAATACCGGGTCCTTTAGCTGGACGGTCCCGAATACTCCGTCTGCCAACTGTCGGGTCAGAGTCAGCGAGGCCGCAACGGGTATTCCTTCCGACGTCAGCGACGCGGTCTTCACCATCATCGGGCAGGTTCCATGCACCTATTCGGTTTTTCCCGAGAGCCAATCATTTTCGGCGTTGGGAGGGGCCGGAAGCATCAACGTGACATCCCAGGGCGGTTGCAACTGGACAGCCGTCAGCAATGACGCCTGGATCTCGATGACTGCCGGAAGCTCAGGCTCCGGAAACGGCACCGTCCAGTTTATGGTCGCCGAAAATTTCGGCCCTAGCCCGAGGACCGGGACCATGACCGTCGCCGGCCGTATCTGTACGATTTCCCAGGCGGGAACTGGCGCTGTTGACAACGCGTCCAGCAACTACCAGGTGATCCCGGAGTGCATCTGGGCGCCTGCCTACGGCAGCGGCACATGGGTGTCCGAAGTCCAAATCACCGATCTCACCGGCGGGTCCGTGGTCCATGCGACTTTTAACTACGGCGGAGGCAACCGCCGCGGAAAGTTCGCTCTGTGGACCAGCCCGGGTATCTTGTCCAGTGTCAAATTCTCCAATATCCTCTCCACTCTCTTTGGCCTGGATCCGTCATTCACCTACTTCGGCCGCGTCGGCGCGATTGAGTTCTCGACTCAGGATGCGGGCCATACGATCCAAGTCGTGGCCAGGACCTTCAACGGCAACTACACGAAGACCTTTCCCGGCCTAAACCCGGTCGACAGCAACACGGCCAACATGGCTCGGGCCATGGTCATTCCCAACGTCGTGAACAATGCCACTTACCGCACCACCTGCGGACTCTTCAACCCGACTCCCAACTCTGTGACCGTGGCTTTCACCTTGTCCAACGCGAGCAATCTCGCGATCGGTTCCACCTTTAGCAAGACGTTTGTCGGCTACGACTTTCAGGCCTTCAATCCCTTCACGGAATCCGGAGTGCCGTATCCGGCAAACTCTTATGACAATGTTGTGCTGCGTGTGGCGCCGATCGCGGGCAGCGGCAAGGTGATGATGTTTGGCGCCTCGGCCAACAACGCGACCAACGATCCGGTCGCCCACATCGCCGTGCAATCCCAGAGCGGCTTTAGTAATTCACCGAGTCCGTATCAAATTTTGCCCGAGGCGATCTGGGCGCTTGCCACGGGCGGCGGCACATGGGTGTCTGAGGTGCAGATCAGGGATGCCACGGGGGGTTCGAGCGTATCGGTCACCTTTAATTACGGCGGCGGCTTCCGCCGCGGTCCGTTCACGCTTTGGACCGGACCGGGAGCGGGCTATAAAGTGAAATACGCCAATATTCTATCCACGATATCGGCGCTGGACCCGTCTTTCACTTACTACGGTCGGGTCGGAGCGTTGGAGTTTACGACACAGGACGTTTCACACGAGATCCAGGTGGTGACGCGCACGCTGAATGGCAATGCCGCGAAGACCTTCCCGGGGTTGAATTGGGTGAATACGACCACGGCGGATACAAGCCGGAGAATGTTGATCCAAAATCTTGTCAGCAACTCGCTCTATCGCTCGACCTGTGGCTTTTTCAACGCTACCGCTAGCCCCGTAACGGTGCAGTTCGGGCTGCTGAATGGCAGCGGTGCGCTGGTCGGGGCGCCGTTTAACAAGACGTTTGTCGGGTACGATTTCCAAGCGTTCAATCCCTTTAATGAGGCGGGAGTGCCCTATCCGGGGAATTCTTTGGACAATGTGATATTGATCGTCAATCCGATCTCCGGCACAGGCAAGGTGATGTGTTTCGGCGCTTCGGCCAACAACCTGACCAACGATCCGGCGGCGCATGTCGCGGTACTGCTGCAATAGCAGGGGATGGAAAATTTCTTTCCATCGCCCCGATAACCTCGATCCTTTTCCCCTGCGCCTTCTTAGCCGTCCTCAAGCCCCTTCAGTCCGAATGCGGCTATCCATGGAATTTTCAAGCCGTGCGATTTTAAGAAATCGAGGTTGAAAAAGTTTCCCTCCGCCGCTACAATCGGGGCGGCCTCAAATCGAACAAGGAGGGTCGGAATGGACGAAAAGAAATCCCTGCCGGTTGTTCCCCCTGAAAGTCAGATCAAGGAATTCACCCTTCGGGCGATCCTGCTCGGCGTAGTCATGGCCGCCTTTATGGGCGCCGCCAATGCTTACCTTGGCCTCAAGGCCGGGATGACGATTGCCGCTACCTACACGACCGCCGTCGTGGGGATGGCCGTGATCAAAGCCTTGGGTGGGACGATCCTCGAGGAGAACCTGGCTCGGACGGTCGGCTCGATCGGCGGTAATGTCGCCTCAGGCGCGATCTTCACCCTGCCTGCCTTCTTCATCGCCGGCATCTGGCTGCCCTTCTATAAATTCAGCCATTACCTGATGGCGACGGCCATTCTGGCCGCAGGCGGCATCCTGGGCATCATGTTCGTCACCATCACCCGTCGCGTCCTCATCGCCGATAAAGACCTTCCCTTTCCCGAGTCTGTCGCCGCCGCCGAGATCCACAAAGCCGGGCAGGGAGGCGCCCGC
>Ga0209253_10002829_pt1 | contig 15344 bp, 12 predicted proteins | sample FrelakmetBRP12BR_FD_187145 | JGI IMG/M metagenome (GOLD analysis project Ga0209253, IMG submission 187145) | Freshwater lake sediment microbial communities from the University of Notre Dame, USA, for methane emissions studies - BRP12 BR (SPAdes)... | ecosystem: Environmental > Aquatic >...
CACCATAGCCTTGCGCGAAGGTGGGTTGCCTTTTCACCTCCTCACCTTTTTACCTCTTTACCTATCAACCCATTCACCGATTTGCATATTCCGATTGACACTTTCAGGTAAAATCTTATATCCTCACAGTCCAAACATACACCTCACCCATTTATATATTATTGATAGCTCAGAAAGGACAGCCAATGCCAAAGCGAAATGACATAAAAAAAGTAATGATAATCGGTTCCGGCCCCATCGTCATCGGCCAGGCCTGCGAGTTTGATTATTCGGGCACCCAGGCATGCAAGGCCCTGCGCAAACTCGGATATAAAATTGTGCTCGCCAACTCAAATCCCGCTACCATCATGACTGACCCCGGCATGGCTGACGCCACCTATATCGAGCCGCTGACCGTGGCTGCCATGGAAGACATTATTGCCAAGGAGCGGCCTGATGCGATACTGCCTAACCTCGGCGGCCAGTCAGGCCTTAACCTGACCTCAGACCTGGCCCGCAAGGGGGTGCTTAAAAAATATAATGTACAGGTAATCGGGGTCCAGGTTGATGCTATCGAGCGCGGGGAAGACCGGCAGGCTTTCAAAGATACCATGAACCGGCTCGGCATTGAGATGCCGCAGAGTAAAATTGCCTACAGCATCGAGGAAGCTGAAGCCATTGCCCAGGAGCTTGGCTATCCGGTGGTGGTGCGTCCGGCCTACACCATGGGCGGAACCGGCGGCGGTCTCGTCTACAACCAGGAAGAGCTGCAGGTGGTGGCCAGCCGCGGCCTGTCCGCAAGCCTGGTGGGCCAGGTGCTGATCGAGGAGTCGGTGCTCGGCTGGGAGGAGCTGGAGCTGGAGGTGGTGCGCGATGCCAAAAACCAGCTGATCACGGTCTGCTTCATCGAAAATATCGATGCCATGGGCGTGCATACCGGTGACTCCTTCTGCGCGGCACCCATGCTGACCATAGACCCGAAGCTGCAGCAGCGCCTGCAGAAGTATTCCTATGATATTGTCGAAGCCATCCAGGTCATCGGCGGCACCAACATCCAGTTTGCCCATGACCCTGAAACCGGCCGCGTGGTGGTGATTGAAATCAACCCGCGCACCTCCCGCTCCTCAGCCCTCGCCTCAAAGGCAACCGGCTTTCCCATCGCCATGGTGTCGTCAATGCTTGCCGGCGGGCTTACCCTTGATGAAATTCCCTACTGGCGTGAGGGGACCCTGGAGAAATATACCCCCTGGGGTGACTATGTGGTCATAAAGTTCTGCCGCTGGGATTTTGAAAAATTCAAAGACGTTGAGGACAAGCTCGGCACCCAGATGCGGGCGGTCGGTGAGGTCATGAGCATCGGCAAAAACTACAAGGAGGCGGTACAGAAATCGATCCGCTCCATTGAAAAAGGGCGCTACGGGCTCGGGTTTGTCAAAAATTTCAACCAGTTATCGCGCGAGCAGCTGCTCAGGCTGCTCTCCGAACCCACCAGCGAGCGGCAGTTCATCATGTACGAGGCGCTGCGCAAGGGCGCAGGCGTTGATGAACTGTTCCAGCTTACCTATATCAAGCCGTGGTTTATTCAGCAGATGAAGGAGCTGGTGGAGCGAGAGGAAGAAATCCTGAAACATAAGGGCACCATGCTGCCGGATGATCTTTTAATAACAGCCAAAAAGGACGGATTTGCAGACCGCTATCTGTCAAAGCTTCTCGGCATTCCTGAGTCCACGGTCAGGGAGCGGCGCAAAGCCCTCGGTCTGAAACAGAGCTATTGCGCGGTGCCGGTGAGCGGCGTGGAAAATGCCGCATATTATTACTCAACCTACAATGCGCCGGATGAAGTTCCCACCAGCGACAGGAGAAAAATCATGATCCTGGGCGGCGGCCCGAACCGCATCGGCCAGGGCATTGAATTTGACTACTGCTGCGTGCATGCGGCATTTGCCCTGCGGGACGAGGGCCTTGAAACCATCATGGTCAACTGTAACCCCGAAACCGTCTCCACTGATTACGACACCTCGGACAAGCTCTATTTTGAGCCCCTCACCGTGGAGGATGTGCTGAGCATCTATGAGAAGGAACAGCCCGAGGGCGTGATTGTGCAGTTCGGCGGGCAGACGCCGTTAAACATTGCCAATGAGCTCTATGCCGCAGGGGTTAAAATTTTAGGGACAACGCCTGAAACCATAGACCTTGCTGAAGACCGCGATCGCTTCCGCAAGGTGATGAAGAAGCTGGGCATACCGCAGCCTGCATCAGGGATGGCGAAAACCTTTGATGAGGCACTGGAGATTGCCCATGAGATCGGCTATCCGCTCATGGTCAGACCCTCCTATGTTCTGGGCGGGAGGGCAATGGAAGTTGTCCATGACGAGCAGATGCTGAAACACTACATGGAACGGGCGGTCGATGTAACGCCTGAGCGCCCCATCCTTATTGATAAATTCCTCGAGAACGCCATCGAGGCCGAAGCTGACGCTATCTCAGACGGCACTGATGCGTTTGTGCCGGCAGTCATGGAGCACATCGAGCTCGCGGGCATCCATTCAGGTGATTCCGCCTGCGTGATACCGCCAGTGAGCATCCCGCAGAAGCATATTGAAACCATAGATGAGTATACGCGCAAAATTGCCCTTGAGCTGCACGTGGTAGGGCTCATAAACATCCAGTACGCGATTGCAAACGATACGGTCTATATCCTTGAGGCAAATCCCCGTGCATCACGCACCGTGCCGCTGGTCTCCAAGGTCTGCAACATTCCCATGGCGCGGCTGGCAACCCAGGTGATGATGGGCAAAAAACTTTCTGACCTCAAGCTCAAGCGCAGGCCCATCCCGCACTTTGGCGTGAAAGAGGCGGTGTTCCCCTTTAATATGTTCCCCGAAGTTGACCCGCTGCTGGGACCGGAGATGCGCTCAACCGGTGAAGTCCTGGGCATGGCTGATTCATTTGGCCTGGCCTTTTACAAAGCCGAGGAAGCTGCCAATCAGCGCCTCCCCGTTGAAGGCACAGTGCTTATTACCGTCAGCGAAGAGGAGCGGCCTGCGATCCTTGATGTGGCCCGGCGCTTCCATGACCTTGGCTTCAGCATTGCAGCAACAGACGGCACACAAAATTTTCTTGCCCAGAATGGCATCGAAGCAAAGCAGATCAAAAAAATCCAGGAAGGCCGTCCGAACATTGTTGACGCTATGACCAATAAAGAGATACAGCTCATCATCAACACACCGGTGGGCAAGCTGAGCAAGCATGATGACTCTTATATCCGCAAGTCGGCAATTAAATTTAAGATTCCCTACATAACAACTATTGCTGCCGCCCTTGCCGCTGCCCGCGGAATTGAAGCATTTAAAAAGGGTCGCGGTACGGTAAAATCCCTGCAGCAGTATCATGAAGATATTAAATAGGGGGAGGCAATAGGCACAAAGGCACAAAGAAAAATCGGTGAATGGGTTGATAGGTAAAGAGGAAAAAAGGTGAAGAGGCAAAATAAAAAGTGCTGAGTAACGAGTGATGAGCGATGAGTTCGAGTCACTGGTCACTGATTTAGGGTGAAGAGGTTTAGTTTTTTGGCCTATTAACCTTTTCACCTTTCACCTTTCACCTTTCACCTTTCACTGTTCACTATTCACTGTTCACGAACCCCGAGTCACGAGTTATGCTTACGATAGACAACACGGCTTTAATTATTATTGATGTGCAGGAAAAGCTTTTCCGTGTGATTGACAACAGAGAAGCGCTGCTGGAAAACCTGCAGAAGATTATCATCGGTGCCCGGGTGCTCGGCATTCCCCTGCTGGTTACCGAGCAGAACCCGGCTGGTCTTGGCGGAACTTTACCTGAACTTAAAACCCTTCTTGCGGATATTCAGCCCATAATCAAGTTCAGCTTCAGTTGCTGCGGGGAAGAGCGCTGTATGGAAGAGCTCTCCTCCCTGAAGCGCACGCAGCTTCTGCTGGCAGGCATTGAAACCCACATCTGCGTCTATCAGACCGCGCTTGATCTGTTGGATCAGGGCTATGAAGTTGAAGTGCTTGCAGACTGTGTCGGGTCACGTACCGTTGAGAACAAAAGCCTGGGGCTGGAGAAGATGAAGCAGGCCGGCGCGCAGATAACCGGCATTGAGATGGCGCTGTTTGAGCTGCAGCGGGTTGCAAAAGGGGAAGCGTTTAAAGAACTGAGCAGGCTGGTAAAGTAAAAAATATAACGCAGAGCGCGCAGAGAAATTCACGGCAGCATTACGGCAGACAGCTTCCAGTAAATAAGCCGGTTTCTTTTAAATATCAGGGCAATCGGCTCTTCCCCTGCATCCTTCTTTTTAATCTCAACGACAAATTTATTAAACGTATCGTAATACATCCATATATCGGGGCTGCCGGCACTGCGGCCTGCTTTTTTATCGCCGTCTTGGCCTGTTTTCTTTTCCCCACGGCGCTCTTTTTTCATGATTGACGGCAGGTTTCCCTTCATCATCATGCTTATCGTTTCAGGCGTAACAAAAGCATCGACCAGGGGATTGATAAAAGCCGATGCAATTGCAGCACCCATTCCCGCTAAAGTATCTCCTTCTTTTTTTTCAGTTACTTCAATTTTAGATTTAAAATTTTCCTTCAGGCTTTTCTTGATCGCCGGAAAGTCAATATACTCAGACAGGGTCTCCGCGTCCTTGTTTTCGGCTGCCATGCGTATGTTGCGGTATGCCAGATACGGCGTGCAATAAAATGCTATGCCGGCAAGCACAATAACTATGCTGACCAGGGCGATGGTTATCTTTCTCATCATGCTGCCTTTCCTGCCATATAATCGAGCATAAAAAAGGACGTATATGTTTAGCTTTGTGCCTCTTCACCTGCCTGCCCCGAGCCCTTCGGCCCTGAGCTCACGGCCGAAGGGCGCAGTCGAGGGGTGCCTTCTGCCTCTGGGCTTTTTTTGCGTGTGCCTATTTTTCCAGCACTGCCATCACTGAAAGCCCGATGGGAGCCTCACCCTGCTTATCATCAAGGGCAAGGACCACTTCCTGGAACTTGGTGTCAAACCGCTCCTGGGAGTCCTCAGTCCTGAAATCGCGGCGGCCGACATAGGGGAGGGCAAACACTACTTTCCCTGAGCCGATCAGCTTGTTGGTCTCGGAATTATAGACCTTGTACTGCGCGCCGGGCTTCACCCGGTCCAGCCAGTATGATTCCACGAACAGCCGCACCCACAGGTCTTGCGCGCCGAGGATAATGCGCGTGTTGTCCCCGGCTGCAAGCGTCTCACCGAGCCGCACGTCAAACTTATAGACCATGCCGTCGACAGGGGATTTCAGCTGCAGCTCTTCAAGCTGGGCCTTAGCAAGCTGGGCTTCGCGCTCTGCCACGGCGATGCTGTTTGCATCGAGCTCTGATTTAAGCCGGGACTGGGTGTAGGAGAATTCCGAATCGGTCTTCTGTACATACAGGTTCTTTTTTCGCTTGAAATCGTCCTGGGTGATTTCAAGCGTCTTTTTGGCTGATTCAATTTTGGAAAGGGTAAGATTCACCTGTGCGGTCTCAACCTCAGATTCAAGCGAGCAGAGCGACTGGCCTTTCTTAACCATGTCACCCTCTTTCACATATATGGCAACCACCCGCTTGGTCATGGGCGGGCTCACATATACCTCGCGGCCGGCAGGTTCAATTTTCCCGTATACCCGCGCCGGCGTCTCGGGAAGCACCGGCGGCTTTGCGACCTGCGGCGGCTTTGATGACTTGACAAAGCTGGTGAACATGAAATTGATTAAGGCCCCGACAACGATAAGGCCAATGACCCATTTAACGATTCTCATTACTGCTGTCCTCCTTCTGTGCTGGTCCTGGTATCATAGGTTATGCCGCCGTCCTCAAGCTTGATGAGCCGGTCCGCGTAGGGAAATACCCGGGGGTCGTGCGTGACCATTACCACTCCCCGGCTGCTGTCTTTTGACAGGCGCTTGAGCGTGTCGAGCACAATGGTGCTGCTTTCTGAATCAAGCGCGGATGTCGGCTCGTCACAGAGAAGCACCTTCGGGTCATTGATCAGAGAGCGGCCGATTGCAACGCGCTGCTTCTGCCCGGTTGAGAGCTTCTGCGCTTTAACGTGGGAATACTGCTTCAAACCGAAACCTTCAAGCAGTGAGAGCGCCTTTTCCCGTAATGCTGATGAAATGGAGCCTCCCTGCACCCCAGCTGCGATGAGCAGGTTCTCGACAACTGATAATGCCGGGATGAGCTCGGCCTGCTGGAAAACAAACCCGAAATTGCGCATGCGCAGGTTGGCAAGCTCGGTGTCTGAATAGGCGGCAACTTTTTTATCGCCGATATAAATAGTTCCCTCTGAAGGCTGCAGCACCAGCCCAATGATGGTCATAAGCGTGGTTTTGCCGCTCCCTGACGGCCCGGCAATCACGGTGAATTCAGCAGGGTATATTTCAAGGTCGGTTTTTTTCAGAACCCGCCGCAATTCCTTGCCGTCATAAAAATCCCGGGCAATTCCTTCGAGACGCAGTATTGATTGGGCCATGTTTAAAGCAGTTCTGGAGTTGTAGCGTTATGGAGTTGAGGAGTTGAGAGGTTTATAGTTTTAACTCCGGCACTCCTCAACTCTTTAACTCCGCAACTGATTTTATCTAAACACGAAACTCTAAATTTTCCGAATCACGAACCCCGAGTCCCGAGCCACGGTTATCTAAACACTGTCGCCGGTTCTATCTTGATTGCCCGGCGCATCGCGAGGATTGAACCGAGCAGCGCCATGAGAAGCGTAAACCCCGCGTGATAGAAGAGAATCCATGTGGGCATGTAGCTTGGCAGCACTGAATCGAGCGTTCCCGCGAGAAACAGGGCCAGGAACAAAAAGCCGATAAAAATGCCGATCACCGCGATGATGAGCGACTGGGACGCAACCACAATTAATATATCAATCTTCCGCGCTCCCAGCGCCCGCAGCACCGCAAATTCCTTGGTGCGGTTCAAGACGCTGGTGTACATGGTGAGCATGATAATAATAATCCCGACCAGAGCGCCGATCAGCGTTGAAAAGCCGAAGCTGCCGCCGATGCCGGTATTCTTTATATAATACGCGCGCGTGCGCTTGGAAAGCTCCGCTGTGGTGAGCACCTCATTGCGGGGAAACATTTTCTGCAGCACGCCGATCATGGCGCTGATGTCCGTGCCTTGATTCACTTTTATGATGATGGCCTTGCAGCGGCCCGCAGGTGTTTTCAGAATCTCTTTGGCCTTGACGATATTAGTGAATACAAGCGTTCCGGCGAACCCGCGGATGCTCTGGGTAATGCCGAGCACCTTGATGCGGATGTCACCTATTTCATAATAATTATTCATCTGGGGGCCGCCCAGCACGTTAAGGTCCAGCCGGTCAAGTGTTATGCCGTCGTAATCAAAGAGCGCGTCCTGCGCGCCCTGATAAAACCGCCACGGCCCGCACGCCTGGCGCGGGTTGCGCAGCCCCACTACCTGCACCGGCTGATACTGGCCTTCCCTGGTTCTGAAGGAGGCGCTGCCAAAAACCAGCGGCTCCACCCACTCGATGTCAGGCAGGCCGCTGATGCGGTCAACATAGCGGACCGGCATGAACCCGGCGCCGTTTATGTTTTGAATATTCTGCGTGCACACCCAGATGTCAGCGCCGCTGTGATCAACAAGCACCGACATGTAATTGAACAGGCCGAACAGCACCGAGAGCTGCTGGCCGACCAGGAAAACAATGGCCACTACGCCAAGCACTGACCCGGCGGTAGTCGAGCGGTCATGCAGCAGCATTTTAAGAGCAGCAAGGCTACGCATGGGGCACCACCGCTTCAAGAAGCGCTGCATGTCCTGCATCAAAGCCGCTCACAATTCCCTCAACCAGGGGCTCAAAGGCGCTGCGGCTAAGCTGTACTGCCCGGCCCTCGAGAAATATTTTTACCTGGGGCGCTGATGCGCGTATCTGCCCGATCAGTTTTCGCGCGGAAGGCAGCCACGAAATAGAGGCTGCTGACAGAACCACTGCCTGGGGCTTACCAGTGTCAATTGCGTGCAGAATGTCCTCGGCAGAAAAGCCGTGGCCGATATAGGATATTGACCAGCCTTTTATTTCGAGAAAATTGGCAAATACTTCGCTGCCCAGCACGTCTTCCTCATCGGGCACGCAGGCCACCAGCGCCTTGAACGGGTATTTGCGCTCACCGAAGATGCTGTCCATCACCCGGAATATAATATAGCGGCAGATATCGGTCGCCACGTACACGTCCGCCGCGCTGACCTGATTTTTCCGCCACAAATGGCGCATGCGGGTGAGGGCCGGCAGCAGCACCTGCGTGTATGCCTGCTCGATGGTCGCGCCCTCACGGATAAGCGCTATGATGAATTCAGTGGCGAATTTGCGGTTTTTGCGCAGCAGGTGCTCAACAAATTGACCGGCCTTTTCATCAAGCGCAGGCTCTTGAGCTTCCAGCTGCGCATACACCATGGGCAGATAGCGATGCAGGCAGTCAAGCGGCTGCACCAGCTCCGCTGACTCAGGCCGCCTGATCATGGAGTTAATGCCCAGAATCCAGCCTTTCAAGTCCGGCTCAAGGAAAGTCCTCTTGAGCCCCCTGCTCTCGTGCTCTGCCAGGAGCCAGGAAAACTCATCCGCGAAATGGTTAAACAGGCTGAACTCATAGACACCCGCGAGCAGTGCGGCGAATTTGCGGTTAAAATCTTCTACCAGGCCCTCATTCTTGCAGCACGCATCGTCGCAGAGGAATTTGTTTTCAAGCTGAAACTTCTCGTTAACAAAGACCAGAAGCTTCGGCAGGCTCTGAATAAAAAACTCAAGAGCAGCGCTGCTGACCGGTTTGAAATGGGAAGCGCCGGTATTGGCTGGCTGTGATGGAGTTGTGTCGGGCATTGGGCAGAACGTATTTTTTATAATGATCTGAATACTGTGCGCAGTGCTTCACTGCAGGCAGTTTATTAATGTATATTACATATACCATTCCACCCTAATTCTGCAACCACTTAAAAACAGAGCTTGCCCGGGTTGAGAATTGCGTTCGGGTCAAGCTGCTGTTTAATCTCCTTTAGCTTTTCCGCATACATGCCGGTGCGGGAATACAGCATTGCAGCCCATGCGCCATAGGGCCGGTCAAAAAATGCGCCGCCGCGCATCAGCTCTTCGCTTGCCGCCAGCCACAGACTTTTGACGCGCTGCTTCTCCTGCTCATCACCGGGATCGCCGTGCAGGTCAAACTCGCAGTGTACGGCCCTGCCCCGCTCAAGCGGCAGCACGTAGCCGCCGAGAGAGGCACTGTCATAACCACCGGCGTCACAGACGCGCCTCAGGGTCTCCTCCATCCGGGCAATATGCCTGATGGGAGATTTAAAATTAAGGTCATGCACTGAGCCGCGGTAATTAAATTTTTTCAGGATTCCCCAGGGCCGGATGATCTCATCGTGCATAACGCGCGAGGCACCGCTTACGCTGGGAAGCGAATCGCTCACCGCAAGGTTCATCTCGCAACAAATATTTTTCAGTGCCTCAGTTTCATAGGCAATTTTTCCCTCCGGCTGGACGAGGCCCCCCTGGATGCAGATCACCATTACCCATGCAGGAAGTGCTTGCCGGAGATGTTCAAAACTTTCTGATTGAACAGGCCGCGTCGGGAATGATTCAGGCACCTGCCACTCTTCGTTCAGCAAGGCCGCAAGGTTAAAGCGGTTGAGGAGAAAGCACTCCATCCCGATCTCGCGCCGCTGGATTCTCTGCAGCGGCTCTATGGCGTCGGCCAGATTATTAAAGCTGATAAAAAATATCTGGCGCTCTTTGATGAAGGGCGTTATCTGCACGCCCATCTTGGTGACGATGCCGAGCGTGCCCTGCGCGCCGGTCCAGAGGCGGAACAGGCTGTTGCGCACCGGGCCCATGGGGCCTCCCGGCTCGCCGCCTGAAGACCACTGCCCGGTCCTGAACATCTCCCCGTCAGGCAGCACCATTTCCATGTCCATAATGAGAAAGTTGCCGTGCTCAAAGCTTGCCGCGGACAGCGCCGGGTCGCGCTCCAGATAGCTTGAGAGCACCGAGCGCTTCGGCGCCGCGCCAAATGGAATCATGATGCGAAACCCCCGTCTGAGGGCTTCGCCCTGAAGCTGTTCATACGTTACGCCCGGCTCGATGACGGCAAACCAGTTCTGCTCATCAACGGAGAGGATGTTTTTCATGCGCGAGAGGTTAAGGATGATGCCGCCGTGATCTGGGATTGTTGCGCCATGAAAATTAAGGCCCGAGCTGTAGGGGATAACCGGGGTTATGGTTTCATTAGCAAGCCGCAGCAGTTTCTGAACCTCTTCAGCCGTTTCCGCAAATACCGCAAAGTCAGGCCTGCGGGGCGCTGTTAAAGACTGGTCGCGGGAATATGCTGCCAGCGTCTCATCATCGTCAGCCACCCTGCTGCTGCCAAAAATAGTTTCTAAACTGTTCCTGTTACACAGCATTTATTTTTGCGTACTCTTATGTTAACTAACCGCTGATAGCTGTGAGCTGTCAGTTATCAGCCTTTTGTTACCGGCTTCATGCCAAACTGCTCGCGCAGCCGGTTAATCCCCTCCCCCTTTTTCTCAAGGAATGCCTCTAATTCCTCAGCGGTGTATACCTGTCTGCCGGGGCTGCAAATGCCCGCGGGATCAAAGACGGTGCGCAATTTTCGCAGCAGGAGGTGGACATTGGGGCCCATTTCCGGGAAGAACGAGGTGAGCGGCTCGACCGGGCCGCCGAAGGCAAACGGCGCGCATTTGCGTTCGGCGGCGTTTCGCACCGCGCTGTACGTGGTTATTGCCAGGCACTTTTCAAGTGACTGGGGATCAACAGGGTCAGGATAAATGTCTGTTTCGGAAAAAGTGTAGCGGCCCGCAGGCTCAATGCCGTAGATGAATGTGGTATTATCAGCACCTCCCCGGTCAGTGATGTGCGTTTCGCCGAATTTGTCCAGCGCTTCGCGCCATACCGCGCTGTGATACTTCGCAACCTCGGGAGGCCCTGATGGAAGAGACCCCCCGGCATACATGCGCCGGTTCATCCGGTAGCCGCACACATTCCTGATGCAGTCAAGGTTCCAGGGCGCAAGCGCTTCAAGCACCTCCGGCTTATAATCAGGCCCCAGGAATTTTCCGCCATGCTTCTCTGCGATTTCTTTGAGCACACTTTCCTCATAGTCAATCTGGGATGGCGACGTGGTGCCGGCAATGATGACATACAGGTTAAAGGCCGGAAAAAAGTTTTCCCGGGAGCGCTGTTCGGTAAGCTCCTGGGTCTGGGAGCAGTAGTAGGCTGAATAGACACCGGATGCGTTTAGCCCGATGCCAATGCCTGAGTGGGCAATGTCGCGGTACGCATTGATCTCCGCGTCATAGTCGGGAAATTCAATCCAGCAGAGCTGGTAATTCTCAGGAGCCGGGACCGTGTCATAAGCAGCTTCATCATAGCGGGGAATAAACGGTCGGCCTGCGGGCGCTTCAGGCATAACTTCTCCGCCGACCCAGGTGTGGAGCTTAACCGTTATCGCGGTAATGATGCCGGTGGTGGCGGCGCTGGAGCGCACCACCCCCATGAGGTCAGGCCCCGGGCCCCAGTCCCAGAAATCTTCTGCCTCAGGGACGGTGAGGGAGCCGGTCTTGAGGAACTCCCCGGTCGGCAGCACCACGGTGAAGCTCACGATGTTGCGGTCAAGGAGGCCGTATTTTTTGCTGGTCTGCCAGATGCCGGCAAATGCTGCCTGGGATGATAGCTTGCAGAGCGTTGTGGCAAGCGGGGTTCCGCCGTTCCACAGGCCCACTTTTGCGGCTTCAGCCAAAAGCTGCCCGTAGTCCGCGTACGGCTCAAGCGTTGCGGTCATGTTGTCCGGATCGATGGAGAGCACCCGGTTCATCCTGCTCAAATGTATGCAGATGGTGGCTGCGTCAGTGGTAGGCGCGCTGAAAGCCTGGCCGTTGGTAAACGGGATGAAGGGGATTTTATAGCGGCTTGCGACACGGACGATTGACTGCACTTCTCCGGTGTCCGCGGGAATCACCACGCAGGCAGGGATGCTTGACGCATCGCCGTGAAACTTTTTCAGGAATCCTTCAGCATCAAGCGACAGCTTGCTGTAGGTTTCAAGCACTGCCCGATCCTGCGAGATCCATTCACGCCCGACTATATTCTCAAGCTCTTTATAAATGTGAGGAGCGATCCTATGCGGTATAAGCTTTTTATTCTGCATTATATTCAAAGGATTGATTCTATTTTTCCTGCATCTGTTTTACCAGTGCATCCAGAGTTTCCTGAAACAGCGGATAAGTCACATAAAAAGCAAGGCAGCCTTCTTCCGTGCTGAAGGTTGCCTTCGTGCCCTTCTTTATGAATACGATATCACCCTTCTGCGCGGTAAACGTTGTGCCTTCCGAGGTGTAGGTAAGCGAGCCCTCCAAAAACAGGTCCACCTCATCCACCGGCGACTCTATGTCGCGATGATATCCGGGATCAAGCCTGATGTAGCCTGCAGTCATGTTCTGGCTGTCAGGAGACGCTATTGCCTGCGAGAGATGGGCCTTTTCATTCACCCTGCCCATGATCTCAACATGACCGAGTTTTTTTGCATCCTTTTCCTTAACAATATAGCATGGCATAAATTTCACCTTCCACGTTTCACTTTTCCTGCCGTGAGCTTGTCGAACGGTCATCCATCCAGAAACATGAGCTCGCCGAGCCGTATTCCCCGCTCCGGGGTGTTGAGGTTCGGGATATCAGCGAGGATATTCGGCGATGCCTTGGCAAAGTTCCCCAGGAACGCTGCGCGTATTTTTTTGCCTTCCTCAATAATCGCCGGGTCTTTCAGCAGCGGGTAGCTGCCGCGGTTGTCGAGGAAACTCTTATACAGATCCACATAGGCAAACCACCATGCAAGAGTTTTATCTCGATACGAGATATCGAAATTGCCTGACAGCATTCCTCCCGAAGTGGCGCCTTCAGGCAGGTTCGGGGTTATTACTCCCGGAGCCACATCAGGAAGGTTCTTGTATTTTGTATGGAGTGCCTGCACCGGCGCGCAGAATGTTTCTTTGTAACGAGGATCTCGCGATACCGGAAACAGATCGATATTGAGATGGTCATATTTGTCATAGTGCATGGAGGCTTCCAGGGCAAGTATCGGCAGCGGCAGGTCATCATTGGTGAGGAAGGACCCGACGACCAGCTCGTCTTCATCGAGCCTGGTTTTATCGTCCTTGTTCCAGACCATCCCGAAATCAAGCACCATGAAGGCCACCTTCTTCAGGGGGAATTCCCCGTCACCTTTGCTCCGGTAAATCCTGAACCACAGCTTTTCTTTGCCCTTCTCGGCAAAGGGAATGTCCTCCCGCTCCATCTGCTGCAGGTAGGGAGAAAAATCTTTTTCAATCTTCGCCAGAATATCATGCGCGTTCATCATAACAAGGTCCTCCTGTAAAATGTTCAAAGACTAACCACATAGAGAATGTTGAGTTTATGAGTAATGCAGTCGAGGAGTTTAGGAGTTAACAAACTCCAGCACTCGTAACTCCTTAACTCTTCCAACTCGTAACATCTGCGCGCTGGTTTGCTTTTTGTTCTTCTTCAGTTTAAAGGGAGCTCAGGGAGAAGCCTTTTCCAGGGTCACGCCGAAACGGCCCTAGGTTAAAGACGTTGAGTCAGCAATCTTTGCCACCTTTACTTTGGTGTCCCAATAATCCGGGCGCTCAGGTGGAAGGTCGATATGCTCAAATCCGTAGGTACCAAACTGTATTGAATTACCTTTAATCAGTTTACACTCCATTGCAACTCCTTTCGTAAAATATGTTCCTTGCTGGCTCCATGCCTCATGCAGCGAACTGCCGTGATATGACCGCGGCCTTCTCGCTGCCGAGAGAAACACTCTTTTAACATAAGTTCTTCCGCTGCTGTTATTGAGCGGAAAAAGTTAATTGTCTGGGCACACCGGTCTGTGCGTCTTTTGTCACCACAAAGCTATTGCTGGCAGCTCCGCAGTCATTGCCGATGTCGACCGCGATAGCGATGTCTGCTGCTGCACCGGTTTCAGCAGGCAGACGGGTCAGGTTTTCATTTACAGCGGCCAGGAAAAAACGTGACGTCGCAAGGTCAATGCTCATTACATCAATCTTTGAATTTCCACCCCACGGTTTCAGAAAATAATAGTTCTCTCCGGAGAACCCCAATTTCCTGAAACTGCCGGCCGGCAGGGTATCGATAAAAATTATTTCACCGGTTGCAGCCTGCACGGTTACCGTCACGCTGTCGGATAACGGGTCGGCAGCCGTACCGGGCTTGATGGTGCCGCTGATAAAGACCACATCTTTATCAGTGCGCTTCAGATTATACTGGACGGACGCACGCTGTATGGCAAACTGCGCACCGGGAACCTGGCGATAGATTTTTGCCCCGCCCAGACCCCCTCCGACGGTGTTAGATGCCCTGCTTGCCGCCACGTAGAGCGCGCCGTTGAATCCGGCGAACGCTTCAAACGTCAGAACTTTCTTATCCTCAAAGCCGTTCATGGTTACCGGCTCCCATTTCTGGCCATCTCCGGTCTTCCAGATCTGCGAGCCGGTTAGGTATTCTTCCGTCGCTCCATAGACAGGCATGTACAAGGAAATCAGTCCCGCGTAGAGATAGTTGTTGAACGGGAAAAGATTCACAGCGATGTTCTGATAAATTTTATCCGGGTAGAGCGTTTTAACGGTCCCTTCATTGATGACCCCGTCAAACCCGTTGGGTATTCCGGAATCTCCGCCTGCGCTGTAGAACCAGCTGCCGTCTTCAGCGCTGCCGGTGGGAGAATACAGTACCCGCGTCCCGCCCAGCGACTGGAACCCGACAAACAGCTCGTTCTTAAAGCACTCAATAGTCCAGACATTAAAATTCCCGTTGAACATGGTGCACGCCATGCCGCCGCCAAACCCGTTTTCATTGGTGCCGGTGTCGTTGGCATCAACGCTTGAATCAACGATAAGCTCCCATCCCGTCTCCGTGAGTCGGGTAAAGCGTGCGCAGCTTCCCAGGTTTCCCTCTGAGCCCAGGCTTCCGGCATACAGCACATCAGAACCGCTTACATTGCAAACCCCCAGTGCCGGGACTCCCCGGGTGACCGGTTTTTTTGAATCAATATAATTAGGGTCGGTGTGGAACAGGCCAAGGCTCCGGGACGGCTGGGTTACCGTCCAGTGGTCCCCGTCCTCGGTATACCAGACCTGGCCCCCGTATTCGTAGTTGAGGGCGGTGCTGGCGTACAGCCTGTTTTGAAATATGGTCATCTTGGGCAGGACCTTGTTCCAGTAGTCGCCGAATCCGTTTTCTTCATAGCCGGTCCCGATCTC
>Ga0209253_10002831_pt1 | contig 15339 bp, 12 predicted proteins | sample FrelakmetBRP12BR_FD_187145 | JGI IMG/M metagenome (GOLD analysis project Ga0209253, IMG submission 187145) | Freshwater lake sediment microbial communities from the University of Notre Dame, USA, for methane emissions studies - BRP12 BR (SPAdes)... | ecosystem: Environmental > Aquatic >...
GAGGTGTACACGGACAGGGCCGGCAAGTCGAGGTGGCGGCTGCGTGCCGGGAATGGTGAGATCATCGCCAGCAGCGAAGGCTACTCCAGCAGCCAGTCTTGCCTCAAAGGAATTGCGGCGGTCAAGAGGGATGCGCCCAAAGCGACGGTCGTCAAGGCCTAGCCCTCTGGGGACTTGCCGATCCGCTTGCTGATTCCGGAGAGCTCAAGGGTACCCGTCGGCGCTGGGCCAGACGGTCCGGCCTGGCAGGGCATGCCTCATGGCACCGGCGTTGGCGACGTTTCGGGCCCCTGGACAGCCCCATCGATAGGGCTCGGCCCAAGCGCCGATCTGTGAGCGGCTGCAACTCAAGCGCGTATGACATCCCGCAGGCTACGACCGGAATTCTGTCAACCTCCCCGATGCTATACTCCTCGATAGCCTGCCATCCGCACGCGTGCCGTGCCGCCCGCACAGGCTGATGACGCGCGACTGAAAGCTGCCCCGGATCGCCATCCGGCCGAAGGCAGGGCGGCGGCCGGGGCCGGCCAAAGCCTGAAGTTGCACATGCGGGAACGCCTGCTGCCCGCCTCGCAGCCGAAAGGGGAACTGCCTGCCATGAACGTTGGAGTGCCCAAGGAACGCCGTCCGTTCGAGTACCGCGTCGGACTGCCGCCGGCTGGGGCCGCGCTCTTCACGAAGTATGGGCATACGGTGTACGTCGAGCGCGGGGCCGGCGAGGGCGCCGGATTCGGCGACGACGACTACGTGCGCGAGGGGGCCAAGATCGTCTACAGCAAGGACGAGGCCTACGGGCGTTGTGACCTGTTGCTCAAATTCGCGCGCCCGCTGAAGGATGAGCTCGACCTGATGCGTCCGGGCCTGACGCTGGCGGGGTTCCTGCACCTGGCGGCCGCGCGCCAGGACAAGATCTGGATGATGCTCGAGAAAGGCTTCACTGTCCTGGCCTACGAGCAGATCGAGCTCGACGACGGCTACCGGCCTGTCCTTGCCCCCCTCAGCCAGATCGGCGGGCTGATGGTTCCACAGATCGCCTCCCGCCTGCTCCAGAACGACCAGGGCGGCCGGGGGATCCTGCTCGGGCGCGTCGTTGGCGTGCCGCCCGCCGAAATCGTAATCGTCGGCGCCGGTGTCGTCGGCACGACGGCCGCCATGGCGTTCTCGGCTGCCGGCGCGCACGTCACCGTGCTCGACGTTGACCTGCGGCGACTCCACCAGCTGCAGGCCGACTCGGGCGCGCAGGTGGCGACCGTGCTGTCCACGCCCTACAACTTGTCGAAGCTGTGCACCTACGCCGACGTGATTGTCGGCGCCGTGTTGACTCCCGGAAGCCGAGCGCCGATCGTTCTGACGCGTGAGATGGTCGCCAGCATGAAGCCGCGCTCCGTGATCATCGACATGTCGATCGATGAGGGGGGCTGCGTCGAGACCTCGCGGCCGACGACCTATGCCAGCCCGAACTACATCGAAGAAGGCGTGATCCACTTCTGCGTCCCGAACATGAGCGGCGTGCTCGGGCGCACTGGAACCACGGCGCTGTTCAACGGCGCCTACCCTTACCTGGAAGCCATCGCCCGGATGGGCGTTGAGGAAGCGATCGACTCGATTCCCGCCCTGCAGCGCGGGGTGAACGCGCTCAAGGGCCAGGTGGTGAACTTGAAGCGGTTGGGTGGCATCGGAGGGGTCAAGGAATGAACTGGTTGTCGCAGTACCAGCCGCGGGTCACCACAGCCGAGGAGGCGGTCAAGGTCATCGGCTCGGGCCGACGCGTGTTCCTGACCGGCAACTGCTCTGTGCCGCAGAAGCTCCTCAGCGCGCTGGTGGCGCGTGCCGGCGAATTGACCGATGTCGAGATCATCCAGGTGCTGACCATGGGCGATGCGCCTCACGCCGCGCCCGGCCTGGAGAAGCACCTGCGCATCAATACGCTGTTCATCAGCGACAACGTACGGGCGGCGGTCAACGAAGGCCGCGGCGACTTCACGCCCTGCTTTCTGTCCGAGGTTCCGCTCCTGTTCCGCAACGGACAGCTGCCGATCGATGTGGCCCTGATCCACGTCAGCCCGCCGGACGAGCATGGCTTCTGCAGTCTGGGCATTGAAGCCGGGCTGGTCAAGACCCCGGCCCAGGTGGCCAAGGTGGTCATCGCCGAAGTCAACGAGCAGATGCCGCGTACGCTGGGCGATTCGTTCATTCACATCTCGAAGATCAGCTACGCCATCCCGGTCAACTACCCGCTGGCCGAGATGCACATGTCCGACACCAATGAGACCGCCATGCAAATCGGCCGGCACGTGGCCGACCTGGTGGAAGACGCCTCGACGCTGCAGCTGGGCATCGGCATGATCCCCAATTCGGTGCTGGGCCTGCTGAACGACCGGCGCGACCTGGGCATCCACACGGAGCTGTTCTCCGACGGCGTGATGGAGCTCGTCCAGCGCGGCGTGATCACCAACGAGAAGAAGACGCTGCACCAGGGCAAGATCGTCGCCGGATTCATCATTGGCTCCCACGTCCTGTACGCCTGGGTCGACGACAACCCGATCGTCGAGCTGCACCCGACCGAGTACGTGAACGATCCATTCGTGATCGCCCAAAACGACAAGATGGTGTCGATCAACTCGGCCATCGAGGTCGATCTGACCGGCCAGGTGTGCTCGGACAGCATCGGCCCCCGGCTGTATTCTGGCGTCGGCGGACAGGTGGACTTCATCTACGGCGCTTCGCGAAGCAAGGGCGGCAAGCCGATCATCGCCCTGCCGTCGATGGCCGTCATGAAGGACGGGTCGAAGGTCAGCAAGATCGTGGCCATGCTGAAGCAGGGGGCGGGCGTGGTGACGACGCGCAACCACGTGCACTTCGTCGTCACCGAGTACGGCGTTGCCCGGCTGTACGGCAAGACGATCCGGCAGCGCGCCCGGGCGCTGATCGACGTCGCTCATCCGGCCTTCCGCGAGGAGCTGGAGAAGATGGCCTTCGAGCTCAAGTACCTCTAGGCACGGAACGTGGGATGAGCCGACGCGCCAAGATCATCGCCACGCTCGGGCCTTCGTCCGAGGGCGCGGAATGCCTGGCGGCGCTGATCGAAGCCGGCGTCGACGTCGCCCGACTGAACTTCTCCCACGGCACGCAGCTTGAGCACGGCAGCCACATGGGACTCGTTCGCCAGGCGGCTGATCGCGCCGGGCGTCCGGTCACGATCCTGCAGGACCTGCAGGGCCCGAAGCTCCGGACGGGACCGACGCGCGACGGCCAGACGGTCCTCCTGACCCCCGGCAGCCGAGTCCGGTTGTCGGCCGAAACGACCCCCACCACGCCTACGGCGATCAGCATCACCTACCCTGCCCTGACGCGCGACCTGCGTCCCGGCGCGCGCATCCTGCTGCGCGACGGGGAGATCCAGCTTCAGGTCGAACGCGTGGACGGGGACGTTGTGTTGGCACAGGTGACCGCTGGAGGCGAGCTTGGCCCGGCAGCCGGCGTTCACTTCCCCGGCGTGCGCCTCTCGGCCGAGGCGCTGACCGAGAAGGACCTGGCCGACTTGGCCTTCGGACTGGAGCACGGGATCGACGCCGTGGCTCTGTCTTTCGTCCGCCGCGCCGACGACGTTCGCGCCGTTCGCCGGGCAATGGGCGAGCGGGGAGCCGGCGAGCTACGTCCGTGGGTGATCGCCAAGATCGAGCGGGCCGAGGCACTCGACAACCTGGCCGAGATACTGGCCGAGGCCGACGGCGTGATCGTGGCGCGCGGCGACCTCGACCTGGAGGTTACGGCCGAGCGAGTACCCTCGCTCCAGAAGCGCATCATCCGGGAGGCCAACGCCGCCGGCCGGATCGTGATCACCGCCACACAGATGCTGGAGTCGATGATCCACAGCCCGCGCCCGACGCGGGCCGAGGTCTCCGACGTGGCCAATGCCGTGTTCGACGGAAGCGACGCGCTGATGCTCTCCGGCGAGACGGCAATCGGCGACTACCCCATCGAGGCCGTGATGGTGATGGACCGGATCATCCTGGACGCCGAACACAACAGCGCCTTCGGCAGGCCAGACGATGCCGCCGGCGAAGACGACGCCGAGGCGACGACCCGCGCGGCCTGGGCGCTGGCCTCCGATCGGAATGTGGCCGCCATCGCCGTGTTCACCCGCAGTGGGCGGACGGCGCAGTTGATGGCCAAAGTGCGTCCGCCCGTGCCGATCCTGGCCTTCACGCCCGAAGCCGACACACTCCGGCGGGTGAACCTGTGCTGGGGGGTCGAGCCTCACCAGGTGCCGCTGGCAAACTCGGTCGAGGCGATGATCCTGGACGTCGAGCAAGTGATCCGCGCGACGGGTCGCGCTCGGCCTGGGCAGCAGATCGTGCTCGTCGCCAGCCTACCCGTCGGCGCCATGGGTCCGGCCAACTTCACGCTGCTGCACACGCTTCGAGCCTGACAACCCGGGCAGGGCGCGGTAGGTCCCGGAATCAGCGGCCATGGCGTCACGTCGGATACAACCTGTGCCTCCACGGCCGATCGCCACCCTCAGACGAGCCAGAGGAAATGTGGCAGAGGTTGAAGGACTTCGGCTAGACTCACAAGGGCGCCGCGCCGGCGCATGCAATGCCCGTCCCATGCCGGAGGCAGGATGACCCTCGTCGATCCCCACTCCTTCGCCGACCTGAGGCAGGCACGCGTCCGGCACATCGATCTTGATATCGATGTTGACTTCGAGGCGCGGCGCCTGCAGGTGCACGCCGCCTACCAGCTCGATCGGCCGGTGACCGGCCCGCTCGATCTGGATGGCCGCGACCTGACCGTCGTTCGCGCTCAGGCGGCCGGACGCCCAATCGCCTGTGAGACCGGCCCCACGGACAAGGTGATAGGCCAGCGGTTGCGCCTTCTGGATCTGGGCGGCGTTGACCGGTTCTCGATCGACGTCGTGACCTCGCTGCATGCATCTGCACTCCAGTGGCTCGAGCCGCGCCACACGGCTTCTGGACGACATCCGTTCCTCTACAGCCAGTGCGAGCCGCTGCATGCGCGCAGCATCTTCCCCTGCCAGGACACACCTTCTGTCCGCTTCACGTACCAGGCCCGTCTCTCCGTGCCACTCGGGATGAAGGCGGTCATGGCGGCCGAGGCCACCGGTCGGGAGGACCAGGGCCCACGACAAGTCTTCGCCTTCTGCATGCCGCAGGCAATTCCCTCGTACTTGTTCGCGATGGCGGTCGGGGACCTCGTGTTTCAGGAGCTCGGCCCGCGCACTGGTGTGTACGCGGAGCCGCCATTGCTCGAGGCCGCCGCCTGGGAATTCGCCGAGAACGAGGCCAAGCTCACGGCCGCCGAAGGCCTGTTCGGGCCGTACGAGTGGGACCGGTACGACCTGCTGGTGATGCCCCCCTCCTTCCCCATCAACGGCATGGAGAACCCGCGGCTGACCTTCGTCACGCCGCTGGTGCTCCTCGGCGATCGGAGCCGGACGGCACTCGTGTCCCACGAACTGGCGCACGCCTGGACCGGGAACCTGGTCACCAACGCGACGTGGGACGATTTCTGGCTGAACGAGGGTTGGACCACCTACGCCGATCACCGGATCACTGAGAAGCTGGAAGGGCCGGAGATCGACGGGCTGTTGCAGATGGTGCTCCTGGATGTCCTGCGTGAGGACATCCGCGCCTTTGGTGCACACTCCCCCGTCACCTGCCTCAAGACCTCCCTGGCCGGCATCGACCCGGATGCCGTGTTCTCGCGGGTTCCCTACATGAAGGGGCAGCTGTTCGTCCTGAGCCTCGAGCGCGCTGTTGGCCGCGAGCGGTTCGACCGCTTCGTGCGCTCCTACATCGACCGATTCCGGTTCCAGTCACTGACGACCGCGGAGTTCGTTGCCTTCCTGCAGGCGGAGCTTCCGGATGTGCAGCAATCCGTTGACCTCGACGCGTGGTTGTTTGAGCCCGGCCTGCCGGCCAGCATCCCGGAGTTGCGTTCCAGCCTGTATGATGAGGTCCAGCACTGGATCATGGAGTACGGTCATGGCAGGCTGCCGCTGGCGGCCATCGTGCCCGGCTGGCATCCCGCACAGACCGCGCTTTACTTCCGCCTGCTGCCCGCCCGCATCCCCGTCGACGACTGCCGCCTGCTGGAAGACCTATTCGAGCTCAGGACGACTCGCCACACGGTCCCCTTGTTCGAGTTCCTGCGGCTGGCCATCCGAAGCGGCTATACGCAGGTTTGGCCGACCGTCGAGCGCTTTGCCGAGACTGTCGGAAACGAGTACCAGCTCAAACGGGTGTTCCATTGCCTGGCAGACAACGACTGGGCGCGCCCGCTCGCCCGTTCCCTGTTCGAACGCGTCCGGCACCGCCATCATCCGATCACGGTGGGCATCGTCGATCAAGTTCTGAGCGACGCCGGCGTTTGACCGCCATGTCCTCGCCGGTCTCGCCAAGATGCCGGCGGCCGCTCCGCGTGCCCAGTGTGTGCAGAGGGACCCATGGGCGGCGCGGCTCGTCCCTACATCCGCCGCGTTCCCCCCGCCCGGGCTAGCCGAACATGCCCGACGGCCGTTCGCCGTCCTCGGTCGTGCCGGCGGGTGGGACTAGCAGCGGCGGCATCTCGGTCGTGTCCCGGCGTGGGACAACCGGCGCCGAAGCCTCGGCCGCGTACATTGTGGTTGGGCGCGCCCCCCGGCGGCCGATCAGCCCGAGCACCAGGAGCAGCAGTCCGGCACCGGTGAAAAGCAAGGCCTGAAAGGCCTGCGGGCGCAGGATCGCCGAGCCGATCGCTCCGCCCAGGGACTGAACGATCTCGCCGAGCGCCGGGATCGCACTCACACTGGCAGCCATTCTGGCCAGGAGCACCCTAAGCAGCGCTGCCCCAAGAACGACCGGGACGAACGTCAGCAGCCCTCCCAGCATGAGCGGGACGCCCCACCAGCGTGTCAGCCCACGCCAGGATCGCACGGCCATCGCCATGATCACGCCCAGGAGCGACAGCGATGCCAGGATTCCCCAGCGCGCAACGAACCGCACCGTACGTACCTGCTCCTTGACCAGGAGCAGGTCGTTGGTGGAACTGTAGTCCTGGTCCAAGACCGGCAGATCCGCCGGCAGCGCGTCCGCCAACAACCGCAACGACCCCGTCAACGTGCCCACCAATAAGCCCCTCAGCGGTTCGGGCGGCTCGCAAGACGGGAAGCCCTCCTGCCCCGGGACCGCGCCGATCCCGAGCATGCGGGCGACGTCCTCGAGCGTGCAGGCAGGCCAGGACTCGACGATCGTCTCAACCACACCGGACGCCGCCGGGCCCCGCAGCTGGGCTCGTAGCGGCTCGGTATCAACCGTCAGCAGCAGTCGCGTCGACGGGCTGTCGAACCAGGCGAAGAACGCCGTCGTGACGCGCAGAATCTGATCCTGTACCCACGCGTCGGGCAGGAGCCGTCCGATCATGGCCTCGCGCTCGTCCGGCGTCAGGTACTGGGTGGCGGCCTTCAGGTTCAGGCCCTCGAGACTCGCATCACCGGCGAACAGATTGTCGACGACTAGCTGGCGCAGCATCCCCGATTCGACCAGCCGACCTGACACGACCTGGCTCAGCGTCTGCGGATCGAAGACGACCAGGGCCAGATTGCGCGCCAGCAGCGTGACCGGCAGCAGGACGACGAACAGCGCCGCCGCCAGCCCGGCGAGCAGGCGCCCTACAGTACTCAGGCAACTCGGCTTTCCGGACATCGCGTGCCTCCCTGTGGCCTCAGTCGGCCCGCTGCGTGGCCTCGCGCGTGCGTGGCCTCGGAACCAGCGCCGCCATCACCAATCCGGCCGAAATCAACCCGGCGCCAATCCAGAAGCCAAGCCCCAGCGACTCATGCAGCAGCCATCCCCCCAGCGCCACGCCGACCACCGGCTGGGCGAAGAACAGCAGCGACACCACGCCGGCGTCGAGCAGAGCCAGGGACTTGTTCCACAGGTACATGGCCCCCGCGGTCGAGACGATCCCCAGGTAGAGGACGCCGGCGATCACGCCGGGGGTGATGGCCCCCACCCCGATCGTCCGCAACTCCACCCACACCAACGGCAGGCTGATCGGCAGGCCACCGAACAACACGATGAAGCTCACCTCGAGCGTGTTCAAGTATCCGGAGGCCTGTTTGACCATCACCGAGTACAGCCCCCAGGAGAGGGCCGCCCCAAGCAGGGCCAGATTGCCCAGGAACGCCTGCCTGCCCAGCGCGGCGCCACGGGGGTCGAGCACGGCCAGCACGCCAAGGCTGGCCAGCGCCAGCGCCGCCAGCCGCCGCCCGGTCACGGGCTCCCTCAGCAGCCACGCGCCAAAGAGCAGGATGAAGACCGGTGAGGCGGACGTGACCAGCGAGGCGGCGGCCGCCGTCGAGAGCTTCGTGCCGGTGAATTGCAGGCCGAGCGAGATGCCGTAGCCGACCAGGCCGACGAGCAGAACGCGAGCCCAGTCGCGGCGCGTGGCCCGGAAGCCGCCGCGGGCCACGATGACCGCCCCCAGACAGGCGGCGCCCAGGATCAGCCGGAGCGTCAGGAGCGTGAACGGCGGGATGACGTCCAGCACGACCTTGCTGACGACGTACATACCGCCCCAGATTCCGGCCGCCGTGAGTCCGGCGAACACCCCGAAGGATCTCATCTTCCCTCGCTGGGTGGCGATTATACCTTCGCACTCCGGCTGACCGGGCACAGCCAGGTCCGGGACGCGTTGCGTCCCGCCTTCCCGGCGGGACGCAGTCCGTCGCTCCAGGGAAGGCCTGCCTAGCGGAATTCCGTCAGCAGCCTGTCCAGGGTGTCGCGGGAAGGCCGCAGCACCTCCGGCGGAAGCTCTACGATGGGCGTGTCCACCAGGCCGGCGGTGTCCTGCAGGATCGGCTGCTCATCGTTGAGGTACAGCAGGCCGGTGATGAGCTCATTGTTCACCCGCGACTGCTCGAGCAGCATCAGCGCCGCCATGCGGTCGCGCGGGTTGTACTCCCGCTCGAGCTTCCTGAGGACCAGCCTGGAGCCATCATGCATCTCGACCGTCGTTGAATCCCCCGGCTCGTAGTCGACGTGGATCTCCTGGAGCTCGGGAATGACCGACATGTCGTGGATCGGGTCCTCGTGTTCTTTGCCCCACGTGTAGCTCTTGGTCGACTCGTCTCGGTTGTTGAAGGTCACGCATGGGCTGATGATGTCCAGAACGGCCGTGCCGTTGTAGCCCAGTGCCGCCTTGATCAGCTCCTTGACCTGCCGCGGGTCGCCGGCAAAAGAGCGGGCCACGAAACCACAATTGGCCGCCAGCGCCTCGATGCAGATGTCAACCGGGTTGAAGGGGTTCTCGACGCCTTTCTTGAGCACCTGGCCCTTGTCGGCGGTTGCGGAGAACTGGCCCTTGGTCAACCCGTACACGCCGTTGTTCTCGACGATGTAGACCATCGGGATGTTGCGGCGCAGCATGTGGATGAACTGGCCGATGCCGATCGAGGCGGTGTCGCCATCGCCGCTGACGCCGATGCCGCGCAGCCTGCGATTGGCCACCAGTGCCCCGGTGGCCAAAGACGGCATGCGGCCGTGCAGGCCATTGAATCCGTGGCTGCGGTTGAGGAAGTACGCCGGGCTCTTCGACGAGCAGCCGATGCCCGAGAGCTTGATCGTCTTCCACGGGGGCACCGACATCTCATAGCAGGCGGCGATGATCTGATTCGAGATCGAGTTGTGGCCGCAGCCGGCGCACAGCGTCGACGGCAGACCCCGGTACTCACCTCGCGTGAACCCGAGCTGATTGACGCTTGCTGGACGTGCTTCCTGAAGCTCGGCAGCCATGTCAGCCCTCCTCGACCGCCAGCAGCGCTTCCGTCACCCACCGGGCGCTCATCGGCAAACCGCTGTTGATCGTCAGCGAACGCAGCTTGGCCGCCTGGTCGGGCACCTCCAGCTGCAGGAGCTGGCGCATCTGTCCGTCGGTATTCATCTCAATCACGTAGATGCGGTGGTGGCCGCGGATGAAGGCTTCCACCTCCGACGAGAAGGGGACGGCGCGCAGGCGCAGGTAGTCCGTGGCGATGCCCTGTGCCGCAAGCCGCTCACGTCCCTCCAGGATCGCCGGGTCCGTGGACCCATAGGCGATCAGCCCGATTTCCGCCTGCCCGTTGGGGGCGCGCTCAATCACGGGCGGGGGCATCAGCTTCCGTCCGGTCTCGAGCTTGCGCCAGATACGATCCATGTTCTTGGACCAGTCGTCCGGCCGTTCGCTGTAGACGCCCTTCTCGTTGTGGCTTGTGCCGCGCGCGAACCACACGCCCTTGGCGCTCTTGGAGCCTGGCAGCGTGCGGTAGCCGATCCCGTCCCCATCGACGTCGCGGTAGCGGGCGAATTCCCCCACCCGCTCCAGGTCCTCATCGTTCAAGACCTTGCCTCGGTCCATGGGCTTGTCGGGGTACGCCAGCGGATCGGTCATCCACAGATTCATGCCGATATCGAGATCGGACAGAACGAACACCGGCGTCTGCAGACGCTCGGCGATGTCGAAGGCCTTCCAGCCGAACTCGAAGCATTCGGTCGGGGAGGCGGGGAAGAGAAGCGGGTGCTTGGTGTCACCGTGGCCCATGAAGCGGGCGAACAGGATGTCGCCCTGGGAGGTGCGCGTCGGCATGCCGGTGCCGGGGCCCATCCGCTGGACATCCCAGATCACGACCGGGACCTCAACGAAGAACGCCAGCCCGACGTACTCGGCCATGAGCGAGAGGCCGGGGCCGGAGGTGGAGGTCATCGAGCGCGCGCCCATCCAGCCAGCCCCCACCGCGATGCCGGCTCCGGCGATCTCGTCCTCGGCCTGGACGATGGCGACCGTCAGTTTCCCGGTGGCGGGGTCGGTGCGGAGCGATGGGGCGTATTCCTGGATCGCCTCCGCCAGGCTGGAGGCGGGTGTGATCGGGTACCAGCCGACGACGCCCACGCCGCCATACAACGCGCCCAGCGCGGCGGCGGTGTTGCCGTCGATCATGATCTTGTTTCCGGTCTGCTGGTCGCGCTGCACGACGAACGGATCGCGCTTGACCAGGTTCTGGCGTGCCCAGCTGGCGGCAGCATCGACCATGCGCATGTTGCTGTCGACGGCCTTGTCCTTGCCGTGGAAGTGAGTCGCCAGGGCGCCGCGCACTTCGGCCAGGTCAATGCCCAGCACCTGCGCCACGACGCCAACGTAGGCCATATTGGCGACGTAGTCGCGCAGGGATTTCGAGGGGCTAAGCAGGCGCAGCAGCTCTTCGACCGGGACCGGATAGTAGGTAAGGTCGTCGCGTGTGCGCGGGGCGGTGATGGCGTCATTGTAGAAGCAGACGCCGCCGGGACTCAGGCCAGCCAGGTCCTCGGCGAAGGTCGCCGGGTTCATGGCCACCAGCAGCTCCGAGCGTTCGCGGCGGGCCGTGAAGCCGTGCACGCTGGCGCGGATGGTGAACCAGGTGGGCAGGCCCTGGATGTTCGACGGGAACAGGTTCTTGCCGCCCACGGGGATCCCCATGCGGAACAGCGCCCGCAGGATGGCCATGTTCGAGGTCTGGCTCCCCGACCCATTGACGGTGGCGACGACCATCGAGAACTCGTTGATGATCGGCGGCCGCTCCGCAGGCCCGGCGCCGGGCGGCTGTGTGGCAACGGCAGGTGCGCTCATCGGGCCAGGCTCCTCTCGGCCTCCTCGGCCGGATGGGGCGAAGCGCGGTGTACCGCCTCGCGAAAGCGATCGAGTTCAATCCGGTCCTGTAGCAGACCGGCGTGCTCGACAACAACACGGTAGCCGGCGTCAAGATCGCCGGCAGCGATCGCCCGAACCATCTCCTCGTGGTAGGTCCACACCATCTGCAGGTACGACAGGTCGGTGTAGACGTTCAGGCCGACAGCCTCGTACGCGTCCCAATAGGACTCGAGCAGCCCGCGCACGAAGGCGTTGTCCAGGCGGGAGTAGATCGCCAGGTGCAGCTCACGGTGCTCGAAATGCGGGATCTGGATTGGAGTGCCACGCAGCTTCTGCCAGGCCTGGTCGATAAGCTGTTGAAGCAGCCGCTTGTCCTCATCCTGGAGTGCCCGCACGGCCGGATACCAGAAAGCGACCTCGATCTGGTTGCGCAGCGCGCCCAGCTGCTCGAAGCTCGCCGGGCTGACGCCCAACGCGTAGCGCAGGCAGACGCGCAGCGCGGCGCGGAAGGAGAACTCCAGACGGCGAATCCCAGTCTTCGGGCGCACGTCAACCAGACCCAGCGCACGGGCGACCTCGAGCTGTTCGCGCAGCTTGGCCGGGCTGATAGCCAACTGATGCGCCAGCTCGTGGATGGCCGGCAGCCGGTCGCCTTCGTCAAGGGGGATCTGAGCCAGGTAGCGCAACAGCTCGTACGGCTGTTCCACGCCGGGCTCACCGCCGTCGCGGCTCGTCTGATTCATAGTATTCATCCTATCAATAGGACAAGACTATTCTAAGGCCACAGTCCCTGACTGTCAACCGGAATCCGCCGCCCTGCCGGGCGGGCGAGGCCCGAAGTCCGCGCGCACATGGCAAGTGTCCGTCTCCCGCGGAAGCCCGCCGGGACATGCGCGGCTCCGGAAGAGCGAGCCGTGTCAGCCGCATCCTGTCGGGGCTGTGCAGTCAGAAGCGCCGGTCAACGGGTACCACAAGCACGCCTCCCGCACGTCCGAGCCGCGCACATGCAAACTGGACTCGCACGACCCTCTGCGCGCAAACGCGATCCGGCGTTGACACTGCCCCGGGCCTCTCTCGCACCCTATCGGCTATGCGCAGACAGGCGCTCATCGCACGTTCAGCCACTGCACATCGGCCCGCTGGTAGAATGCTCAAATGCAGCGACGGAGGATCACGCGCGTGGCCTGGACCGCCCTCGTGCTCGGGGTTGCCATTTCAGCCCTCCTTGTTCCGCGCCTGACGCTCGTGCGCCGCTATGCGAGCCGGATCTTCACGCCGGCCGCCGCACCCGGTCAGCCGATCGCCATCGTCTTTGGCGCCGGATTGCGCCGCGATGGCACTCCGACGCTTGTGCTCGCCGATCGCGTTGCCACAGCGGCCTCCCTCTACCGGGAAGGGAAGATCCAGACCCTCCTGCTCTCGGGTTCGACCCACGGCGCTCGCTACGACGAGGCCGAGGCGATGCGCACCTTGGCGCTCAGACTGGGCGTTCCCTCCGAGGCCATCCTGCTCGACAAGGAAGGCAACCGCACGCTCGACACCTGTCTGCGTGCCCGCCAGGCGTTCGGTATCCGCTCCGCATTGCTCGTGACACAGCGCTTCCACCTGCCGCGGGCGCTGGTGCTGTGTGAAGCGCTGGGGATGCAGGCCGCCGGTGTGCAGGCTGACCTCTCGCGTTACTCCACCCGGGCCCGATGGTTCTGGGAGATCCGCGAGCTCCCGGCGTCCATCGTCGCCCTGGTCGATGCCGCCCGGGCGCGCTGGTCGATGCCTGGAGACGAGCAGGCCGCCGAGGTCATCCCCGGAGCCGGAGGCACACATGGATCGTGACCAGGCCCTGGCCATCGTTCACGAACACATCGCCAACCCGGGGCTCGTCCACCACATGCTGGCGGTCGAAGCCGCCATGCGCTCCTATGCAGCTGATTTCGGGGGCGACCCGGACGAGTGGGGCCTTGCCGGCCTGCTGCACGACTTCGATTGGGAGATCCACCCCACGCTCGAGCACCACCCTCAGGACGGCGCCCCGATCCTTCGCGCTCGCGACGTCCCGGAGATCCTCGTCCGCTGCATCTTGTCGCATGCTGAGCACACGGGCGTGCCGAGGACGACGCCGATGGAGAAGGCGCTCTACGCCTGCGACGAGATCACCGGGCTGATCACCGCGACGGCCCTCGTCCGTCCGTCGCGCTCGCTGCACGACCTGACGGCCCGGTCGGTGCGCAAGAAATGGGGAGACACCCGCTTCGCTGCTGCGGTCGACCGGCACGAGATCGAGCGGGCCGCAGCGGATCTTGGCGTTGAACTGTGGACTCACGTCGAGCGGGTGATTGCCTCCATGCGCACCATTGCCCCGCAGCTCGGTCTCGACGGCACGCGCGCATCTTGAGCGCTGCCGTCCCTCTCGCCCCCACGGCCTCTGCCTCTCGCAAAGCGCCTGCCGGGGTGCTGGTATAATCGCTTCTCGGTCCTAATCCGTGAGGTCAACGAGCTCCATGGACCCTTCCAGAGACCCATCGGCCGGCGCCCCGCGCCTGTGCCCGACGTGCGGAACCCGCCTCGCCGCCGGGGTCACTCGCTGCGTGGTGTGCGGCTCCGATCTGCGGCCGTCGTCGGGCAAGCGCCCCAGCCTGGGCGGGGGCGCGCAGGTGGCGCTGTCGCTGCCGATGGCGCTGGGGCTCCTGGCGGTCTTCGTCCTGCTGACGGCCGGAATCACCTTCGCCGCCGTCAAGTTGACCAGCGTCGGGATTCGTGCGACGCCGACGATCACGCCGACATCGACCGCCACGGTCACAGCAACTCCGCCGCCGACTTTCACCGGGACGCCGGAGCCACCACCTACGGCGCTGCCCCCCATCGACTACACCATCGTGGCGAACGACACCTGTGCCGCCCTGGCCTACCGTTTCGACGTCAGCGTGAAGTCGATCCTCGACCTGAACAACCTGACCTTCGATTGCCTGCTTTCCGTGGGGACCGTGCTCAAGATCCCTCAGCCGACTCCGACGCCGTCGCCCGAGCCGACGGTTACGCTGCTCGCGGCCGAGGCGACCGAACAGGCCTGTGACCGGATCTCATACACCGTCGAAGCCAACGACACGCTGGCGGGCATCGCCTTGAACTACAACGTCGAGCTGCAGGCCATCAAGGACTACAACGGCATGCCCGGCGACACGGTGTTCATCGGCCAGGTGCTGACGATCCCGCTCTGCCGCCGGCTGCCAACGCCCGGCCCGACGCCTACCGCCACTCCGCCGCCGCCCTACCCGGCGCCCAACCTTCTGCTGCCCCGCGACGGCGAGTACTTCTCGGCAACCAGCGAGAGCGTGACACTCCAGTGGGCGTCCGTCGGCGCGCTGCGCGAGAACGAGTTCTACCAGGTTATCGTGGAGGACCTGACCGACACCAGCGGCACCAAGCGCCTGGTCGGCTACGCCACGGACACCAAGTACATCGTCCCCGCCTCCTTCCGGCCGAGTGACACGCTTCCGCACATCTTGCGCTGGCAAGTCTCGGTTGTACGCCAGACGGGCACCGACGAGAACAGCAACCCGCTCTACATCTCCGGCGGGGCTGTGAGCGACCGGCGCCACTTCTCGTGGTCCGGCACTGGCGCCCCGGCGACCCCCACGCCCTGAGGCCATCTAAACGCGTCATCACACGCAAGCGGGGCTC
>Ga0209253_10002832_pt1 | contig 15338 bp, 9 predicted proteins | sample FrelakmetBRP12BR_FD_187145 | JGI IMG/M metagenome (GOLD analysis project Ga0209253, IMG submission 187145) | Freshwater lake sediment microbial communities from the University of Notre Dame, USA, for methane emissions studies - BRP12 BR (SPAdes)... | ecosystem: Environmental > Aquatic >...
ATAAAACAATTAGGAGTTTTTAATCGCTATATGGTGCTTTGATAGATATCTGATAAATAGTGTCTGAACAAAAACCCCTGTGTTGTTGGCTCTATTGTCATTTAGACTGAAGGGAGAAATCTTTAAAATTGCATGAGATTTCGCAGTCACTTCACTCCTTCGAAATGACAACCGATGTGGTGGGTGAGGGTTTTCGTTCTGACATTAAATAAGTCTTTCGTCAACAAACTTTAATGTTTTTTCTTTTCATCGGCGCACCAAGCTCTTTATAAAAATAAGCGTTTAAATCTCATAACTATTTGAAATAAATATATAATATATTTTTTACTTGACACACCAAGCTCTTTTTTTTAATAAATTAATATACATCACCTTTATTGGGAAATCTATATCTGACGACTTCGTTGGAAGTCCATCTGCTGCGTTGTACTCTGATTCATTAGGATCATTGTCCTGCTGCCTACTCGGCCAGGGATCTCCCTGTCCGAGCCTGGCCAAGGCAGCCAAGCCGGCGTACACGCACGTACGCTTCATTCTTACGCATATAAATCTGAGAATTTACCAGCCTCGGGCTGGTTAAATCTCTTTAGAATTATCTTATAGGGATATGCACTTTACTCAACCGACCGCATGGTATAATATGTGGTCATGGAAGAGTCAAGTCACCCTGTTTCTGACGTCGATTACCCTGGAACATTCCAGGAGTTTGACGATTGGTTCCGTAGCGAAAATGCATGCCTTGAGTACATTGCTAGGCTCCGATGGGCAAGTGGTTTCACATGCCCCAGTTGCGGTTATAATGCGAAGAAGCCTTATCTGATGGGTCGAGGCCTTTTCCTGTGCCGAAACTGTAAACGGCAAACATCAGTGACGGCAGGGTCACTGTTCCACCGAACCCACAAACCACTTCGAACGTGGTTTCTTGCAATGTGGTTTGTGACGAGTCAAAAATACGGAGCAAGTGCTCTTGGCTTGCAAAGGGTTCTCGGTCTTGGCAGTTACAATACAGCATGGACTTGGCTTCATAAACTGCGCCGCGCGATGGTCAGGTCTGGAAGGGATAGCCTGATGGGTGCCGTCGAGGTAGATGAGACATATGTCGGAGGCCCTGGATCGAAGATTCGTGGTCGGGGAGCCAAGCGAAAGACGATCGTTGCAATTGCTGCAGAGGTTCGTGGTAGTGGTCCCGGTAGAATCCGTATGGCCACGATCCCTGACGTGTCGGCGCCAAGCCTTCATGCATTCGTTTTGAATAATGTGCAAGAGGGATCCGAGATTCGCACGGATGCTTGGTCTGGGTACAAAGGGATAGAGACTATGGGCTACAAGCATGTCGTAACAAACATCTCCGCAAGCGGAGATCCTGCGCATGTAGTCATGCCGCGTGTGCACCGCGTTGCATCCCTCTTTGACCGTTGGTGGCTTGGCATTCATCAGGGAGCGATTCGTCCGGCCCATCTCGACTACTATCTCGATGAGTTTACATTCAGGTTTAATCGACGTTCATCGAAGGCTCGGGGGTTGCTCTTTTACCGTCTGATGCAGCAGGCGGTAGATTGTGATCCTGTACCACGCCAATTTATCGTGGGTGGCAAAAACATAATGCATAGCAGGTAGTTGAGTTAACTGCATACCCATTTTATCTTATAAAGGTTCCTTCTCCCCTCGAAGGGAGAAGGTCAGGATGAGGGGTGATAAAGATTCAACGACCCCTCACCTCAATCCTCTCCCCTTCGGGGGAGAGGAAGTATATGGTCAGGATAGTTGTAAAATATATTAAATTTCAAATATCTTTTGCTAGTGTTTCGATTTGCAACTACAGCTATGTATTTTGGGTAATTTTCATGGTCAATGGCTCACCCAGCCCTAAGTAAATTCGTAACCGAATTTATGAATCGAAGGATTCAGTGTTTGCGCACCTTGCATCCGAAGCTTTTCAAGTTGTCGTCTGATTTTTGACCTTTTTAGGAGACTATTATACCATGACTCTTTCAAGCTATAGAATAATAACTTTTTTAATTCTATTGCTCTTACAGGTTAGCTGTAGTAGTGGTAAGCAGGTGGAGGGTGCACGCCCTCTTCATGACGCAAAAACTTTTAACAAAGGGTATGATGAAGTATGGAAAGCTTTAGAAGAGGTGCTCTCAGAGGAACTGATGTATCCTATCCGGATAAAGGATAAAAAGAAAGGACTCATTGAAACAGAGTGGATTTCAATAATCAGGCTGCGAGGATCATTGAGATGGGATGTGAGAATTTTTGTTGATCATAAAAATGAGGGGACTGTAGTCACTTTATACTATCGCGTAGAAGAACCCTCTGAAATAAAAGAGAAATTAAAAAATAAGAAGGGTGAAATCAATACCGGTTGGCAAACCTCCCACGAAAGCATAGAAGATGTAGGCACAATCTTAATGTTATTGAGTGAAAAACTTGAGGAAAAATAAAGCACATCCTTGCATAGATTTGCCACATAGAGCTATCTATGCTCTCACGAGCATAACTATAAGGAACGTTTATTCTATTACCTCCTGTTGTTTTTACAAAAGTATTTCAAATAAAAGCCTCTTCAAATAGCTGCGCTTCCTGCCGCGAGGATTTTGTTTTGGTAAAAAACCTTGAACTCTTCCTTAAAAAAGGTGCAGAGAAAGTCAGGGTGGCCCTCACACCCCCCATGATTCAGATGTTCCTCATCTATTTAAAAGAACTGAAAGAATGGAATGAAAAAATTAACCTTACCTCGCTTAAAGACGATTCTGAAATTATTACTAAGCATTTTATTGATTCTCTCTCCTTGGCCCCATTTCTCCCTCCTGAGGCTACTCTTCTAGATATTGGTTCTGGTGCAGGGTTTCCAGGTATACCTTTAAAGATTGCCCTCCCCACCCTCACGGTTACCCTCTTAGAAGCCACTGAAAAGAAGATACGCTTTCAGCAGCACCTGATAAGAACATTAGGGCTTAGCCACATCACCTCCATCCACAATCGGGCAGAAAATGAGGATTTAATAAAAGAATACGGTTTGAATTTTGACATCGTTGTGTCTCGGGCATGCGCTAGTTTTAAAAAATTCTGCCGGCACGGAAAACCCTTCGTAAAGATAGGGGGCTATCTTGTAGCCATGAAGGGAAGGAGGGGCATGGAAGAGTTACAAGAAAGCCAGGACGTAGTTGAGAAACTCTCTTTTGAAGTCGATAACATAGTTGAGCTCTCGCTACCGCGTGATAAGGGAAAAAGATCTTTGATTTTTATGAAAAAAAGATGATTGTTTCACGTGAAACATTTTTATTTTTTGGCTTTTAAATAACCCCTCTTTATGCTATATTCCAATAAATTTTACACTGGTTATTTACTTATAGCATAAAAGTTCTCACCATAAGTTAATCTCCTCAATTCTAAAGTGCAATGGGAAAAGTTATCTGCATCGCTAATCAAAAAGGTGGGGTGGGAAAGACAACTACCGCGGTGAATCTCTCGGCTTCGCTTGCCCTCAACCAGAGGAAAACGCTTTTAATTGATACTGATCCCCAAGGGAATGCGAGCAGTGGGGTAGGGGTAGAAAAAGAAGGTGTCACCCAAAGCATCTATCATGTACTCATCGAGGACCGGGAACTCACAGAAATTATCCGAGAAACTCCTTTCGCTAATCTTTTTATTGCCCCATCCAGTATTGACCTCATAGGAGCAGAGATTGAGCTGGTGAGCGTCAACGGAAGAGAAAAAAGACTTAAAGAACGATTGACCAAGGTAGTAGATGATTACCATTTCATAATCATTGACTGTCCTCCCTCGCTAGGATTGCTGACCGTTAATTCACTAAATGCAGCTGATTCTGTAATAATTCCTATCCAATGTGAATACTATGCCTTAGAAGGACTCAGCCAGCTTCTTAACACAGTGAAAAGGATAAAAAAGGCTTTCAACCCTCACCTTAAAATAGAGGGGTTTTTGATCACCATGTTTGATACACGTAATAACCTTTCCCATCAGGTGGCGAGCGAAATTAAGAATTATTTCCCCGATAAGGTATTTCAGACCATCATCCCCAGAAACGTGAGGCTGGGAGAATGCCCTAGTTACGGTAAACCCGTCTTCTACTACGATAAATTTTCTGCTGGTGCTAAAAGTTACTTAGAGCTCGCTCAAATTATAACCAACGGTGAGAAAAACGATCATGGCCGAGAGAAAAGTGCTGGGTAAGGGTTTGGGGGCTTTAATTCCCGAGGGGGAGCGTGAGTTTGAGAGCAAAGAAGGTGCTGCCTACTACTGCGATATTGATGAGATTCAATTAAATCCCCATCAACCGCGAACCACTTTTGACCAGGAAAAGATCGAGGAACTTGCCCAGTCAATAAAGGAAAAGGGCATTATCCTGCCCCTGCTGGTAAGAGAGCTAGAAAGCGGATACCAGCTCATCGCAGGAGAGCGACGGTTGAGGGCAGCAAAAAGGGCAGGGCTTAAGAAAGTTCCTATTATAGTTAAGAAAGTTACAGAGGCGGAACTCCTAGAATTCTCACTGATAGAGAATCTCCAGAGAGAAAATTTAAACCCCCTTGAGGAAGCCGAAGCATACCAAAAATTGATGAGAGAGTTTACTTATACTCAACAAAAACTCGCTCAAGTACTCGCTAAAAATAGAACTACCATTGCCAATCAACTCCGTCTACTAAAGCTCCCCGAGATCGTTAAGGAAGCCCTGGCAAATAATACGATCACTATGGGCCATGCCCGAAGCCTGTTGAGTTTAAATGAACTACAAAAACAAAAAGAGGCCTTCAGGGTTGTGGTACGCAAGGGACTATCGGTGAGAGAAACAGAAAAGCTGGTAAAGAGACTGAGTCTGGCCAAAAAGAAGGAACCAGTGAAAAGATTAATCCACTTAGAATACCTACGCAATGATCTCAGGCAGTGGCTCGGCAGCCAGGTAAAGATTATAAAGAGCGGAAAGAAGGGAAAGATTATTATAGAATTTTACTCACAAGAGGAACTCGAGCGTATTATTGAAAGGATAAAGGGGGTTCATGGAAGATCAAGTTTCTAAATATGATGCCACCCAGATAAAGGTTTTAGAGGGCTTTGAGGCGGTGAGAAAAAGGCCTGCCATGTATATTGGTAATACGGGGAGTGAGGGTCTCCACCACCTGGTCTTTGAGGTGGTTGATAACAGTATCGATGAGGCCTTGGCAGGTTTTTCTGACCAGATCAATGTCATTATCCACACTGATAACAGTATCACGGTGATTGACAATGGCCGAGGTATCCCGGTAGATATCCACCCGGAGGAAAAGAGGCCTGCTGCCGAGGTGGTGATGACTACACTGCATTCCGGGGGTAAGTTTGATAGCATAACCTATAAGGTTGCGGGGGGATTGCATGGGGTAGGGGTTTCGGTAGTTAATGCCCTCTCTGAACATCTCGGGCTAGAGATAAAAAGAGACGGAAAGGTATACCATCAAGCCTATCAGAGGGGAAAACCCATCTCAAAGCTCGAGGTAGTAGGAACAACCAAGGGTACGGGTACTAAGGTCGTCTTTAAGCCGGATAAAGATATTTTTGAAACCACTGATTTCAGTTTCGACATCCTCTCCCAGAGGCTAAGGGAGCTTGCCTTTCTAAATAAAGGTGTTTTAATTACCATCGAAGACGAACGGGCAGGGAAAAGACATGAGTTTAACTACAAGGGAGGGATTGTCTCCTTTGTAGAATTTCTTAATAAAAATAAAACTGCGCTCTATCCAGAGGTTGTTTATCTCCACGGCGAGAAGTCTTTCTCCGCGCTGGAGGAGGGAAAAATGGCCGAGCAGATTATTGATATTGAGATTGCTATCCAGCACAATGACACCTACACCGAGAATCTATTTTCCTTTGCCAACAATATTAACACTAAAGAGGGTGGTACTCACCTCTCTGGTTTCAGGACTGCTTTAACCAGAACTATTAACAGCTACGCCGCTAAAAACCTCTCCTCCAAGGACTTTAAAGAAAACTTTAAAGGTGAGGATCTTCAAGAAGGCCTTACCGCAGTCATTAGCGTTAAGCTGCCCCAGCCGCAATTTGAGGGACAGACCAAAAGTAAATTGGGTAACACCAGTGTGAAGGGGATGGTAGAACAGCTGGTGGGTGAAAAACTCACCTACTACCTGGAGGAGAATCCCCGGGTAGCGCGAAAGATGTTGGAAAAGGTCCTGGAAGCCTCTCGCGCACGGGAGGCTGCGCGCAAGGCAAAAGAGCTTACCCGGAGAAAGACGGCACTTGAAAGTAGTTTTCTCCCCGGAAAATTAGCTGATTGTCAAGAGGAAGACCCTGCCCATTGTGAAATCTTTCTGGTAGAGGGTGATTCTGCCGGGGGTTCAGCCAAACAGGGCCGGGATCGACGTTTCCAAGCAATCCTGCCGCTTAAGGGAAAAATTTTAAACGTAGAAAAGGCACGCCTAGACAAAATGCTGGAAAACGAGGAAATCAACACCATCATTTCCGCCTTAGGAACGGGGATTGAGAAGGATGAAAATGTCATTCTCACACCTCGCTATCACCGCATCATTATTATGACTGATGCAGATGTAGATGGTTCTCATATTAGAACCCTGCTTCTCACCTTTTTCTATCGAAGGATGCCCTCGCTTATAGAGAGGGGCTATCTCTATATAGCGCAACCCCCTCTCTTTAAAGTGAAAAAGGGTAAACAGGAGGCCTACATTAAAGATGAATCTGCGCTTGAGAGGCATCTTTTAGGGTGTGGTGCTGAAGGGATTGAAATAGCAGCCAAGAACTCCTCAAAACCTCTCAACGGCGAAAGGTTGCTTAACCTTTTGGAAAGGGCTCTTAAATATAGAAAAATATTGGAGAAAATGGAGAAAAAACAATGGGATAGATATATTCTCAATGCCCTTGCCTTTGAAGGCCAGTTCCAGAAAGACACCCTTAAAAACAAAGAGGGTGTAAATAAATTTTTATCAGATATTAAGGGCCGCGCCAGTTTCTTCTACCCCTTCTCCACCTCTGCGGAATACTCCCTTATAGAAGATACCGAACATAGCTGCTTGGCCATCCGCTGCCTTTCAAAAGTCGATGGTATCCTAAAAGAGACCATCATCAATTTCGACCTTTTAACCTCCACAGAATTAGAGGAGCTTAGAAAGCTCGCAGAAGGCTTTAAAAGCATCGGTTCTCCTCCCTTCACCGTCCTCTATAAGAGCGGGGGTGTTGAGTTTGATAGCCTATCCGAGGTTTTAGAATATATACTTACTTCTGGAGAAAAAGGGCAAGAGATACAACGATATAAAGGTTTGGGAGAGATGAATCCTGATCAACTATGGGAAACTACTATGAACCCCGGCAAGAGAACCCTCTTTCAGGTAAAAATAGAAGATGCTATCGAGGCAGATGAAATTTTCACCATTTTAATGGGAGACCAGGTGGATCCCCGCAGGGAATTTATCTACAACAATGCACTCAATGTAACTAATCTAGATATTTAACCTAAAGTAGGATGCAGCACTTACTATGAATGATCCAGAGTTACAGGCCCAGCAGATACCTGTCAATATTGAAGATGAAATGAGGAAGTCCTACATGGACTATGCCATGAGTGTGATTATCGGGAGGGCACTCCCCGATGCTCGGGATGGTCTTAAACCCGTTCATCGCAGGATCCTCTATGCGATGTACGATTTGGGAAATGTGTGGAACAAACCTCATAAAAAATCCGCAAGGATTGTGGGAGATGTCATCGGTAAATACCATCCTCACGGAGATGTCGCGGTGTATGATACTATCGCCCGCATGGCTCAGGATTTTTCTTTACGCTATCCTATCATTGATGGGCAGGGAAACTTCGGCTCTCTTGATGGCGATCCCCCTGCCGCCATGCGATACACTGAGGTGAGAATGGCTGAAATAGCCTCAGAGTTGCTTGCGGATCTCGAAAAGGAAACCGTGGACTTCGTCCCCAACTACGATGGAACGCTCAAAGAGCCCTCCATACTGCCCACCAAAATCCCCAACTTGCTTATCAATGGCTCCTCGGGGATTGCGGTGGGAATGGCAACCAATATCCCCCCCCACAATGTAAAAGAGGTGATAGAGGGCACCATCGCTCTCATTAAAAATCCTGAGTTGAGCGTAGATGAACTCATGAACATAATCCCTGGCCCTGATTTTCCCACCGCAGGTGTTATCCACGGTCGCGAGGGGATTCGAGAAGCATACCGAACAGGTAGGGGGATTCTACAGCTGCGTGCACGGGCGTTTATCGAAAAGAAAGGCAAGGGAGATAGAGAATGTATTGTCATCTCTGAGGTGCCCTACCAGGTAAATAAGGCACGCTTAGTGGAGAGAATCGCCGAGTTGACCCAAGAGAAAAAGATCGAGGGGATTGCTGACTTACGGGATGAGTCGGATCGCGAAGGTGTGCGCATCGTGATAGAGCTTAAAAGAGATGAGATTGCCAAGGTCGTGCTCAATCAATTATACCAACACACTCAAATGCAGATCACCTTCGGTATCATTATGCTCGCCTTGGTAGGCAACCAGCCGAAAGTCCTCAACCTCAAAGAACTCCTCCAGCAGTTTATCAACTTTCGTAAAGTAGTGATCTTAAGGAGAACTGCCTTTGAATTGAAAAAGGCAGAACGCCAGGCTCATATCCTGGAAGGGTTAATAGTGGCTATTTCGAATCTGGATAAAATTATTGCTTTGATCAGAGCTTCTGCTAACCCCGGGGTGGCTAGAGAGGGATTGATGAAAAATTTCAAACTCTCTGAAATCCAAGCACAGGCCATTCTCGAGATGAGGCTCCAGAGATTAACTGCCCTAGAGAGAGAGAAGATCGAAGAAGAGTATCAGGAAACCACAAAGCTTATTGAAGAGCTAAAACAGATACTTGCAAGAGAAGAGCTTGTACGAGAACTCATCGTTGAGGAACTCACCACCATAAACGGAAAATATGGTGATGAGAGGAAAACTGAAATCATTGAGCAGGAAGCTGAAATTAATATTGAAGATCTGATCATCGAAGAGGATATGGTCGTCACCATTACCCACAACGGTTACATAAAACGTAATCCTATTAGCCTCTATCGCAGTCAGCATCGGGGGGGTAAGGGAGTCACGGGAATCACTACCAAAGAGGAAGATTTTGTAGAACACCTCTTCGTGGATTCTACCCATAGCTATATTCTGTTCTTCACCACGAGGGGGAAAGTATATTGGAAAAAGGTCTATGAGCTTCCCCAGGCAGGAAGGTCAGCCATGGGAAAGGCTATCGTGAATCTTCTAAACCTCAGTCCCGAAGAAAAAATCGCCGCCATCCTACCCGTGAGGAAGTTCGAAGAGGGAAAGCATATAGTAATGGCTACGAAAAAAGGGCTGATTAAAAAGACACCGCTCATGGCATTTAGCAGGCCAAGGACCGGTGGCATTATTGCCCTGGGAATCGATGAAGGGGATGAGCTAATCGCAGCCCGGGTAACTGATGGTGCTCAGGAAATCATCTTAGGTTCTAAAAAGGGAAAGGCCATACGATTTAAAGAAGAAGAGGTGAGGCCCATGGGCAGAAACGCTATGGGTGTGAGGGGGGTGAGGCTAGGCAAAGATGATGAGGTTATTGGAATGGAGGCTATCGGGGAAGGTGCCACTATCCTCACCGTCACCGAAAATGGGTTTGGCAAGAGGACCCATACCCAAGAGTATCGCATTCAGGGAAGGGGAGGGATGGGGATTATCACCATAAGGACTTCTACTCGCAATGGAAATGTGTTGGGGATAAAACAGGTTACCGATGATGATGAAATTATGCTCATCACTAACTTCGGAAAGATTATTCGGATTAAAATTAAAGGAATCTCTATTATTGGCAGAAACACGCAAGGGGTCAAGCTCATTGGTGTAGAAAAGGATGAAAAGGTGGTGGGGGTTGCTCTGCTTGCTGAAAAAGAGTAACACCATTTATTTATGAGAGGGTTAGAAGAGAAAAAGTGGTGGATACACGGATTGGTGTCATCGGGGGAGGAAGTTGGGGGACTACACTAGCACATCTTCTAGCAAAAAAGGGGTTTAGTGTAACCCTCTGGGTATATGAACAAGATCTCGTCCACTCCATCACCACCACCAGAGAAAACCCTCTCTATCTCCCAGGAGTAAAGCTCTCCCAAAACATCATCCCTACTAACTCTTTAGAAGAAGTCTGTCGAGATAAAGACTTCCTCGTCAGCGTCTGCCCCTCCCAGGTGGTAAGACAGGTAGTAGAGAAAATCGTTCCCTACCTCACACCCCGCGCACACCTGGTGAGTGCTACCAAGGGGATTGAGAACAGCACCTTGCTCACCACGTCAAAAGTATTGCAAGAAGTTCTCCACCTGCCAGATGGAAAGCGAGTGGCGGTGCTTTCAGGTCCAAGCTTCGCCCTTGAGGTGAGTAGAGAAATACCAACCGCTGTCACCATTGCCTCAGAAAACAGAGAATTTGCACGCGAGATGCAACAGCTCTTCTCCACTTCCTATTTCCGTGTCTATACCAACTCTGATGTACTCGGAGTAGAGCTGGGGGGGGCATTGAAGAATGTTATCGCTATTGCAGCTGGCATCTCCGACGGCCTGGGTTTTGGCTATAATACAAGGGCCGCGTTGATCACCAGGGGGCTCGCTGAAATATCACGTTTAGCCATGAAGATGGGTGCCAACCCCCTTACCCTCTCGGGCCTCGCCGGCTTAGGTGATCTAATCCTTACCGCCACCGGTGAGTTAAGTCGAAATCGGTCGGTGGGGATTAAATTGGGGAGAGGAATAAAACTCACTCCCATTCTGGAAGAGATGAGGATGGTTGCTGAAGGCGTAAAAACCAGTAAATCAGCCTATGATTTGAGTAAAAAGATGCGCATAGAACTGCCCATTACCGAGCAGGTATACGCTATCTTATACCATGATAAGAACCCCAGAGAAGCCGTACAAGAACTCATGGCGAGAGATTTAAAGATCGAGCAGGGGTAAATCCCCTGCAGAGGCGAGGGCTGATAATGAGTTCACCAGGATCTTACTTCTTAGGTCTGGATATAGGGTCAGTGAGTGTAAATACCGTGCTGATGAATGAACATTCAACAGTAGTAGAAGAATACTATACGAGAACTCTCGGTCAACCCCTTTCGACCACCCACCGAATTTTAAAAGAAATCCTCTCACGCATTCCTTGCTCTCAGCTCATGGGTGTTGCGCTCACCGGAAGCGGGGGAAAACTGACTGCAGAACTCTTGGGGGTAACCTGTGAAAACGAAATTGTTGCCCAGAGTAAAGCAGTTGAATACTTTTATCCTCTGGTAAAAACTATTATCGAGATGGGGGGAGAGGATTCAAAGCTCATCTTGCTCGAGGGTGGTGAGAAAGCGGGGAAAATAAAGATTGCTGACTTTGTGATGAACTCCATTTGTGCCGCGGGAACCGGTTCCTTTTTAGACCAGCAGGCACATCGACTGGGGCTCACCGTTGAAGCATTTGGCAAGCTGGCACTACGCTCACAACATCCACCCCGAATTGCGGGAAGGTGCAGTGTGTTTGCTAAAACCGATATGATTCACCTCCAGCAGGCTGCAACCCCTGATTATGACATCGTGGCCGGCCTCTGCTTTGCGGTGGCGAGAAACTTTAAAAGCACTGTGGGCAGGGGGAAGTCTTTTACCACGCCTATCTCTTTTCAGGGTGGGGTGGCAGCGAACCTGGGGATGCGCAGGGCATTCCTTGAGGTATTGGAGCTTTCAGAAGAGGAGCTGATTATTCCCCACCATTTCGCTTCCATGGGGGCAATCGGGGCGGTACTGCTTGCCTCTGAAAATCATTCTTTCTCTACTACCTTCCAAGGGGTGGAAGGGTTAGCACACTACCTCTCCTCTTCCTCTCCCAAAGAAAGGAAAGGATTAAAACCACTGGAACTTCAAGGCCATAGTACTATTAGTGATACCCAGAGGAGCACCTTTCTTCCAACCACCGGTGAGAAAACCAAGGTGTATCTCGGTGTTGACGTGGGTTCCATTAGCACCAATGTGGTAGTAATCGATGATCACAATAGAGTGCTCTCAAAGCAATACTTAATGACTGCAGGAAGGCCGCTTGAAGCAATCACCAAAGGGCTCAAAGAAGTAGGGGAGGAGGTTGGCAATAGGGTCGATGTCGTGGCTGTTGGCACCACCGGATCCGGTCGTTATCTGACGGGAGATTTCATTGGAGCTGATGTAGTGAAAAATGAGATTACCACTCAGGCCACTGCAGCCATTGCCATTGACCCCAAGGTAGACACCATCTTTGAGATAGGGGGACAGGATTCCAAGTATATAAGCCTCTCTCACCAGGCTATCGTTGATTTCGAAATGAATAAAGTGTGTGCCGCCGGAACGGGCTCCTTTTTAGAAGAGCAGGCTGAAAAACTGGGCATCTCTATTAAGGATGAATTCAGCACGCTAGCCCTTACCGCACCCACACCAGTCTCGCTGGGTGAGAGGTGCACCGTATTCATGGAATCTGATTTAGTCCACCACCAGCAGCGGGGAGTAGGTAAGGCTGACCTCGTTGCCGGATTAAGCTACTCCATCGTATTAAACTATCTCAATAAAGTGGTGGGAGATAAACGGATTGGGGATCATATCTTCTTTCAAGGGGGAACTGCCTTCAACCGGGGGGTAGTGGCTGCCTTTGAAAAGGTACTGGAAAAACAGATTACGGTACCGGAACACCATGAGGTTACCGGTGCTCTGGGAGCCGCTATTCTCGCCCGTGAGGGAAAAGGGAGTGGAAAGAGTAACTTCAAGGGGTTTGATTTAAGTAAAAGAGACTATGCGCTCAGCTCCTTTGAATGTAAGAGCTGTCCCAATCGATGCGAGCTAAAAAGGCTTAAGATAAAAGGAGAGCGGGCCCTCATCTATGGAAGTCGTTGTGAACGATTCGAGATTAAGCGCAGTAAAAAGGGGGGTGAGCTCCCGGACCTTTTTGCTGAAAGAGACCGGTTACTACAGCACGTGTATCAAGAAAGTTCCCCTTGCCCTGAAGATGCCCCTCTCATTGGTGTACCTCAATGCATGTTCTATCACGAACTCCTCCCCCTCTTTTATACCTATTTCAGGGAATTAGGTTTCAAGGTGGTTCTTTCAGATAAAACTAACAAAATAATTATCCACCAAGGGCTTGGGAGTGTAGTCTCTGAAACCTGCGTCCCCATTAAGGTGGCACACGGTCATATTCTCAACCTCCTAGATAAGGGCGTAGCTAAAATCTTCTTTCCTAGCATTATCGATATGGAAAAAATGCACCCCGAGGTTGACCGAAGTTACCTATGCCCTTACGTTCAGGCACTCCCCTATACATTAAGGTCTGCGTTCAATTTTAAAAGGCGAGGGGTAGAGTTGATCAGCCCCGTCCTCTACTTTGGGGATGGCAAAGCCCAGGTGGTAAAAGAGCTGAGTAAGGTTGGAAGGAGGTTCGACAAAAGGCCTCAAGAAATCACCCGCGCGATAGCAAGGGCCTTTGATGCTCAAAATCACTTCTACCACTCTATTAAAAAACGAGGAAAGGAAATTTTACAATACCTCAAGGAAGATCATCCGGCGATGGTGGTGGTGTGCAGACCCTACAACGGTTGTGACCAGGGCATTAATCTTAACCTCCCACGGAAGATCTTAGATTTAGGTGTGCTTGCCCTCCCCATGGATTATCTCCCTCTCGAGGAGAGTGGTCTTGTTAAAGAGTGGCGACAGATGTACTGGAAGTATGGCCAAAAAATTCTGGCAACCACCCACTTCCTTAAATCTCACCCCTCCCTCCATGCTGTCTACCTTACTAACTTTGGTTGTGGACCTGATTCCTTTATCTCGCACTTTTTTAAAAAGAAAATGAAGGGGTTCCCCTACCTTACCATAGAGATTGATGAGCATAGCTCCGATGTGGGTATTATAACCCGCCTGGAGGCATACCTGGACAGTCTTAAAAACACTCGCTCACCGGGAGCGAGAGAAACTATTACACCCCTTAGCCAGAAAGCATCTTTTAGCAGAAAGAAAGAGATTTATCTTCCCAACATGTCAGACCACAGTTTCGCAGTCGCAGCTGCCTTCGAGGCCTGTGGCCTTAACGCCACTGTTTTGCCAGAATCGGACGAGGAAACCCTCAGGTGGGGAAGAAAACTGACCTCGGGAAGAGAGTGCTACCCTTGCATTTTAACTACCGGCGATCTGGTTAAAATGACTCAGCGGGCAGATTTTGATCCCGATCGAGCAGCCTTCTTCATGCTCTCCGGAGGAGGCCCGTGCCGATTTGGACTGTATCATCGATTTCACCGTCTGGTACTCGATGAAATAGGACTCCCCCAAGTTCCCATCCTTGCCCCTCACCAAGATGATAACCTCTATCAAGAGATGGGAGACCTGGGGAAGGGCTTTTCCAAACTAGCCTGGAGAGGGGTTGTCTCGGTAGACCTCCTCCAGAAAAGGTTAAGAACGGTTCGCCCCCAGGAAAGACATGCAGGAGAAAGCGAGAGAGTGTATCGCTACTATTTAGAAAAGATCTGTGAATCAATAAGAAACCGACAGAGGGTCTCCTCAGTACTCAAGCATGCTCATGTTGATTTTGGTTCCATTGAACTCCTCCGGGATCAGAGAAAACCTATTGTAGGAGTTGTGGGTGAGATATATATTCGCTCCAACCGATTTGGTAACGAAGATCTTATCAGCACCATCGAACGGTTGGGGGCAGAGGTGTGGCTACCACCCCTTGCGGAATGGATGCTGTATACCAACTATACCAGTATCCGGAGGAGCTTACGAAAGAGAACTTACGGCAGGTATCTCACGACCTTCCTCACCAACCAGCTACAGAGAGCACTTGAACACCGCTTAACCAGAAGTTTTTCAAACTCTTCCAAGATATCCTTTGAACCTGCCATAGAAGAGATTATTCGACACGCCTCTCCCTATCTCCACCCCACTTTTGAAGGAGAAGCTATCCTGAGTATAGGCAAGACCGTTGATTTTATCCTCAAGGGTGCATCTGGTATTATTAACACCATGCCCTTCAGCTGTATGCCTGGAACCATTGTGCACGGGGTATTGAAACGATGCCAAGAGATTCACCATAACGTTCCTCTCCTCACTATTGCGTATGATGGACAAAAGGAGAGCAATACCATAACCAGGCTTGAGGCATTTATGTATCAAGTGCGGCAGTATCAGGAGAGGTCGCATCTTCCTTCTGCCTAGGGGTAGCACGATGACTATTATCAGCTCTTACATATCTCGGGAATTCATAAAACACTTCCTCTTGTGTCTGGGAGCTTGTGTGGGGTTATTCTTCGTCATCGACCTCTCT
>Ga0209253_10002833_pt1 | contig 15336 bp, 12 predicted proteins | sample FrelakmetBRP12BR_FD_187145 | JGI IMG/M metagenome (GOLD analysis project Ga0209253, IMG submission 187145) | Freshwater lake sediment microbial communities from the University of Notre Dame, USA, for methane emissions studies - BRP12 BR (SPAdes)... | ecosystem: Environmental > Aquatic >...
CTGCCGGCACCAGTCGTACAGATCAGAGCCGGGCGAAGGGGCGTACAGGCTGACGTTGCTGAAGGCAGCACCCAGGTCGCGCACCAGATGGGCCGTGTCGAGCATCTCGTCGGCTGTCTCGGTGGGCAGGCCGATCATGTAGTTGCCAAAGACGCGCAGCCCCAGGCGGTGGCAGATCGCCGCCGCCTGCCGGTTCTGCTCGACGGTGGTCCCTTTACGCAGCAGTCGCAGCACCCGGTCGCTGCCGCTCTCAAAGCCGACGCTGATGGCCCGCAGCCCGGCCTCGACCAAGAGGGCAAGTGAGTCCTCGTGGCGGCAGATCAGGTCGGCCCGGCCCTGGCAGTAGAAGGGCTGGCCGAACGGCTCCTCGCGGTAGGCGTGGGCAAAGTCGACTACCCAGGTCGGATCTTCCAGCAGGCAGTCGTCGTGGATCATCAGGCTGCGGAAGGCGTAGCGATTGCGCAGCTCGCGCAGCTCGGCGATGACCGAGCTCACGGAGCGCCGCCGGACCGACGAACCGAACAGGGCGCGCTCGGCCGGCTGGCAGAAGGAGCAATTGTAGCTGCAGCCGCGGCCGGCGATGATCGTGACCAGCGGCGGATCTAGCCCCAGGACGCCGGGATAGAAGGAGTGCGCTAACTCGGCTCGCACGTCGAACAGGTCGCGGTCGACGAAGGGCAAGGCGTCGAGGTCGGGCGGTTGGCCGCGGATCAGGCGCGGGCTCGGCTCGCCGTGCGCCAGCAACTCGAGCAGCACCGGGAAGGAGATCTCTCCCTCGCCCTGCACCAGGTAGTCGATGGCCTGATTGTCGATCAGGCTCGCAGGGGCCACGGTGGGATGAACGCCGCCGACGATGATCAGCGCCTCTTTTTTCTCGCGGCGGATCAGGTCGATGCACTGCTGGGCGGCGTTGAGATCAGGGCTCGTGATCGATATGCCCCACACCTCGGAGGAGCGGCGGCGCACCTCGGCGCGAAAGTGGCGCCAACCGTGCAGGGCACGCAGGTCGATCAGGTCGACGGTGTGGCCGGCGGCCTTGAGGCAGGCACTCAGGGAGGCCAGACCGTGGTGGATCATGTTCGCTTCGGGCCAGCGGGGATAGCGGCCCAGGCTGTTCCATCCGACGCTGGCGATGCCGACGAAGAGGAGGGTGATGTTCACGGGCCACCCTGTCGGGCCAGCCGGCCCAGGGCCCGCGCCCCACGGCACAGGACGGTGACCAGCAGGTAGCCGGCCTTGGCTGCCGGAGGCTCTTCGGGAAAGGCGCGCATGACCCGCAGCCAGCCCCGCCCATCGCCGCCGCCAGGATAGACGAATTCGGGGTGGAGGCGGCTAAAGCGCACCGCCGAGCGGCCATAGTAGTAGGCGGCGCGCAGCCGTCCCCAGGCCGGCAGGCGGTAGGAGTGGTCGACGACGATGCCGGGATCGTACCAGACGTGCGCGCCGGTGGCCTGCAAGCGCAGGTCGAGGTCGAGGTCTTCGAAATAGCGCAGTCTCTCGTCGAAACCGGCCAAGCGCTCAAAGGCGGCCCGGCGGATGGAACGGTTGGCGCCGTAGCCAAAGGTTACCGGGCCGGGGGCGTGGTATGAGGCGCCGTGGGCAGCGTTCAGGCGATCAAAGATGGCGACGTGGCCCTGGTACTGGACCTTGCCAGCCAGGTTGGCACCCGGGGCACAGGCCACCCGACCGGTCACCGCCTCAGCTTCAGGGTGGGTCGCCCAAGCTGCTGCGTAGCGGCGCAGCCAATCGGGTGGGGCCAGGCAGTCGTCGTCGAGGAAGATCAAGAGGTCGCCGTGGCCGGCCTGAGCGCCGCGATTGCGGGCCGCTGCCCAGCCGCGGTTGGGCTGGTGCAAGGTGTGGACGCGGCCGGCCAGGGAGCAGAGCAGGGCGGCGGTGCCGTCGCGGCTGCCATCGTCGATGACGACGATGTCATGGCCGCCAGGAGGGCTGCATTGGGCCAGTAGGGCGTCGAGGCAGGCCTGCAGCAGGCGGCAGCGGTTGAAGGTAGTGACGATGATGCTGAAATGGGGGGTGTTGCTCACTGAGGAGCTCCACAGGCGGCAAAGGTGGTGAAGGTGACGTCGCCACGGGCAGTCAATTCCGCCGCAAAACCGCGCCAGGCGGCCAGGAGCCCCGGCCGCGGCTGTCCGGCGCTGTCGAAAAAGTGCCAGTGATGGTTGACGACGACGAGAGGATAGCCAAACCGGGTGCAAAAGCCGGCTGCCCGCCGGGCCCGGCGCAGGCAGGCTGCGGGAGAGGCGCGGGGGGTGAACAGGTAGGTGTCGGCGGCGAAAAGGCGGGCTCTGCCCTGGCGCACGACGGGATAAAGGCCGGGCCGGCCCAGTCGTTGTCTCAGCCGGTAGGCCAGCCAGCCCCAGCGGTTGGGCGGAAACATGTTAACCGAGGTGGTGCACACGCTGAAACCACGCTCGATCAACAGGTCCCTGGCAGCGGGGGAAAAATGCTCGTGGGGGGGGATGAAGGTGCACACCGGCACACCTAGCAGGACTGTCCCCAGCCGGGTCAGGCCGTCATCCAGCAGCCTGCGCAGGGCGATCGGGTCGGAGCCAGCCCATTCGCCGGGCGCATGACGGTGGCCGTGCAGGGCGATCTCGGCCCGGCCACGGGCGGTCAGGTCATGGAGAAAAGGCCACGCTCCAGGGTCGGGGCCCGAGTGCCCGGCCAGCCGGGGGACGTGCTCCGACAGCAGCGGTACTACTGCCAGGCAGACCGGTCTGTCATCCGCCCACAACTCGCCGTACAGCGTCTGGAGGGTGTCGGGCTGGGTGCAGGCCGAGATGTCGTCGTCGCGGATGATGACAGCCAGTCGAGGGGTGGTAACATCCGCCAGCACGGAGGAGGCTTGCCCCAGGGAGGGGGCTCGCATGGGGTTGCCCCTATTTTCGGCGGGTCAAGATCACCAGGCCGACAAGCACGCAGCTCAAGATGCTGCCGAACGCAAAGGTTCCAACCAGGTAGTTCTTGCTGGTCGCGATCGGGTAGTAATAGGGACGGAAGATTTTTGGTACGAGCGGCAAGAGGGCGTGGTAATACGGCTGGAGCGTCCCGGCGTCCCGGCGGGAAAAGATGTCGCTATCGCCATCTGCGGCGCGGTCGACCGGGTTGACGGCCGAGTCGGAGGCGGGCGTGGCGTCGGCTCGCGCCAGTCCCAGGCTGACCGCCGACGCGAAGGTCAGGAACAGGGCGATCGATAGCAGGGCTGTCAGCAAGACAGTCCACGCGCGGCGGCGGCGGTAATTTGCGGTCATTGCTGCCTCCTTTGAAAAACAGCCTAACCACTCAGGACACGAAGGTGCTCGGACAGTGTTTTTGGTCCTCGGTGCGACTTCATTGTATCACAATCCCGCCCCAGGGGCAAATGGGGCAGGCCGGCCTCTATTCGTCACCCGGGCCGCCGGCGGTACCAGAGGGAGATGGGGCGGTCGCGGTAGCGGGGCATGATCTTCCGCGCGGCAAACAGACGCAGGATACGGACCAGCAGCATCGGCACATGGTAAAAGACCAGGGCCGGCACCAGGGTCAGGTATTGGATGGGACGGGCATGCTGTAAGAAGAAAAGAACGTGGTTGCGGACGCGCATCCAGCTCTGCCACAGGAAGCGCTTTTCGCCCGACCGTCCGATCTTGTGCCACATCCAGGCGCGGGTAGCCACTACTGTGCGCCAGCCGTAGGCCCGGGCCTTGAGGCAGAAAACACCGTCCTCGTAGTAGGCCCCGTAGCGCGGGTCGAACATGCCGATGGCACGGATCACCTCGGCCTTGACCAAAAAGCCGCAGCCCCACACATAGTCGATCGGCTTGACCGCGGGCAGGGCTTGGCCGGGGCGCACCCGGCGCAGGTGGACCGTGCCGGTCCAGAAGTTGAAATCGCCGCCCATGTCGATGATCTCTGGATCGAACTCGCGCTGCATCAGCGGCCCGGCCACGCCGATGGTCGCATCGCTGCAGGCCGCCGCCACCAGCTCGCTAAGACAATCGGGGGCCAATCGCGTGTCGTTGTTGAGTAAGAAGATCAGGGGAAAGCCGGCTTCCAGGGCAAAGGCCATGCCCACGTTGTTGCCCCCCACAAAGCCGAGATTGGCGCCGTTTTCGATCAGCGTGACATCCGGGAAGCGGTGGCGTATCTCACCCGGCGAGCCGTCGTCCGAGCCGTTGTCGACGACGATGACCCGGTAGTGGGGATAAGTCAGCGCCTGCAGCGACTCCAGGCACTCGACGGTGTCTCGCATCCCGTTCCAACTGAGGACGACGACCGCCACCTCAAGATCGTCGATCACGCCGCACTCCCTGTTTTGCGCCGGACGTGCTGCTGGTAGAGCAGCTCCAGGCGGCTGACGTTCTGCTCCCAATCGTAGGTCTGCTGCACGTGGGCCCGCGCGCCCTGGGCGATGCGGGTCCACAGCAGATCGTCGCGCAGCAGGTCGACCACATGGCCGGTGAATGCCTCGGGATCGTCGGCGACCAGCACTGCCTCGCCCGGCGGCGCCGCCACCCCCTCGTTGCCGATGGTAGTGCTGACCACCGGCCGGCCGGCGGCCATGGCGTCGATCACCTTGTTCATCACCCCGCCGCCGGCCAGGATGGGAGCGATGGCGACGTGGCACCGGGCATAGGGCTCGCGCAGGTCGGGCACATAGCCGGCGACGGTGACCGCCGGATCGTGGGCCAGCTCCTGGACGCGCGGCTGGGGCGAGGCGCCCACGATCTCCAGCCGCGCCCGCGGCTCTCTGAAGCGGATCAGCGGCCAGCAGTGCCGATAGAACCACAACACCGCCTCACAGTTCTCAGCGCGATCCATGGCCCCGACAAAGAGAACGGTGCCAGGCTGGCGCTCGGCGGCGCAGATGTCGCGGAAGCGGTCGACGTGGGTCCAGGGCTGTAATATCTCGACGCCGGCCCCCGGCAGCGCCTCGAGCAGCAGGTCACGGTCGCTGGCCGAGCGGGTCAGCACCAGGTCAAAGCGGCGGCACAGGGTCAGCTCCTGCCCCCGGGCTTGATAGGCCTGCAGGCGGTCCCAGTCGCTGCGCGCGGCCCGCTGCCTGGGCCGGAAGCTGACGTCCACCTCGTCCAGGACGGTGACCGCGCCGGCTGGCACCGCGTCTACAAAGCGCCCCGTCTCGGTCCACTCGAACTGGATCACGTCCGCCCCATATTCAGCCGCTATCCGGCGGATGTGCGCCCGCATCTCTCCCTGCGCCCGCCGGCCAAGGTGCAGCGGGTCGGTGAACAGGCCCCGCCACAGGTTCTGCCACTTTTGCGCCCAGGTGAGAGCCGGGACGACGACCGCCAGCGAGCGGCAATAGGGCTGCATCTCGACGGCATGAGCCAGGTCGCCGGGATAGGGGGCCAGCGACACCAGGTGGACGTCGTGGCCCCGCTCGCCCAGGGTGGCAATGAGGTGAAACAGGTCGGTGCCGCCGGCGTGGGCCACGGTGGGATAGGGTAGTAGGCAGGAGACAAACAGGATCTTCACCGCAGCCCCTCCCCGGCGAGCAGCGGCTCGAGACCGGCCAGGACGGCTGGCCAGGTGTACCGGCTCTCCACCGCCCGCCGCCCGGCAGCGCCCAGCTCTGCCCGCTGCGCCGAATCGCGCAGCAGCCGGACGGTGGCCGCAGCGAACGCCTCGGCCCCATCGGCGATCAGCAGCTCCTGGCCGGCGGCCAGGTCCAGCCCTTCGCCCGCCAGGGAGGTGCCGATCACTGGCCGACCCATGGCCAGAGCATCGAGGATCTTGAGCCGCGTGCCGCCGCCGATCCGCAGCGGGACGACACACACACCGGCGCGGGCCAGGTAGGGCCGCACGTCGGGCACCGAGTCGGCGACGACTAGGTCGGGCGGGTGAGCTAGGGCCCTGATTTCAGGAGGTGGATCGTGGCCGACGAGGTACAGCCGGATTCCGGGGAGATCGCGGCGGATGCGGGGGAGGATCTCGTCTACCAGCCAGCGGGCGGCATCGACGTTGGGCGCCCAGAAGAAGGAGCCTACGAACAGGAGGCTGTCGGGTTCCTCGGCCACACCGGGTTGCGGGGCGAAATAGCCGGTATCGACGCCATTGGGCACGACGGCGATGCGGTTGGCGGGACAATGGCCCGTCAGGCGAGCCCGCTCCTGCTCGGACACGACGACGATCTGCCGGAACAGGGCCGCGGTTCGCCCTTCGTGGCGGGCCAGCGCCAGCGCTTCGAGATAGGCCAGCGCCCAGGCGGGCGATAAGGGCGCCTTGGCACGGGCAAGCTGGCGGTAGAGAGTGGCCTCGATGTTGTGCTTGGAGAGGATGGCGGGCGCGCCGGTGAGCAGGCGGGCATATTCGGCGGCACCCAGGTCATCCAGAAGGGCCAGGTCGAACGGGGGGGGGTGGGCCAGAGCTACGGCCATCTGGGCCGAGCAGCGGGGCATGGCCAGGTCGGCCGGGGATAGCAGGGCGCGGCGCAGCCGGGCCCAAGGGCCGAGCGGGTAGGCAGGGGTGGGTACCGTCCGCACCGAGGCGCACAGGTGCTCGAGGGCCGGCACCCCAACCAGGTCGGCCGGGTCGTGGTAGAAGGCCAGCAGATCGACCTCGTGGCGCTGGGCCAGCCAGCGCAGCAGGTGGTAGCTACGGGTCCGCCCGCCGCTGTTGGGCGGGTAGGGCAGGTAGGCGGCGGCAAACAGGATCCTCACTGCCGCAGCTCCCGGACGTCGGCCAGCAGGCGGCGACCCTGCCAGCAAGCGATAAGCGCGGAGTATAGGGCCAGGCCCACTGCGGCGGCCACGGCCAGGGCGATTAGCCCGCCGCTCATTTGACCGGCGAGCAGGGTCATGATCGCCCCGGCGACCCCTGCTGCTGCGGCTGCCGGCCCGCCATTGGGCAAGAGCCGGACGGGGGTCACTGCCCGGATCTGCCTGACTAGCAGTAGGGCGGCCAGGGGGGTGGACAGGGCATAGGCGGCCGCCACCCCGACAAAGCCGAGCGGGCTGCAGGCCAGGGCCAGCACCCAGGTCAAGCCGGCCCAGCCCAGCGACAGGCGTAGGGCCACGGTCAGCCGGCCGGTGGCCTGCAATACGGGCATCAGCAGGGCGGTGAAGATTCCAAAGAGCGCGTCGACACACAACAGGTAGAGGGCCGGCATGGCCGGCAGCCACTTGTCGGTATAAACGATGTGGACGATTGGTCGCCCCAGGCCGCACAGCAGGGCAATGAGGGGGAAGGACAGCAACGCCGTCCAGCGCAGAGCCAGCTCCAGCGTTGCGCCCAACGCTTGGCGGTCGTCCTGCACCCGGGCATAGGCAGCAAAGCTGATGCGGTTGACCAGCGCCGCCGGGGCCGTTGACAGCGCGGCCAGCCGGCCGGCAAAGTTGAGATAGCCTACTCCCCCCGCGCCGTAGACCATCCCCAAAGCCGGGGCGACGTTGTCCTTGGCCAGGTGGACCAGCCGCTGCGCCTGAAAAGGCCCGCCGAAGCGGAGCAGCCAGTGGACGCTGGCGCGGTTCCAACCCCAGCCCGGCCGCCACGGCGCAAAGGCCCACAGGAGGCCTGTGCCGACGGCCACGCTGGCCAGGAAGGCCAGGCCCAGGCTCCAGATGCCGAATCCCGCCAAGGCGAGGGCCATGGCTGCGACATGGTAGACAGCGGCGCGCAGCGCCCCGGCCAGCGACAGGCGGCCGTACTCGAGCTCGCGCTCGAGTCGCGCCTCGGGAATGAGGGCCAGGGTAGAGATCACCAACGAGAGGGACAGCCAGCGGAAGAGGGGCACGGTGTGCGGCGGCAGGCGGTAGACGGCTGCCAGGGTGGGCGCGGCCAACCAGATCAGGGCCACGCTGACGCCTTCGATCAGGGCTTGCAGGGTAAAAGCAGTGCGTTGGTCGGCGCGGGTCAGCGGATCGCGGCGCTGGACCAGGGCTCCACTCAGGCCCAGCTCGCCGATAGCGTCGAACAGGCCGACGGCAAAGAGGACCACGGCAAAGGCGCCCAGCGTTTCAGGGCTCAGCAGCCGAGCTATGACAATGTGGCTGACCAACGCCAACATACGGATGATTCCGTCGCGCACCATGAGCGCCACGAGTCCGCGCGCCGCCCGCCGCTGCCAATCACTGCTAGACACTGGGTCTGCTTTGCCGTTCATCGTTTGGAGATCAGCCGATCGATCTCCTCGGCAGCATAGTGGGTCCCTTCGTAGGCCCCGTTCGCCATCTCGGTGTCGCCAGCCGCCCAGTACAGGTCGCCGAGGGCGATGTAGGCTGGTACGTGGAGCGGGTCCAGGGCGAGCGCCGCCTTGTAGCGCTCGATGGCCGACTGCCATTGACCCTGGGCTTGGTAGATGCGCCCCCAGCCGACGTAGATGCGCGGGTCGGTGGGACTCAGGTCGGCGGCCCGCTGGCAGGCGGCCAGGGCCAGCTTCAGGCGGGCAGGGTCGGACGATATGCCCCAACGGTAATAGAGATCGGCCTGATCCAGGGCATAGTCAAGGTCATAGGGGGACAGGCGAACCGCCTCGGCCAGGGCTGCCTCGGCCCCGACGAGAGCTGCCTCGTCGTCCAAACCGGCCAGGTAGCCGTAGGCCAGCAGGGCATGATAGCGATCCTGATCGGGCGCCAGACGCAGCGCCTTCTCGTAAGCGCGAATGCTGGCGTCCCACTGCGAGTCTTGGGCCAGGGCGGTCCCCCGCGCAGCGTATAGGTCGGCCACGACCGGCAATAGGTTAGTGACAACGATCAGGGCCAGCGCGGCCGCGGCCAGCAGGCCGCCGGTCACAAGCTGCCAGGCCGGGAGCGGAAGGGCAGGCCGAGGCAACGGCTCGGGGCGCGGGGCGAGGGCTTCGATCCAGCCAAGGTAGAGCCATAGGAAGGCCGCCGGGGTGACGGTGACAAAGCTGAGCTGGTGCTGGAGCAGGTAGGCGACGACGGCGCTAAGCAGACCGGCGAGGAGCAGTTGGCGGGCGGGGTCGGCGGTGCGCCGCAGTACGGCGAGGCCGCGGACCACGACGACGACGATCACGGCCAGGTACAAGGCCGCACCCACCAGACCGGCGTCGACGGCCAGATCCAAGATGAGGTTGTGAGCGTGGTCGCCGGTGGCATCCGGCCCGCCGTAGACGGCCAGCTCAGGCGGGTAGACGCGCGAAAAGGCCAGGGGGAAGGTGTCGGGGCCATAGCCAAGCAGCGGCTGGGCGGCGATTAGCGATGACACCGCCTGCCACTCGAGCAGGCGGATGCGGGCCGCCGCCGATTTGCCGCGGAGCATGGAGTGGAGCGGCTCAAAGGGTGAATAGGAAACGATGCCGCTGGGGTCGGCATAGGCCAAGGCCGCCACGCCGCCGACGAGCAGAGCCACAACCAAAGCCGCCCGCCAGAAGAGGCGCGTCCGGCGGCGGATCCACGCCAGCAGCAAGAGGAAAAGCAGGCCACTCCCTAGCGCTGCCAGCCAACTGCTGCGGGAAAAGGTGAGAAGGAGACACAGCCCCTGCACCGCCAACAGCCCGGCATAGGCCAGCTTGCCTGCTCTGCTTTCTGCCGCCAGCAGCCGGACGGCGGTCAAGGGGGTGATCATGACCAGGTAGGCGCCCAGAAAGTTGGGATGGCCAAGGGTGGAGACGGCGCGGTTCTCGGCGCCGGCCTGCCACGGCAGGAGGTCGAGGCCGGCGTACTGGACGATGCCGTACAGGCTAACCGGCAGGCTGGCGAACAGGATGGCGGTCAGCAGCCGGTCGGACTGGTCGGGGGAGCGCAGGCAGGCGTAGGCCAGGCCGAACAGGGCCAGGTAGCAGAGGAGGGTGTAGCTGCCTTGGCGCCATTCGTAGGAGCCCCACAGGCTGATGCGGGCTGAAAGGGACACAGCGGTGGCCAGCAGCCAGGCAGCGGCCAGGGCCAGTGCGAGGAAGCGAAGGAGCGACGGCCTCGGCCTGAAAGGACGGATCGCCAAGCGGCCGATCAGCCAGGCGCCGATCATGATCGCTACCAGGGAGCGGAAGAGGGCCACTTTGTCGGCCTCGAAGGTGCGACTGCTGTAGACGTTAAAGTAGAGGGGTAGGGCGAGGGCGATCAGGAGCCAGCCATACTCGATGAGATGGTCGCAGGCCGCGGCCAATCTATCGCTGCGCATACGCCCTCCAGGGAGGGGGGATAGGCCGGCCGCCTGGGGCCGGGCGGGCATGGAGATTGGAAGGCCGCGCGGTGTGTCCCATGGGGGGTATTATACCATAGGTCAGGGCGCCGGGCTAGAGGCCAGGGTCGAAAACCTCAAAACCATCTCCGCCCACGGGCTGGGGGATGGTCACCGTGAATCCAATGGCCGCTGCTGTGCCACAGCAGTCTGCACGGATGCGCTGTCGACACGTGCCGCCAGGGAGGCCGATACCAGACCCAGCGAGGAGCAACAGGTCCTGCAAACCAGGATCCGCAGTTTGACAGGTTAGGCCTATAGAGTATAATAGCGCGAAATTTGCGCACAGATCGGTTTTTGTCAGGTTGTTGGCGGGTGGTTGTCAGGCCTTTTGGACAGAAATCGGGTACAATGTAGTGCTGACGCGAGGAGGAGGAATTCCTCGCCTCGCTCATCCCCTGACGGGGATCTGCGTGAATGACAGAGATGGAAACGGCTGTGTGTATCGATTGCGGGGTTGAGATCGGCCTGAATAGGCCGCGAGAGGGGGACCGGCTGGGCTGCCCCAACTGTGGGGCCGGCCTGGAGGTGATCGGCGTGGCGCCGCTGGAGCTGGATTGGGCACACGACGAGACCGAGGGTACCGAAGAGGAATATGGCGAGGAGTGGACGGAAGAGGAGCTAAAGGTAGTGTAGCTCCCCGGACGACGACGGGCATCAAAGGCCCCTCTCTCGCCAGCGGCGTGAGAGGGGTTTTGCTTTAGCCAAGAACACCCTCGAGACAAGGTCTTAACACAAATAAGAAGGTAGGAGATAACGAAAATGGAAGAGGAAAAGGTCGAGTTCGAAGAGCCCCCCGGACGTAGGAGGAGGCCGCCCCACCCGTGGGAAGATGTGCCTCCTGAACAATGGAACGACTGGCGCTGGCAGTTGGGCCACCGGCTGAATACGGTGGAGGAGCTGGCGCAAGTGCTCCACCTGACCCCCGACGAAGTGGCCGGGCTTTCGGCACCGGGCCGCTTTCGTGTAGATATTACCCCCTATTTTGCCAGCCTGATGGATCCCGACGATCCGGACTGCCCGATCCGGCGGCAGGTGATACCTACCGCGCAGGAGGTGGCGCCGTTCGAGGCGGAGATGGCCGACTCGCTGGCCGAGGACGCCAACTCGCCGGTGCCGGGGCTGGTCCATCGTTACCCCGACCGGGTGCTGATGCTGGTGACGACGCAGTGTGCCAGCTATTGCCGCTACTGCACGCGCAGCCGGCTGGTGGGCGATCCGACAGCGCAGTTCTGCCGCAGCGATTATGAGGCGATGATCGCCTATATCGCCGCCCATCCAGAGGTCCGCGATGTGCTGATCTCGGGCGGGGACCCACTCATCCTGGCGCCGCGGATTCTGGAGGACCTGCTGCGCAAGCTGCGGGCGATCCCGCACGTGGAAGTGATCCGGATCGGCAGCCGGGTGCCGGCCTTTTTGCCGCAACGGATCACGCCGGAGCTGGTGGAGATGCTGAAGCAGTTCCACCCGCTGTGGATGAATGTCCATTTCAACCACCCGAAGGAGATTACGCCCGAGGTGGAGACGGCGCTGGCACTGCTGGCCAACGCCGGGATCCCACTCGGGTCGCAGAGTGTGCTGCTGGCGGGGGTCAACGACTGCCCGAACATCATAAAGGACCTGGTGCACAAGCTGGTGCGCAACCGGGTGCGACCCTACTATCTGTACCAGTGCGACATGGTGCACGGGGCGGGGCACTTTCGGACGCCGGTGTCGGTCGGGCTGCAGATCATGGAGTCGCTGCGGGGCCACACCTCTGGCTTTGCCATCCCGACCTATGTGATCGACGCGCCGGCCGGCGGGGGCAAGATCCCGATCCTGCCTAACTATGTGCTGAGCCAGTCACCCGACCGGGTGGTGGTGCGCAACTATGAAGGGTTTATCAGCGCCTACGCCCAGCCGGAGGTGTACCAGCGCCACGATCCGCACACCTGCCTGTCGTGCCGGCAGATTGAGGCGGCGGACGAGGGTGCGCAGGAGGGTGTGGCCGCGCTGCTGCGCGGTGCAGCGCTGGCGATCAAGCCGGAAGGGTTTGAGGTGGCGCACAAGAGAGCCGGCAGCGGGCAGCCGGCGGTGGCTGTGCAGCTGCCGGTCAAGTCCAAAGGGAATGGAAATAGGAACGGGAACAGCAGAGCTGCCATCTCTCAGCTTTCAGCTCTCAGCAGTCACTCGCCGGTGGCTGAGCTTGAGCTGACGGAGATGGCCGTCCAGGTGCCGGTCAAGTCGAATGGAAACGGCAACAGCCACAAAAGGTAGCTGATAGCTCACCAGGAGGGAACCCAACATGCGCGTTGCGCTTTTGGCTAATCTGAAAAAGAATGCGCCGACCTGGCCGGGGATGACGCCGGACCAGTGGGACGACCTGGACTCGCAGGAGACGATCGAGGAGATCATGCACGCTCTCAGAGCGGGCGGCCACAACGTGACGTTCCTGGAAGGGGACATCTCGCTGTACGACTCGCTGCGCCAGGTCAGGCCAGATATCTGCTTCAATATCTGCGAGGGGCATTTCGGCGACTCGCGCGAGTCGCAGGTGCCGGCGCTCCTGGAGATGCTGCGCATCCCGTACACCGGGTCGAGGGTGCTGACGCTGGCGCTAGCGCTAGACAAGCCTATGACCAAGCGGGTGCTGGCCTACCATGGGCTGCCGACGCCGGCCTTCCAGGTGTTCGAGCGGGCGAACGAGCCGCTCGACCCCGACATGCAGTTTCCGATGTTCGTCAAGCCGAGCCGGGAGGGGACGGGCATGGGGGTCAGCGCCGAGTCGATCGTGCGCGACGAGGTGGAGCTGCGGGTGCAACTGGAGCGGCAGCTGGCGCGCTACCAACAGCCGATCCTGGCCGAGCGGTACATCGCCGGGCGGGAGGTGACGGTGGGGATCATCGGCAACCTGACGGCGCCGGTGGCCATGCGGGTGCCGGAGGATGAGGATGCGCCGCGCGTCCAGCGCGGGCTATACTTCTTCCCGCCGCTAGAGGTGAACGTCGCCGCCTACCAGGAAGAGGAAGGGGGCGTCTACACCAACCGGATGAAGACAGAGCTGGCCCACGACTGGTACTATCTGTGCCCGGCGCCGCTGCCCGCCGAAAAGGTGGAAGAGCTGCAGTGGCTGGCGGCGGCGGTGTTCCGGGTGACGGGCTGCATGGACGTGGCGCGCATCGATTTCCGGATGGAGGAGAACAACGGCGAAAAGCCCTATATTCTGGAGGTGAACCCGCTGCCAGGGTTGAATCGGGGGTATTCGGATCTGTGCGTTGAGGCGCAGGCGGCGGGATGGACGTACGAGGAGCTGATCAACCGGATTTTGGACGAAGCGATCAAGCGGCACGGGATGTAGAACACCAAGAGTGAAACCTCCCGCAGGTTTGGCAACCTACGGGAGGTTTATTTCATGGAAGCCAGCCCTCCTGGAGCTTGTCCTACGGGTTCAATCATGACTCTACTGAAAAAAGGTCAGAATCGAGCCTAATTGCATCCGAATTGGCGAAATCGCGACACAGAAACTGACTGACAACACATGAATATCATCGCAACTGATGCCTTCACGATGACAAGATTCGACATTCCGACCTTTTTTCAGGGGAGTCAATCATGAATCTGCAACAGCCGTAACTTGCTTCAGGGCCATCGTTGCGCTATAATGGTTCGATTCCACCTGATGGGGAGCAAGAAAGGAGCGATGGACAAGGTTATCACGGCCGCCGTCCCAGGCGAACATCTGCAAGCAGCTGTTCAGGCTGAGGCCCAGGAAGCTGCTGAGGACAAGACGATCCTTGCGGAGGCCGGCCAACCCATGGATCCAATCGTAGGCGCTGCCCGATCGATTCCGCCGCTCGCTCGCTCGCTGGTCGGCATGGCGTTGGTCGGCTTTGTGCTGCTGTTGCTGCACTGGGGTGCTGAGGTCCTGACACCCCTCATGGTTGCCTTCTTTCTGATGGCGTTGGCTATGCCCTTTTACCGGTGGCTGCAGGCGCGGGGTCTGAAGCAGGGTCTCGCCCTGCTCCTGTTGATAGTCGCGCTGGTGGTGGGTGGCGTCATGCTGGTGGCGTTGGTCTTGGTGGCGATAGGACACCTACAAACCGGCCTGGTCGCCTACAGCGACCAGTTGACGGCGCGGCTTGCGGACGTCGAGTCGACGCTGGCTCAGCGAGGCGTTGAGTTGGGCGCGTCCGATCAGGCCGGTTCTGTCGCAGCGGCCGTGCTGGGTGGTTTGCTGGCAGCGATTGCTGATGCCGCCAGCACCGCCCTTGTCAGCTTCGTGATTGTGGCCTTTTTCTTGCTCGAGTCATCGCGTTTCATACGGATCATGCAGAGCGACCAGATTCGGGCACTGCCGGTGCTGGGCCAGGTGCCACAAGTAGCCCACACAGCAGTGCAATATTTCGGGATTCGGACGCGGCTGAACTTGCTGACAGGCGTGGGAGTCTCGGCGATTTGCTTGCTTCTCGGCGTGGACTATCCGCTGCTGTGGGGCGTGACAGCCTTCTTCTTGAGCTACATCCCCTACATCGGCTTGCTCACGGCCATGATACCGCCCGCGTTGCTGGCACTTGCCGAGCTTGGCTGGATTCAGGCGCTGATCGTGGTCATCACCATCACGGCGATGAACGTCATGGTCGAGAACGTCTTGGAGCCCGGCTACACGGGCAAGCAGCTACGGCTGTCGCCGACCGTGGTCTTTTTTTCCTTCTTTTTCTGGGCCTGGCTGCTGGGGCCGGCTGGGGCCCTGTTGTCGATGCCTATCACAGTCCTTTTGGCGTTGGTCCTCCGGCACGACGAGAGCACGCGTTGGATGGCGCAGATCATCGACCGCGAAGGCTGATACCCCCGTCGTATGGCAACAGTCTCTGGGTTAGCTCAACGGCACCACAGAGACGCATTGCATCGATAGCATGAGCGTGGCAACCACGGGGGGCGAACATGCAGCCGGCAACAAGTGACACCAATCCTTTCGCGCGTGTCGCGCGCTCGCGCGGCCTCAGCCGCTGGATTCCGGCCCTCACCGCGGTGCGGACGTATCGGCGATCTTGGCTGGCAAGGGACCTCTCGGCGGGGTTGGTGCTTACGGCCATCCTCATCCCGGTTGGCATGGGCTACGCCGAGGCTGCCGGCCTGCCCGCAATCTACGGCCTGTACGCCACCATCGTCCCGCTGATCGCGTACGCCATCTTCGGGCCGAGC
>Ga0209253_10002834_pt1 | contig 15333 bp, 18 predicted proteins | sample FrelakmetBRP12BR_FD_187145 | JGI IMG/M metagenome (GOLD analysis project Ga0209253, IMG submission 187145) | Freshwater lake sediment microbial communities from the University of Notre Dame, USA, for methane emissions studies - BRP12 BR (SPAdes)... | ecosystem: Environmental > Aquatic >...
TCCAACAAAAGACTCAGGGGACGATTGCCGTCTATGACCTTGGCGGGGGGACCTTCGATATTTCCATCCTGAAACTCAAGGACGGCATCTTTGAAGTCCTGGCGACCAACGGCGACACCCATCTCGGAGGTGATGACTTCGATCGTCAGATCGCCGATCTCTTCGTCAGGGAAATTCGCGAACAACATGGACTCGATTTGAACGCCTATCCCGACTATATGCAGGGGGTCAGACTGGAAGCCGAACGGACAAAGATCAGACTCTCCGATGAGCTGAAAACCACGGCCATCCTCGATCTGCCAGAGGGCAAAGGCCGGTACTCGAGAGACCTCACGCGCGATCAACTCGAATCCCTCACCATGGACTTGGTGGAGCGCACGCTCGGGCCCTGCCGTCTCGCCTTGAAAGACGCAAGCCTCACCCCGAACGACATTGATGAGGTGGTCCTCGTCGGAGGCTCGACTCGCATGCCACTGGTCCGCCGACAGGTCGAGGTGCTCTTCGGGAAACAGGCTCATTGCGAATTGAACCCGGACGAAGTTGTCGCGCTCGGCGCAGCCGTCCAGGCCGACATTCTCAGTGGCGGAACGACCGATCTGTTACTCCTCGATGTGACGCCCCTCTCCCTTGGTATCGAAACCATGGGGGGAGTGATGAGCAGCTTGATTCGACGCAACACGACCATCCCGGCCAGTGCCAAGGAAATGTTCACGACCTATGTCGACGGCCAGACCGGCGTGGATATCCATATCCTCCAAGGCGAACGCGAACTGGTGAAGGATAACCGCAGTCTGGCTCGCTTTCGGTTAAAAGTACCTCCGCTGCCGGCCGGCGTCCCTCGTATCGAAGTCACGTTCCTCATCGATGCGAATGGAATTCTGAATGTCTCAGCGCGGGATGTCCGAACCGGCGACACTCAATCACTCGCCGTGAAACCGTCGTACGGCTTGAGTGACGACGAAGTCGAACGGATGATCGGCGAATCGTACAAGTTCGCCGCAGACGATTTGAAAGCACGTCAGTTGATTGAAGCCAGAACCGAGGCTGAGGCCATCCTCATGGCCACAGAGAAAGCCCTGAAGCAAGGCGCGCACCTAGTGGGAGAGGAAGACCTGTCCTCGATCAGGGCCGCGATGGCCGCCATCGAGGCAGCCAAATCAGGAGAAGATCACAAGGCCATCCGAGCCAAGATGGCTGATCTCGAAAAGGCCACCCATCATCTTGCCGAAGTCTTGATGGACACCTCGTTGAAAGAAGCCTTGGAGAATAAGAAGCTCTCAGAAATAACGTAACGACTACTCGCACGCGCGTCACAAGCGACGAGAGACAGATACGAGGAGTTCCTGATGGATCTTAAGTGGCAAGACGCGGAAGATATCGCCATTCGGTTAGTCGAAGAGCATCCGGAGACAGACCCTCTCACGGTTCGATTCACCGATATGCACGCCTGGATCGTGGCACTCCCGGATTTCAAGGACGATGTAAAGAAGTCGAACGAGAAGATTCTGGAGACGATTCAGATGGCCTGGCACGAGGAATATCAGGACTCGAAGTCTTGATCCTGTGAACTGAAAATCCCTGCTCCTAGAGCGTCCCCTCGGGAACTTGATCCAGCTTATAGAAATCAATCGGGTCTAACCGGCGCTGAGGCGCTTGGGTTGGTTCGCTGCCCTTAATAAAGAGTTCGACACTGCCGGTCTGTCCTTCCTGCTCGCCATCGAGTAACCCCGTCGCTGGATCGACATTCACGAATGTCACGCCTTCCGGAATGGTGAAGAACGCCACTGGGAGCGGCTTGAGCGCTTCCTTCATGAAATTGATCCAAATGGGCAGCGCGGCATGCGCCCCCGATTCCGTCTCGCCGAGCGAACGGCGATCGTCAAACCCCACATAAATACCCGCCACCAAGTTCGACGCGCCACCGATGAACCACGCGTTGATGAAGTCATTCGTCGTTCCGGTTTTCCCGGCAATTGGCCGACCAATAACTTTGGCCGCTTGCCCGGTCCCTTTCTGAATCACATCTTCCATCATGTTGGTGATCCCGTAGGCGGTTTCCTTGGAGATCACTGGTAGAGCTTGTAATGCCGCCAACTCCAGCACCTTTCCCGCGCTATCCTCCACGGACACAATCGCGTAGGGCTCCAGCCTGCTTCCCTCATTGAGTAGCACCGCATAGACTGATGTCAGTTCCATCAGCCCCACCGAAGACGAGCCTAACCCCAGCGACAGGTCTGCGGCCAATGGACTAGTGATCCCGACCGTTTTGGCAAACTCAATGACATTCCTGATGCCAACCTTATCCAGCAACCGGACCGTCGCGAGATTGTATGAATGAGCCAACGCATCCCGCAAACTCACCATGCCATGGAACTTGTGTCCATAGTTTTCCGGCTTCCACGTTTTCTCTTCCAGCTCTTGCTCGTAGACAACCGGCGCATCAAGGATGACCGACGCAGGGCTCATCCCCTGATTCAGGGCCGCCGCATAGATGATCGGCTTAAAGGCGGACCCCGGCTGACGATGCGCCTGGACGGCACGATTGTATTCGCTGCGACCGAAATCGTACCCGCCAACCATGGCCCGAATGGCACCCTTCGCCGGCTCAAGCGCAATCAACCCTCCCTCGACGAGGGGCGTCTGCTCCAGTTGTACGTGAACGATGTCGCGCTCTAGTTTCTTTACCATCACCTCAATGACATCACCGGGTTTCAGCACTTGCTTGAGATTCGGATTGACGACGACATCTTTTGCTGTATCCGGCCCAACCAGACGGCGCTTCGCCCATGCCATATCATCAAAGGCGAGCTTAGCGTCCATCGTGCCGACCTGTACCAGAAAATGGTCCTTCGACACTTTCGTGACGACCCCCTCACGATAGTCTCCTGTCTTGAGAATCTGGCTGGCAGTCGCTGCCGCAGCGGGCGGAGCCGGTGCATTCATATCGACCGTTCGAAGCGGACCACGCCACCCTTGACGCTTATCCAGTTCGCGCAAGCCAGCCAGAAAGGCCGCTTCAGCCGCCCGCTGCATCTCCATGTTCAACGTCGTGAAAACCTTAAGCCCGCCCTTATACACCAGGGCCTCGCCATACTTGGCGATCAATATCTGCCTGACATACTCCACAAAGTAGGGCGCCGCCTGTTCACCGCCTGGACGCCGGAAATTGAGCGTCTCTGCCACCGCCTCTTCACGTTCTGCCGCGGTCAGGAACCCAGCCTCTTCCATTCGCGCCAACACGTGCTCCTGTCGCTTTTTCGCTCGGTCATAGGCCTTGAACGGCGAATAATGGTTAGGAGATTTCGGGAGACCTGCCAGAAAGGCGGTTTCCGCAATCGTGAGGGCGGAGAGGTCTTTCCCAAAATAGGTTTGGGCCGCCGAGGCGATACCGTAGGCGCCTTGTCCGAAATAGATCTGATTCAGATAGAGTTCGAGAATTTTATCCTTCGTCAGGACCAATTCCATCTTGTAGGCCAAAATCAACTCACGAACTTTGCGATCGAAGGTGCGCTCGGATGAAAGGAACAGGGAGCGTGCCAACTGCTGGGTAATCGTGCTGGCCCCCTCAACCTTGCCCCCTCGACGGAGGTTGGTCCAAGCCGCACGGAGCATGCCGATGTAGTCGAGCCCTGGATGTTCAAAGAACCGGACGTCCTCGACGGCGATGACTGCATGACGAAACCCCTCTGGAATTCCCGCCAAAGGGGTCTGGATGCGACGCTCAATGAAAAATTGACCGATGCGCTGCTGATCGCTGGAATAGACCTGCGTGACGAGACTCGGTTGATAGGTCTCCAGCTGGTCTAATGGGGGAAGGTCATTCGCGAGGTGCCACACGAATCCGCCGACCGCTAAGATCCCTATCAAGGCCATCGCCGCTAGGCTGAGAAGTGCAATCTGCCACCACCGCCACGACCGACGTGGCGATGGGTGACGGGGCACATACTGGCTAGGCATCTGACGATCCATCATAAATTACGCGGGGTTACCATCTAAAAAGACTCGCCTCCCTGGGAAGGAGGCTGAAGCCACCATACCCTGGGGCCCCTTAAAACTCAAGTCTGCGACGACGCCCCATCACTCCCACGCATCTTCCTCCCTGCATCGCTTGTACCGGACAGCCTGCTTCGGGTATACTGTCCCACGGCGCCTGGATTCCCGGGCGTCTTTTTTTTGGAGCATGCAGCAATGTCTATGGATCAAACAGCCACACCAGAATCTCCCGTCGCAGATCAGATCGCTCCCATGGGGCGCCGAAGCGACATTCGAAATATCGCCATTATCGCCCACGTTGACCATGGCAAAACGACCCTGGTTGACGCCGTGCTCCGACAGACCCACGTCCATCGCAAGATCGAAGACATGGGCGAACGGATCATGGATTCGATGGACCAGGAGCGCGAGCGCGGCATTACGATCCGGGCGAAGAACGCCAGCGTCATTTACAAGGGCGTGAAAATCAACATCGTCGACACGCCGGGCCATGCCGACTTCGGCGGTGAAGTCGAGCGGACCCTGCGCATGGTGGACGGCGTCCTCATCTTAATCGACGCCAAAGAAGGCCCCATGCCGCAAACGACCTTCGTGTTGCGGAAGGCCCTCGCGCTCGGCCACAAGGCCATCGTCGTCATCAACAAAATCGACCGTCCAGACGCCGTCATCGACGATGTGGTGAATCGGACCTTCGACTTGTTCGTCCATCTCGGGGCGACAGACGAGCAGCTCGATTTCCCCATCGTCTACACCGCCGCGATCAAGGGCACAGCAACCAACGACCTCGCAAAGCCCGGCACGGACATTTCACCGCTCCTCGACACCGTCCTGGAGAAGATTCCCGCACCGGCCGTCAACGCCGATGCGCCACTCCAGATCCTGGTCCTCTCCCTGATTCAGGACCTCTACAAAGGCAAGATGGGAGTAGGGAAAATTCAATCCGGTTCGATCGCTCGCAGACAAAATGTGGTCGTACTCGGCAAGGATGGCGCCAAGTTCCCCGGGAAAGTTTCAGATCTCGCAGTCTATTCAGGGCTTGAACGGACGGATGTCGAACGGGCCGAGGCAGGAGAGATCGTCGCGGTGGCAGGCCTGGACGAGGTGAGCATCGGCGATACCATTGCCGACGCGGAAAACCCGGTCGCCCTGACCCGTGTCACGGTCGATGAACCGACCGTCCAAATGACCTTTTCCGTGAACAACAGCCCGTTCGCCGGACGGGAAGGTAAATATCTGACCTCCCGGCATTTGCGCGATCGACTTTTCAAAGAACTCGAGACCAACGTGTCGTTGCGCGTCCAGGAAACAGATAGTGCGGACAAGTTCCTCGTGGCAGGCCGCGGCGAGTTGCATCTCGGCGTCCTGATCGAAGCGATGCGCCGGGAAGGCTACGAACTGCAAGTCTCGCAACCGGAAGTGATTGTCCACCGGGACGGGGACAAGGTCCTTGAACCCTATGAGGAACTGACAATCCAGGTGCCGGAAACCTATCAAGGCGCCGTCATTGAAGAGCTAGGCAAACGCCGTGGCGAGTTGCGCCATATGCGACTCATCCATTCCGACACCGGGGTAAGCGAAATGCACCTGGAGTACCATATCCCCACCCGCGGCATCATGGGACTCAAAAATCTCCTGGTCTCCAAGACACGCGGCACCATCATCATGCACCATGTCTTTGCCGCCTACGAGCCGCTGGAGCAGCGCGACCTCGCGGTAGCGTCACACGGGTCACTCGTCGCATGCGAAGACGGAGCCAGCACCGGCTACGCCATCTTCATGACCCAGGATCGGGGAACCATGTTCATCGGCCCTGTCGTGGATGTCTATCGCGGGATGGTCGTCGGCGAGAACAGCCGGGACGAAGACATGGATGTGAACGTCTGCAAAGAAAAGCAGCTGTCCAACATGCGAGCTTCAGGCACCGATGAAGCTCTGGTCCTCACGCCGCCACGGGAAATGGGCTTGGAGTTCGCGCTCGAATATATCGGCCCTGATGAACTGATCGAGGTGACGCCGAAGAGTCTGCGTATTCGCAAAAAGATCCTCAACTCGGATGAACGCCGTAGGGCCAAGAAGTCCAGCAAATAGCCCAAGCGCCACGATGAGGATCAGAAAGAAAACTCCCAAACCTTCTGCTCGCCGCCCTCCCCTCTACTTCGTCGGCTATCGGGGAACTGCCCCCGCCACAGACGAGCTGAAGGTCTGGTACGAACGGGAATATGGCGGGCCGCTGACTATTCGCCATGAAGCGGACTCAGCAGAATCATGGCATGCCACTCACGGCCCCTGGTCGGCCCATGTCGTGATGCCGCTGCCGATGAGCCACGTCGCTGATGTGATGAAGCAGTTGGCCTGGGAGCACGACGTGATGGGCGCAGTCGCGCCTTCTCTCGTATCCCCGCGAGACATGCCTGACACGATACTCTTTGCCGCGCGACTCGCCCGAGGTCTCACACTCCTCACGCAAGGCACAGCCCATGACATCACCACCAACCAGTACGTCAACCCATCTGATTGGCAAAATCGTCCCCTCACCCATTTCGTCGTCGGCGACCACATCCCGATCATGCAGGGCGACGATGAGCAGAACCATCGGAACTGGTACTACACCCTCGGCCTCAGCAAGTTCGGGGTGGATGAACTCGAAATGTTTCTCGGCCCTGGTCTCCCAGACCAGCCTATACGCGACCTCCTCCGAGAAACAGCAGACGAATTGACTAGGACCGGGCAGTCCCCCAAAGTCGGGAGCCACATCCGTATAGGACTCTTGGGTCAGAATATTGAGATTGCCAACCACCGCACCGCCGCACCGGCCGGACGCATGCTGAGCTTCAGAGAAATTCGTCCGCTACCATAACTTTTCCATCTTACCGGCCACTTATGGGCCAACAAGGCCTCTCCTAGGCCTTCAGGACCGTTGACAAGGTTTCAAGCCGCACGGTACAAAAATACAGACGATTGTGTCAGAGGCCGGACTAAACCCAGTGAAGGAGGCATACAGATGAGCGACGTAGCAGCAGAAATCAAAGTAGGCGATACCGCACCCGATTTTAACTTGAAAGATCAGGACCAGAAGGACGTGAAGCTGAGCGATTACCGTGGCAAGAAGAACGTGGTGCTCTGCTTCTATCCGCTGGATTGGAGCCCGGTCTGTCAGGGTGAAAATGCGTGTTTGACCAACGACTTCCCCAAGTTTCAATCGGCCAACGCGGAACTGTTCGGCATCAGCTGCGACAGCTTCTTTTCGCACAAGGCTTGGGCTGATTCCATGAAACTCAAGCATCAGCTCCTGTCGGACGTGCATCGGACCACAGCCAAGGCCTACGGCCTCTACTTCGAGCCGTTGAACTGCTCGAAGCGTGCCACCGTCATCGTGGACAAGAACGGCAAGGTCGCTTACGCGAAGGTACAGGAAATCAAAGTGGCGCGGGAAGACAAAGACATTCTCGAGGCCCTCGGAAAATTAAGCTAATCAGTGCTGAGAACTGAGTGCTGAGGTTGGGAAGAACACTCCTGGCCTCAGCACTCAGCACTTTCAATCATGCCTGGCACAGTCAAAGACGTCCGAGACGAAAGATAGAAAGAATTCGGCCACGATTGTCGCCTACGGCCTTGCCACCTGTGCCCCCTGCAAAACCTACGACCTGATCCTGGAAGAGACCGCCCCCAAGTTCTTCGACGTAAAAGTTGGCAAGGCCAAAATACATGTCCCTGGCTGCTGCCGCGAGCTTAAGAAAAGCCACACCTTCGAGACCTACCCCAGCGACGTACTTCTTCTCAAATGGCAAGCTCCTGCTCACACGCGAAGGCGTCGTTGAGCCAGCTGAAGTTTCCGCACTGACCTCTGATCACTTACTGAAATAGAAAAGAACGGGCAGCCGAATTAATCCTCCCTGCCCGCGGAGCGCGCACGCTGAGGATCAAGCAGACTGCCCGCGAGGAGAAGCAGGAAGAATCCTGCCTGAGGGCTGAACATAACAAGAAATGATTACTAACGCCTGGTTTTTGAACAATGTTCATGGAAGATCAGCCAGGAGGAACTTTCCTTGCGCAGGAGTGCCGTGCATTGCCCGGAGTCCTGCGCTTCGAGTTCACCTTTTCTGATCGCCTGAAACACATAGTCGTAAGTGGCCCAAGCTGTGGGACCTGCTATCCGAGCATTCAGGTTCGACACGGCGCCGATAAAACGCAGGGTGCTGCCGTTGTTGAGCTCAGACTCATAGTCCGACAGCCACTTCTCGATGGAGTCCCGCCTCTCCGTCTCGCCATCCTGAATGCCGACATAGTCCTTGGTGTAGAGCTTCAACAGGGCTTGTTTGTCTCTGGTTTCTGAGAAGGTCGCGGCTGCCATGGCCGCTTCTTTGACGGTCCTCTCGATCGCCTCCCCTTCCTCAGCAGACCAGGCCACCGCCGTCCACGAGAGGCACAGCATCAGCAGCGTATAGATAAGACGTGTCTTCATAGAACGCCCAAACCGCTCGAACGCAGACGTGTCAGCCTGCGTATTCGAAAGACAGATCACGAGATTGAACGAGACGTACGTTCGACAGTTTTCCCTTTCTGAGGGAAGCCGCGAGCTGTTTCCATATGTGCTCGACCAGTTGCTCGCCGGTCACGACCTGAGTCCCGAGGGCCTGTCGGAGGTCCTGACGGTCGAATGATTGCACAACCTTTTCCTGAACCAATCGGTTGAGGTCCCCGATGTCGGTTACCATGCCGGTCACATCATCGATGGCACCATGGACCGTGACGAAACAATCCCACTCGCGGCCCTGGTTGCCATCCTGCACCGCTGTAAACGAATACCGCCTGGTCACGCTGGCGACATCTAATCCAGCCGCTGCCGTCACCTCAGCATAGAGATCTTCATCTTCATACAATCGAACCGTATGGAGCGCGCCAATGTCTTGCTGCACTTCCAGCTTGGTCCAAAGAAGACGGGCCAGATTTTCCGACGTGGGAATCCGGTCCTTGAAGTAAGACATATCCAGGTTCAAATTCTTGTGGTCGAATTCCTCCAACACGTCGAGCAAGATACGCTTCAAATCAAAGAGGTTCACGACCATGCCCGTCTTGGGATCCACCTCGCCTACAACTGTCACCTCGACCATGTAGTTGTGTCCGTGCGCCGGCGGGTTGTAACAAAGGCCGAACGCCGCGCGATTTTTGGCCTCATCCCACTCCGCCTTGATATAACGATGCGCCGCCGCAAACTCGATTCGTTTCGTCAGTAAGACAGATGCCATGTTACCTCAGATCCTTGAGCCACTCTTCACGCATACTCCCAGGAACAGGCGTGTCGGCGTGGTACTCGTGATGGTGTACCGTCAGCGTGACCGGCACATGCAAATCGGCAAACGAAGCGGTCATCGACGCAGTCGGCCTAAATCGCACGAAATGCACGGCGCTGATTTTCGTTTCATGACTATGTCCGCCCTCGAACTCCCCGAAGACTTGCTCAGTCCCGGCGCAAATAGCGATTTTTTTGCCGTGATCGAGCCCCATGAACATGTCGAGCCATTCCTTCATCCGGTCCTGCTCCGTAATCTCAATCATTAATGTGGCGCTCAACTCACCGGCACCAGGCATGAGAGCATTATAGACGTCCAATTCTTCTTGGACTTTGTGGGGGTCGAGGATCTGTTCGACTCGAATCATTTCCTGGGTCTGAAACTGTAAGGTCTCGCGATTTTCAAACACGAGCGTAATAAGAGGCCCGACAGAAATCCGGCGCCGCTGCTTGAGCGCGATGATCTGCGAACGGAACGGCTCCCGCTGCTGTTCATATGCCGCGACAGGCAAGAGGTCTTGGGGCGTCAAGAGGTTCATGATTTCAACCCATAGGCATCGCGCACGATTTGAATCGGATGTTTCGTCGACTTGCCGCCGGCATGGACCATGGCGCCGGCTTGATCCAGCTGCAATCCCGCGAGCGGACAATCGGACGCCACCAGATCTGCCGGAGCTTCTTCAATCACGCGAACGGCTTTCTGCGCGATCAACATCGACAGGGGGAAGAACTCCGTCTTGGCAGACCAGGAGCCATCGTGGCCGGAACATTTTTCAATCAGCTCGACCTGCGCGCCGGCGCACTCCATAAGTTCCTTGGATTTGAATCCGATGTTCTGATCCCGCAGATGGCACGGAACCTGGTAGGCCACGCGCCCGGGCTTCTGCTGAAAGTCGGTAGCCAGTGCGCCATCTCGCTTCATCTTCATGAGGTATTCACAGACATCGAACGTCCGCTCCGCCACGCGCCGCACCTCATCACCGCCGACGATCTCGGGATATTCCCGTTTCCACATCAAGCTGCAACTTGGCACCGGCACGACAATCTCGTAGCCTTTCTCTACCCAAGGCAGAAACGACGCGACATTCGTCGAGGCGGCCTGCTGAATCGCCGCCGTATCGCCAACATCGAACGAGGGCATACCGCAACAGCGTTGTTCGGGAATCACGACATGCACGCCGTTTTTTTCGAGGACTTGAATCGTCGCTTTCCCGACATCGGTCGCTTGATAGTTGACCAGGCAGCTCCCAAAGAGCGCGACCTTCCGCGGCGCGGAGGCAGGAACCTGTGCCGCTCCCCGGCGCTCCCACCAATGGAGAAAGGTCTCAGGAGAAAATTGCAGGACCTGTCGATCCCGATGCACGCCGACTAACGGCTCCATGACCTTGCGTAAGAACCTGAGGCCCAACAGCCAATTCGCAATGGGCGCCAGCAGACTCCCGAGGGTGCCAATCACATCCGTCTTGATCAACAACCAATCACGCCAGCTGACGCCGCGCGTTGCGGCCAGATGCTTCTTCCACGCGATCATCAAGCGGGGGAAATCGAGGCCATACTGATGCGGCGGCGTATAGGGACAGTGGTTATAGCAAAGCTTACAGTAGTAGCACTCGTCAACGACCCGGTGGTGGTCGGCAGATGTCAGCTTGGCGACGTCGCCCTCATACCGGTCGATGCCGTCCAGCAGCGTGTTGAACGAGGGACAGAGATTGAAGCAGCGCCGACAGCCATCGCAGACCTCATAAATGCGCTGCGTGTCTTTCTGGAGCTGCGCGGGATCGATGGGGTTGATCAAGCTCAGACCATTCACGGTTTCATTGTCTCCTGTGAAGTCTTACGATTACAAGATCGGAAAACACAAAGGGTGAGTCGGGGCATCCCCGGCTCACCCTCGTGATGTCAGACAGAAAGCGGAACTAGAGCTGCTTCAGGCTGTCGAGTCCCTTCGTGAAACGATTCGCATGGGACCGCTCCGCTTTGGCGAGCGTCTCGAACCATTCGGCCAGCTCAGGAAATCCCTCGTCCCGAGCCGTTTTGGCCATACCAGGGTACATCTGCGTGTACTCGTAGGTTTCGCCTTCGATCGCCGATTTCAAATTGGCTTCGGTATTGCCGATCGGCACCCCGGTCGCCGGATCTCCGACTTCCTTCAAGAAATCCAAGTGCCCAAATGCATGGCCTGTTTCCGCCTCGGACGTATCGCGGAACAACCCTCCGATATCAGGGAAGCCCTCGATGTCCGCCCGCCGGGCAAAATAGAGATAGCGACGATTGGCCTGTGATTCACCGGCAAACGCCCCTTTGAGATTGTCGTGGCTCTTCGTTCCCTTCAAGCTTTTCCCCATTGCATCCTCCTCCATAGACAAAGAAATCATGCCGTCACCGGAATCGTAGCACTATGCCCTCGGTGAATAACATAGCCATCCTCTTGGGATCAATGGGACGCACCAATTTCTCATCCGACCGGTTGAAAGCGTGGCAACACCGACTCCATCTCGGCTAAGGGCTTGTACGCTTGATCCTTGGCGGACAAGATAGGGGTGGTCACTGGCCAGGGAATACCGAGAGCCGGATCGTTCCAGATAATTCCCCGCTCGTCGCCCGGCGCATAATAGTCCGTGCACTTATAGAGAAACGAGGCGCGTTCGCTGGTCACGCAAAACCCATGGGCACAGCCAGGCGGCACATAAAGTTGGCGCCGATTCTCCTCCGAGAGCTCGACCCCGTACCACCGACCAAAGCTCGGCGACCCCTTTCGAATGTCTACGGCAACATCGTAGACGGCTCCTTCTGTCACCATCACGAGCTTACCCTGGGCATGCGGCTCTTGATAGTGGAGCCCGCGCAACGTGCCCCGCATAGACTGTGAATAGTTATCCTGGACAAAGGGACCTGGGATGCCGGCCTCCGCATACCGACGGGCATGGTACGTTTCGAGAAAGAGCCCACGCGGATCGCGAAAGACATCTGGCTCAATCAGCAATACGCCTGAGATATCAGTTTTTGTGACCCTCACGATGCTCCTCTTTGTCCTCTGTTCTATCGCTCATGCGCGTGACGGGCAGGCCAGGCGAGACAGGCGCGACACGAAGTTCAGGGCTCTGCTTCGGACCTTCACCCATCCGCCAACCTCGCCTGTCTCGCTCGGCTAAGTAGACGCCGGCTTTTCGGGATCGACGATTTCAGGAGGATCAGGATACAATTGCCCAAGCCGATCAATGAGCGGCTTGGCGGCTGGCGTACTCTCGCGGGTCGGCTCACTCACAGGATGATCCCAGATAAGAGTATGAATGCCGGCGTCTGTCAGCAACGATCGGATCGTAGACAGACAGGCTTCCAGCGTCAACTCTGTGCCCTTTCGAAGATCGAGCACACGCTCTTTGGGATCAGTCGGCGGCGCCTCCGTATGGATGAGCGCCCAGCAACGATCAAAGAGCGTGATTCGAAGTTCAGCCGGCACATTCAATGCCGTGAGATCAGCCGTACAAAGGGCCGACACGAACAGGACGAATTGCAAATCCGGCATCCCGGGATTATGGATATCTAACGACGGCATGGCCGAGCATTATCGATGGCGACCGGCACGGAGTCAACGGGCACATGGGCCCCACCACACAGACAGCTGTCACGACCGAAGATGAGGAGGCTCCGATCATGATTACTATTTCGCTGATGGGTCAACTGCAAACCGCCGATGGGGAACGGGACCTCGCCTGTGAAGTTCCATCACCGATGTCCGTCCGCCAGGTGATCCAGCGGCAGGGCATTCAGTTGCGCCATCTCCTCCAACTCATCCGCGAGAAGAAAGTGCTGGTCACCATCAATAAAAAGATTGCGAGCGACGACTCACTGGTTCAAGACGGTGACGCGATCAGGCTGGTAGGGCACGACGGGATGGGCGGAACCGGGCTCGGACCCTCGATGTAACGAAGCCACAACAGTATAGGGCCGACGCCCCTCTCGGGGAGCCGGCCCTGGGGTTCTTCATGCAGCGCAAATACGCCAGGAAGAAGGAACGTCACGTCCGATCTGTGCCGGACGGTCTCCGCTTACTTCTTTCCGAGAATCGCGTCCTTGGCGGCTTTGGCCACGCGGAACTTGACCACGCGCTTGGCTGGAATCTTGATCGGCTCACCGGTCTGAGGATTCCGTCCCATGCGTGCCTTGCGATTCGCCAACACGAGTTTCCCGATCCCAGGAATCACGAATATGTTCTTCGCTTCCTTGTAGGCCAAGGCGGCAAAGTCATCCATCATCTGGACGGACGCCTTCTTGGTCAGCCCGGTCTTCTGGGCCATGTGCTCAGCAATCTGCGACTTGGTCATTGATTTAGCCATGCAAGTAACCTCCTTAAAGAAAAACAAAGATGGTGGAAAACAACTGACTTGCCCCTTCGTGACCCCGCTCGAACTTGATACAGATTTATCAAACAAATAGTCGTGCCGCGCTCTGCAACGAAAATCAGCGGGAGTTTATCCAAGCGATTGAAGGCTGTCAACCTGAAAAACACAGGCCAGGCGCAGGGAAACGCCTTCACAGTCTCTTGCAGTTTTGAGACCAGCCAGCGTAGAGTGCAAGACTGGATAGCATTCGCGAGTCAATATTGTCGCACCCTCGGAGTAGCTAGCATGGGAAAAGAACTACCGATTCTACCATCGACCGCTCAACCGGCTGACGCTGAGCAGGCAGAGCAGTACCAGTATTCTCGCGTGTTTTGTCAGAAGGAAAACTCACCCCCGCTTCGCTTGCTCTTAGAGTTTCTCAAGTCACGTGGTCAGACGCCAATTGCGCCGCCGAACATGGACGACGCTATGTTGGATGAATGGGCCTGGGTCCAGGTGACGCTCGGATACGATCGCGACCGCAAACCGATTCAGGTGCTTTGTGTCAGGGATCGAGGCACCTATCAAGACGTGTTCGACAAAGAAAAGGCGCAATTCTTAGACCTCCTCTCCGCTCACGACGATATCGAAGCCGGACTCGTACGCGAATACGTGGAACGCGCGCGATTCGTGCTCACCACTCGATTCGCCCAGAATGATATGACCGATGAGGGCTATGACTTCAACGGATGGATCTTGGAGTTCTACCAAGAGCAGTGCAACGGAATTGTCCAGATCGATAACCAGGGCTTCTACTCACCCAAAGGCGATCTCATCGTCGACCTCGCCATTAAAGTAGAATGAGCCGCTGTGGCAGGTCCAACTCCGCCCAACTCTGTTCCTCTGTATAAAAAAACCGCCCATTGGTTCGAACGGGCAACCGCCACCTTGCTCGGTGAAGTTCCCTGTCGGCTCGGCTGCACCAACTGTTGCATCGGCCCATTTCCCATCACCATCCTCGACGTTCAGACCCTCCAGCAGGGACTCGCCGGCCTCCTGCCGGACCACCGCCATCGCATAGAACAGCGTGCCATCGGACACACAGCCGCAATGGAAACGGCCTTCCCACAACTCACCCACACCAATCTGATCGACAATTGGTCCGATCAGGAGATCGACCAACTGGTCACAGAGTTTCACCATCATCCCTGTCCAGCATTAGAACCAGACGGACGCTGTGGCATCTACCAGCACCGCCCCCTGGTTTGCCGATCAATGGGCATCCCGACCGAAAATTGCGGCATGGCCCATGGCGCCTGCGAGGTTCAAACCTTCATCCCGATTGTGCGACTCCCCTCCTCATTCCGAGAGGAGGAAGATCGCTTGCTGCAGGAAGAAACCGTCGCGCTGAATGCACTTCGTCAGGCTACAGGATCAGCAGGGGAAGAAGTGTTTCTGCCTTATGGGTTCTTACACCGCGAGACATGCGAGAACAACGGGACGGGTGATGCGGTCTGAAGACTGAAAGCTAAAGTGCTTGGAGCATCGTGTCGCACTCTTCCCCCCATTCTCGCCCGTCTCGCTTGAGTCAGGCATCGCCGACTGCTGCAGTGGCAGGCATGACTGATGCGGGCTAGACAGGGGCTAAAACCCTGTGCTAATGTCACCAACCTTGGTTGCGGGAGCGCCTGTAGCTCAGCTGGATAGAGCATCAGCCTCCGGAGCTGA
>Ga0209253_10002835_pt1 | contig 15332 bp, 11 predicted proteins | sample FrelakmetBRP12BR_FD_187145 | JGI IMG/M metagenome (GOLD analysis project Ga0209253, IMG submission 187145) | Freshwater lake sediment microbial communities from the University of Notre Dame, USA, for methane emissions studies - BRP12 BR (SPAdes)... | ecosystem: Environmental > Aquatic >...
CTCTTTTGTTCCAGAGATTAAGGGAGGGGAGCTAAGCACTACTCAAAGCCCTTCTTCAATCCTCCCGCACAGAGAGATTCTTGCCGGAGCCACGGCTTTTTGATATTTGACTTGAGCTTGGGCTATAATTTTGTTTCAATGCCTGGATCAGAAAACAGTCCTCCAATCCAAAGCGGCGGAGAATAGCAGGCTATAAACATCTCAATTTTCTGGGAGCGAAATGATAAAAAAAAGAGCGGCTATGAAAGTTGAAAAAAACACGCTGCGGACCTGGATCGAGGTCGACAACAAAGCCCTGAATCATAATTACCGGCTGTTCCGGAACCTGCTTCCTCCCGCCTGCCTTCTGATGGCGGTCGCCAAATCCAACGCTTATGGCCATGGCCTGTATGATAACGCTCCGGTGATGGAACGGCTAGGCGTGGATTGGCTGGGCGTTGACTCTATTGTCGAAGCCGTTACCCTGCGCCAGATCGGCATTCAAAAGCCTATCCTGGTCTTCGGCTACACCGTGCCAGCGCGCTTTGATGAGGCGGCAAAACATAATATCAGCCTGACCGTCTCGTCCTTTGAATGTTTGCGCGCCCTCCAAAATCTTCGGAATTCCGGCAGGATCAAGATTCATGTGAAAGTCGACACGGGTTTGCATCGGCAGGGCTTTTTTCTTGAGGATGTGCCTCGAGTCATCAGAATTCTGAAGAAAAACCCGGCTCATATCGAAGTTGAGGGAATCTATACTCATTTCGCCAAGGCTAAGAACCCCCAGGATCAGACTTATACCCTCCGACAAATTGAAGAATTCCAAAAAGCTTGCGTCGCCTTTCAGACTGCCGGGTTCGCCCCGATCAGACATGCTTGCGCCACGGCAGGCACGTTCAACCACCCGGAAGCCAGGTTTGACATGGTGAGAATCGGAGTTGGGTTGTTGGGGCTCTGGCCCTCCTTAGAAATGAAATCGGCCTTGGAAAAAAAATATTGTTTGAGGCCGGCGCTTTCCTGGCGGACCATCATCTCAGAAATAAAGCCTTTGTCCAAAGGAAGCGGCATCAGCTACGAATTGACGGAAACCCTCCGGCGCGATTCAAAGGTCGGCATTTGTCCGATCGGCTACTGGCATGGATTTCCAAGGAGCCTGTCGAGCGCAGGAGAGGTCCTGGTTCACGGCCGCAGGGCTAAAGTCCTGGGCCTGGTCACCATGGATATGATCATCATTGATCTAAGCGACATTCCGAGGGTGTCGGTCGGGGATGAAGTTACACTTATCGGCAGGGACGGCCGAGACGAGATCACGGCTTATGAGCTGGCCCAAAAAGCGGGAGTTTCCTACTATGAGCTCGTAACCCGTTTAAACCCGCTTATCCAGAAATACTACATCAATTGACGATACCCGATTAAAAGTTTCGACGAGTCGGGGCTCGCCCTAGCAGCGCGGGTTTTCTTGATCAAATGGCCCACGTTTTTTCGACCTATCAAAAAGGGATCAATATCTCGACCCCGCACAAAATGGGCCGCGGAATTATCGGTCTCCAGTTGTATTATGACGGCAGCCGCTGGCGGATACAGGCCATTCTCTGGATGGATGAACGGCGGGCCTGTCCGGTCCTCCAGGAGTTCTTGCCTCGAGGCCGCAAGGCCTTCCCTCCTCACACTTTAGTACGGGTGATCTTGGCCACCAAGTTGGAGGTCGGATCGGGGCAGCGGATAAACTCGGTCGTAATGCCGTTAGGGTCAATGACCTTTTCGTAAGGAGTGCCCTCATACTTCCAGGGGAGTATGACGCCATACTCGAGAATCCGAAGCACGTCGTGCATACTGGCCATCAGCCAGGGGCAGATTCTTCCGATGTCCTGGGGATAAGCAAACTTGTCCCCTTTTTTGTGGCACCACGTGTCCGGCCTGGCTTCGTAGATTTCGATTTCAAACTTGTACAGAGGCCGCTTGGGCGGCGGGGTTTGTTCTTCAGCCTCAGCAAGAGCCTGGGAGCCGGCAAGGAGGCCGAGCAATCCGCAGCCCGATTTTTCCATGAATCTGCGTCTTTCCATAATTTCTCCTTTCCACCATAAATATAGCACATTTGACTTCTGTTCTGCCCGCTTGACATCCAGTTTCTCTCAGATATATATTTTCAGCGTAATCTCAGCTCAAACAATGTCGGCAATGTTTGAAGAGAGGTGAAACATGAATCGACCGAAGGCACAGAAAAGGACGAATCATGCCTGCGGCCCTCACGCTCTGGCCGTCCTCCTGGTCATGATCCTAATGGCCGGAGGGGTTGGTTTCGCCGGCCAAATTCAGATCGGCGTGCACGCCGGCCTTAGCGTTCCGAACATCAGGGGCGGCAACGATGAGTTCAGCCGGGGGTTCACCTCGAGGAAGGGTCCCTATTTTGGTTTTTCTGCCGATTTTCCGCTGGCGTCCCATTTTTCGCTGCGTGCCGAGGTCAACTACGCATCACAGGGAGGAAAGAGGAACGGCATACAGCCTATTATTACTGAACTTCCCGGCTTGACCCTTCCTCCGGATCTCATTCTTTATGCCGATTTCCATAATGAGACCATTCTGGACTATATAGAAATTCCCCTGTTAGCCGAGTTGAGCTGGGGGAACAAACCGCGTTTTTTTGTCAACGCAGGCCCGTATGTCGGTTTCCTTCTTCGGGCTAAGACCGTCACCAGCGGAATGAGCTCTATCTTCCTCGATTCGGCCGGGACGCAGCCGTTATTGATCCCTCCGGACTATCAGCCGCTGCCGCCCGTCTCTTTCGATGCGACCACAGATGTCAAGGAAAGCATTAATGACCTGAACGCGGGCATCGCCGGCGGTGCCGGCCTTGGCATTCCTCTCGGCCCGGGCGATCTTGTTGCCGCATTTCATTTTTCCTTAGGTTTTAAGAACATCCAAAAGGATATCGCCACCGGAGGCAAAACCAATACCGGAGCGCTCATCGTGACTCTTGGATATTCTTTACCGTTGAAGGGCAGCAAATAATCTTGTCCGGGTGATTCTTTTCAAACAGCCCAACGGCAAGCATGAAAGAGCTCCTTGGGGTGGTGGTCGCAGGCTGGTTGTCCGTCATGCCGGCTCTGCTTTGCGGCTTCCCTGAGCAGACTAAGGACCGATCGAGCAATTCTCTTGCTGAAAAGGAAAATCCACCGACGCAGAAGACTCCCCTTCTGCGGAAGACCGGCCGAGCCTTTTTAGAGAGCGCTCTTCTCCTCGCCGGGTCCACGACCGACTATTGGCGCACCTATCACGATTTCAAAGAAGACTGGCAATTCAGGTTCACCTGGAAGGACCAGCGCCGGCGTTTCTTTACCTCAGAGTCGCCCAAGTTCGACTCCAACAGTTTCTGGTTCAACTATTCCCACGCTCTTGCGGGCGCTTACTATTATAGTTGTGCCAGAACTAACGGCTTAAACAGCCTTGTCTCCTCCCTTTTCACTTTGGGGATGTCCACATTCTGGGAATGCGTTTCCGAGTGGCGCGAAGTCATCTCTGTCAATGATATGATCATGACTCCCTTCGGCGGTCCCAATGTCGGGGAGCCCTTGTTCCAGCTCAGCTCTTATTTCAGCCACCGCAAAGGATTGCTGAACCGGGTGATGAGCTTCATTTTCAGCCCGTTCCTGGTCGCCAATAACTGGTTTGACCGCAGAAGCGGACCGACGGCCAACAGCGTTCCAGACGCGTCCTGGCACCGTTTCAGGCTGTTCGCCGGACCCAGGAATGGGTCATACTCTCCGGCTGGAACCCATTACCGCCAGTTCAACCTGGGATTTGAGATGGAAACGATCACGGTTCCCGGCTATGGCGAAGCTCGGACGTTCCGTCGAACCCAGTTTGATACCCTTTCCAGCAGCATTTTCATAGACTTCAGTCTCAGCTCAGCCGGCCAGGAGGAATTTAATATCCGCACCCAGGCTGTGCTCTTCGGCTACACCTGGCAGTCGTTGCCCAAGGGCGGAGATGGGTCCTCTTGCGGCATGAGCGGGTCGCTTGGAGCCGGCTGCGCCTTTGACATATATAAAAAAAGGCCGCTAGCCTGGTACGATGGCAGCGCCCAGGTTCCCGGCGGCGGCCCGGCTCTTTCGGATGCCCGGTTCCGGCGGCCGACACCGACCGAGTTCACCGATAAGATGGCAGCCATAAGTCTCGTCGGCCCGGTGCTCGATCTCAGCGGGTTTGCTCCGCGGCTGCAAGTGCGCTGGATGACCAAGGCTTTTTTCGATTTCGCCATGGTCAACGCCCTCGCCTACAACCGCTTTACCGAAAAATATGATAACAGCGGGGTAAAAACAACACTGCTTAACTGGGGCTACTATTATGCCTGGGGCACAACGCTGGCATCAGACCTGGCGGCAGACTGGCGCCAGTGGCGGCTGAGAGGTTACATTGGCTTCCAGTCGTATGATTCGATCCAGGGCCAGGACCGCTTTCAGTTCTTGGGAGTGGTGACCGACGATTTCAAGCTTCACGATACACGTCTGGTTTGGCGGTTCAAGCTGGGTTATGCGCTGCCGCGAACTCCGGTCGAGCTTGCCCTGGCCGCAGAGGGCATCGGCCGCCGGGGCAATATCCTGGAAGTCCACGAGCGCTATCAGGAAAGCAGGATCTACTACCAGGTCGGCGTGCTCTTCTGATCCCCGGGGCCGGGTCCCCAACTCTCCGCAGTCGAGAACATCTGCCCAAATTAGGGTCAATTATTTAACCGGTTTAACCGGCTTCTCAGCGGCGTCATAAAATTGCTTTTGCAGCTCGAGCACAGTTGTGTCCTGCTTGACCTCCCGGATCATGGCGGCCAGCTCGTCAACATCCGCTTTCAAAAGCAGCCGGCCGAGTTCCGCAGTGGCAAGGCTGCCGTCGCCGGCATAGTGGTTAGGAAAGCGCGCATACCACCAGATCCCGGAATATGAGCGCGAGAGATGGGCCAGCCGATGCTGGTCCTCTCCGCTATCCGTCTTGGCCTGGTCGAGATGGACCAGGGCAGGGTTGATTGCCAGCATGACCGAGGTCTCGCGCTCCCCTCCATGCATATCGAGTTTTGAGCGGATGAGTTTTTTTATCTCGGGATCCTCCTCGATGTTTCGGGCAGGGGTGAAAAGATAGACGGCGAAATCCTTGCGCGAGGCCAGCTGCGTCTGGCAGAAGTAATTCACGAAGGATTCGTTGCCGCCGTGGCCGTTGTAGAGGATGATTTTTTTGACGCCGTTGCGCGCCAGCTCGGCGCACGTCTCGGCGAGGAGGTCATAGATCAGCCGTTCGCTGTAGGCCAGAGTGCCGGGCTGGTGGCGGGCTTCAAAAATCTGACCGAAATAGTAGGCAGGGAAGACAACAGCATATTCCTTCTCGGCGGCCAGGCGTACCGCCTCCCGGGCAGAGATCAGGTCCGTGCCCAACGGAAGGTGCGCGCCGTGCTTTTCAATGATTCCGAGAGGGATGATGCAGGTGCCGGCCGATTTCTCCACGGCCGCCGCAAACTGAGGCGCCGTCATCTCTTCATAATGCACCGGCAGACCGGTCCCGCGTTCCTGACCGGCGAACGCGACCCGGACAAGGCAAGCGCCTAAGAACAAGAATGCAATGCACCATAAAAAGACTTGTTTTTTCCCCATTTAAAAACCTCCATTAAAATTTTTCAAAAATTACTTTATCAATTTTCGCCATTCTATGCTATCTGAAATTCTAAAGGGAAAGAATTTCTGTTTTGGGAAAGAATCCCGGACGTGACCTCTAAAGAACGGGTTTTAGCGGCCTTTGCGCACAAGGGGCCGGATCGGATGCCGGCCCGGCTTGATCCAGGAATGCAGCTGGGATTAAAAAGGTTAGTAGACGCATTCCCGGGCCGCTTTCGCGTAAATGCGGATCTTATCCAGCGGCGTGTCGAAGAAATGATCGCAGCAAGACAAGATGTAACCTCCCTCATAGCCCACTTTTTCGAACAGCTTGAAAACCATCTTCCGGATGTCTGCCCGCGTCCCCGAAGTCAAGACGTTGAACTGGTCCAAGCCGCCGATCAGGGCCAGGCTGCGGCCGATCTTTTCTTTGAATTCCCAGGGCTCCTGGTTTCCTCCGATACTCGTCGGCGCCAGGGTCTCAGAGGCGTCACAGCCGTTGGCCACGATCAGCTCCTCGATTCCCTTTGTCCCGCCGCAAGTGTGGTAGGTAATTTTATAACCGAGGGAATGCAGGGCGTCATGCATCCGGCGGTCATAGGGCAGGCAAAACTTCCTGTGCAGGGCCGGCGAGATGAGGGTCGAGGAGCCCGCTCCCCCGCCCGTCTCGACAAGGTCGAAGCTGGCTCCTTTCATCGACTCGATGAACTGAAGCTTCTTCCGAAGGAGTATTTTCAGAAGCTCATGAACCCAGTCCGGCTTGTCGAAGCAGTGAAGGATCAGGTCCTGAGTATCGATGAGACAGCAGGCGTGCTGCCAGCATCCGGCCTGGTCTCCCCAAACGAACCCGCGCAGAATTCCCCGATCTCCAATTCTGTCATAGGCTTTATTCACGGCGACACTGTCGAGGGCCGGGACGGGCATGTACTTATCGATGAGATGGATGTCCTCGTCGCGCTTGATCAGAAACTCGGTGATCCAGGTTGTGGTCAGGTCTCCGGCGGTCCCGTAGGTCAAAGGACCCTCCGGAGTCGTAATGGTGTGGTGGCAGATCCGGTTATCCGGGTCAAAGCTTATGAGCCGAACTTCATCCTTCCATTCGGGGGTGGAGAACCTGGTGAGACCGGCATCAGTGTGCCGGGACTGCCCCATGTCTTGAGAATATTGGACGGCCGCGTCCAGGCCGAACATCTCAAAGGCCTCAAGGTCGCTGATCCCGCCGAGGTACGTGTCCAGATGATACTTTTGCCACTGGTGGAAAGTTGCGGGAAGCCGGTCGGGTTTGCCTTTGGCGATGGCGCAGAGCATTCGCTCCTTGGACGTCACGGCCGCAATTATAGCACAGCTTGCTTTTTCCCGGTTGATTTTATAAAACGAGGCTAGGAGGTCAGCATGAACTCCATCAAACCGGACTTACTGAGGGCCCTGATGGCTCTTTGTTTTCTAGCGGTTCTTCTCTCCCCCGGCTTTTTCGGGTGTCGCGAAAAAGCGGCGGAGCCGCCGGGGTTGGAGCAAAAGCCGGTTTCTCTTCTTCCGGAGGACCAGGTGCGCCTCTCGAATGATCCTCAGAAAACAGAGGTTTTCCGAGACGCCGGGCTAGGGCTGTTTATTCACTGGGGGCCGAATTCCCAGATGGGGACAGAAATTTCCTGGCCCCTCTTTAATGCGTCGGATGATTACATCAAGAAATACTATGCCCTGGCGGAGACCTTCAACCCGACGGCCTTTGACCCGGCCGAGTGGGCGCGGCTGGCCAGGCTCGCCGGGATGGAATACGTTGTTTTTACAGCCAAACATCATGACGGTTTCTGCATGTTCGATACGGACTACAGCGATTTTAAAATCACCAAAAGCGCTTACGGCCGTGATATTGCGGCCATGATCACTGACGCTTTCCGCCAAGAAGGGTTTCTCGTCGGGTTCTATTATTCCCCCGGCGACTTCCGCTACCAGTGGGAAACAGGCCACCGCTTTAATCACGTCTACGAAGTGGATTTTGCGAGCCCCGAGCTTTTCGGGCCGAAAAATAAGAATTTTGTTGACTACGAGCGCGGGCAGGTCGAGGAGCTCCTGACCAAGTACGGCGAAATCTTTATGCTCTGGTTCGACGGCCAATGCGAGCCGCTCAAAAAGCACGCCTGGCGCGTCCGCCAGGACATCTTCATCGGCCGGGGCGAAATCCCCACGCCCGAGCAGGAAATACCAGGCCAGGCGGCAGATCACGCTTGGGAAAGCTGCCTGACCACGAGCTATCAATGGTCCTATTTACCGGGCGCCGAGGTCCGGCCGTCCCAGGAGATCATCGATAACTTGATCCACATCCGGGCCCGGGGCGGAAACATGTTGTTGAATATCGGGCCGCGGCCGGATGGAAAAATCGCTCCGCCGGACGAGGATCGGCTGCGCGATCTCGGACTCTGGATGATGCTCTACGGTGAAGCGGTGCGAGGCGTGCGTCCTTGGACAATTTCGAACGAGGATGATATCTGGCTCACGCACCGCCGCGCAGATGGGACCGTGTATGCTTTCGCCGACCTTGAGAACGGCGGCCGAAAATTTACGCTCAGATCTGTCAAACCCACAGCCGAAACAAAGATCACTCTTTTGAGCCAGGCCGGCGAATGCGAATGGAAAGAGGATGCCGGCGGCCTCCATATCAACGTCATAAGAAAACAAACCATACGGCTTATCCGGGCGCAGGCGGAAAAAGGAGCAGAGGCCGATCATCCCGATAAGCAGGCGCTGACTTGGGGACCGGACTGGCCCGTTGCCGTGAAAATCACCAGCGCTCGCCCTGCCGAAGGCTTTGTGAAAAAGGAGGACTGATGGAATTAAAAAGGTTCTTTAAGTTTAGCACCCGTGTGGCGCTCGCGACAGGAACGTTTTTCTTGATCGGCAAGGCCTCGGCCAAGCGCGAGTCCAAGGTCCAGCGCTACGGCCAGGTCATCGGGATCAAGCCCCAGAAGATCGAATACTACAAGCAGCTCCACGCCGGCACCTGGCCAGGCGTCTTAAAAACGATTAGGGAATCGAACATCAGGAACTATTCGATCTATCTCCGGGAAATAGAACCGGGCAAGTTCTATCTCTTCTCTTATTTTGAATACACGGGGGACAATTTCGAAGACGACATGGCAAAAATGGCCGCCGACCCAACCACCCAGAAGTGGTGGGAAGAAACCGATCCCTGCCAGGTTCCCATCCTGACCCGCGGGGAAAAGGAATTCTGGAGCCGGATGGAGGAAGTCTTCCATCTCGACTGAGGAGCGCCGCGGAGCTAAAGCGGTCTATATTTACAGCGGCAATCTCTTCCGCTGTTTGTGGGCTCCAATCATTTTTGGCCGATTCAGGTCATGAGCGCATCAAGTCCCCGGAATTGGCCTCAATTCAGGAATTGTCCTTTTCGGCTTTAATAGTGTCTGCCGTTTACTCGATGATCTTCCCGTTTGGATCGATGGTCACTCCCAGTTTCTTGTCTTTGACCTGAATCTGTAATTCAAATAGTTGTTGGTCTCCCTTGGTCATTTTTTCGGCCTTAAGGACCTTGAAGCCGGGAAATTCCTTGGCCAGCGCTTGATGAACGGCGGCGGGCAGGCTCTCAGGGGGGACGGTTTCCTCGATCTCGACGGCCTTGCCTTCTGCGGTATAAAGCAGGTCGCGGTTCATCTTCCCGTCAACGCTTTCAACCTCGTAGTACGTCACGCCCTTTTCTGTTTCTTGGCTTGCTCCTTTGATTACGGCTTTGGGATAGGCCGTTTTGAAGGCGTTAAGGACGGCCGGGGGAAGAACCTTCAAGTCTACGGCAGCAGGCCTGGCTTCTTCCGCTTCCTCTTTCTCTTCCGCTTCTTCTTTCTCGCCCATCTCCTCTTTCTCTTCAGCCTCCGCCTTATTCCATTTGGGCCCCTCGACGACCTTACCGTCGGCGGCGACCTGGATTTCGCCCTTTTGTTCGCCCTTTTCCAGTTCCGCTTCGTAGAGATACTTAGGGCTGTCGAATCTGACGATGGTGCCTTTCTCGCCTTCTTTCTTGATTTCGGCCCTGACCTCGGACTTCTCGAGCCGCTTGATTGTGGCGCCCGGCACGGCCTTCTGAATCGCCTCGGCAGCAGCCTGAGGGATGTCCTTCATCGCCACGATCGTGGCGACATCCATGACCGTACCGTCCTCCGCGACTTCGATCTCGCCCTTGTCAGCCTTGAATTCGATGTCGTAAAGGTTGATTCCGGCTTCCTTCTCCACTTCTGCCGTAGCTATCTCGGCACCCGGGACGTTGTCCTTGATCGCCTTGACAACCGCGGCCGGGAGCTCTACCTTCGCCTTTTTCCCCTGTTCCTGGCCTTCCTGCTTAGCCCAGCCAGCTGATGCAATCAGCGTCAGGGCCAACGCTACAAGAAAGCTCAGCAACATCCAGTTTTTGCATTTCATCCTAAACCTCCATATGTAGTTAAAACAAAAGAACATTTTTTGCCGCGTTATCCTTCTCTATTCTATTGCCTGTATCGGCAACCTTTATTTCCTGTTCGATGATCAATATTTTCACGGGCGTTATAGAAATGAATATAGCATCGGCAAGCCCATTTGGCTACTGAACTTTTCCTTAAGACGTATTAAGTCATAGAGCGAGCCGAAAAATCGACAGGAAAGGCCTAAGACTATCTGGAATTATTGGTTTGACAGCTTTATGTTTCTTAATTATATCTATTGTATGTCCAGGGACGAAATTCAAAAGAGAAGAATGATTGAACTGAACTAAGACTTTAACCACAAGACACAAAAGGAGCTAAAAACCGTATGAGCAAACCCGTTTTCAGACGATTTATCACGGTCATCCCGCTGGCTGTCCTCCTCGTTGTGCCCATCTTCGCCGACGAGGGGATGTGGCTCTTCAACAAGCCGCCCCAAGACCTCCTCCAGAAAAAGTACGGCTTCGCCGTCACCGAGCAATTCATGGACCACCTCCGCCTCGCTTCGATATCGTTTGGCGGGGCGTCAGGCTCCTTCATCTCGCCCGACGGGCTTGTCCTGACAAACCACCACGTCGGCCAGGGCGCAGTCCAAAACCTCTCGACCAAGGACCGCGACCTGATGAAGACCGGATTTTACGCCCGGACGACGGCCGAGGAGCTCAAGGTCCCGGGTCTGGAGCTCCGAGTCCTTTCTGAAATCGAGGACGTCACCGACAAAGTCACCGGCGCCGAGAAGCCCGGAATGACCTCTGTTGAGGCCGCCGACGCCCGGGGCAAGGTCATCGCCGCTCTAGAGAAGGAAACACTCGAAAAAAGCGGCCTCCGCGGCGTCGTCGTTACGCTCTATTCAGGCGGCATGTATCATCTCTATAAGTACAAGATATACAACGACGTCCGGCTCGTCTTCGCCCCCGAATACCTGATCGCTTTCTTCGGCGGGGACCAGGATAATTTCACCTTCCCGCGCTACGACCTCGACATCTGCCTTTTCCGGATCTACGAGAACGGCCAGCCTTTTAAGAGTAACCGTTATATCAGGTGGGCCCCCAAGGGGGTGCGGGAGGGCGACCTCCTCTTCTGCTCCGGTCATCCCGGCTCAACGGGCCGGCTCCTGACCATGGGCCAGCTCGAGTTCCTGCGCGACACGAGCTACCCCTTCAACATCGCCAACCTCAAGCGGCGCCAGGCGTTCATGCACGAGTACGCCAAGAGGGGCGAAGAGGAGAAGCGGGTCGCCATGCGCAACCTTTTCGGCATCGAAAACAGCCTGAAAGCCATCACCGGCTACCAGTCCGGGCTGCTCGACGCCAGGCTCATGGAGAAAAAGCTGAAGGAAGAACAGGCTTTCCGGGCCGAGATTGGCAAATCGCCCGATCTCAAGAAGGAATTCGATGCCGCCTGGGAGGAGATTGCCCAAGCCCAAAATAAATATGCCTCCTTCTATAAGCCCTACACTTTCTTTGAAAGGGCCAACGGTTTTTACACAACGTATTTTGGCGTCGCCCGAAACCTTGTCCGGATGGCCATGGAAAAGCCGAGGCCGAACGCCGAAAGGCTCCGGGAGTTCCGCGATGCCAGTCTGCCATCGCTTGAGCGCACGCTTCTCTCTCCCGCACCGATCTATGACGAGTTCGAGATCCTCAAGCTCGGGGATTCCCTCGCCCAACTTAGGGAAGAGCTCGGCGGAATGCAGGAAGTCAAGTGGATCCTGGGCGACCGCTCGCCCCAGGACGTCGCCCGCGAGCTCGTTACGGGGACGAAGATCAAGGACCTCGACCTCCGCAAAAAGCTCATGGCGGGTGGGCTAGAGGCGATCTACCAGTGCCAGGACCCGATGATCAAACTGGCCCTGCTCGTTGACCCGGTTTCACGCGGGTTGCGGACAAGATACGAAAAGGAGGTCGAGGCCGTCGAGACTGGGAACGGTGCCCGGATCGCTCAGGCCATGTTCAAGCTCAAGGGCACGTCCGTCCCGCCTGACGCGACCGGAACCCTGCGCTTGAGCTTCGGCGTCGCCAAGGGCTACGTCGAGAATGGGAAGAAAATTGTGTTTGAGACGAACTTCGCCGGCCTTTATCAGAAATCAGAGAAGGCCGGGAACAAGGACCCCTACGAGCTGCCCGAGAGCTTCCTCAAGAAAAAAGCGGCAGTCAGCCTCGGGACGCCCGTTAATTTCGTTTCCACCTGCGACTCCATCGGCGGCAACTCGGGTTCGCCCGTCGTCAACCGGAAGGGCGAATTCGTTGGCGTCCTCTTCGACGGAAATATTCAGTCTCTTCCGACGCGGTTCGTTTACGAGGATACGATCTCCCGGTCGGTCATGGTCCACGGCCAAGGGATCATCGAGGCCCTGCTCAAGATTTACGACGCCAAGCCCCTCGTGGACGAGATCCTGGGAAAGAAATAGCCGGGTTCAAATTCAGCTCCAAGGGAAGGGCGGATTGCGAGTTCGGATCTACAGCGGGCCTATTGGTAGTTCGGTTTATAACGCTTGACTTCCTTCAGGAGCGTGGCCATCCTCCGGCCGACCGCTTTTTCCGAACGCCGACGCGCCTTCTCGTCCTGTTTGAGCGCCAGGTAGCCCAGTTCCCGCCGCTGTTTGAGATAATTCTCCAGCCGCCGCGGGTCAAGAGCTCCCTTTTCGACCGCCGCCAGAACAGAGCATCCCGGCTCGGCCTCATGGCGGCAGTCGGCAAAACGACACCCGGAAGCAAGCTCGGCGATATCGTCAAACGAGCGTTCCAGTCCTCTGTCATCCGCCCACAACTGGAGTTCTCTCATTCCAGGCGTGTCGATGAGAAGCGCTCCGCCGGGAAGCGACACGAGTTCGCGGTGAGTCGTCGTATGCCGCCCGCGGCTGTCTGCCTCGCGAACCGGCGCGACGCGCAGCCGGTCCTCGCCGAGAAGCCGGTTGATCAAAGTCGACTTTCCGACCCCTGACGACCCCAGCATCGCGATGGTCTTGCCCGGCGCCATGAAGGCTTTCAGGGCTTCAAGGTTGAAACCGTCCGCCGCGCTCACGGCTATGACCGGCACTCCGAGGGCGATCTTTTCGACCTCCGCCAGGATCTCGCCCAGACTCGGCCGCAGATCGGCCTTGTTCAGCACGATAACGGGCGAAGCCCCGGAATCCCATGCGGCTGTAAGGTAGCGCTCCATGCGACTCAGGTTGAAGTTGGCGTCAAGTCCGGTGATCAGAAAAACGGTGTCGATATTCGCGGCCACGACCTGGGCTTTCGTCAAATCGCCCGCCGTCTTTCGCGTGAAGGCGCTTCTCCGCGGCAGGACAACATGAATCACACCCCGGCCCTGACCGACAGGCTCCACACCCACCCAGTCTCCGATGGCCGGGGATTCACTCCCGTTCGTGATCGAGAGCCGGAGCCGGCCCGATATTTCCGCGTCGAGTTCCCCCTTTTCACCCGCAACCCGGCAACGTCCCCGGTGCTGTTTGATGACTCGGGCGGGGAACAGACCGGAGCGACCGTGGGGTTCAAAGATCGCGGCCAGGCGATCGTCCCACCCGACTTTTCTAAGATCTGTCATTCCCAGACTCGCTGATGTCTCCTTGTGTTTCTCTGACCAAGCCCGTTTTTTCTTTCTTATCCTGACAAGTCCGAAGCGTTGCGCCGCAGCGGACTTTCTCTGCCGCGATCATAACACACCATGGTCTCCAAAGAAAGTTTGACAGCCTAGCCCCGCGCAGTCCGATGCGGCACGATGATAAATCAACGGAAAGAAGCAGCGCCGGGATTAATCCTAAGCGGGCCATCATCGAGCCGAGAGGTCAATGTCCAATGACCGGCGAGTATCGGGAAGCTTGGAAGTCATCGTCCGATCATTTGACACCGTCCTGCTTCTAATCTATAAACTAAGGCATGCCCAATGGCGGAACCCAAAAGAAAGTGCTGGGCCTGATCTGGGGCATCTGCACCATCTTGGGGACACAGTTCCTATTTCCTGAATCACATTTTGTATCTCCAGAACAAAGGAAAGAGAGTTGTGCTCTTTTGACGTCGCCTCAGATTGTTAAGCCCGGGGACACTCTGCGCATTCTGGCTGCCTCAGAGATAGGGGAAGAGGGTGCAAGTATTTCCATCACCGGGCCATCCGGCGATCTCCGGACCACCGGGAAGCGAAGCGGCGGCGGCCCGCCCTTCTGGTGGAGCGCTGAGGCTAAGATTCCTCAGGAAGGCGTCTACGTAATCTCCCTCAAAAGGGAGCGAAAAAACCTCGTCCAGCGACAGCTTAGAGTGCCTGCCCAGACATCCCCCGCGACCGCGCGCCGCATCATTTGGGAAATCGAGGGAGAATGGAACAGAGCGACTGAAGACCTTTACTCGGCCTGGATCGACTCTCTTTTTCATGAAGCCGATGAAAGCACTTCCTGGAAAGCCCTTCACGAGGTCACCCAGGACGCGCAGAAGAACATCCTTCACAACCACCTCAGGCTCGGCGAAGACGATCCTGGCGGGAAAACCGCTCTCGTCATGGAACCCGACTGTGCTGATGCCCCCTATTTTCTGAGAGCGTATTTCGCTTGGAAAATGAGACTCCCCTTCGGATTCCACGAATGCACCAGAGGAAGTCTCGAAAAAGCTCCGGCCTGTCAGAAGTGGGTTTCGAATTTCATTGAAAGAGCGCAAAAAAACGAGGCTCAGGCGTTCAACAACTTCCTGCGCCTCATCCTGGACGCCATTCACTCCGGAACGGCCAGAACCCTGCTCGAGGACGAGAATTCCGACTACTACCCCGTTCCCCTTGACCGGGAGAGCCTGAGGCCCGGTGTGGTCTTCGCCGACCCCTATGGTCACACGCTCGTCCTGGTCAGGTGGCAACCTCAAACGGAGGAACGCCCCGGCCAGCTTTTCGCCGTCGATGCCCAGCCTGACGGTACCATCGGCCTCAGACGTTTCTGGCGCGGGAATTTCCTGTTCAACACCAAAAATATTATCGGCAATCCCGGGTTCAAAGCCTTCCGGCCGATCATAGAGGCCAAGGGCAGGCTTCGGCCTATGACCAACGACGAAATCAGGGAAAGCGCGGATTACGGGGATTTCTCCCTGCAGCAGAAAAATATGGAGGCTCGTGATTTTTATGACGTCATGGAGCGCTTGATTAACCCGGAACCCCTTGACCCCGTAACCGCCTTTCATGATCTGTTTATGGCTTTTCATGAACAGCTCATCACCCGCGTCCTTTCCGTTGCCAATGCCGAAGAGTACAAGAAAGCCCATCCGGGCGCGATTATTCC
>Ga0209253_10002836_pt1 | contig 15322 bp, 13 predicted proteins | sample FrelakmetBRP12BR_FD_187145 | JGI IMG/M metagenome (GOLD analysis project Ga0209253, IMG submission 187145) | Freshwater lake sediment microbial communities from the University of Notre Dame, USA, for methane emissions studies - BRP12 BR (SPAdes)... | ecosystem: Environmental > Aquatic >...
GTCGGAGCCGGGCTGGTGACCGTCGCCACTCCCAGCAGCGTCAACGATGTACTGGAAGCCAAGCTGCTGGAAGCGATGACCCTGCCACTCCCGGAAACAAAAGGACGGACATTGGCCCACTCAGGACTCGATCGTGTCGTCGCCTTCATCCAGGCACGCACGGCGATCGCCATCGGGCCTGGACTCTCGACCCATCCTGAGACCGTTGAACTCGTACAGTCGTTGATGAAATATCTGGATCGGCCCTCCGTCCTCGATGCCGATGCGCTCAACGCCTTAACGGGCCGCGTTTCGCTGTTGACCGAATGTAAGACGCCGCCCATTCTCACTCCGCACCCTGGCGAGATGGCCCGGCTCGAAGTTGATGCCACCACGCAGAGCGTCAATGCAGACCGTATCGGCACGGCCAGACGGTTTGCCCGAGAACGCGGCGTGTTCGTCGTCTTAAAAGGTGCACGAACCGTCATCGCCCGCCCCGATGGGCTTGTCGCCATTTGCCCGACCGGGAATCCCGGCATGGCCACGGCTGGAACTGGTGATGTCTTAACCGGCATGATTGTCGGCTTACTGGCGCAAGGGGTCCCCGCATGGGACGCCGCCTGTGCCGCCACCTATTTTCATGGGTCAGCCGGCGACTTGGCCGCCCAACAGCTCGGGCAGGCCGGGATGCTCGCCAGTGACCTGATTGCCAAAATTCCATATGCGCTCCAGCGAACCAACAGGACCTAACGTCACTAAGCCAGCCAAGGCGAAACAACCTGCCGCTCGCCGCCGCGCCACGTCGAGCCTGCCATGGAAGCTGCTGTCCTCCTCGCACCAGCAGACCAACTGGTTAGGCCAAGTGCTCGGTCATACGCTTCGAGGAGGAGAAACGATCGCACTCTACGGACCGCTCGGAGCCGGCAAGACAGCGCTCGTTCGCGGAATCGCGCAGGGCCTGGGCGCATCGCCGACGGCAGTGACCAGCCCGACCTTCGTCGTGATTCACGAATACCAAGGGCGTCTGCCACTGGCCCACATGGATTGGTATCGCATCCGCTCGCTTCGCGAGCTTGAATCGACAGGTGTGATGGAGTATTTCTCTGGCCAGACCGTGACGGCCATCGAATGGGCTGACAAGGGCCTTGCCCTGCTGCCGCAGGACCGGATTGAGATTACCCTGAGTCATCGTACCGCGCAGAGCCGATTGATTCAGTTGAGTGCGACGGGTCCGACGTCTGAAGATGTCCTCGCGCGCGCGCGCCTAACGCATCATGCACCACCGCACCAAGGCTCGGACAAGAAGGGGACAACGAGGTCATGATTAGGCTGATTCTGGTCGGAGTCCTGCTGCTCCTCTCCCTGGCATTTTTTCTTCAAAACCAGGAACAGGAAGTCACGCTCAGGTACTTCTTTGGTCTGCTTGAAGCGTCTACGCCGATCTACAAACCTATCCTAACGGGATTCGCGGTGGGGCTACTGGTCTCCGGCATTCTGCTCTTTCCTCCATGGGTGAGAGGCCGGATCGAACTCCGCCGAAAAACCAAAGCGCTGCAAGAGGCTGAAGTGGACTTAGAACGGCTACGCGGCTCGCTCGATAAAGTCACCGGCCGCACCGCCCCCACGGTGACCGGCGAACCACAGCGAGACCGACGCGATGAGTGACGCAGATGCCTCACCGTTAATGCGGCAATACCGCGAGATCAAACGCGGCTATCCCGACGCCATTCTGCTATTCCGCGTTGGCGACTTTTACGAAATGTTTTACGAGGATGCGCAGGTCGCCTCCAAGCTACTCTCCATTGCCCTGACCTCTCGCGACAAATCCAGCGCCACCCCCATTCCGTTGTGTGGTGTGCCGTACCATGCCGCGCAAGGTTATATCGCGAAGCTCCTTAAGGCCGGACGAACCGTCGCACTCTGCGAACAGGTGGAGGACCCGAAACTCGCAAAGGGTCTCGTGCGCCGAGAAGTTGTCCGTCTCTATACCCCTGGCACGTTGGTCGATACCGAATTCCTCTCTCCCGGCGAATCGCATTTCCTGGTTGCCGTGGCCTTCTCCGATACCATGGCCTCATCGGCCAAGGGACAATCCATCATTGGGCTGGCCTGTCTGGATGTCTCCACGGGCGAGTTTTGGATGACGGAATACCAAGGGGCACAGGCAAAAACTCAACTCTTGGATGAACTGGCCCGACTCGAACCGCGGGAAGTCCTGCATCAAGATTCCGCGACGAATGCCGGATCCTGCCTGACGCACCTGCGTGGGCCACGCCTCTGCGCACAGCCATCGGCCTCCTTCAATCCCAAAGATGCCACACAACTACTCCAGACACAGTTTGCGGTGCAGTCACTTGACGGATTCGGCTGCCGCGGCCTGACCGCCGGAATCGGAGCCGCTGGAGCGGTCCTGCGATACGTTCGTGAGACCCAACCGACCGCCTCGCTTGCGCATCTCCGCCGGCTGCAGACGCGCTGGAGCAGGGACGCCATGCATCTGGATAGCGCGACGATTCGCAATCTCGAACTCGTGCGGCCGCTCGGCTTCGGCGAGCCACGATCGGGACAGGACCAGTCGACGGTGTTGTCGGTGTTGGACCGTACCGCGACGGCCATGGGCAGTCGCTTGTTGCGCGATTGGCTCGTCAGACCACTCCTTGATCGTGGCGCCATTCATGCTCGTCTGGACGCGGTCGGCGAGTTGAAAGACCGGATACAACAACGTGTGTCGCTCCGGACCACACTCCGCGAGGTGCAAGATATCGCCCGTCTCAGTAGCCGCCTGACGCTCGGCGTCGCAGGACCTCGCGAACTACTCGCGCTGAAACAATCCGTCAGCGCCCTACCAGAATTACGATCCCACCTCCAGCCGTTCTCCGCTTCGCTGCTGGCTGGTGTCCGTGAGTCGTGGGACGACTGCCGCGATGTCCATGACGCGATTGAGCAGGCCGTCAAGCCGGATGCGCCGATGTCGCTCCGTGACGGCGGCGTGATCCGGGAAGGGCACCATGCAGGGGTCGATGAACTGCGCAAGGCCAGCACGGAAGGCAAAGGCTGGATCGCCTCGCTGGAAGCCAAAGAACGGGAGCGAACGGGAATTGACTCGTTGAAGGTTCGCTACAACCAGGTGTTCGGTTACTACATCGAAATTACCAAAACCAACCTCTCCCGCGTCCCGCCTGATTACATTCGCAAACAGACGCTGGTGAATGCCGAACGATTCATGACAGCGGAACTCAAAGAGTTGGAAGAACGGGTCACAGGCGCTGAATCGAAATTGCTGGCGCTTGAGCAGGAGCTGTTCGAGCAGTTACGTGGTCGTTTAGCGAACGAGGTGCCTCGCCTTCAAGCGATGGCCCAGACCGTTGCGTTGCTCGACGTCCTCGCCGGTTTGGCCGAGACCGCCGCCTTACATCGCTACGTCAAACCACTCGTCGATGAGAGCGGCGTGATCCTCATTCGCGAAGGCCGGCACCCTGTGGTCGAACAGCTCAGCAGTGATCTCACCTTTGTGCCCAACGACACGGCCCTCGACTGTGAGGGGAACAGGCTGGTGATCCTCACCGGGCCCAACATGGCGGGAAAAAGCACCTACCTCCGCCAGGTCGCACTGATCGTTCTGTTGGCACAGATCGGGAGCTTCGTGCCTGCGACCGAGGCCCACATTGGATTAGTCGATCGGATTTTCACGCGTGTGGGCGCTTCGGACAACCTGTCCGCTGGCCAGAGCACCTTCATGGTAGAGATGATCGAATCGGCTCATATCTTAAACAGTGCAACCTCCCGCAGTTTGATTCTCCTGGATGAGATCGGTCGAGGAACCAGCACCTACGACGGACTCAGTATCGCCTGGGCTATTGCGGAACATATCCAAGACCGCCGGCATGTGGGAGCCAGGACATTGTTCGCCACGCATTATCACGAGATGACGCAACTGGAAGGTTTACGGGAGGGGATCAAGAACTATTGCGTCGCGGTCCAGGAACGGGATGGAGATGTCGTCTTTTTGCGTAAAATTGTACCAGGCGGAGCAGACCGCAGTTACGGTATTCACGTCGCCAAACTGGCTGGACTCCCTCCCACGGTTATCGCCCGGGCGCAACAAGTCCTGGCCCAACTGGAACAACCGGATAGCACCATTGAGGGCACGCCCGTATCGTTGGAGAATGAAACACCACAGACCTTACTTCCCAAGCCTCATCCAATCATCGAGGAGATGAAGCAAATCGACCTCTTTTCCATGACGCCACTCGATGCACTCAACCGCCTCGCTGACATTCAACGCCGGATCGGCCCTGCCGTCCAAGACAATCGCGCCACATAAGAAAGGCGGCATCCCCTTTCGGAGATGCCGCCCTTCCAAACAAAAAATCGCTCAGTTTAGTGAGCAGCCGCGGCCTTGTTGTACTCAGCGGTCCAAGGAACCAACCCACCAATGGGCTGACCACCTGGGATCAATACATCGTACAGCATGGGTGGCACAGCCTTCGGGGAGGTGTTCAATACCTGCTTTGCAGCTGCGCAGCCTGCTTCAACTTCGCTCTTCCCCGCGCACTCCTTCAATCGCAGACCGGAGATGCTGAGCGGCTTCCCCATGGAACCAGCTACTTCCGGGAGTTTCTTGATCGAGGAAATGACGCGGTGATTCTGCTCTGGTTCCGTCACGGTAAACTCGATCAGATCGGTTGTGCTAGAGGGCGGCACTTCCTTCGCGGCTGCCGGTCCTGCATGAGGACGGCCCATCTTCTTCAGCTCATCCCAAGCTCCCTTGTCTGCGTAGAACTTCAAGGTCTTGCCCGGGTGAATCTTCTGCCAGAAAAAACCGCTCTCGGCATTTCCGCCGAACACGGCCACATTGATCCAGACCGCTTCATCGTAGTGATCGAGGACAATGACGCGACCCTGCAGGGTCGTCGGCTTGCTCAAATCTCCCCACTCGAAACGCTCCTGGAATGACTCGATGGCTAACGCGGTGGAGGCTACAGAAACCCCCAGCGCTACGGCGGCCACCATGGCCCAACCTTTCGCATGAAACTTCATAATCGCGTCCTCCTTGCTGGACATAAAATAATTAAGGCTTGTCGAGGTCGATTACTTAATAACCTTAAAGCCGGTGATCGTCCGACCATCCAGGCTCACTTCCATGGCCACGAGCTCCTGGGAGGCCTTGATGATCTGGTCCATCAACGCTTTGTCCTTCACTGCCAGACGAACGGTCGTGGCAGCATGGTACCAACCGGAATAGGGATTGTTCTTATCGGTCCCACCCACAAAGCCCCAGCCGCAGCAGCTGAACAATGGGTCCGGTGGCTTCACGTCGAGATCTGAGGACGAACGGCCGTTTGGAGTCCCTGACGCTGGCTCACCGGTGTTCCAATATTGAATCCCGAAGAGCAACTCGCCATCTGGATTGTCCGCCCATTGCGACCAGACACGACCCTTCAAGGTCTTGGTGACTTCACCTTTCATCGGCTTCCCGCCGACAATGTTGTCGGTTGGACCAGCCACGCTAGGTGCATCGGCCGCAACGGCGAATTCAGCCGTCACCATACCGAACATGGACAACATTGCCACGGAGGCTAAAACTGCAACCCTTTTCATACCTAGTCCCTCCTTCATAAAAATAACAACCGACATAACCGATGGACACTAGTTTACATACGATGAATGAACAGAAACCGTTTCAGAGATCCTCCAATCACGAGCGATGGATTTCGCCACCTCCTTTGCTCTCTCTCGCGTTGAGTCTCTCGATTGAGAATCGTTGTCAAAAAGTTCCGTCATGGTACTGAAACCGCGAAATACTGTCAAGGAAATGTTTGCCCTGTGTATAATCTTCGAAAAATCCTTAAATCGCACGTGTAATCAGCATTTTGCGTGATTTTAAACACGCATATATTTTGTCGATTTCTAATGCTCAGCATTCATCTATTAGAAAATTCTCATCTGTACGACTGAAGCGTACGTGGTGCGAGAGGACCCAATCCGGTGATCGCGAGCGAGTCTAAATTGAAAAATTCACGACCCACGTCGAACATCTGCTCCTCACTCACACGATCAATGCGCGCCAGCATATCGTCCAGCGACGTATGCCTTCCGTATGTCAGCTCGTCCTTCGCCAATTTGCTCATGCGGCTGTGAGAACTCTCCAGGCTCAACATGAGGCTGCCCTTCATCTGGATCTTCGCCCGCTCAAGCTCTTTTCCGACAATGCCCTTGCTTCCCATCCGTCTGATTTCCCGGCAGACGAGATCCACGACACGATCCACCTCTTTCGGCCTGGTCGCCGCATAGACAGTGATCATGCCGCCGTCTGAATAGCCGGACAAGTAGGAGTAGATGGAATAGACGAGTCCCCGTTTCTCCCGGACCTCCTGAAATAATCGCGAACTCACACTGCCACCCAACACACTGTTGAGCGCGTACAAGGCATACCGATCTTTATGTCCGGCGGGAACGCCCTTGAGTCCGAGACACAGATGGACTTGTTCTAATTTTTTCTTCTTCAGCAAGACACCCCCGCGCAGGTCAGGAGGACGGCGCCCGTTTGCAGGCGTCCTCTGTTCGGGTCGACCCTTGCCGAAATGCTTCACGACCAATCGATCAAGCTGGGCCTGTTCAAAATTCCCGGCGATCGACACCACGGTCTGCCTCGGATCATAGTAGGTCTCAATATAGTTCAGCAGGTCCTGGCGTCGCAGCCCTCTAACCGTCTTCTCCCGGCCCAAAATAGAGCGACCGAGTGGATGACGCCCCAGCACTTGACCCATGTGGAGCTCTTGCACGAGATCTTCCGGGTCGTCCTGGACCATACGAATTTCTTCCAGGACAACCTGTTTTTCTTTTTCGATGTCTTTGGGTGCGAACCGGGAATGGTGAAACAGGTCGGAGAGGAGTTCCAGCGCTCGATGCAGTTCCTGATCCAACACCTTCACGTAATAAGTCGTCGTCTCACGTGAGGTAAAGGCATTCATCTCTCCGCCGAGTGCGTCGATTTCACGCGAAATCTCGGCGGAGGAACGCTTATGCGTTCCCTTAAAGAGCATATGCTCGATAAAGTGCGAATACCCTGCTTGGGAAGGCTGCTCGTCCCGCGACCCGGTGTTGACCCATATACCGACGGTTACCGACTTCAGCGTCGGCATCCGTTCGGTTACGACCCGCACCCCGTTGTCCAGGACGAGCTTGTGATACAAGGCGGTTACCCGGCTGATGGATCAGGCGCAGCAGCCCCGGCCGGAGCCGGCATGGCTTCCTTGCGGCTCAGGCGGATCTTCCCTTGACGGTCCACTTCCATGACCTTCACCAGAATTTGATCCCCTTCCTTCACCTCGTCGGACACTGCTTGGACCCGATGGTGCGCTAGCTGCGAGATATGCACCAGTCCGTCGGTTCCCGGAAGGACCTCGACAAACGCACCGAAGTCCATAATCTTCCGAACCGTGCCCATGTAAATCTTCCCGATCTCAACCTCTTCGGTAATCCGGCTGATCATTTCTTTGGCCTTCTCGGCCGAAGCGCCGTCGACCGACGCGATCGTCACAGTTCCGCTGTCATCGACATTGATCTTCACCCCGCAATCCGCAATGATGCCGCGGATCGTCTTGCCGCCCGGCCCGATGATTTCACGAATCTTGTCCTGCTTCACCTTCATCGTGAAGATCCTGGGCGCGTACGCCGACAGGGTGGCTTTTGGCGCTTGGAGGGCTTTCTCCATACAACCCAGAATGTGTAACCGACCGGCTTTCGCTTGCTCCAAGGCCTTCTGCATCAGAGCCGACGTAATGCCGCCGATTTTGATATCCATCTGTAAAGCCGTCACGCCCTGCTTGGTGCCGCAGACCTTAAAGTCCATGTCACCCAGGTGGTCTTCCAGCCCGAGAATATCGGAGAGGATCATGACCCGGTCGCCCTCTTTGATCAATCCCATTGCGATACCGGCCACGGCCTTGCTGATCGGCACGCCGGCATCCATCAACGCAAGGCTCCCGCCACAGACGGTCGCCATCGAAGAGGACCCATTGGATTCAAGGATGTCGGACACGATACGCAGCGTGTAGGGAAAGGCTTCCTTGCTCGGGATCACCGGGGCCAACGCCCGTTCCGCCAATGCACCATGACCCACTTCCCGACGTCCCGGCGAGCGAAGCGGCCTCGCTTCGCCGACACTGAACGGCGGAAAATTGTAATGGAGCATGAACGTCCTCATGTACTCCCCTTCTAACGCATCGATCCGCTGTTCGTCATCCGAGGTCCCCAACGTGACCACGGCTAAACTTTGGGTCTCGCCTCTGGTGAAAATCGCCGACCCATGTGTCCTGGGCAACGCGCTGACTTCGCAGGTGATCGCACGAATATCAGCAGGGCCACGTCCATCCGCCCGCGACCCCTTCTCCAGGATCATGTTCCGGACTTCCGTATATTCCAGGTCATGGAACACCAGCTTGACGTGCCGCTCCCGATTTGGATCGTCCGCATTCTTCAGCTTTTGAACCGCGTTATTCTTGACCTCATCCAGCTTCTCCTGCCTGGCCGCTTTGTTCGGGATCATGATGGCATCTCGGATCCCTTGCGCCACCAGCGCCTTTACTTGAGCGGTGAGCGCGTCGTCGATCTGCTCCTTCGCCACCTTCCGCTTGGGCTTGCCGGCGAGGGCTTGCAATTCGCGAATCTTGGCCACAATCTTCTTGATCTCAGCATGGGCGAGTTCGATCGCCTCGAGCATAATGGCTTCGGACAGTTCGTTCGCCCCCGCTTCGACCATCATGACCGCATCGGCTGTCCCCGCCACGACGAGGTGCAATTCGCTCTTCGCGATCGTCTCAAGATCAGGATTGACCACGAACTTGCCGTCCAGCCGCCCGATCCTCACGCCCGCGATCGGATTATCGAACGGAATATTTGAAACGGTCAGGGCCGCAGAGGAGGCGATAATGCCGAGGATGTCGGAGGAGCCGGTCTGATCGGCCGAAAGAACTGACGCGATGACTTGGGTCTCGAAGTAATAGCCCTCAGGAAAGAGTGGACGGAGTCCACGATCGATCTGCCGGCTGGTCAACACGGCCTTTTCTGATGGACGCGCTTCCCGCTTGAAATATCCGCCGGGAATCTTTCCGGCTGCGAAAGATTTTTCCTGATAATCGACGGTGAGGGGAAGAAAATCGATGCCCGCCTTGGCGACTTGTGACGCGACGGCCGTGGCCAACACGACCGTGTCGCCGTACGTGGCCCAAATCGAACCGTCGGCTTGTCGTGCCACACGACCGGTCTCGAGCCGCAGGATGCGCCCCGCAACCTCTATTTCAACTGTGTGTACCATCTGAGTCTCCTCTGGTTAGGCCCCACAGATGCCCACAGAGAGAGACTCGAGCGATACGGGACACTCCAGCCTCTGTCCGTGTTCACCTGTGCGACTGACGACTACTGCCCGCTGTTGCGCCCCCTGGCGCGACAGCGAGACGGGATACTATTTTCTGATGCCCAATCGCTCGATCACCGCACGGTACCGGGCATCGCTGACGCCACGAAGATAGTCAAGCAAACGCCGACGGCGGCCGACCAAGAGCAGCAGGCCACGTCGCGAGTGATGATCCTTCTTGTGGGTCTTGAAATGCTCCGTCAAATACGTGATTCGGGTCGTCAATACCGCGATCTGGACTTCCGGTGAGCCGGAATCCGTCTCATGCTGCCGATACTGTTTGATCAACTCAGTCTTTGCTTCTTTGAGTAATGCCATGGGTTTCTTCCTTCCTGTTCCTTTCCTTCATCTGCAACGGAGGCTTATACGTCCTGATCGATCAACACCTTCTCAACCTTGAGCGCCTCTCCCGAAGTCGCCGGACACTTTCCGATTGCGACCAAACGTCCCTCGACATCATGGATACGAACCGGCATGTGTGGCTGGCGCTGGCTATCGGCCACCCCTTCCCAACGCAGGACTTTTCCCGAGGGCACCGGAGCACCATGTCGCACGCGGTCAGCAGTCTGTTCATCCACCACCGCAACCGCCAGCTGATTCAACGCCAAATCCAGCGACAACAGATCGTCCCCCAACCGACCGAGAGCATGACGGGTGATCACCTGATCGACCGTCAGCGCGTGCTCGATCGTCAATGGACCGACTCGCCTTCGCTCCAACGCCAACATGTGGCCTCCGACGCCTAACACCTCCCCGATGCCGTCACAGAGCGTCCGCACATAGGTGCCCTTGGAGCAAACGATGCGCAACGTCACGTCACGCCCCTCGATCCCCAGCACCTCAAGGGTATGGATGACGACGGTTCGCGCGTCCCGGGCAATTGTTTTGCCTGCGCGAGCGGACTTATAGAGAGGAACACCCGCGACTTTCACCGCTGAATACATCGGAGGCACTTGCTCAATCGGCCCGCGAAATCGACCGACCGCGGCATGAATCGCCTCTGCCGTCACCTGGTCAGTTGCCTGGCTCGTCAGAACCGTTCCCGTCGCATCCTGCGTATCGGTGGTTTCACCGAGGCGAAGGACGGCACAATATTCTTTATCCCACTCAACGAGATATTCTGCAATGCGAGTTCCCCGCCCGATCAATACAGGCAAGACTCCCGTTGCGGCAGGATCGAGGGTGCCGGCATGACCGACTTTCACTCCACCAAGAAGGTGCCGCACCTTAGCCACGACATCGTGGGAGGTCCAGCCCGCTTCCTTCTTGATGATCAGTACGCCGTCGACGACGGCACAGCTTTGTGCGAGTTCCATCATCACGTCCCCGATGCTACGAACTCGTCTCTTCTTCGGACGAGCTGCCCTCGGCCTCCGTCGTCACATGGAGTTCGTCCAACAACTTCAACACGCGATCGCCTCTCGGCCCGCTGACATCCTTCGCAAAAACAATCTCTGGCAGATACCGGAGCGAAAGCCGACGACCGAGTTCACCGCGCACAAATCCGCTGGCTTGCTCCAACCCGGCAAAGACGTTCCGCTCTTCTTCTTCCGTGCCCATGGTCGTCACAAACACACGAGCCATCCGCAGATCGCTGGTCAATTTGACGTCGGTCACGGTCACAGACTGCACGCGCGGGTCCTTGATCTTCCGCATGAGGATATCGGCCACTTCCATGCGAATTTGATCGGCCACACGATCAGCCCGATGATATCCCGTCTTGGCCACCGTGCACTCCACCAGGCATGCCACCGTCACAACAATTCCACTCGAGACTGGACGATTTCCACGGCCGGAACGCTCCGAATCAGGTTCAGCGCCTGGTCACACACTTGGTTGACGTATCGCCCCTCATTGGCCACACAGGCCAGCCCCAATACGGCCTTCTGCCACAAATCCCGCCCATCAACCTCAGCAACGGAGAGATTGAACTGCCCCCGCAATCTATCTTTTAGACTCAACAGCACCTGCCGCTTGTCCTTCAACGACTGACTCCCAGGGATAAACAGCTCGACCGTACAGAGTCCGACGATGATAGCCACAGGGCAGACTCACGCCTTAGAGCTTTGCGGCAATCTTGTCGACCGCATAAGCCTCGATGATGTCCCCGTCCTTGATATCGTTGAAATTCTCAACACTGATTCCGCATTCGTAGCCCTGCTGCACTTCACGGACGTCGTCCTTAAAGCGGCGCAACGACCCGAGCTTCCCTTCGTAGACCACCACGTTGTCGCGAAGCACCCGAACACCGACCGCTGCACGGGTGATCGTGCCGTCCACCACATACGCCCCGGCAATGACACCGGACTTGGATACCGTGAAGACCTGTCGCACCTCGGCTCGACCCAAGATCCGTTCCTTGAGCGTCGGTTCGAGTAGCCCTTCCATCGCGGCCTTAATCTCGTTCATCGCATCGTAAATAATGGTGTACTGGCGGATGTCGACGCCTTGCTGCTCGGCCAGGGCCAACGCCTTCGGCTCCGGTCTGACATTGAATCCGATCACGATGGCATTCGACGCGGAAGCTAACAGCACATCGGATTCCGTGATCCCTCCGACGCCGCTGTGAATGACACGAATCTTGACCGCGGCAGTCGCAAGTTTTTCGACGCTAGCAGTCAGCGCTTCAGCCGACCCCTGGACGTCAGACTTAATCACAAGTGCCAGCTCCTTAACCGACCCTTCCTTGATCTTGGCGAACAAGTCGTCGAGAGTGACCTTTGCTGACCCGGACAAATCAGTCGTTCTCTGCCTATGGGCTCGATCTTCTGCAATCTCTCGCGCGACGCGTTCATCCTTCACAACCTGAAATACATCACCCGCGGACGGCACACCAGGGAGCCCAGCCACCTCTACAGGGATGGAAGGGCCTGCTTCTTGTACTTTTGCTCCAGTATGCGTAATCAGCGCGCGAACTTTTCCGCTAAATACTCCGACGACGAACACATCGCCGACGCGCAGCGTCCCGCTCTGGACCAGCACGGTCGCCACCGGGCCACGCCCTCGCTCTAGCTTGGCTTCCACCACAACGCCCTTGGCCATGCGATGCGGGTCGGCCTTGAGCTCCAGCACTTCGGACTGCAGAAGAATCATCTCCAGCAACGTATCCAAACCGGTTCTTTCCTTGGCCGAGACCTCAACCATGATCGTATCGCCGCCCCAGGACTCGGAAATCAGTCCATGTTCAGACAGGGCATTCTTCACACGATCGGAATTAGCGCCAGGTTTATCGATCTTGTTGATGGCCACAATCATCGGAACGGACGCGGCTCTGGCATGATTAATCGCTTCAATCGTTTGGGGCATCACGCCATCGTCTGCCGCCACGACCAGAATGACAATATCGGTGATCTTCGCGCCGCGGCCTCGCATGGCCGTGAACGCTTCGTGACCCGGCGTATCCAGGAAGGTCACCTGTTTCCCGCGAACCGCCACGGTGTACGCGCCGATATGCTGCGTAATCCCACCGGCCTCACCTTCCGCCACTTTTGTTTGCCGGATCGCATCGAGCAACGACGTCTTGCCGTGATCGACATGGCCCATGATCGTCACGACCGGTGGCCGCGACTCGAGCTGAGCGTCTTCCTCCGTCTGCACGACGGACTCCAACAGTTCTTCTCCGACCTTCTCCGTTGAGAGATCGAGCTTGATCCCGTTCTCTTCAGCAATGATCACGGCCGCATCCACATTCATCGTCTGATTGAACGTGAGCATCTGGCCCATGTCCATCAGCTTGCGCATAATGTCGGCTGGACGCTGCCCGATCAACTCGGCAAACTCCTTCACCGTCATGCCGAGCGTAAACTTGAAACCCTTCCGCCTTGGCTTGGTGACTTCCCCTGGCGTGGCGTGATGCACGTGCTTGCTACGGTCGTCACGGCGCTGGTGCAACGGAATGGCACGAAGATCCTGCCAACGAGCCGCATCCTCACGAAGCCGAAGCTCTTCCTCTTCCTTCGTACGACCCGGCTTGCGAGCCTTCTTCGCCTTTTCCTTCAAACCCTCGGCTTGCAGCTCTTCGAGAGAGAGAGGTTTCTTTTTTCCGGCGGTCAAGTCGATGCTGGGCGCGACAATGGGCTTGGCCGCAACAGTTGGAGCTGGAACGATCAGGGCTCCCGCAGCAGGCGCCACGTCTGGCATCGGCGTCAGCTCAGGATGCGGAGCGGCTAGATGATCAGTGAGTGGATGCGCCGAAGGGGAACTAAGGACATGAGTGTCGCCGGTCTCTCTGCTGGTGCCGATCGCTTCAACTGTGGGCAAGGGCGCAACTTCTTCTACTGGCGCGTCATCGCGCTTGCGCTTAATCAAAATGCGGCGCTTATCGGACTTGGAGGCATCCTCCGCCACCGGAGCAGCCTGAGCTGACCCAGCCTTGGCTCCCGCGACGACCTTACTCCGACCCGCATCGGCTTCTTTGCCCGTTGCTTTCGCGGAAGCTTTGGCTTTCGGTCCGAGCTTCTCCAACGCCTTCTTCACAACGTCGTCATCCAACGCGCTACTGTGCGATGCGACAGCGACACCCATCCGCTTCAATTCCGGAATGAGTTCACTGTTTTCCATCCCGAGCTGCTTAGCCAATTCGTAAACACGCATGAGGATTTGACACCTGTTCTTCTTTACCCGGCATCCGACTCCGACTCTGCCCGGGCTTGTAATTCCTGTTCCCGGGCTTCTTGTTGCTGATGCAGCGCCTCGGTTTCCTCTGCCAGCGCCGCCTTGATATCGTTATCACGCTCGGCCTTTTCTTTTTCGTACTCCGTCGCGCTGATAATGTCGATCTTCCACCCGGTCAGACGAGCAGCCAATCGTACGTTCTGACCGTTCTTCCCGATCGCTAACGATAATTGGGAATCCGCGACCACGACTAGCGCCGACTTCTTCTCCTCATCGACGCCGACCTTCTCAATGCTTGCAGGGTTCAAGGCCTCCGCGATAAATACTCGCGGATCGGAGGTCCAGGTAATGATGTCGATTTTCTCTCCGCGCAGCTCGCGAACAACCGCTTGAACCCGCGACCCCTTGATCCCCACGCAGGCCCCGACTGGATCGACGGCTTTTTCGCGAGACGTCACGGCAATCTTGGTCCGATCACCAGGCTCCCGCACAATGGACTTGATCTCAACGATTTTCTCGAGCACTTCCGGCACTTCCAACTCAAATAATTTCGAGACGAACTGGGGATGACTGCGCGTCAAAATGACCTGAACATCCTTTGGCGTCCGGCGCACTTCCAGGAGCATCGCCTTCACCCGGTCACCTCGGCGATAGGTTTCCCGCGGAATCTGTTCCTGAATCGGCAACACCGCCTCGGTCTTGCCCAAATCCACCAGGTAGTTCCGACGCTCCATCCCGAGAATGATACCGTTGACCAGATCTCCCTGCTTCGTCGAGTATTCTCTTTGGACCGCTTCCCATTCAGCCTCACGAACCTTTTGAAAAATCACTTGCTTGGCGGTTTGCGCCGCGATCCGTCCCAAGTCGCTCATCTCGATGACCGACCCGATCTCATCGCCGACCTCTGCCTCGCTGTCGAACTGACGAGCCTCCTGAAGAGAAACCTCTGTTTTTGGGTTGGTGACCGCATCGACAATGGTCTTCTTCGACACGACGGAGATTTCACCGGTCTTGGAGTCGATCTCGACCTGAATATTCTCAGCCTGTCCGAAACGTTTCTTGGCGGCCATGAGAAGGGCCGCTTCAATCGCCCCGATTACCCGGCTCTTCTCGATGCCCTTTGACCGACCAAGTTCGTCGATGACTGAAATCAATTCTCGATTCATAGCTCACTCTCCGGCAACTGCCCCTGCAGCCACCCTCCTAAATGCAGCGGTTATGCTCAAACCTCGGCAACCGACTCCCGTCCAACTTAAAACGTGACGACGCGTCGCGCTTCAGCAATCGAGTCGAACTCAAGAATGACTGTCC
>Ga0209253_10002837_pt1 | contig 15318 bp, 19 predicted proteins | sample FrelakmetBRP12BR_FD_187145 | JGI IMG/M metagenome (GOLD analysis project Ga0209253, IMG submission 187145) | Freshwater lake sediment microbial communities from the University of Notre Dame, USA, for methane emissions studies - BRP12 BR (SPAdes)... | ecosystem: Environmental > Aquatic >...
AGGGTGCGGGGCAGTAGCTTCAAGGGGAAGTTTGTAGATTGGCTTTAATGTGTTGCTTCGCCATCGGGAATAAATACATAACCGAAACCCCACATTGTTTGCAAATAGCGTGGGTGCGCAGGATCTGGTTCAACGATACGGCGTAAGCGTGAGACTTGCACATCAATGCTGCGGTCAAATACGTCTAGCTCCCGACCACGTGCCAGTTGCATTAATCTATCGCGCGAAAGCGGTTGGCGCGGATGTTCGGTAAACACTTTGAGTAGGGCAAATTCGCCGCTGGTGATGGTAATCGGCATGCCGTTGCGACTAAGGCTGCGGGTAGAGGGATCGAATATAAACTCGCCAAAACTGAATGCCTCGGATTTGCCTGTGCTTTCAGATTCAGGACTATATTCATGGCGGCGCATCACCGCGTTAATGCGTGCTAACAACTCGCGCGGGTTAAAAGGTTTGGGCAAGTAATCATCCGCACCCATTTCTAAGCCGATAATTCTATCCACTTCATCGCCGCGGGCAGTGAGCATAATAATAGGCGTAGTCACATTGTTGGCACGCAGGCGACGACAAATACCCAAGCCATCTTCACCGGGCAACATTAAATCCAGCACCAATAAGTCGTAGCTATCGCTACTCATTGCAGCGTCCATCTCTTTGGCGTCAGCTACTGTTTTGATGCTAAAACCCTGCTCTGTTAAATAGCGCTGCAGTAGCTCGCGCATACGCGCATCGTCGTCAACCATTAATATTTTTTTGTTTGATCCAGCCATCACTTAAACTTTCTTATGCTTTAAATTAAGCAATATTGTAATAATTACAGTTTAGGGTAGTATATGTTTTAAGATTCAATAAATCTAGAATTGTAAAAATTTTTATTGTTTAGAAATATCAAAAACGCAAAATAGGCAATCGTTACAATTAGTTACAATTATATGAAAATATGAAACATTGCATTTACAAGCTTAATTCATAGTTAATAGTTCGTGTGATATTTCAAATGACAATACTAGCAAAGAGACATCAGTAAAATACGATGGATTTTAAACTGCATCCTTATTCATTTGCTTCTTTTATACTGTTTTTATTCAGTATGACATTAGCGTTACCTGCCTTTGCAGGCGGGAAGAATTCTTTAGTGGCTGATGAATCTACTAAAGATGCGACAGTAGATAATGATGAAAGCGGATTAGAGAAAACATTAGAATACAATTTCAGTCCAGAAGATCGCGCCCGTTTACGTAAAGCGCTAACGGATTATGCCAAATCGTCAGATCCTGAACATGATCAAATTGAGCAAAAACGCAAGGCTATGAAGGTGAATCTGGAAGCACGTTTTAGCGAATGTGATAAAGATGTTGATGGTACGATAGATCGTGAAGAAGCCACACAATGCCTGCCTCAAATTGCACGACACTTTAGTTATGTTGATGTGGATGAAGATGAGTTAATTACACTAGAAGAGTTGGAACTGGCCCAAGCTAAACAAATTGAGCATCAAAAGGCCGCAGAAGCCAAAATGGAAGCACAAAAAAATCAAGATACCGAAACCGCCATCAAAAATAAAAGTAAAATCAACAAGCAAGCTATCGGTACACGTAAACGTCCTAGTTAGTTTTTTCTGTAATACCTATCAGCAAGTCTTGATTTTCTGAGCGCATAAGCTCAAAGTGTTTTTATGTCGCACGACCTTTCCGTAAAGCTAATCACCAGTATTAATGAAATATCTGCAACCGATTGGGATGCGTTAACCTCTGGCACACCGCTATTAAGTCATGCGTTCTTAAGTGCGCTCGAAATTACGGGCTGCGTAGGCAATGGCACTGGTTGGAATCAGCATCATTTAATCGTAACGCAGGACAAAAAATTACTGGGTGCAATGCCGCTTTATCTAAAAAGTCATTCATATGGCGAATACGTGTTCGATTGGGCTTGGGCAGATGCGTATGAACGTAGTGGTCTTAACTATTATCCAAAACTATTGTCAGCGATCCCGTTTTCACCCATCACCAGCGCGCGTCTGTTGAGCCAAGACGATGCTGTAAAAAACTTAATGATAGAGGCGCTGGAAAGCACCATGCAACAGCATAATCTATCTAGCGCACATGTGCTTTTTCCTGATGAAGCTGATGCGAAACAGTTTGAGCTTGCGGGTTGGCTAAAAAGAGTTGGCGTGCAGTTTAGATGGCACAATAAAAACTATGCTGATTTTGAAGATTTTTTAAACATATTAAGCCACGATAAGCGCAAAAAAATTCATCAAGAACGAAAAAAAATTAACGATGCCGGAGTAGTTTGCAGACAAATAAAAGGCCAGGATATTACAGAAAACGAATGGGATTTTTTCTATCATTGTTACTGTAACACCTATGCCGAGCATCACTCCACGCCATATTTAACTCGCGAATTTTTTAGTGAAATTGGTAGAAATATGCCGCAAAATATTTTGCTGATTGTGGCTGAAATTAATGGCAAATCTATTGCCAGCACGTTCAATATTTATAATCAAAGCACGTTGTATGGCCGCTACTGGGGTGCAACACAGTTTGTTTCAGCGCTGCATTTCGAGCTTTGTTATTATCAAGCGCAGATGTTTTGTATTGCAGAAAAAATAAAATTTTTTGAAGGTGGCGCACAGGGTGAGCACAAGCTCGCACGTGGCTTTGAGCCGCGGCCTACTTGTTCGTATCACAAAATAGCGCATCCGGATTTTGAGGTGGCGATTAAGCGATTTTTAGCACGTGAGGCTGAAGGTATTACCGCTTACACAAACGAGCTGGAAGAGCGTGCGCCGTTTAAAAACGCCTAACTACCAATGTATCTCTTTACCGTCATAAGCAATAAATTTGCCGGTATTTTCCAGGTTTAAATTTTCAATGACATTACGTAGGCCCGTCACGCTGGTTTGCGTGTTTATCAAGCCGTTTGGCCCGCCCATATCGGTTTGCACCCAGCCCGGGTGCAGTGTTACAACACTTATACCGTAAGGTTTTAGGTCAATCGAAAGGCTTTTCATTACCATATTCAATGCGGTTTTACTGGCCCGATAACTATAGCTTTCGCCGCTGGTGTTGTCGTCTATGCTACCCATCTTACTGGTGAGCGAGGCAATTTTTTTAAGCCGGCCACGCGTGATGTGCTGCACAAAAGCCTCTGCCATTTTTAGCGAAGCCATTGCATTGATTTTGAACGCTTTCGCCCATTCATCATAATTGGTATCGCCAAAAGTGCTATGCGGATAAACCCCCGCATTGTTAATCAGCACGTCAATGGCTTGGTCTTTTAGTTGCAAAGCTAGCGCGTCTATTTGAGCAAAATCGGCTACATCTAAACTTAAAATTTGAACATTGTCATGGGTGCTTGCGATGGTCTGCAAGGCCATTGCAGAAAGGGGTTCACGGCAGCACGCTAAAACGTTCCAGCCTGCTTCAGCGTACTGTTTGGCAAACTCCAGGCCAATGCCGCGGTTAGCTCCAGTGATAAGTACTTGATAGTTCGTGCTGCTCACAATTAGTTTACTTACTTGCCTTTGTGTTCGTGCATAAAGTTATGCACTTCATCACGATCCACCGTTCCATCTTTGTCGATATCAATAGCGTCAAAGTTTTTAGAAACGCGAGGCAGTTTTTTAGCTTCATCTTTAGTAAGTGTGCCGTCGTTATCAGCATCGGCAGAAGTGAATTCTTTAGAATGCTTTTTATGCGCGGCTTCAGATTTTTTATCATGCTTGTGGCGCCCGCAGGCATTCACTTCTTCTTTGGTTAGCGTGCCATTATGATCAGCATCCATTTTGTCGAAATCCATCTTGCATACAGTCTTGGCTTCTTCTCTATCCAGCGTGCCGTCTTTGTCGGTATCGGCCTCCTCAAAAGATTTTTTGGAATGCATCTTGCAGTGTTCTCCCATGCCGTCGTGGTCTGCATAGGCCGGCAAGCTTAAACCAAAGCCAAGTGCAACGGTAAAAAGGGCGGTAAGTAGTTTGTTCATGGTCAATATCCTTAATTAAAATTGCCTAGTAAACGTTTTGAAACATACCAAAATCATACTGTAGTTTTCGGGTAAATGTAACAACGATTACTCCCATAAAAATAAAAAAGCCACACTATCAGGTGTGGCTTTTAATGATGCTGATTTATTAGCTTACAAGGTTGCGCCCATCTCAAAGATAAAATCCACTTGGCGATTAGTGAGTTGCAGTTTCTTAGCCATCTCGATTAAAAATTCATCATCTCGATTAAACTCAAATGCAGAAAGCCAATACTGTTTAATTTCTGGCGTGCATACATCCACTGCATCTTCAAATTTTTTAAGCACATTAAAATAGTTTAAAGCGCTACGCATCTGCGATTTAGAGATTGATTGAATAGGGTAATCAACATTAGGGAAAGCCTGCCAGGAGTTATATACGCTGTGATTGCCGTTATAGATTGGCTGAGAAGTGCCAGCCAGATTATTAGAGGTTTCAATACCGGTGCTTATGTTTGCAGAAAGTCCCATTATCGTTAACCCCTAAAAAGATAAAAGCATTATTGGTAACGCCAGTTAACTTTGTATCGGCATGCTTTTGATAAACTTTAGGCTTTAATTAAACTTTTTTAAAACAAAAAAGCCACACCTTGCGATGTGGCTTTAAATAACGTTTTTAGCGTTAATTTGCAAAAAATTATTTGTGGTCTGGGCCGTGATCCATATCGCCCATTTTATGGTCTTTCATTTTGGCTTTCATCGCATCGCGCTCAGCCTGATCGATTTTGCCGTCTTTATTGGCATCTATTTTGGTAAATATTTCATCTGCCATTTTTTGGTGGCGGCTCATAAACTCATCTTTACTAATAGCGCCATCCTTGTTGGTATCTGCGTCCGTCATTTTATGCTTCATACGGTCGCAATGGCCGCCTTCTTTACCATCATGGTTGGCATAAGCCATTTGGGTTAAACCTAAAGCTAAAGCCGTTGCTGCTACAATATGTAAAACTTTCATTCGAACTCCTTAATAATAATAAAACTTTCTCCCAGCTACATAACGTAGACAGGCGTTTTATGTTGACGTTCACACTTCATGTCTCGCAATCTTTACGTAAAATCATTAGGCACTTTTACGCTAAGTGCATAGGGTATAAATGAAACCGCCGCGTATAGTGTGAATCATACAAGTACATCAATGTTGATGAGCTTAAACCAAAGGAGAATATTATGTGGACTAAACCAGCAGCTACTGAAATGCGTTTTGGTTTTGAAGTAACAATGTACGTAATGAATAAATAAGTTTAATTAGGGTTAATTAACTTAAGTTAGCAAAAACAAAAAGCCCAGTGATTCCTCACTGGGCTTTTTGTTTTTGCTAAATCATCAATAAGGCCTTTTGCCCACCCAGTTGCCCGTAGGTTGGTATTGGCATGCCCACACCTGCTCTAAGGTATCCTCGCACACCGCCACGCCGCAGCCAACTCTTTTTGTATCGCGCCAAACTAACTGCGTGTAATGACCGCACATTGCCCCAGCTGCGCACTGGTTGCTTCGGTAATTGTAATCAGCCTTCTCGCTGCCCCAATCTTCTACCACCCGTTTAGATGATACCTTTTGCAGCTCTTTACGGCCATCTGTCCAATCAACCGCGCTGCCCCAAAAAAGGTTTTCGCCGTATTTTCCATCCGGCTCACTATGGCGCATCTGGCAATGGTTGGTGCGCTTTAAATGATTTGCCCAAGCTTGAGCGCTTGCCGCCAAAGTTTTGGAATAACTTAGCTTTTTTGTTACGCCTACTTCTGCGCGCAACTTGTTATGCGCGGCGATAATGGCTGCGGGGTCTACCTTTGCAGCATGCGCAGGCAAAGCTAAAAGCAAAGCAATGGCCACAATGGCAAAGGTATTAAGTTTTATCATAAGCGTTAGTATTAGCCTTATTGGGCTATTTCTTTATAAACAGATATAGATGACAATGCAATCAATTAGTTTAATACAGTGCGGGAATAGCTTAAGAAGAAGAGCGCAGCCTTTCCAAGGTTGATGTGTCAGGTCGAGACTTTCTTCCCGCTCCAAAGTTTTGATAGCCCAGTGAGTAATTGCTGGGCTTTTTTTTGTGAATGAGCATAAAAAATTAACGACGTTGGGACTCTCGCTCAAATTTTTTCTGGTTGTTTCCACGATAGGTACGATTGGCAGGTTCGCCCGGTAGATTTCTGCGCACGTCTTGTGACTGCTCTATCTGCGGCGGTGTTTGACTGCGGCGTTCCTGAGGATCTGCCTGGGGTGTAACTTCACTACGCTGCGATGGCTTTGGCAGACGCGCTTGAGGGGTGGGGCGCACTGGCGCTGAATTTGGTGGGCTTGCCTCACGCGCTTCTCGTGGTGGTGTTACAGTTGGCGCGACACGGTTTGGTTGCCGCGTTGCTTCCTCTGCTCGCGGTGCTTGCTGTTGTCGCTCTGACGGCATAGTTGCCTTAGATGGAACGGATGGAGCAAGTTGGCGTTCTCGTGGTGGTGCCGATGATTGTGATGGTACCGTACGACCGGCATTTGATTCGATACTTCCCCCTTGGTCGCGCACTACAGCAGATGGCGACGCAGGCTCAGCCTGACGTTTCCAATTCTTATAAGGCTGCGGAAGCGGTGGGCGCGCTCTTTCCGGCCCAGTTTCGGTGCCAGTCACAGGGCGATGTAATTCAGTTACAGATGGTTTTGGAGCTGGCACATAACGTTGTTCGGCAGCTTTAGGACTTGCTGTTTCGGCGCGCCAAGGCAGTTTGGCTTCTTGGGGCCGACGGGTTGTAACTACCGGCCTCGATATTATCTGCTCAGGTGGGCGTGCGCTTCTAGGTGCATCTGCTACAAGGTTCCTCGAATTTGGTTTTATCGGCAATGCACCACGGATATGCTCCAATTCTCGCTCTTGTACTTGTGGGCGGTTTGAGGCACCGTGCATGTGGTCTCTACCAAATTGCTCATGAGTGCTGGCGATAAAGGCATTAGACACGCGCCTATTAGCGTATGTAATGTTGGTCACATTGATTACTGTTGTCTGCCTTACGACTACATTATTCACCACACGCGGCCCACTCCAGCCGCCCCACCAAGGACGGCCTATAAATCCGGGGTGACCCCACCAAGGGACAAGCGGCTCGCCCCAGCTGAGCGCGACCCAGCCTAAACCAAAGGAGGCCCCCACACTGACAGAAACGCCAGACCTGTTACCATAAAAAGCTACAAGAGCGGGTGCGTAAACTGGCCTGTGCAAAACAACGGGGCCAGGTGCCCACGCCCAGTAGCCGCCAAAATATACCCAACGTCCATAGTGAAAAGGAGCCCAGCCCCATGGTGCATCATCAACCCAAGTCCATTGGTAACTTGGATCCCATATCCATCGGCCGGTACTATAAGGTGCCCAGTCCGCTGCAATCCCATCTGGCACCCACACTGGTCCATATTCACTCGTAGTGCGCCAACTACCATAGTGATCAAGGTCGCTGGCACCGGCAATGCCAGAAGAAAGATAGCGGTCACTGAGCGCATCGATTATGTTGCTGGTACGATCATAATTCCAGCGATCCCATTCATCAAGCTCAGGTGCAGCATAAGTTTCTGCTTGCGCCATATTGGCACTCGGACGCACCACAATCTCCTCAGAAGGAAGTATGGTCATGGCTTGCCCGCCCGCCGGGGTCATCGTAGCTTGCCCACCACGACGGGTGATGAAATGCACATCACCATTAACATCCACACGGTAATAACCTGTTCGATTAATGGTGAAAACTGCATTGGGCGTATCTAGTTCAACGGTATAGTCTGCCGATGGAAGTGTACGCAAATCGAGAGATACGCGGCCAGAAGTGACTTTCAACTGCATAAAATCCGGCGTCTGGTTAACAAGGCTAATTTGAGTATTATCATCAGCTCGAATAAAAGAGCGGCCTTCTGCCTGAAGTTCCAGCTCGGCATTCGCGCCGGTATAAAGCGCATCACCTGCAATTAAAGGCGTGTTAACGCGCGCTTCTACCCAATCTTCGGCACCATATCGCCAAAATGAAACACTACCGTTGGTATAAGCCAAGCGCAGCGGGTTAACAGCCGATTGCTGGTCTTCAGCCAAAGCGGCTGTTCCCATGCCCGATATTGCCAGAAACATGAATACTGTGATGATGCGTGATAGAGAAAGCATTTTGACTCCTCTTCAAATAACGAGATTAAATTTCCCGCTATTGAATGATGTTTTGGGTGTAGCCTAATAACGTGGCTAATCAATTACAGTTGACTGCTGAATTGTTAAACGGTTCGTCAATACACGCTTAAAGTGTAGTTAGAGCCCGTTTAATTTGGCCTGGTATTAACACTGATATTTTTTTCTCATATGCGCGCACATTCATTGCTAAAATGGCTGCCCTGCAAGGCAAGCGGGGAGCGCTTTACAGGGCATTCGAACACACATTGAATAATATGTGTAAAACAGTCAAAGGCCTTTTAATGCGAAATAGGGAGAAAATAATCAAAAATACAGAAAACATGATCTAACTAATTATTCACGTTTGTCATAATCTGTTTGCGCCTATCTGTTTGTATGTGCCATACTTAAAGATTAACAAAGTTTAATCAACACCCTAAACAACATATTGAGGATATTAAAATGGCAGAAGCAAAAGGTTTAAGCACCCCGGTTAAAATGAAAAGTGAGCTAGCAGCGCTAGTAGGCGCAAGCGCGCTACCGCGTACTGAAATCACTAAAAAACTATGGGATTACATTAAAGCCAACAAATTACAGACCAAAACGGTTAACGGCAAACCAGAAAACGCAGGCAAATACATTGTTTGCGATGCTAAATTGCACCCGATTTTTAAAAATACAAAATCAACCAGCAAAACAGGTAAATTAACTGACCTGACTAACATTAAAGTTGGCGAAACTGTCGACATGATGCAAATGGCTGCCATTGTTGGTGCAAACATCGCTTAATTTGTTTTAAGCGTTTAATTAGATTAAAAGCCCGGCGAGGAATCGCTGGGCTTTTTTTATTCTCGTGCGCGCATTCATTGTTAAAAAGGATGCCCTGCAATGAAAGCGGGGTGCAGCTTCCATAGCACACAAAAAAACAATGAATATAAAATGAAAAACATTATTCTAGTATTTTATAGCAATATCAAGTATTCGTAGTTCGAGCCTGATTTGGGGACCCAGTGAAAATAGCCAAGCTATTAGTTGGATTTAATTAGTTGTTGTGCTATGCCCCATTTTCATGGGAAAAATTCTTGACCCATCAGTGTTACGCAGCAATAATTAACCAATGTCTCGTCGCAAACACCACAGTGTCTATGTAATTGAATTATCAAAGGACGTGCTTTTTGAAGGCAAATTCAAGAAGTGCAATCCTAATTATGTTACTGGAAAACCCTGCGTCTATGTTGGCATGACTGGATTAGATCCAGATTTCCGTTTTGATAAGCATAAGGCAGGCATTCAATCCAACAGGTACGTCAAACAATATGGTTTACGGCTACTACCTGACCTTTATGAAGGGTTTAATCCTATGACCTACGATGAAGCTAGTAAAATGGAAGTTGAGATTGGAATTGATTTGCGAAGCGCAGGATTTGGCGTTTGGCAGGCATAAAAAGAAAAGCTAAAGGCGGTTTAAATCTGATTATGATGTCGAGATTGAGGTTAACTAAAACAATCCGTTGGCACTGTGTTCGACTAACAGAGAGACCACCAATATTTAAACGGCTAGTATAAATTCAGGTCTATTCCCCTCATAAAATAGTCATTCTCTGATTGGCGATCAGTCATAATCATCAGCATCGTGCAACATGGGTTTATTCGGCGATTCTATTGTCTCAGCTTCCAACTCATACCCAGCATTCTCTAGCTTTATACGATATTCACATGAGGGAAGATGTCCTTCCAATCTACCATTGATAGTCGTTATTTCCACTTTGCAGTATAAACAACGATACCTGTGCATTTAACCTTCTTGATGGTCTTGTGGGAAATCGATGTAGTATAGTTTTTTCATTGCTTGTACCTTCCAATATAATAAGCACTATCATCATTTAAACTAGAAAGATAAATATGAAAACTTTGCTAAAGAAATTTGCAAATATTTTAACAATTGCTACAACCTTACTGCTGGTTGGCGGGCTAGCTTATGTGCTTATAAATAATCAGCCAATTAGTAATGTAATTTCAGAAATTGCATTTTGTTATGTAACTATTGCTGTTTTTAATTACATCACATTTGGCTCTGCCACATTGTGGCATAAGAAAAGCAATATTTAGTTGAAGAAACTAACTGAACAGAAGAACATCATTGGCAATTGTTTATGTGATTGACGTGATGGGACTGTTAATAATTTTTAAGTATAATAAAATCAATTGGTTACAACACGAACGTGACAATGGCAGCTTACGACCCATTGAAGACATTCACACTTAACCGCCAAAAATAAAAAATGGGAGCTCAAGCTCCCAGAAGTCCCACCAAAACTACTATCGCAAATTAGACTTGTTCATTCTTGCGGCGACGCGCTACAAAGCCCATCAAACCTAAACCAACAAGCATCATACCGTAAGTTTCAGGTTCAGGAACTGCTGTTACCTCTTTAGCCGCATACCACGAATCAAGCACGTTCTTAGAACCCGGTGGGTCTCGATAAACTTCCAAATAAAAGGTGTTCGTTCCAAGCGGATAACCTTGCAACAAACTAGTATTTAAATCAGCTGCTGTCCAAGATACAGATTCTCCCGTAGTCAGAAAGTTGGAACCGTTACCAATATCCCAATGAAAAGAATCAGTAGTATTAGAAAAGTTTACTGTACTAGCGTTTGCCCCAATGTGACTGACACCACCAGAAATAGATGATGCTGCGGGTGGTGCAAGGTGACCAGAATTCCCGTCATTATAATTTACTTCCAACCCAGCAAGATACGCTCCTAGAAAAGCGCTATCACTCAGATACGATAAGGTAAATGTTGTTGCCACACTATCAAAGACAAGGGTAGCAAAATTACCTGGAATAGGTACAGACAAATCTCCTTGTTGGTTAAATTCAGTGCCAAAAGTATATGTATATATAGTGGCTGAAGCGCTAGAAGCAAAAGATATAGTTGCTAGCGTGCTTATTAAAACAGATACTTTACGAAATTTATTCATGACATCATGTCCTTAGAGAACCATTTACACTACCATAGTTAAATTTTGTGCTTATTAACATCTTAAACAATAGCCCGAATGGGCTATCCTATTACGAAACTACATAAGAATAATGTTTACAACTGGTTGTTTTAATTAACAAATCTATGATTAAGCCTGCATATCATATGCTAAGACGGCACCACGTTATGCTGTTCCTCATCATTGATACCTGCTGAACATTAACTTGCATTAGGTTTTTTTACAGACTAAAACCAACTTATGCGCTTAGCACAATATACAATCAATTCTATTTAACTGATAGGCTGATTTATTAGTAGCTATTAATGACCAAAAAGCGGATGGCTGCAAATGGCCGAACTTTGAACTTAGTGATCTGGCATTTGTCAGATTGAAATGGACATTCAAAAGAATACATTTCCTTGAATTACAGAATTCAATTTCCTGAACTTAACATTCTTTATGCATTTCCTTTCCAATTACCAATATCGGCCCAGTATTTATAGTTGTTAAGTATTACTTAAGATTTAAAACTTATAGTTTCATTTAACGGCGCCTGATCCTTTTGATCAAAAGCATCGTGAAATTTAGATTTACACATCGAGTTGTTATTCATTTGTCTGACATAACAGTCTGATATAGTTAACTTCCCTTAACGCAATTATTGAAATTATCCATTTCATTTGCAACAACCAAGAAATCAAAAGTTTCTTTAGGAGATTTAAATGACTACATACCAAAGCTACCATGAAGATGGATTAGAAATTACACCTTTCGAGACTAACAAGTTCTTGCGCATCATATTTACAGCAATATTTGTAACGGCGGTATTTATTGTGCCAACTACTTTGGCAATAAAATTTCTGTTCTTTTAGATATTATGTAGTTTCAATTTCACTTACCCTAGTAAGGTAAATATATCAAACTAAATTTGAACGGTTCCTGCGGGTCTCTTAGCGACCCATTTCAGAAGTTCGAAAATTTAGAACGGACGGCAGAAACTCCCCTTATTTTACAGAGCCTTCAAGGCAAGCGTTACGTCATGCGCTACACCATCTTTTTGCTCCAGTACATCTGCGGCTAGTAACCAGTCTATTTGATCACTCAAGAGTGCATCGCGTGCCAACTGTTCGAGTGCCCGCAAGGAGACATCGCTTTCATTATAAACATCCCTATGCGCCTCAAGAAAAATTTGTCCATCTGACTCTGTCAGCAACAGCGGGGCATAAATAATGCTGCCTTTTGTACCGAGTTCTATCTGCGCAGATAGCGCCTCAATATCGTCGGGATGCAACCGAATGCATCCATGACTCTGAAAATGATATATGCTTGCCGGGGCGATGGTGCCATGAATGCCAACCGACGTAACACTAAGCCCAAGCCAGTACTTGCCAAGAGGATTGTCAGGACCTGGTGGCACTTCTGTTTTTACCATTTGGCCTTCGCGCCACATCTCCTCCTGAATGGATTTTGGAACACGCCAGGCCTTATTGACTGCTTTATCAATCACGATAAAATCGCCTGTCGGAGTTGGCCAACTTGGCTTACCAAGTCCCACTGGGTAAGCTGCTATCAACTCCCAATCGCGAAAATAATAGAGCATGCGTTGCGGCAGGTTAATAAGCAGGCCATCCTCAAGCGACTCTGGCGCTATATGCCTGTTGTCGACCGCCAGCTTCTTTCCTGGCATTAGCTTGGCGTCATATATCAAACCATTATCGCGCGCCAGAACTTCTGCCGACACACCAAAGCGTGCACCAATCTTGATAAGGTAGTCGCCAGATTGAACTATGTATTCAAACACTCCACCAGTAATGGGAAAGGCTAAAGGCTCTGCAATTGCTCCTGGCAGATAGGACAGAGAACAGACTAGGATTACAAACCAAATAATTCGCAAACCCATGCTCCTGCTATCGTTAACCATTTTCCGTCTAATATTTACAGTATAACGGGTTGGTTAATAGGCTTGAATCCGTGCAAACACCTAATCAGAAACTATAATTCGGTAATAATAATTTTTATAATTAAGGTAAAAGGAGCTAGTCGTCTGCTATTGGCCAAAGATTGCCCGTTGAATAGCGGTGTCTATGCGACTCTTTTCTGAGTATTAAAAATGTTCAATGTGTTCATAATTAGTTTATTGATTTTACCTCCCATAACAAATACATTGATATTTCAAAAAGATTTAATATATTGTTGTTCATGATTCCCTACTTGTCCGCTTCACTGGTTCTTATCGGCCTAGTGATTCATATGGCAGCTCTTATCCCACTCCGCAAGCTAATAACGATGCTCCCTTCCGGATCGCTGCGTAATAAGTGGTTTGCCATGAGCGGACTGATTTTTTTCTTCATAGTCGGTTACTTGGGCTACATAGTGGTGCTTTGGGGCCAACAGAGTATGTGGCGCGAGCTCCCCATTCCTGGCATATTTTTACTCGGTGCTATATTTGTATGGTTAACGATAGAGCTTTCCCTGCATACCGCTGCTGATGTGCGGAAAATAGTTTTACTTGAAGCTGAGAGCATTACCGATCCGTTGACGAGGATTTATAACCGCCGCTATCTGGATCGACGCCTAGAGGAAGAAGTCGTACGGTCAAAAAGATATTCTCTCGATCTTTCTGTTCTGATGCTAGACATCGACCATTTCAAAAAGATCAATGACAAATACGGGCATCAGGCCGGGGACGTCACCTTAAGCATATTAGGCAGTCTGATTAAGACTGCTCTTCGTGATTCTGATCTAGTCGCGCGTTATGGAGGTGAAGAGTTTCTGATTATTTGTACCGGCACTCCCATCGATGAAGCTTCTAGCGTAGCAGAACGTCTTCGCCAGCTGGTTGAATCGTATCAAATCAAGATTCCTGATAGTTCTGATGGAGGCCAAACTATTCAAATCAATATCAGTATTGGTGCGGCAAGTTTAAGTGCGGGCGTTGATAGCAAAGAAAAGTTGATTCAAGCCGCAGACCAAGCGCTATACCGCGCAAAAAGAGAAGGCAGAAATCGCGTCATTGTTGCTACGACGGAAGTCAAGGATTCCAGAAAGCCTAATAGCAAAACACTCAATTGATGTAAATGCCTATGCTTTTTAGCCGGCAGCTTTTGTAGGTTAAGGTGAACTTTTTAGTAGTGAAGGATTAGCAACACAGACTCACAGTAGAAGCCCGCCCAGCAGAATCGTAAAGTGTTTCTTAATGTTCTCTTCTATTAAACTTTAGTAGCTCTAGCCCTGTAGTAACGCCTCCGAGCAAATAGCACTGCGATGGCTTCCATAATGTTAAACCCTAAGCGAGCCAAAAGAATAATTCCAAATATCGTCCAAATATTAGTGTTCCCCCAACCATAGCTGTGTATCAACCAACCTACTAATAAGTAAGGTATAAGTGAGCATAGCCACTTTAAGGTGTATTCCCCTGCTTCAATCATAAAGCCTCCCCTTTATCTTTTTTGATGTATTATTTTTTTATTAAAGTGTACTCCTAAAGATTCCAAAAATAAAATCTGTGTAGGTTACTCTACGTACATGGTTGACGGTTCTCCCTTGGGGGTGCACTCTTAGATTGTTGATATGCTGCTTTTGGCCGTTTTTTGCCATTTAAAAAAACAAACGTGACAATTCTGACGAGTTTCAGCGAGCGCTAGCGATTGAGGGCGAGCATATATCATTAAAAATCAATATGTTATATCAACTGTTAATAATTTTTTAGTATAATAAAATCAATTGGTTACGCCACGAACGTGACAATGACAGCTTACGGACGCAACTGCCCAGTAAATCAAAAATAGATTTGAGCTTATAAATGACCGCTATATGGCCGGTTTTTGTCACATTACATATCAATTTGCTAGCCATAAAGCTGACATTTAGAAATGGAAATCAACAAATTCAAAGAAATTATCAATCCAGCCATTTTTTATGGCAGTAGTATCATTACACTACGTTACATCTGTTAACCCCATAGTTAACCCTAAGGCTAAAATGAATACGCCCCAATCTCTCGAAAGGGGCGTCTTTATTGGTGGGAAAGAGGGACTTGAATGTTCAGCTTTTTGTTTTAAATCAATCATTTATATTCTCCTTGAGGCAATTTTGTGCCCAAAACTTCATAACTTTATCTCCCGCTGAGTTATCAATCTCTGCAATCCAGCGACCATAAACTCTACGAATCATGCCCCAA
>Ga0209253_10002838_pt1 | contig 15311 bp, 14 predicted proteins | sample FrelakmetBRP12BR_FD_187145 | JGI IMG/M metagenome (GOLD analysis project Ga0209253, IMG submission 187145) | Freshwater lake sediment microbial communities from the University of Notre Dame, USA, for methane emissions studies - BRP12 BR (SPAdes)... | ecosystem: Environmental > Aquatic >...
GCATGTCGACCAGCCGGTGCCGCACGACCTGGTGGTCGGCGAGCCGCTGCCCGAACGTGCGCCGGTCGCGCGCCCATGCCAGCGCTTCCTGGTAGCAGACCCACGCAAACCCGATCGCGCCCGCAGCCATCGAGAACCGCTCGCCGTTGAAGTTCTGCATGATGGCCCGGAAACCCGTGCCCTCGGCACCCAGCAGGTTGCCGGCCGGGACCCGGCAACCGTCGAACCTCAGGTGAGCGGTATCCGATGCCCACCAGCCCATTTTCCGCAGCGGCGTGCGCAAGAGACCGGGGGTGTCGCCCTCGACCAGCAGCAACGAGATACCGCGTGCGCCCTCGGCACGCGGGTCGGTGCGCACCGCGACCGTGAGGTAGTCGGCGCGGATCCCGGACGTGATGAAGGTCTTCTCGCCGTTCACGACGTAGTGGTCACCTTCGCGCACCGCCGTGCAGCGCAGTGCCGACACGTCGGAGCCGCCCGAAGGCTCGGTGATCGCAAGCGCCGCGATCCGCTCGCCGGCGAGCACCGCGGGCAGCACGCGCTGCTTGAGTTCGGCGCTGCCGAGCATCGCCACGGGCGGCGCGCCGATCGTGTGCGACATCAGCGAGGCGACCAGGCCGCCCGAGCCCGCCTGCGCGAGTTCGAGGCTGGCGATCAGCCGGTGGAAGCTGTCGACACCGCCGCTGCCGCCGTACTCGTCCGGGAAGCCGAGCCCGAGCAGGCCCACGTCCGCGGCGCGACGGTAGAGGTCGCGCGGGAAGGTCTCCGCCTCGTCCCAGGCGTCGACGTGCGGCGCGATCTCCTTCGCGACGAAGCGCCGCAGCGTCTCGCGCAGGTCGAGGTGCTCCGGGCGGTAGTAGACCGGGTTGAGGCGCAGTTCCTGCATGGGCGCATGCTAGGCGAGGGGCTTTATTCAAGCAAGCGCTTGGTCTACGATCGGCCCATGAGCTACCGCAGCGTGTTCCGCCCCGGCCTGTTCGCGGGCCAGACCATCATCGTCACCGGCGCCGGCAGCGGCATCGGCCGCTGTTGCGCGCACGAGCTTGCCGCGCTCGGCGCGCACGTCGTGCTGCTCGGCCGCAGCACCGCCAAGCTGCAGGCCGTGGAGACCGAGATCCGCGCCGACGGCGGCGCCGCGAGCCACGCAGCCTGCGACATTCGCGACGAGGACGCGGTCAAGACCACCGTCGCCGCCATCGTCGCCGAGCGCGGCGTGATCCACGGGCTCGTCAACAACGCCGGCGGCCAGTTTCCCTCGCCGCTCGAGGATATCTCGGCCAAGGGCTGGCAGGCCGTGCTCGCCACCAACCTGACCGGCGGGTTCCTGATGGCGCGCGAGTGCCACGCGCAGTCGATGCGCGAGCACGGCGGCGCGATCGTCAACATGCTGGCCGACATGTGGCACGGCATGCCGGGGATGGGGCACAGCGGAGCGGCTCGCGCCGGCATGCTCAACTTCACCGAGACCGCGGCCTGCGAGTGGGCGCCCGTGCGCGTCAACGCGGTGGCTCCGGGCTGGATCGCGTCGAGCGGCATGGACACCTACCCGGAGGCGATGAAACCGTTGATCCAGGGCCTGCCGCGGCACGTGCCGGCGTCGCGGCTCGGCACCGAGGCCGAGGTCTCGGCCGCGATCGTATTCCTGCTGTCCGAGGCCGCCGCGTTCGTGTCCGGCGCCTGCCTGCGCATCGACGGCGCGGCGCCCAACGCGCGACGGCACTGGCCGATGCCCGGCGGCCGGCCATCGCCGGCGTTCGACGGCTTCCATCGCAGCCGCCCGCCGCGCGTACTCGAGGACTGAGGATGCCCGTCTTCCAGGCCCTGCTCGCCACGCACGATGAGATGTTTTCCGGCAATCGCGAGCACATGCTGGCGTTGCTCGGCGAACTCGGCGCGCTGCAGGCCCGCACCGAGGCGGCCTCGGCGAAATCGGGGCCGCGCTTCGCGAAGCGCGGCCAGCTGCTGCCCCGGGAGCGGGTGGGCCTGCTGCTCGACGCGGGCGCGCCGTTCCTGCAGCTCTCGACGCTCGCGGGTTTCCTGCTCGACGTCGCCGACCCGGCGAAGTCGGTGCCCGGCGGCGGCTGCGTCGCCGGCGTCGGCAGCATCGCGGGCACGCTCTGCATGGTCGTCGCCGACGACTCCGGCATCGAAGCCGGCGCGCTGCAGCCGATGGGGCTCGAGAAGTTCCAGCGCGCGCAGCAGATCGCTCTCGAAAATCGCTTGCCGTTCGTGCACCTCGTCGAGTCGGCCGGCGCGAACCTGCTGCGCTACCGGGTCGAAGACTTCATCAACGGCGGCTCGCACTATTGCCGGCTCGCCAAGCTCTCCGCCGCAGGACTGCCCGTGCTCACGCTGGTGCATGGCAGTTCCACCGCGGGCGGCGCCTACATGCCGGGGCTATCGGATTACGTCGTGATGGTCCGTGACCGCGCGCGCGCCTTCCTGGCTGGCCCGCCGCTGCTGCGCGCGGCGACGGGGGAGATCGCGACCGAGGAGGACCTCGGCGGCGCGACGATGCACGCCACGGTCTCGGGGCTCGCCGAGTATCTCGCCGAAGACGACGCCGACGGCCTCCGGATCCTGCGGGAGGTCGTCGCGCGGCTCGGCTGGCAGCGATTCGAAATGCCCGTTCTCGCAGCGCCGGAGCCGCGCTACCCAACGGACGACCTGCTCGGCCTGATGCCGCGCGACGGCCGCAAGCCGGTCGACATGCGCGAGGTGATCGCGCGGGTCGTCGACGACTCGGACTTCCTCGAGTTCAAGCCGCTGTTCGGGACCGGCACCGTCTGCGTGCACGCGAGCATCCACGGCCAGCCGCTCGGCATCCTGACCAACAACGGCCCGCTCGACCCGGCCGGCTCGACCAAGGCGACGCACTTCATCCAGGCGTGTTGCCAGGTCGGGCTGCCGCTCGTCTACCTGCAGAACACCACCGGTTACATCGTCGGCACCGAGTCCGAGCGCGGCGGCATGATCAAGCACGGCTCGAAGATGATCCAGGCCGTGGCCAATGCGTCGGTCCCACAGGTCACGATCCAGTGCGGCGCATCGTACGGCGCCGGAAATTACGGCATGTGCGGCCGCGGATTCGCGCCGCGCTTCCTGTTCTCGTGGCCGAATGCCCGCACCGCGGTCATGGGTGCCGAGCAGGCCGCGACGACGATGGCGATCGTCATGGAGGAATCGGCCCGGACGCGCGGCCTGGAGCCCGACCGCGCGCAGATCGACGGACTGCGCGCGAAGATCGTCGAGACCTTCGAGCGCCAGACGTCGGCCTTCTACACGTCGGGCCGGATGCTCGACGACGGCGTGATCGATCCCCGCGACACCCGGCGCGTGCTGGGATTCGTCCTCTCTCTGTTCCGCCGGTCGGACCGGGTGGCCTTGCGGCCGCTCGACTTCGGCGTGGCGCGCCCCTGACCTGGAGACATCGATGAAGTTAACGCCCGAACACGAGGAACTGAAGCGCACGATCGAGCGCTTCGTGGTGCAGGAGCTCAACCCGCATGTCGACGAGTGGGAGGAAGCGGGCATTTTCCCGGCACACGAAGTATTCCGGAAGCTCGGCGAACTCGGCCTGCTCGGCCTGACCAAGCCCGAGGCGTATGGCGGCGCCGGGCTCGACTACAGCTATTCGGTGCTGATGGCCGAGACCCTCGGCAATATCCGCTGCGGCGGGGTGCCGATGGCGATCGGCGTGCAGACCGACATGGCGACACCCGCCCTCGCCCGCTTCGGCTCCGACGGGTTGCGCGCCGAGTTCCTGGCTCCGGCCATCGCGGGCCAGGCCGTCGCCTGCATCGGCGTGTCGGAGCCCGGCGCCGGCTCGGACGTCGCCGCGATCCGCACCACGGCGCGCAAGGACGGCGACGACTACGTCATCAACGGCGGCAAGCTGTGGATCACGAACGGCACGCAAGCCGACTGGATGTGCTGCCTCGCGAACACCAGCGAAGGCAGCCCCCACCGCAACAAGTCGCTGATCATCGTGCCGATGCGCAGCAAAGGCGTCAGCGTCGAACGCAAGCTGCGCAAGATCGGCATGAACTCATCCGACACCGCGCAGATCCACTTCGACGACGTGCGCGTGCCGCGGCGCCACCTGATCGGCGAGGAAGGCCACGGCTTCACCTACCAGATGCTGCAGTTCCAGGAAGAGCGGCTGTGGGGCGCGGCCAATGTGCTGAAGGGCCTCGACAACGCCGTCCGCGACACGGTCGAGTACACGCGCAGCCGGAAGATCTTCGGCCGTCCGGTGCTCGACAACCAGGTGGTGCACTTCACGCTCGCCGAACTGCAAACTGAAATCGAGGCGCTGCGCGCCCTCGTCTACCGCGCGACCGAGCTGTACGTCGCCGGGCAGGACGTCACGCAACTCGCGTCGATGGCCAAGCTCAAGGCCGGGCGGTTGACGCGCGAGGTGGCCGACAAGTGCCTGCAGTACTGGGGAGGCATGGGCTTCACCTGGGAGAACCCGGTCTCGCGCCTGTACCGTGACGGCCGCCTCGCTTCGATCGGCGGCGGCGCCGACGAGGTCATGCTGTCGATACTCTGCAAGACCATGGGCACGCTGCCCAGATCCTGAACGAGGCGCCACGATGACGAACCAGCCCAGGGGTACCCGAGGTCCGCTGCAGGTCGATCGGCAGTCCGGATTCTGGTTCGCGCGCCTGAGCCGCCCCGACAAGCGCAACGCGTTGTCGGACGAACTCGTCGCGGCACTGGGCGCGCTCTGGGAACGCATCGCCGCGGACCTCGAGGCGCGCGCTCTGGTCCTCTACGGACAGGGCGGGAACTTCTGCGCCGGCGCGGACTTCGCTCGCTTCCTCGAGCTGATGCAGTCCGCGCCCGGCCACGCCGAGGACCCGATCGCGCAGTACAACCGGCAATTTGGCGCAATGCTCGAAGGGCTGGCGGCCTTACCCGTGCCGACGCTCGCCGTCGTCACCGGTGCCGCGATGGGTGGCGGCTGCGGACTGGCCGCCGCCTGCGACCGCGTCCTGGCCGCCGAAGACGCGTTCTTCGCAATGCCCGAAGTGGTGCTCGGCGTCGCGCCGGCGCAGATCGCGCCGTTCATCGTGCGCCGGCTCGGCGCGACGCGCGCGCGCTGGCTGATGCTGAGCGCTTCGCGACTGACCGCGGCCGCAGCGCGCGAGGCCGGCCTCGCGGACGGGGTCGCACCCACGGCCGAACTGCAGGTCGCGGTCGAAACCGAATTGCGCCGGCTCGCGGCCGCGGAGCCGTCCGCATTGCGCGCGACCAAGCGCATCGTCACCGGCGCGTTGGAAACGCCGCTGCCGGCGGCACTCGATGCGGCCGCCCTGGAGTTCGCCGGCCTGCTACGGCACGGTGCGGCGCGGGAGGGCATCGCCGCGTCGCGCGACAAGCGCCCGCCTTCCTGGGAGGCGGCGATGCCGCGCCTGCCGAATTTCCTGTGAAGCCGCTCAACCGGCTGCTGATCGCCAATCGGGGCGAGATCGCCGTGCGGATCGCGCGTACCGCGCGACGCATGGGCATTGCGACGATCGCGGTCTGCTCCGACGCCGATCGCGACAGCCCGCACGTCGCTGCGTGCGACGAGTTCGTGGCGATCGGCGGCCGGCTACCGTCCGAGTCGTATCTCGACGCCGGCCGGATCATCGCCGCGGCGCGCACCGCGGGCGCGCAGGCGATTCATCCGGGCTACGGCTTTCTCTCGGAGAACGCGGCCTTCGCCGCCGCGGTGCACGCGGCCGGGCTGATCTTCGTCGGGCCGCCGGCGACCGCGATCGAAGCGATGGGCGACAAGGCCCGCGCGCGCCGCCGGATGGCTGCGGCCGGCATCCCGGTCGTGCCCGGCTACGACGGCGATGCGCAGGACGAAAACGTGCTGGTCGCCGAGGCCGCGCGCATCGGCTTTCCGGTCATGGTCAAGGCCGCGGCCGGCGGCGGCGGCCGCGGCATGCGTCGGGTCGCGGACGCGGACTCGCTGCCGGCCGCGCTGCGCAGCGCAGCCTCCGAGGCCGCGAAGGCATTCGGCGACGGACGACTGATCCTCGAGCGCGCCGTCGTCGAGCCGCGGCACGTCGAGATCCAGGTACTCGCCGACGCCGCGGGCCACGTCGTGCACCTCGGCGAGCGCGACTGCTCGGTGCAGCGGCGTCACCAGAAGATCGTCGAAGAGGCGCCCTCGCCGGCCGTCGATCCGGTGCTGCGCGAGCGCATGGGGCTCGCGGCGACCGCGGTGGCGCGCGAGATCGGCTACACGGGCGCGGGCACCGTCGAGTTCCTGCTCGATCCCGCCGGCGAGTTCTATTTCATGGAAATGAACACCCGGCTGCAGGTCGAGCACCCGGTGACCGAACTCGTTACCGGGCTCGATCTCGTCGAGCTGCAGTTGCGCGTCGCGCGCGGCGAGGACCTGCCGATCGCGCAGCACGACGTCCGGATCACCGGGCACGCGATCGAAGTGCGCCTCTGCGCCGAGGACCCGGCCGACGCCTTCCTGCCCCGCAGCGGCAGGGTGCTCGACTGGCGGCCAGAGCCGCTGGCGCGTTGCGATCACGCGGTGGCGGCGGGCCTGGAGATCAGCCCCTACTACGATTCGATGCTCGCGAAGCTGATCGTGCACGGCACGTCGCGGGCCGAGGCGCTCGACCGGCTCGCGCTGGCACTCGACCGCACGGTGCTGCTCGGCGTCGCGTCGAACCGGGCGTTCCTGGCGCGCGTGCTGCGGCATCCGTCGTTTGCCGATGGCGCTGCCGTGTCGACCGCCTTCATCGAGCGGCATTTCCCCCAGGATGTCGATCGAGCCACGGTGCCGGACGACGTGGCGTGGTCGCTCGCGGCCTGGCTGTCCGTCGCCGCCGCGCCGGAATCGGCGGCCGCAGCGGGAACGCCTTGGCGACATTGGACGAACGGCCTCCCGTTGCCGGCGCCGTGGCGTCTCGCGTGGCAGTCGAGTGAACGCGACGGGCGGGTTGGCCTGTCGCCCGACTCGGCCCGCGTCGAGTGTTCCGGAACGACCAGGACCGTAGTCGGCGTGCCGGCCCACCCAGCCAGCGACGGTCAGGTGGAGATCGACGGCGCCTCGATCGCCTATCGGTATGTGTGGGACGGCAGCACGCTCTGGCTGCACATGCGCGACGGCGACTTCGCGTTCGGCTGCCAGCGCCGCCAGCCCCGCTGCTCGGCCGCGGATCGCACGGCGCGCACGCACGAGGTGCGCGCCGCCATCAACGGGCGCGTGCTCGAAGTCTGCGTTGCGACAGGCGCGGACGTGACCGAAGGCCAGTGTGTGCTGGTGCTCGAGGCCATGAAGATGGAGCACGCGTTGCCGGCGCCTCGCACCGGTCGGGTCGCAAAGGTCGAGGTCGAACCCGGCCAGCAGGTCTCGCCCGGCCAGTTGCTGATCAGTTACGAACGAGGTGCCTGATGTCGAAGACGGTCGTGACCTGCGCGCTTACCGGCGTGCTCACCGATCCCGCGCAGCACCACGTGCCCGTTACGCCCGAGCAGATGGCGCGCGAGGCCCGTGCGGCCTTCGATGCCGGCGCCGCCGTCATGCACGTGCATTTCCGCCAGCAGGCGCCCGGCAAGGGGCACCTGCCAAGCTGGGATCCGGTGGTCGCCGCCGAGATTGCACAAGCAATCCGGGAAGCCTGCCCCAGCGTGATCTTCAACCAGTCCACCGGCGTGGTCGGGCCGGACATCTCCGGGCCCGCCGCCTGCATTCGCGCGATCCGCCCGGAAATCGCAGCTTGCAACGCTGGCTCGCTGAACTACCTCAAAGTGAAGAGCGATGGCAGCTGGGCATGGAAGCCGATGCTGTTCGACAACCCGGTCGAGAAGGTGCAGGCATTTCTCGACGTGATGGCCGAAACAGGTGCACTGCCGGAGTTCGAGTGCTTTGACGTGGGGATCGTGCGCAGCGTCGAAATGTTCGCTCGCACCGGCCTCTACAAGGGGCATCTCGACTACAACTTCGTCATGGGGGTGGAGTCGGGCATGCCCGCCGACCCGGACCTGCTGCCAATCCTCGCGGGATTGGTCGTGCCGGCCGCGACCTGGCAGGTCACAGCGATCGGGCGAGCCAACGTCTGGCCGCTGCACCAGCGCGCCGCGGAGCTGGGTGGCAACCTGCGGACCGGGCTCGAGGATACGTTCTATCTGCCCGATGGCAGCAAGGCGACCAGCAATGGCGCGCTGATCGATGCGATCGTCAGCGTGGCGCGGAGCGCGGGGCGCGAGATCGCCAGCCCAGCCGAGGCACGTACGCTGCTCGCCCTCGGCTGAGGTAAATCAACTCCGAAACAAGGGGTTACCAGTAGATGTTCATGCCATCGATGGCATGGAACATGGCGACGAACGCCACGACCGTGCTGACGGCCAAGGCGATGGCCAGGGCAACGAGATATTCCGGTTTCTGCGTGAACATGGCGCCTCCAGTCGGCTCATTGGGAGGCGGCTACCGGCGGGGCGTCTGTTGGGAGCCGCACCGGGCTCGCCTCGATTTTGTCTACGGGCGTTATTTTACGCCGATTTTGCTGCAATGCAGCGCAATTACCGCGACTCTGTCACGTTTTCCGCAACAGGTCATTTTATTTATATATTTCAATTACTTAAGACTACGATAGGGTGCCGTACCGGGCGCCGTCGGCCCGGTACGGGCCCTGACCTCAGACAAATGCCTGCATCCGGCCGACGGCTATCGAACATGACTGGATCCCCCTGCGGTTGACTACGGGCGCCAGCATAGGGGGTGCCATTGGAATGAAAAACAGCAATAGTTGTTATTCTCAATTCGGATTTTTTGCATAATCCGCCCATGGATCAGCTCGTCGCAATGCGCGTGTTCAGCCGGGTGGCCGAGCGCGGCTCGTTCGGCAAGGCGGCCGATGAGCTCGATATCTCCCGCGCTGCGGCCAGTGCGCATGTGGCTGCGCTGGAGAAGCACCTCGGCGTGCGCCTGCTGAATCGCACGACCCGCAAGGTCAGCCTGACCGCCGAGGGAGCCGATTACCTGCGCCGCTGCCGCCGCATCCTCGAGGAGATCCGCGACGCCGAGGAGACGTTGCGCGAATCGCGATCGAAACCGCAGGGCCTGTTGCGGGTGGACGTGCCGGTCGCCTTCGGTCGCTACCTGCTGTTGCCCGCGTTGCCGGAGTTCACGCGGCGTTATCCCGCCATCGACCTCGACATCCGCCTGAACGACCGGATCGTCGACCTCGTCGCCGAGCGCGTGGACGTCGCGGTCCGTGTCGGCGCCATCCAGCAGTCGGGGCTCGTCGCGCGTCGCGTGGCGCAGATCAACATCGTCACCTGCGCGGCGCCCACCTACCTCGCCGACCACGGCGAGCCGCAGACACCGGACGACCTGCGCGAACATCGCCTGCTGGCGCTGACCCCGCCCGGCGGCGGCTCGCCCAACTGGAGCTTCCCGGCGCCGTACACGCCGCGGCGCCTCAAGCTGCACTTTGCCATGCTGTTCAACGCAGCCGAGGCGCCGATCGTCGCGGCCGCGGCCGGGCTCGGCATCACGCATACGGCCGACCTGCTGGTCGCCGAGTACGTCGCGCGCGGCGAGCTGCAGCTGATCCTCGAGAAGTTCGTGCTGCCCGGCCCGCCGGTCTCGCTCGTTTACCCGTCCGCCGGCCACCAGGCCGCGAAGGTGCGGGTGTTCTCCGATTTCGCCGCCGACCTGATGCGCCGCTGGCACGACATCGTGCGCGAGTGGCTGCAGCCCAAGACGAGTTGAGTCGCCGCGACGACGCGGTTCTGTAGAATCGGCAGCCCCGTCACGGAGGTGCTGCCTGATGTTCAAGCTCGTCGCCGGCCTGGTCGTTTTCTTCGGGGTCCACTCGATCTCGATCGTGGCCCGCGACTGGCGCGAGCGCACCGTCGCCCGCATCGGCCCGGCAGCGTGGAAGGCGCTGTACTCGGTGGCTTCGCTGGTCGGATTCCTGCTGATCGTCGGCGGATACGCGCAGGCGCGGCTGGACCCAGTGATCCTCTATCAGCCGCCGGTCGGGCTGCGGCACCTGGCGGCACTGCTGATGCTGCCCGTGTTCCCGTTGCTGCTCGCGACCTACCTGCCGGGCCGGATCAAGGCCGCGGTCAAGCATCCGATGCTGACGGCGACCAAGGCGTGGGCCCTCTCGCACCTGCTCGCGAACGGCATGCTGGCCGACGTGCTGCTGTTCGGCGGGTTCCTGGCGTGGGCGGTCGTGGACCGCATCTCGGCCGGCAAGCGCCCGCAGACGGTCGTCCGTGGCGCGCCGCTTTCGATCCGTAACGACGTGATCGCGGTCGTGGGTGGATTGCTGATCTACGCGCTCTTCATCGGCTGGGCCCACGTGCGCCTGTTCGGCGTGGCACCGATGGCGATCCCGGGCGGATGAAACGCAGCGAGGTCGCCTTCGGCAGCCACGGCGGCACCTGCCAGGCGTGGCGATACGCGCCGGACGAGGATGCGACCTCGCCCGCCGTCGCGCGGCCCTGCGTCGTGATGGCGCACGGCCTCGGCGCAACTCGCGATGCGTCACTCGCCCCGTACGCTGAGCGCTTCGCCGCCGCGGGCATGCACGTGCTGCTGTTCGATTACCGACATTTCGGCGCGAGCGACGGCGAGCCGCGCCAGCTCGTCTCGGTGCGCCGGCAGTTGCAGGACTACGCAGCCGCGGTCGAGTTCGCGCGCGCGCTCGCCGGAGTGGATCCGGCGCGCGTGGCCGTGTGGGGAACCTCGTTTGCCGGGGGTCATGCGCTCGTGACGGCGGCACGGCAGTCCGGGGTCGCCGCGGCAGTCTGCCAGTGTCCGATGATGGACGGCCTCGCCGCCGTGCGCCGGATCCTCCAATACGCAGGACCTGGCCAACTGCTGCGCCTCACCGGCCACGGGCTATGGGATGCGGTCCTAGCGCCGTTGGGCCGTGCGCACTACGTGCCCACGGTCGGGCCGCCCGGCAGCCTCGCGGTCATGAGCAGTCCGGACGCGGACGCAGGTTACCGCGCGCTCGGTCCGCCGGACTTCCGCTGCGAAATCGCCGCAAGGATCGCGCTGACGGTGGGCCTTTACCGGCCCGTGCGCTACGCGGATCGCGTGCGCTGCCCGGTGCTCGTGCAGATCTGCGAAAAGGACAGCGTGGCGCCCGCCGCGGCCGCAGAGGCCGTGGTCCGACGCCTCGGCGAGCGCGGCGAAGTGCAGCGCTACCCGATCGGGCACTTCGAGCCCTACACGGGCGCGTGGTTCGAACGCAGCGTCGGCGACCAGGTCGACTTCCTGAGGCGGCACCTCGGCGCCTGAGCTCGCTCACCAGCCCTTGAACAGGCTGCCGTCGGCGAAGTCCCACAGCACGACCAGGTGGTAGCGCGTGTTCCACGACTGGTCGCTCAGCGGGAACTCGACGCCGAAGTTGAGCGCCACGTGGCCGCCCTTGGTGAGCCCGAGCCGCACCTGCGGCAATGCAGTCCACTGCACCGAGTCGCCGCCCTCGGCGTCGAACGGCACGGTCGCCGTCATCTCGAGCGCAGGGAACATCGCGCGGGCACGCCGCGTCCAGAGGTAGTGCACGATGCCTGCGAGTTCCACCTCGCCCTGGTCCGCATCGTCGACCGGCACGATCACGCGCGCGCTGGACTGGAACGTCGACTTTTCGTTCAACCGCTTGCCGTAGGCCAGGTACGGAATGATCTCGTCCGATTCGTCGCTGTCGGTCGGAATTGCGTAGATCAACGCGCCCGAGAGAATCGAGCCTTTCTCGAGGTTCCAGTGCAGCACGGTCTTGGCACCGGCCTCGACCTTGGTGATCTCGGAATCCTCGCCGTCGTCCTCGTGGATGACCTCGAGCACGCCCATCGAGCGCTTGCCGAAGCGCTTCTCGATCTCGATGACGTTGCGCCAGACGTTGTCGCCATCCTGCTCGGAGACCCGCGACTTCCAGACGATCTCGTCCTCGGGAAACGCCTTCTTGGTGCGCACCGGCAGGTAGAAGTTCAGCTCGCCCGGCGGGTAGGCCTCGCTGCCGGGTGCCAGCGTCTTCGCGTACGCGACGACGTTGCGAATGTCTTCCTCGCTGAGCGCGCCGACCTGTGCCGGCATCACCTCCGACAGACCCAGCGCCGGACCACCGTGCGTGACGACGATATGCCAGTCGCTCGCCGGTTCGCGGCTGTTGAACAACGGATCGGACAGGTCGGCCGGCTGCGGATCGAGCGCCTGCACGACTGGATTCGATGGATCCGCGCGGCCGGTGACGCCGTGGCAGGCGGCGCAGACCGTTTCGAAGACCTTGCGGCCGGCCTCGAGGTCCGCCGCTTGCACGGTGGCCGGTGTGCAGAACAGGCCGATCATCAGTGCCACCAGACCACCGAGGGCCCGTGCATACCTGCCGAACATGGTCATGGAATCTCTCGCGCGTAGCAGCCGCGTCCCGGCCTTTGCCCGATAGCCTACCGGGGCCGGGCGCGGGTAGATTCCGCAGTTTCCGCAAGCGCGCTGCACACGCTCCCTGGCTTTGCGGGCCGGGTTGGGTGATGGACACTGTGAGCATGGCAACCCCGGTTTCGTCCTGGATCTTCCTCGCGTTCTGCGTCATCGGTTTCGGCTGGACCGTCACGGCCGTCGTGCGCGCGGACCGGTTGGGCTGGGGCAACATGTTCTGGTTCCTCTTGGGTTGGCTCGCCAGTGAACTCGCGCTGTTCCTCTGGCTCGGCTCCGCCCTCGTCGCACTGGCCTTCGCAGCAGCAACCGACGCGCTGGGCGCCAAGCCGGGTCGGATCGGCCTAGGACTGATGGCGATCTCGTGGGCGGGCCTGGCACTCGCTCAGTGGCGCGCGCGGCCGACGGGGCGCCTCCTCGAGCAATCGCTGCGATCCGGTCTCGGCGACGACTACCGCGAGCAGATTCCGGCTGCGCGACGCGCCGTGCTGCGCGACGAAACGCCAGTTCACGAACTCCTGTTGCCGTTCGCGCTGCGCGATCCGCGCGTGGAACGGATCCGGGACATCCGTTACGCGGACGACCACCCGCGGCACGTGCTCGACATCTATCGACCGCGAGGCGGCTGCGCGCGAGCGCCCGTGCTGCTGCAGATCCACGGCGGCGGCTGGGTCATGGGCAACAAGCACGAGCAGGCGTTGCCGCTCATCCATCACCTCGCTGCGCTCGGCTGGGTCGTGGTGACACCGAACTATCGACTGAGCCCGCGCGCGCGGTTTCCCGACCCGTTGGTCGACTGCAAACGGGCGCTGGGCTGGGTGCGGCGGAACATCGCCGCGCAAGGCGGCGACCCGTCGTTCGTCGCTGTCACGGGCGGCTCCGCCGGTGGCCACCTGGCCGCGTTGATGGCGTTGACCGCGAACGATCCGCGGCTGCAACCTGGTTTCGAAGCAGTCGACACGACGGTGGCCGCCGCGGTCCCGTTCTATGGCATCTACGACTTCACCGATCGGCACTCGCTCAAGGGCAGCGGCGCGGGGATGATCCAGTGGCTCGAGAAGACCGTCATGCCCTGCCCGCCTGCCGCTGATCCCGCGCTCTGGGATCTCGCTTCGCCGATCACGCAAGTGCGGCACGACGCGCCGCCGTTCTTCATCCTGCACGGCACCCACGATTCACTCGCAAGCGCGGGCGAAGCACGGCTGTTCGCCGAGCGCCTGCGCAGTGTCTCGGCGAACCCAGTCATCTACGCCGAACTGCCGGGCGCACAGCACGCCTGGGACGTCTTCCGCTCGGTGCGGGCGATGGAGTCCGTGCACGCCGTGGCGCGCTTTCTCGAATGGGCGCGCGCGGCAGCGCGCAGGTAGTATTGGACCATGTTGAAATCCACGGCCCGGGCCATCCGCGCACTGCTCGATCAACAGCGAGTGCTGTCGCTGGCGGTCATCGCTGACGGCGCACCGTACGCGGGACTGCTCCCGTTCGTACCGTTGCCGGAATACGCGGGCGTGATGATCCATGCTTCGCGCATGGCGAAGCACTCGGCGGGACTCGCGGTAGACACGCGGGTCGGAGTGCTGCTGCACGAGCAGGACGGCGTCGAGAAGGACCCGCTGCAGCTGCAGCGGGCAACCTTCGAGTGCACGGTGCAGCCGCTCGAGCGCAAGGGCGAAGCGTGGATCGCAGGGCGCGAGCGCTGGCTGCAGCGCTTCCCGGACAGCCGCATCACGTTCAATCTCGGCGATTTCACGCTTTACCGGCTCGAGTTCCGGCAGGGCTTGTACGTTGGGGGCTTTGGGCGGGCGGTCGAGATCGGACCGCGCGACATCGCGAAGCTGGCGACGCTCGGAATCAGCTAGCTCAAAGCTAGCGCCGGCAGAATTGATCGTGCAGCGTGCCCATCACCGCGGCCGCGTCGCCGCTGGTGAGCGAATAGTAGATCGACTGGCCGGCACGCCGGGTTCGCACCAGGTGCTTGCGCCGTAGCACGCTCAGGTGCTGCGACAGCGCCGACTGGCTCAGCCCGATCAGCGGCTGCAGGTCGCTGACCGACTTCTCGCCGTCCGCCAGCTGGCACAGGATCATCAGCCGCGACGTGTTGGCCATCGCCGCCAGCAGGTCGCAGGCCTTGTGGGCATTTTTCTCGAGGCGTCGCAGGCTGGCGGGCGTCATGACGGGCACGGATTTCAGCGCCACGGCTGTCGAACGATTCGATTGGGTCTTCATCGGTCGGGAATGTTAGCCGAATCGACGTCAGGAATCGCGGCAGAGGTCGCAATCAGGAGCCCGCGACTCAGCGCACCCGGACCGTGACGCGCTCGCCGCCCGGGCCGGCCACGTGCACTGCGCACGCGATGCACGGGTCGAAGCTGTGGATGGTCCGCAGGATCTCGAGCGGCTGGGTCGCGTCGTGCAGCACGTGCCCGACGAGCGCGGCCTCGTACGGCCCCGGCTGCCCCGACACATCCCTCGGGCCGGCATTCCAGGTGCTCGGCACCACGGCCTGGTAGTTGGCGATGCGGCCATCCTCGATCACGATCCAGTGGCCGAGCGCGCCGCGCGGCGCCTCCATGAACCCCGCCCCTTGCGCCTGCCGCGGCCAGGTGGCCGGATCCCAGAGCCGTTCGTTGAAGGTCCGCGTATCGCCGGCCTTGATGTTCGCGACCAGCTGCTCGTACCAGCCCTGCATCGCGTCCGCGAAGATCTTGGTCTCGAGCGTGCGGGCTGCCGTGCGCCCGAGCGTCGAGAACAGGGCCGCCTGCGGCAGATCGAGCGTAGCGAGCGTCTGGCCGACGAGATCCTTCGCTTGCTCGTTGCCGGTGGCCACGAGCATCAGCATGCGCGCTAGCGGGCCCACCTCGACGGCCTTGCCGCGCCAGCGCGGCGACTTCATCCA
>Ga0209253_10002839_pt1 | contig 15307 bp, 14 predicted proteins | sample FrelakmetBRP12BR_FD_187145 | JGI IMG/M metagenome (GOLD analysis project Ga0209253, IMG submission 187145) | Freshwater lake sediment microbial communities from the University of Notre Dame, USA, for methane emissions studies - BRP12 BR (SPAdes)... | ecosystem: Environmental > Aquatic >...
CGCCTTCGGTTTTTAACTGCTCAGCGTAAGTGTCGGCATTTTTGAGCGCTATTGTTGCGTTCTTTGCCTCAAAGCGGTGGCCTTGTGTTGTGTTGCCAGACGCCAATCCCAGCGCTGTGATTGGCACGATTTTATCGCCATGCAAGGCTACTAAACCATGCGCTGGTCGAACAAAATTGACGCTTTCCCAACCATCCGCTAATTGATACGTCATCACTTTTGGTATAGGCAATTTAGTTAGCGTTTCTTCTAATGCTTTTTGCAAACCTTCTTGTAGGGTGGCACCTGTTTGCATGGCATCAAAAAACAGCAGGTCGGCTTTACCATCGTTCTCTTTTCTGAGTTTAGCAACGGCAGTTTCGCCTACGCCTAATGCTTGTAGTCTTTTTACAAGGGCTGGTGTTGCCGTACCGTTAGCATCCAAGCCCACGCTGGCTGGCATGAGTTTTTGCGCTACCTGTTTATCTGCGGCTTTTGCAGCAACTTGTGTGATGTGCGCAGCTAAACGGCGTGGTGTAGCAAATGTCGTAACAGCTGAACTATCAGCCGTTAAGCCCTGCATTTTTAAAGATTCAAATAGGTTGTTGCTAAACGCGTCACCAAGTTTCTTCAAGACTTTTGGTGGCAGTTCTTCTACAAATAATTCGACTAATAAGTTACTCATGCTGCTTTCTTTTCTTTTTCTAGTTTTGCCAGAACTTCTGCGGCATGCTCTTGCGAGGCAAGTGGGAAGCCAAGTCTGGCGCGGCTGTCCAGGTAACTCGCCGCAACTGAGCGCGCCAAATTGCGGATGCGGCCAATGTAGGCGGCGCGTTCGGTTACCGAGATTGCACCGCGCGCATCCAGTAAGTTAAAGGTGTGCGCTGCTTTCAACACTTGCTCGTAAGCAGGCAGAGCAAGCTGCTTTTCCATGAGGTGCTTGGCTTGTTTTTCGTGCGCGCCAAATGCGTGGAACAGAAAATCGACATCGGAATGTTCAAAGTTGTAAGTCGATTGCTCAACCTCGTTCTGGTGGAACACATCGCCGTATTTCACGTTTTCTGAGTACTGCAAATCGAACACGCTATCCACGCCTTGCAGGTACATGGCGAGGCGCTCCAGACCATAAGTGATTTCGCCTGTAATCGGCTTGCAATCGATACCACCAACCTGTTGGAAGTAGGTGAATTGTGTGACTTCCATGCCGTTCAGCCATACCTCCCAGCCCAAGCCCCATGCGCCTAACGTTGGGTTTTCCCAATCATCTTCTACAAAACGGATATCGTTCTTTTTCAGGTCAAAGCCTAACGTTTCCAGCGAGCCTAAATAAAGCTCGAGAATGTTAGCTGGCGCTGGTTTCAGTACGACTTGATATTGGTAATAATGCTGCAAGCGGTTAGGGTTTTCACCATAGCGGCCATCTTTCGGGCGGCGGCTGGGCTGCACATAAGCGGCTTTCCAGGGTTCCGGGCCAAGCGAGCGTAAGAATGTGGCGGTGTGGCTAGTGCCCGCACCGACTTCCATATCATAAGGTTGCAGCAGAGCGCAACCTTGTTTATCCCAGTAGGACTGCAGATTTAAAATGATTTGCTGAAACGTTAAAGCCATTGTTTTTAATCCAAAAAATACGTTGTCGGCTTCGGCTAACCGTACTAAATTGTACTGTCTTTGCTTCGCCTTCTAGTCTTTTTTGTTTAAAAACAAAATCCAGAAAAGGCGTTAAGCTTACCTTTAAAACCTCGATTTTACTTGGTTTTGCGTCTAATCACAAAAGCAATCGCACCAAAACAAAAGATGATAAACGGCCAATTGCCCCAGCGCACGTAAGGCGTGCTGCCGGTATAGCTTTGGGCTTGTACGTTTAATGTGGTTGCAACGTCATGCGGCGCATGCGCAAGCACATAGCCGTGCTGATCTATGCTAGCCGTAGCGCCGGTATTGGTGGCGCGCAGCATCATGCGGCCGGTCTCCAGTGCACGTGCTTGGGAGAATTGCATGTGTTGGTCTGCCGCGTAAGAGCTGCCATACCAGGCGTCGTTGCTCATGTTGACCAACAGCGTAGCAGTTGGCAGTTGACGGATAATTTCTTCACCAAACACGTCTTCGTAACAGATATTCACGGCGATTTTTTGATGATCCAGGCTAATCGGTTGTTGATGCGTGCCGCCGCGTGACAAATCGCTTAATGGCATATTTAGCCAATCGCGGTAAATCCATCCAAGCACTTGTTTTAATGGAATAAACTCGCCAAATGGCACCAAATGATTTTTAGAGTAATACTGCGTTTCTGCACTACCAAAACTAATTGCGCTGTTGTAATAGCGGTCATAATCTGGCTGAGTTACAGATGAATCCACTTGCACTAAGCCAACAAGTATATCACCGCCATTTCGTTTGGCATGCTCAGTCAGCGCGGTCTTTACTGAGGGATCCAGCTGGCTTGCAATCACCGGCAGCGCGGTTTCTGGCAAGATAATCAATTGTGCATCACTTGCTTTAGTCATTTGCAGATACTGGTCAATGGTGCCTTGAGCCACTTCCGGCGACCATTTGATGTCTTGCGGAATATTGCCCTGAATCAGACTCACGCTGAAGGGCTTGCCAATGGGCGTTGTCCATTCCACAGCTTTCAGGATGCCACCGACGACAAAAATAACCGTCAATGTGATGATGGCATTACGTTTCCAAATCAAAGCTTGCGGGCGATTTGCAATCCAATAACCAATTAAAGCACCAATAAAAACAGTGATGACTGAAACGCCATACACCCCTAAAATAGGCATGTAGCCAGTGAGCGGACTGTGCGGCACTTGGCTGTAACCTATCGTCAACCACGGAAAACCGGTAAAAATCCAGCTACGCACCCAATCGCTTAAACCCCATAAAACAGGAATTGTGATGAGCGGGTGCCCGAGTTTTTTGGCAAACCAACCAACCAGGCCAACAAAAATCGCCATAAATGCACACAAGCAAAAGGTGCAAAAACCCGCGAACCACCAAGGCATACCGCCGAAATCGTGCAGACTGATGTAGATCCAATAAATGCCAACACCATAAAAACCAAGACCATAGCTGGAACCCAATATCCATGCGGTTCTTGGTGTGCTTGCTTTAATCCATAAATAACTGATTCCAGCAACTGAAAGTATGGCGGCAGGAAAAATATAGAATGGTGCGAAACCTAATACAGCTGCGGCACCTAACGCGACTGAGATTAGAAATAGTGAGAGTTTATTAAGCATAATTACAGTATGAAAACTATTTGTTAAGCGCGATTGTACGTGTTTTCAGCGAAAATATAGCTATGTGATTGACAGTGGACATCTTAAAGTTCTATATTTCGCTTGCGGTATCGTATTTCTAACAAAATAATTTGAGGAGAATAAGAAATGAGCATGATGTCGGAATTTAAAGAATTTGCCCTTAAAGGCAATGTGATGGATTTAGCAGTCGGTGTCATTATCGGCGGCGCGTTTGGCAAGATTGTGGATTCATTAGTGGGCGATATCATCATGCCTATCGTAGGCAAAATTATCGGCAATGTTGATTTCTCAAACATGTATGTGGCCTTGAGTGGACAACCTGCAGGCTTGGCATTAGCAGAAGCTAAAAAAGCAGGTTCGGTATTGGCTTACGGTAACTTTATTACAATCGCAATCAACTTCATTATCTTGGCTTTTGTTATTTTCCAATTGGTTAAAATGATGAACAGAATGAAAAAAGCTGAACCACCTCCTGCACCGGCACCTACACCGGAAGACGTTGTATTGTTGCGTGAAATTCGTGACAGTTTGAAAAAATAAGCAGTCACTGATGCAATAAAAAAGGCGCATTAAGCGCCTTTTTTATTGCGTTGAATCAATTACATATTTGGTTCGACTTGGTTTGGATCCAGTTGATTTGGGTCTGAATTTGGCAACTCGTATGTTTTGCCATCATTTTCCTCAGAGCCGTCATTGTTCAAAAAAACTACCTGAACCACTTTGTCGTCGATAAAATCAAGCTCGGTGGTTGGGTAGTAACTCCCATCCTCCGCGATATTGAGATTGTGATAATGCCAGATTGAGGCCACTATTTTGCCTGTGCCTTTAATTTTAACGTCTTCTGCCTTGGCGGGCTCGCCAAACTGGGCAACGATTGAAGTTCGGTCATATTGATTAATTGCATCTACAAAGGCTTTTTCCTCAGTAGGAATTTCTTTGGCTAAAGGCTGTGTTTGTACTTCGTCTGCAATGCAGGTAGTGGCAAATAATGCATTGCTTGCGAGCAGAAAGGCTAATGACCAAGTTTTCATGTAAACCTCCAATATATAAAATATAGAGATTTGAAACAAATTTTAGTTCACGTTATTTCAGAATAAATTAAGTCGATTCGATAGGAAAAGGTTCATCTGGAATCACCTCAACCAATATAGAGTGTAAGCGCCTGCTATCAGCACGCAGCACACTGATACTTAAGTTATCAATTACGACTGTATCCCCGCGTTTGGGCATATGACCAAATTTATTCACCACCAATCCGCCGATGGTCGAGAACTCTTCATCGCTGAAGTTTGTACCGACGGCTTCATTAAAATCGCTGATTTCTGTGAGTGCTTTAACGCGGTAATGCCCATCGGCATTTTGGATGATGTTGTCTTCATCTTCGTCGTAATCGTATTCATCTTCTATGTCGCCTACAATTTGTTCGAGTACGTCTTCGATTGTAATCATGCCCGCCACACCGCCGTATTCATCCACTACAATGGCAATATGATTGCGATTGCTACGGAACTCTTTCAGCAATACATTTAGCCGCTTGGCTTCTGGGATAAATACCGCAGGGCGCAGCATATCGCGCACATTAAAATCTTCGCCGGCGTAGTAACGCAGCAAATCTTTGGCTAGCAGAATTCCAATCACATCATTTTTATCGTCTTCGATGACGGGAAAGCGCGAGTGCGCGGTTTCAATTACGTGTGGGATAAAAGTTTCGGGAGGGTCTGTGATGTCGATGACATCCATTTGCGAGCGCGGAATCATTACATCGCGCACTTGCATCTCGCTTACTTGCAGTACACCTTCTATCATGCCGAGAGAGTCGGCATCCATCAGGTGATTTTCATACGCACCGTGCAGCAACTCTAGAAGCTGTTCGCGGTCTTCAGGTTCGCGCAGCAAAAAATTGCTTAAGCGTTCTAATAAACTGACTTTATTATTCGGTTTTTCCGGTTCGGAGGCCATTAAGCGGCATCCTCAGTAATGAGATAGGGATTAGCATACCCTAATTTGGCCAAAATAGAAATTTCTAGGCTTTCCATTAACTCAGCTTGCTCGGTAGTCTCGTGATCGTAGCCGTGCAGGTGAAGTATGCCATGCACGGTAAGGTGTGCATAATGTGCCTCAAGTGGTTTGTTTTGAGCTTTGGCTTCAGCTTCAACCACAGGTGCGCAAATGACAATGTCACCCATTAGATGCGGAGTTTCTGTGAGCGGGAAAGTCAGCACATTAGTCGCATAATCTTTGCCGCGATAAGTGCTATTTAACTCCAGCGCTTCCTGCGTATCTACTATGCGAATGGTTACTTCAGTATCTACGCGCAGCGCAGCCTTCGCCCATTTGCGAAACTGTTTTTTGCTTGGAAGATGATGACTGCTGGAAGCTAATTGAATGCTTATATTTAGTTTTGGCATGATTTATAGCTTATGCATAAAATTACCAGTTGCAAGTATAGACGTGGATATTGAGATTGGCATAATACGCCAAAGGAAAAGATGTTCAGGCGGCGCATTGCATACCTAAAATACGTGCAAATTAAATTATTTTGATTGCGAAGGGCAATCCGTATAAGGAAAGCGCACATGCCCGTAACGGACTATTAAAATTGCCAAAGCAATCAGAAGAATGGAGCCTGAGAGCGCAAACATCCGCCAGGCGTCAATCTCAGCGATGTCCAGCACTAAGTAACGAGCCAGCGCGATGATGCCGATATATAGCGGGTATCTGACAGGCAGGTTTCCCGAGCCCAAATAGTGATCGAGCATAGACATCACTTCCAGATACAAAAACAGTAATAGCAGATCACCTACGCTAATTGTACGTGCTTCCCAAATATGCATAATTGCCTGAAACACGGCAAAAACAGTTGCAACAGCGATGACAATCAGTACACCCTGTCCAAATAGGCTAAGTCCATGTTGGGTTATTCGGCTAAATTTATTGGGCGTCATTTCTTATCCTTAAATGAATTTGCTAGCTGCAAATTATACACTGCTAAAAGTTGTGCTGCTAAGTAGTGTCTGATTGTCATGCTAGCCATGTTCAAGCACAATGTATTCATTGGGTAAAATATCTGACAGATCATATTTTTCTTAACTATTATGGATAACGCATGATTGATATCAGTTTTAGCTTTACGGGAAAATGCTGGATCTGGCAGGGCAAAGGCGCATGGTATTTTATTTCTTTGCCGGAAGATAAATCAGAAGAAATTAAATTCTTTGACGAAAACTTGCATGAAAAACGCCGTGGCTGGGGCGCGGTGCGGGTGTTGGTAACAATTGGAAGTACAACTTGGGAAACTTCAATATTCCCAGCATCGAAATTGGGCGCTTATATATTACCAGTGAAAGCAGAGGTTCGCAAAAAAGAAAAGATCGTGTCCGGTGATGATGTAGTGGTCAAATTAAAAATCAATGTGTAATTTAGGCTTAAAATAATGCTAAATAAACATGCCCTGCGAGGCAGTATCCATGCGGACCTTGGGGTATTAACTTTTCAGTCTGAATGGTATGAATAAAATTTCATTCAGCGTATGATGTTTCTCTAATACACCATAAAGATATAATGAATTCATCATGAAAACCCCCGCCATTACAGAATTTCTAGAGAAACACTTACAAGGCGAACATCGCGATGGATTGACAGCAATGTTGGCTGATATTGTTGCTTCCTGCAAAAAAATCGCTATGGCGATTGATAGTGGCGCATTGGCTGGCAATATGGGTAGTTTGGATTCTGAAAACGTGCAAGGCGAAGTGCAAAAAGCCTTGGATGTCATTACCAACGACATTTTTATTGAATGTAATCTGCAAAGTGGCTATGTGGCGGGTATGGCTTCAGAAGAAATGGATAACATCATCGAAGTTGCCGAAAAGCATAAACAAAATGGTCAATATTTACTGTTGTTTGACCCGCTCGATGGCTCGTCGAATGTGAATGTGAATATATCGGTAGGCACTATATTTTCTATTTTAAAATCGCCTAACAAACAACCAGAACTGGCCGACTTTTTGCAGCCAGGAATAAAACAAATCTGCGCGGGCTATGCCTTGTACGGCACATCGACTATGCTGGTGCTGACGATAGGCACCGGTGTGAACGGCTTTACGTTAGATAGCGAATCAGGCGAGTTTTATTTGACGCATCCAGATATAAAAGTACCTGCAGAAACACAAGAATTTGCGATTAATATGTCTAATTATCGCTTTTGGCAGGAACCCGTACAGCGCTATATTGATGAATGTTTGCAAGGAAAAGAAGGCAAGCGCAAACAAGATTTTAATATGCGTTGGGTGGCCTCGATGGTGGCAGAAGTGCATCGCATACTGGTACGGGGCGGTGTGTTTATGTACCCCGTCGATACTAAGTTGCAGGCTAAAGGCGGCAAACTAAGGTTGATGTACGAAGCCAACCCCATGAGCTTTATTATGGAGCAGGCGGGTGGTGGTGCAACGACAGGGTCGCAACGAATAATGGAGGTTTTGCCAACTGGTTTGCACCAGCGTATCCCAGTGATGATGGGCAGCGTAAACGAAGTGAATCGTTTAATCGCTTACCATCAAAAATAAGTTATTTAAAAACTGCGTCTAACTCACCGCTTAAATAACGCACTGCCATTTGTTCGCAAGATATGGGTTTAATATTAGCGGCCTGACCTGCGGAACCAAATGCTTCATAGCGTGCTTTGCAAATATCGCGCATCGCATCGGTTGAAGCTCTTTGGAATTTTCTAGGGTCAAATTCTTTACGTTTTTCGGTAAAAAATTTGCGGATAGAGCCAGTGTAGGCCATGCGTAAATCCGTATCAATATTCACTTTACGCACGCCATGCTTAATTCCTTCGACGATTTCTTCTACCGGCACGCCATAGGTTTCGCCCATATCGCCGCCAAATTCGTTGATGATATGCAGCCACTCCTGCGGCACTGAAGATGAACCATGCATCACCAAATGCGTATTGGGAATGCGCGCATGAATTTCTTTAATGCGGCTAATCGCTAGGGTTTTGCCAGTCGGTGGCCGGGTAAATTTGTAAGCACCGTGCGAAGTGCCAATGGCGATCGCCAAGGCATCTACGCCAGTTTTTCGCACGAAATCTGCGGCTTCTTCCGGGTCTGTAAGCATTTGATCGTGGTTTAGTACGCCAACGGCACCCGAACCATCTTCCTCGCCAGCCAAACCCGTTTCTAGTGAGCCTAATACGCCCAATTCCCCTTCAACCGAAACACCAATTGCGTGAGAAATTTCCACTACTTTTTTGGTAACATCCACATTGTATTGGTAAGTCGAGGGTGTTTTGGCATCTTCCATCAACGAGCCATCCATCATCACGCTAGAAAATCCTGAACGAATGGCTTGAACGCATACCGCCATGGATTGGCCATGGTCTTGATGCATGACGATAGGAATGTGCGGGTATGTTTCAATCGCAGCTAATACTAGATGTCGCAAAAAAGCTTCACCCGCATATTTGCGCGCACCAGCAGAGCCTTGCAAAATTACCGGGCTATTCACTTCATTTGCTGCCTGCATAATGGCGTGTACTTGTTCCATATTGTTCACATTAAACGCTGCTAGTCCGTAGTCGTGCTCAGCGGCATGATCCAACAATTGACGTAATGAAACGAGTGCCATGATGTGCTCCAAAAATGATAAATAGTGCGGTTATCTATACTAAACCTGAATATTTATATTTGATAGATATAGGAGATGTAGAAAAAGCAGTTAGTTCAGCAGATTAGCAGGGCTTATTTATCTTGCTGTTTTGATTCGTAATCTTCGTAAGCGTTAATGATTTTTTGCACTAATGGGTGACGCACCACATCGGCAGATAGAAAGTGTGTCATGGCGATACCTTTGACGTTTTTTAAGATTTTTTGTGCTTCTACCAAACCGCTTTTCTGATGTTTCTGCAAGTCGATCTGTGTCACATCTCCTGTCACTACGGCCTTGGTGCCAAAGCCGATGCGTGTTAAAAACATTTTCATTTGTTCGGGCGTCGTATTTTGCGCCTCGTCCAAAATGATAAAGCTTTGGTTGAGCGTACGTCCGCGCATATAAGCGAGCGGGGCGACTTCAATCGCGCCGCGTTCAAACATTTTATTTACCGTGTCATAGCCTGCCAAATCATATAGCGCATCATAAAGCGGGCGTAAATAAGGGTCGACTTTTTGATTCAAATCACCAGGCAAAAATCCTAAGCGCTCACCTGCTTCTACCGCAGGGCGCACCAGTACAATGCGTTTTACGCGGTCACGCGACATCGCATCTACTGCGCTGGCAACGGCCAAATACGTCTTACCTGTGCCTGCGGGACCAATGCCAAAGGTGATATCGTGGTCCTGAATCTGCTGCAGATACTCGACTTGGCGTGGCGTGCGACCATGTAAATCGCCACGCCGCGTCATCAGTACCGGCATAGCACTAGAGACATCTTCGGGCTTAAGCTTGTCGATTTCAACCAAGCCTAATTGCACTTCTTCAAGCTCAAGGGGTTTTTTAGCGCGCACATAAAAGTTTTCAATCAATTGCGCAGCAAGGCGCATGTTATCTTGTGTGCCGCTGATATTAAACGTGCCGCCGCGACGATTAATATTCACTTCAAGCGCGGTTTCAATCTGCTTGATATTCTCATCCAATGCACCGCACAGATTAGCGAGGCGAACGTTGTCTTCTGGCTGTAGTGTGATTTCCATTATACGATTTCACCTTGTAAACGGCGTGGGTTAGATACGTCCGTGATTCTTACCTGCACAAATTGATGAATTAAATTCACGTCGCCTGCAATATCCACTACACGGTTGTTGTCGGTTTTGCCAGCGAGTAAATTGCTGTTTTTCCACGATGCCCCTTCAATCAATACTCTTTGAATAGTGCCTAGCATCGCCTCTGATATGGATTTTGCTTGCGCCTCATTAATCGCTTGCAGCTTGCTAAGGCGCGCTAATTTAGTGGCTTCTGGCGTATCGTCTTTTAAAAATGCTGCAGGTGTGCCGGGACGTGGACTGTATAAAAAACTAAAGCTGGCATCGAAACCAACATCGGTCATCAGTTTAACTGTTGCTTCAAAATCAGCTTCAGTTTCGCCTGGGAAGCCGATAATAAAGTCAGAAGTAAAAGTTAAATTCGGATTGGCAGTTTTAAGTTTACGAATAATCGATTTGTATTGCAATGCCGTGTAATTGCGTTTCATCGCCATTAAAATTCGGTCAGAACCTGCTTGTACCGGTAAATGCAACTGCACCGCCAGTTTTGGCACTTTAGCAAAACATGCTATCAGCCGCTCGCTCATTTCGTTTGGGTGGCTGGTGGTAAAGCGGATGCGTTCAATCTGCGGAATTTCGGCGATGGTTTCAATCAACATCGCCAAATCGGCTTCTACACCTTCAAAATCGATGCGGTAAGCATTCACATTTTGGCCTAACAGCGTGATTTCTTTCACGCCAGCATCCGCCAGCTGTGCGGCTTCCAGCAATATGTCGGCAAACGGGCGTGACATTTCCTCGCCACGTGTGTAAGGCACTACGCAAAAACTACAATACTTACTACAGCCTTCCATAATGCTTAAAAACGCGCTTGCACCTTCAACGCGAGGTGGCGGTAGATGATCAAACTTTTCAATTTCTGGAAATGCAATATCGACTTGCGATTGACCACTTTTTTGCTTAGCAGAAATCATCTCAGGCAAGCGGTGCAAAGTTTGCGGCCCAAACACCACATCTACATAAGGCGCGCGCTTGATAATATTATCACCTTCTTGACTCGCAACGCAGCCGCCAACCGCTATGATTAAATTAGGATTCATTACTTTTAAGGGAATAAATCGCCCAAGGTGACTGAACACTTTTTCTTCTGCTTTTTCACGCACTGAGCAAGTGTTGAGCAAAATCACATCGGCTTCATCCACGTTATCAGTTTGCATCATGCCATTGTCGGCATGCAGCAAATCCGCCATACGCGATGAATCGTATTCATTCATCTGGCAGCCGAAGGTTTTAATAAAAACTTTTTTACGCGGCGCTAATTTTTTTTTAATGGTGTTCAAAGTATTGAGATTGAGCTTAAAGCATAATTTTAGCGTATTTGCATTGCGCGGGGTAAAATAGACTTAGTCTAGTCACAGAGTTAAGTCATGCAAGCGCTTCCCATTTTTTATAAAATTAACAATCGCCGTTGTATAGTGATAGGTGGTGGGGAAGTTGCCACGCGTAAAGTGACTGTGTTGCTGAAAGCGGATGCAGACGTGACTGTAATTTCGCCAGATATTTGTCATGAGTTGCAAGAGCTGTTGGCTGGAAAAAAAATAAAATATGAAAAAGCTAATTTTGCAGTAAATCAGCTGCAAGGTGCATGTTTGGTAGTTGCGGCGACAGACGACGCAATGACAAACAAAGCAGTTTCAATTAACGCCAAAGCACAAAACATCCCTGTCAATGTGGTGGATGCACCCGATTTATGTACGTTTACCATGGGCTCGATTATCGACCGCAGTCCTGTAGTGATTGCAATATCATCGGAAGGTAATGCGCCTGTATTGGCACGTTATATCCGCACCAAAATTGAAACCATGCTGCCCGCAAGTTACGGACGTATCGCAGCGATTGCAGGTGAATTTCGTGAGCAAGTAAAAGCCAAATTTTCTACAACCCAAGCCAGACGGCGTTTTTGGGAGGGTGTGCTCCAGGGGCCAATGGTGGAGCGGGTGCTGGCAGGGCAGGAAAAAGCCGCGCGTGAATTATTGCAAGATTTGATTGATGACAAGGAAACCGCTGCCAGCAAGGGTGAAGTGTATTTGGTTGGCGGTGGCCCAGGAGACCCGGATCTATTGACGTTCAGGGCTTTGCGTTTAATGCAGCAGTGCGATGTTTGTATATACGATAAACTTGTTAGCCCAGAAGTGATGGAGTTGGTGCGTCGAGATGCAGAATTAATCTACGTTGGAAAAGAACGGGACCAACACACCATGCCGCAAGAAGATATTAATGAATTGCTTGCAACACTAGCTCTGCAAGGCAAGCGAGTATTACGCTTGAAGGGTGGCGACCCATTTATTTTTGGGCGCGGTGGTGAAGAAATTGAAACGCTGATGTCGCGCGGTGTGCCGTTTCAAGTGGTGCCAGGTATTACCGCCGCCAACGGCGTTTCCAGTTATGCTGGCATACCATTAACACATAGAGATTATGCGCAAGCTTGCCTGTTTATTACTGGGCATCATAAAGATGGCACGATTAATCTGGATTGGCAAGCCATGTCGCGCCCCAATCAAACGGTGGTGATTTATATGGGTCTGGTGGGCTTAAAGGAAATTTGTGAAAAATTGATTGCACATGGCGTATCTGCTAGTATGCCCGCAGCGGTGGTGCAGCAAGGTACCACCCAAAAACAAAAAGTTGTTGCTGCAACATTGGCTGATTTAGCTGAAAAAGTGAATGCCGCTGAATTGAAACCGCCATCCTTAACGATTATTGGCGAAGTGGTGAAGCTGCGCGAGAAGCTGAATTGGTTTAATGCGAATTAGGTCTAATTGACTCGCCTTATTAGGGGTATTTCATGCAGCAGTTAAAGTTTAGAAAAGGCGGAAGAAAGTACAATAACCAGGAAAAGTTTAATCTGCTGTTGTTGGGTGCAGATGTAAGCTATACAAGCGTACTTAAGCAGGTTCTAGAAAGTCGTTTGCCAGTTATTGTCACTATCGCATATACGCTGGAACAAGCAAAAAAACTTCTGCAGCAAGACTCCAAGGAATTCTTTATTGGTATCACCAGTATTGATATAGCAAGCTTTTTAGATTTATCCGCGTTTAAAAATGTGGATCTTTTGGGTGAGTTTAACTTGCCTGTTATTGTTGTTGTGGATCAGTATGAAGATGACATACGCGATCAGCTGATTAAACGCCACGTGATAGATTACGTGGTGAAGGGCAATAAATTTGATAGTACTTATATCTGCGATTTGATTGCGCGAGTGATTAAAAATTGCGATATCAAAGTCTTGGTGGTCGATGACTCAAAAGTTTCCAGGTTTGTTCTAGCGCGCGAATTAGCTTTGCAAAAGTTCGAGGTCGTGCATTCAAGCAATGGCGGGGATGCGCTAAAAACACTTCACGAACAGCCAGATATTAAGCTGGTGCTAGTGGATAGTAAAATGCCGGGAATGGATGGTTATGCTTTTGTTGAGGAAGCCAGGCATAACTACAGTAAAGATAAGCTGATTATTATCGGTGTTTCCGGCTCATCCGACCCGCGTATAGCGGTTAAGTTTCTTAAGGCAGGCGCTAACGATTTCATCGCCAAACCTTTCAATTACGAAATGTTACTGTGCCGCATTTCTAGAAATCTAGATATGCTAGATGCCATAGAGTTAGCCAGAAGCTTGTCCAATATTGATTATCTAAGTGGTTTATACAATCGTCGTTATTTCTTTGAGCAAGGCAGCAAATTACTCGCATCGCTTGAATCTAATAGCCCTTTAACGGTAATGATGATGGATATCGATAACTTTAAGAAAATCAATGATGGGCACGGCCATGACGTGGGAGACTTAGTAATTAAAAATTTCGCCAATTTATTAAAAAATCAATTCCCAGATGACATTGTGGCGCGTATTGGTGGTGAGGAGTTTGCTGTTATTAGCCAATCGCCACAATATTTAAAAAGCTTGAATCGAGTCGATGCTTTTAGAAAAAAAGTTGAAAACGAGCAAGTTCATTTAGACGGCCTTATTTTGCAATACACCTGCTGTATAGGCGTTTGCAACGTAGTAGGTGTCGATTTGGATGAGATGGTAATTCAGGCAGATAAAAATTTATATATAGCCAAAGGTGCAGGTAAAAACCAGGTGCGTGGCTAATTTGATTAACACTAGCTTTTAGTGTTGTTGTATTGGCAGTGTCAATCTCGCTTCTAAGCCGCCTTCAGGGCGGTTAATCAATTCTAGGCTACCGCGATGGAGTCTAGCGATACGGTTGCAAATAGCCAAACCCAAGCCGCTACCGCCTTCGTTTTTATTACGTGCGCTGTCCATGCGCTCAAATGGTCTAAGCAAACGTTCAGCGTGTTCTGGAGGTATGCCAGGGCCGTTATCCAACACGCTGATAATAATATTTTCGGCAGTAATTTTGCTTTCGACAGTCACGTTACCTTTTGAGTAGGCATAAGCATTGCCGACCAAATTATCCAGCAAACGTTGCATGGCAAGCGGACGTATAGGTATAAAGTATGTGGAGCTAAGTTTAAGTTTTAGTTCGCGTCCTGCACGTGCTTGGCGTTCCGCCAAAGATTGCAGAAGCGTATTGATATCCATCATTTTGGTGGGCTCACCTTCTACACCGCGTACAAAATCCAGAAATTGATGAATGATATTGTCCATGTCGGCGATATCCTCAATCATTCCAGATTTTAAATTGCCGCAACTATCTTCTGGCAGCAACTCAACCGCGATGCGAAGCCTTGCAAGCGGCGTACGGATGTCATGCGAAACGCCTGCCAGTAACAAGGTGCGCTCGTTATCTAATCGCACTAGCGATTCGGCCATCTCGTTAAATGTTTTACTTACTTCTTGTAGCTCATCCATGCTGTCTTCTGGCAGGCGAGGAGCCGGTTCGCCATTGCGCAGTCTATCCGCAGCGTGCACCAATAGATTAAGCGGTCTATTAATACGCGCGGCAATTAAATATGCCCCCAGTAAAGATAGCAAACCAACAACAGTGCCCCATCCCAGCCAATGCCAGGGAAATGGCCTATCTACTTGAATTTTTGGTATGACCACCCAAAAATCGTCTTGCTCCACGTTGAAGCTAATCCATAAACCAGGAATACCGTAATGATTGACGGTGATAATCGTTTCTTCGCCTAATCGTTCCCTGATTTTATTTGCGATTGAGTTAATAAATGGATCCGCGGGTAACGGTTCGATATCTTCTAAAAAATCAGCCGCATAAACGCGCACCCCTTCGCGACCAGAAAGCTCCGAAAGTAAGGCTAAGCGACGATTCTCATGCGCAGCGATGAGTGAAGCGCGTGTGTAATTGACGATGGTGATAGCCTGCAGTGCGGCGGTAGTAGCGCGTG